>Ga0315281_10008506_pt1 | contig 14353 bp, 13 predicted proteins | sample YL17G07_0_MG_FD_204540 | JGI IMG/M metagenome (GOLD analysis project Ga0315281, IMG submission 204540) | Sediment microbial communities from Yellowstone Lake, YNP, Wyoming, USA - YL17G07_0 | ecosystem: Environmental > Aquatic > Freshwater > Lake > Sediment | place: USA: Wyoming | collected...
TGATGACAACGATGATCTTCTCATTGTCATACACTTTGAAAAGAGCCCGATACTCCCCAATCCGCATCCGGTAGATGCCATCTTCAATTCTTATGAGATCACCGGAATCAGGAAACTGTTCTAGAGTACGGAGATGCGTGCGGATGCGTTCCCTGTCAGAAAATTTTTCCAGGTTTTTTTGCGCCTTTTTATGGAGAAAGATCTGGTATGTCATAATCGGGTGAGATCATTGAGACGCCCGCTCTTGACGCATTCATCCGTCTCTTTGATTATTGCGATCTCTTCCGGAGTCAGGGTCTTGTCATGAAGAAGTTCAATAATAAGATCCAGTTTTGTCTCAACTCGCTGTAAGATTTCTCCATCCATAGATATGCCGGTTAACTATTGTTACACCGGGAATTATATTCCTTCCCATCATCCTCTGGCAGCATTTCACAAACTACATACCGGTTGTCTGCCATTGTTCGCTGCTGTCTGGGGAGGGGAAGAGAGAGGGCAGAGATGAGCGGGGCAAGGATTTGATGCCATTACCCGCCCCCCACACGGCCGCCCCCTCGCTCCGGGCCTGGCAGGATGAGAAAAAGGATTCGCGTATGAGGCTCGCCCAATCCTCCCTTACCCCGGACAATTTCGATTGTGTTTTATGGCAGCATGCTACAATTTTGTAGGGTACTATGTTCGGATTACCGGATATCACAATCATGGTGTTTGGTGCAGTAACCATCATCGCCATCGCAGCGCTCGTTTACTGGGGAATAACGTTCAAGGGGCATGACTGACATGGCCGATCTCCTCACTATTGGTGTTATCGGCCTCTATTTCGTGGCCATGCTGGGGATCGGCATCTGGGCCTCAAAGAAGATCAAGAACACCGAGGACTACCTGCTTGCCGGGCGATCCCTCGGGTTCTGGATGTTCGTGCTCCTGATGATCGGCACGGTCTGTTCGGGAATGTCGCTGCTCGGGGTTTCGGGACTCGGGTATAAGATGGGCTGGCCGACCATGTGGGAACAGATCTTTGTCCCGCTCTCGATCGCGTTCTGTATCATCTTCTTTGGGGTGAAACTCCACAACGTAGCCAGGACGGCGGGATATATGACGGTACAGGACTATCTCGCTCACCGGTACGAGAGCCCGACTGCCCTGCGGTCGCTCGCGGCAGTTGCCGGCATCATCGTCTCGATGATATACCTTGTCGGGCAGTACACGGCAATTGCGATCGTGCTCATCTGGCTCTTCCAGATCCCGCTCTGGCTGGCACTGTTCCTTGCCATGGTGGTAACCATGATATACACTACCATCGCGGGGCTCTATGCAGTCGCATGGACCACCCTTATCCAGTCCATCATCCTCATTGGGGGAGTCCTCATAATGGCGCCCATCATCATCATCTATGCAGGAGGATTTACCCATGTCAATGAATTCATCGCATCGGTCAACCCGGCACTCGTCATGCCCTGGATGCCGAGCGGGGCTTTTGCCATACCGTACATCTTCTCATTTGCCATCCTCCTGATGGTCGGGCTTGCCTGCGCACCGCACGTCATCAACAATGTGCTGGCAATCAAAGATGTCAAGTACTTCAAGTGGGCGCCCCTTGTTGCGTTCATTATTTACTTTGTCGCCATGTTCCTCTTAAAATTCACCGGGTTTGCCGGGCTCACGATGGTAAAAGAAGGGGTGTTCACCCTCCCGGGCGTCCCGAACGCCGGGGATTTTGTTATCCTCTATGGGATCCAGTATGCCCTGCCCGTAGTTGCGCTCTGGGCAGTCTTTGCCGTGATTGTGCTTGCAGCAGTCATGTCCACGACCGACCGGCTGATGCTGACCATCGGTGCAATGTTCTCGTGGGACATCTACAAGAAAGTCTTGAAACCCGATGCGGATGACAAATCCGTGCTCCGGCTCTCACAGGTTGTTGTTGTACTCTCCGCGATAGGCTCGATGCTTCTTGCCATCAGCCCGCCCGAGATGCTCGCCAGTCTCATCTGGATGGGGATCGGCGTCATGCTCGCAACCTTTGCCGTCCCGCTCCTTGCCGGACTCTACTGGCGGGGAGCAACCCGGGAAGGTGCCCTTGCAGCAATGTCACTGGGACTGGTCTCTTCCCTTGTTGTCGGGAGCCTGAATTATTTCAAAACCGTTGCCATGGGCATCGAATTTGCAAAAATACCCCTGCACTTCTCGTTCTATGCATTCGTGATCGCAATCCTTGCGATGATCATCGTCAGCCTGCTGACAAAGAAGACCGCGGAAAAGGTGCTTGACGAGACCCAGACCGGCTGGTATTTCTCGAAATAATACCTTTTTTCGCTCATCGCTGTTTTGCATGAGTAACGCATGTATTGGATAGATTACCAAGATGGGGGCTGATGCCCCCATACTCCCGAATACGATGAACGCCGCCGCCCCCGGCGGGGCTTCTTTGTGCGGCGGTTTTAGTGACAGAAATATTCAAACCTCCTTGCCCCGCCGTGCCCCGGAGAGGCCCTGAGGCGGGGGAATATCACATTTTTTTAAGTAACCTATCTGACCCCCATGAAACAGCAAAGAACTTTTTTTTCACAAACACCTCTGACACATCTGCACGAACACCGGGACACGACCACAGGTAAGTTTTTTCCCTCACCGTTTAAAAAGAGATAATCATGACCCTGCCGGAGTGGTTGTCGTGAAATTCTGTCCGCAGTGCGGAAAACCTGGGGATGCGGATAAGCAGTTCTGCACCCATTGCGGAAGCCCGTTCCATCCCCCCGGCGCAGCACCCTCTTCACCGGAACCGGCATCAACCCCGTATTACAAGAATGCCGCCGTACCTGCCATGAACCGGCAGACAATCATCGCCATTGTCGCTGTCGTTGGGGTGATCATTGTTATTGGTGCGCTTGTTGTCCTTCCACGGCTCACCGGTCCGGGGATCACGCTACCGGAAGTCACCAGGGTACTGCCGGGTCCGACACCAGCGGTTCCCCAAAATACCTTTGTCATCCCCAAAGAGACCGAACCTACGGCAGTCCCCCCATCCGGAGTCTGGGTACATATCAGTTACCTCGGGAGCTGGAACGCAACGTACGGCATGCCGGGTGCCCTGCAGACTATGGAGAACTCCGGTGAACGGTATGTTGAGATTCCCAACGCACGGGGGCAGATCGATGTGGTTGCCGGGAAATCCGATAGCTCAACAAATCATGTACTGGTTGCAGAGATTATTAAGGACGGGATCCCACTGGCCAGTGGTAGCTCCAGTGATGCGTATGGAAAGGTACCCCTGTCAGCAGATGCTGGTAACGCACCCGTGACACCCGCACAGACACCTGCCCCGCCCCCGGGTGATGGAACCCTGACAAACGCCCCGGTCACAATGTCCCAGACCGGCCGTACTCCTGCCCCCGTAACGACTGCTCCCATCTGTCCATCAGACAGGATGGCGTGTAATGGCAACTGCTCGGATACCATGACCGACAACACCAACTGCGGATATTGTGAAAATTCCTGCCCTGCCGGAAAATACTGCTTGAACGGCAATTGCGCGGTAACCTGTACTGCTGAACAGACAAGTTGCCCTGACGGCTGTTCGAACCTGACGACCGATCCCCGGCATTGTGGCTCATGTGGGAATTCCTGCCCCAGGGGACTTATCTGCTATATGGGCAGATGCGATTCCCCGGCAACACCCATGCCGGTACCCCTGTAACGCCGGGAATGAAAGACCGGTTTAATGGCTCTTTCTTTTTTACCCTCAGCAATTTAAATTCCGGCTGCCAACATAAGAGCAGTGACAATAGCAATTCTTGGCGGCGGACTTTCCGGACTCGCACTGGCCCGCCTGCTGCACGAGAAAGGCAACGACGTGGTTGTCCTTGAAGCGGAACCGGCGTACGGCGGACTCTGCCGGTCGAAGAACGAACAGGGATTCACCTTCGATACTGGCGGTTCGCATATCATCTTCTCGCGGGATGTTGAAGTGCTCGCGTTCATGCGGCGGATGATTGAGAGAAACGAGCAGAGCAATGACCGCAATACCAAAATTTTTTACAAAGACCAGTATGTGAAATACCCGTTTGAGAACGGGCTTTCTGACCTTCCCGAGCAGGACCGCTTCTTCTGCATCAACGAGTTTGTAAAGACCCATGTTGCCGTGGAAAAAGGTGAACTGCCAACGCCTGAGAATTTCCGGGAATGGATCTACTACACCTTCGGAAAAGGTATTGCCGAATGCTACATGGTCCCGTACAATGAGAAGATCTGGAAGTTTCCGAGCGAGAAGATGTCCCTGCACTGGGTGGACGGGCGCATTCCCCGCCCCCCTGTCGAGGATGTGATCAGATCTGCCATCGGCATCTCCACGGAAGGCTACACCCACCAGTCGGTTTTTTCCTACCCGCTTGAGGGGGGTATTGAAGCGCTGGTCAGGGCTGTGGCCCAGCCGATTAAAGACAGGATCAGGACCGGGTTCCGCGTGACCTCTGTACGGAAAAAAGGCGGGGTGTTTGAGATCAGCAATGGCAGTGACGTCGTTGTGGCAGATCAATGCATCTCTACCATGCCGGTACAGCATCTTGTTGCTGCTCTCGAAGGGGTGCCCGCCAGCGTAAAAGAGGCGTGTGCTGGCCTCCGGTACAATGCGCTCGTCTGCGTGAATATCGGCATACGGGGATCAGTACCGGATATCTCATGGCTTTATATCCCGGAGATTGCTTTGGGCATGACCAACCGCATCTCGTTCCCGTCCAATTACAGTGCCCGTGCAGCACCGTACGGATGCGGATCGGTGCTTGCCGAGATCACCCACCAGCCGGGCGATGAAGTCTCCGGCATGGATGATGCTTCGCTGATTGAACAGGTAGTGGCAACGTTAGAAGCCATGCAGATCCTGAAACGTGACCAGATGATATATTCCTCGGTAGAACGCCAGCCTTATGCCTATGTGGTCTACGACCTTGATTACCAGAAAAATATTGCCCTCGTCAAGGACTATTGCAAATCCGTTGGCATCCCGCTGGTTGGAAGGTTTTCCCAGTTTGAGTATCTCAACATGGACGGCTGCCTCCGCAGCGTAATGGATTTTGTTGCAATGCACCCGGAGGCTTAGCGCTCCCTTTTTAATGATTCATTAAAATGGGCTCTGGAGAAATGTTCTAAAATCTTTGACGCTCTTCTTGGGTTCCGGCGCTTTAAAGCCTCCACCCCCGCCGCGTGGGCATCCCCCATAGAAAGAGAGACCCAAAAGGTTAGTGAAAAACTCTTGAAAAAAGGGAAGAATAAAAAAATTGAGGTCAAGGGGATGTTCCCCGCATGCTGCCTCCCCCTCTGGGGGAGAGAGGAAGTCATCCTCATAACCGGTGAGGAATATCAGCGAATAATTGGAGAAAAACAGGATTTCTCCAGAGCCTTAAAATGAGCGGTTAATCGGGATCCATCCATAATTTCATTGACAAAGACGAATGCCTCCATACCCCGGAATACGATGAACGCCGCCGCACCAAAACGGGGCTTCTTTGTGCTGCGGTTCAATCGGTTCAGAGCAGGGGACAATCGGGTTTATCCCTATGCATTTTCTCATTCTTCCCTGAACCAAAAAGCGAAAAGGATTAACCTCCCCGGCCCGGCGAGACCTTAACGAGGCGGCCGGGCGACACCATAAGGGGTGGGATACATCAGGAATAAAATGCAAGGCTCTGGAGAAATCCTTAAAAAAACCCGAACGCTCACGGGGGGTTTCACCCCCCTGCCACGGTGGCTCCCCCGGAATACGATAACTCCCGGACAGGTAATACCAAACCATCACAAAGCTCAGGGGCGGTCAGGGGGGACAGGCTTTTGTCCCGCCTTCGACACGTGGTATGTTTGAATTAAAAAAAAACAGGCTTTTCTCCAGAGCCAAATTTAATACCCTATGTAACTCACACGAAATGACAAAGGGCCCGTTTTTTGCATCACGCTTATTATCCGTTAACGTGAAAATGGTACAGGAGTATTTCCTTTAATGATATCCGTCATCATTCCCACATTTAACGAAGAGGAGAATATCGCCCAGTGCCTCGTCTCGCTCTCGCACCAGAATATCCCGCGGGCCGATTACGAGATCATTGTTGTTGATGGCGGTTCAAAGGATGCCACCTGCGGGATCGCAAAGAAGTATGCTGACCAGGTGTTCACCCAGACCAGCAAAAAAGTGGGAGGAGCGCGCAATGACGGCGTCATGGCGGCAAAAGGCGATATTGTTGCAACAACGGATGCAGACTGCATACTCCCGCCGCACTGGATCAAAACCCTTGCCGAGGATTTCAAGGATCCCGCTATTGTCCAGATCTATGGCCCGGTCTATCCCATTGAGGAGGGAATCGGGAACCATTTTTCACTCTTCCTCGCCAACACCTTTGCCCGCATAGGCTACTACAGCAAGACCTTTTACTATACCCTCGGGTGCAATACGGCGTTCCGGAAAGAGGCCTTTAACAAGGCGGGCATGTACCGCTGCATCGATGCAGGCGATGATCTGGAGATCGCAATGCGGATGAAAGACGAGGGTACGATATACTTTGACAACCGGCTCAAGGTGGGCTTTTCCATGCGGCGGTACCAGAAATTCGGTACCCTCCAGTCACTCTACGAATGGGTGTATATCGTGTCCAAAGGCGGGGAATCCGGGAAATATTCCTATACCCGGAAAAAGTACAAATAATCTTTTTGCATCTCGATTTTTACTAAACAGGTCACAGTATGATGACAGCAGATCAACCAGATACAAAAAAAGAGCAGGAAAAAGGCAGGATTGAAGCATTCAACCAGAGCCCTTTTGCACAACTGCTGAAGATGACCATCACCGAAGCGCATGACGGGTATGCCCGTGTTGTAATGGACTGCTGCAATACCAAAAACCCGAACGATGTGGCGCATGGGGGTGCGATCTTTGCTCTTGCTGATCATGCATTTGGTATTGCCGCAAACTGCGGCAATGTTGACCGGGTCGCTGTATCCGTGCACATCCAGTATATCGCACCGGCAACGGGTGCCCTTGTCGCTATCGCGAACCGGGTTGCGGATAACGGCAGGTACTCCACATTCCGGGTGATGGTCTATGAAGGTGAGCGCATTATCGCCGAATTTGATGGTGTCGCAATCCAAGTCAATCCTTCCCCCCAGTAAAAACGTTTTTTTTATGAGATTTTTAAATTATTTTTGCCAATTACGGTTCTGTTGAAATCCTAAAGAGAGACAACCAATCGCTCTTGGGGGCTCTTTTTTACATCGTGCTTTAAGTCCCCGCCGCTCGGGCATCCCCCAATGTTGCGATAACCACCTGAAGGTTGATGGAAAAACCCCGACAAAAGAGGGGGGCAAGGGGATGCTCCCCGCATGCTGCCTCCCCCTCTGGGGGAGAGAGGGGGTCACTCTCCTGGCTGCCACAGAGAATAAGCGAATGACGGGAAAAAGAGGATATCAACAAAGCCCCAATCACTAAATATCGGGCGGTTGAAACTGACACCATGTCAAAAAATGCAGAAAAACCGGGCATGCTGCGTCTTGCCGCCGCAGTGATTCTTGGCGGTATCACCGGCACGGTTTTGTTTCTCATCGTAGCGCTGGGTATTGGGGTAGTGAATGACAGGATGGGCATGCAGATTCCGGTCAACCTGCTTGTTGCAGAGAATATCTTCAGTGCAATCCTGCTGGTCGTTTTCATCCTCATCTGTGTTGCCGGTTTGTTGTGGCAGGTAAGGAACACACACCCATCGGACAGGGATCTGTGAGATTCCATGTCGGAAAGGTAAGGAAAAATAACGTTTTTTTAAACCTGGAGAAATCCTTAAAAAAACCGAACGCTCACGGGGGGTTTCACCCCCCCTGCCTCTGGGGCTCCCCCAAGAATACGATAACCCCTGAACAGGTCATCCGTCACTATCGCAAAGCCAAGGGACGGTCAGGGGGGACTGGCTTTTGTCCCCCTCCACTTCATTTTTATGATATTAATCATTGGAAAAAAAGAGGATTCCTTCAAAGCTCATGTATCTGTTTTTGGTTCTGGAGAAATACTCAAAAATCTTTGACGCTCTTCTTGGGTTCCGGCGCTTTACGCCTCCACCCCCGCCGCGTGGGCATCCCCCCTATTGAGATAGTACCACAGACGGTTAGTAAAAAATCCAATGGAAAAAGGGAAGAATAAAAACAGGGGTCAAGGGGATGTTCCCCTTGGTCTGCCTCCCCCTCTGGGGGAGAGAGGGGGTCATCCTCATCATTGGTGGGGAATATTAGCGAATTATTGGAGAAAACACGATCCCTGCAGAATCTTTTTTTCCCTTTTTTTAAACAAAATCGCACACTTGTATCCTCACCTTTTTCATCTGTTCTGTCACAATAGTTCGTTATGACTCTTGAGAAGACTGCAGTGATGGCAGTAGCCAGTCTCATGGCACTTTCCGCACGCACGGCCCCGAAAGGAAAAGGGATGGACACGATCATCATCAGGGTGCTTACCGGAAAAGAAGTGTCCACGCTCGCTACCCGGCTTGTTGAACTGGGGGAAAAGCACAAAATTGGCTTCTTTTTACGGGATGCAAAGAACATTGCTGCAAGCGATGCGTGTGTCATAATTGGCGCACGGGGAGATTCCATTGTCGGGCTCAACTGCGGGGCGTGCGGGTATGCAACCTGTGCGGGGATGGTAAAGGAATGCACAACACGAAAGAAGAAGAAGAAGAATACGTTTTTTGCCGGGCCCAACTGTGCAATACGCATGGCAGACCTCGGTATTGCCCTTGGCTCTGCAGTAAAAACCGCCCAGATCCATAATGTCGATAACCGGATCATGTATTCCGGTGGCGTGGCAGCCATTGATCTCGGGCTTTTGGGAAAGGATTGCACGGTTGCGTATGCCATTCCACTCTCTGCTACCGGGAAAAACATCTTCTTCGATCGTGAGGGTGCGAAATAATTTTTCAGAACGAAATTCTTATTCGCCCCTTCATCCTATCTCTCTACACCCACCACCATGTCTCGACACCGGCATTCTCTCCTGAAACGGGCGGACCAGCCCCCCATAGCCTTTCATGTGAATGGCGAACCCTCTGACCTGCCGGTCATGATCACCGTCATCGACTATGATGCCACCCAATTCCAGGAGAAAAAGGTCAACCAGATCAGCGAATGTTTCCCGTTCCGGGACACAGAAACCGTGACCTGGATCAATGTCGATGGTCTGGGAAACCCCAAACTCATCGAAGATCTCGGCAAATGCTTCACCATCCATCCGCTCATTCTTGACGATATCTTCAATACCGGGCAGCGTCCGAAGATGGAGGATCTCGACCAGTATATCTACCTGAACTTAAAGATGCTCACGTACCTCTCTACGGAGAAGGAGATCAAGATCGAGCACATCAGTATGGTTATCGGGAAAAACTTCCTCATCTCATTCCAGGAAGACATTGGGGATATTTTTGACCCCGTGCGCGAAAGAATCCGGAAAGATGGCAGGATTCGGAAATTCGGCCCGGATTATCTTGCCTACGCGCTTATCGACGCCATAGTTGACAATTATTTTGCGGTCATGGAAAAGCTCGAGGAACAGGTCGAGGATTTAGAGGAGGAACTGGTTGTCAGCCCGACACAGGATTCCCTCCAGAAGATCAGCCGGCTTAAAAAGGATATGATATTTCTGAGAAAATCTGTCTGGCCGCTCCGCGAAATGATCAATAATCTTGAGCGGTCCGAATCCCCCCTCATTAAAGAATCGACCAAGATTTACCTTCGCGACGTTTATGACCACACAATTCAGGTGATCGATACTTTAGAGACCTTCCGTGACATGGTATCCGGAATGATCGACATCTACCTTTCAGGGCTGAGTTATAAGATGAACGAGATCATGAAGGTGCTCACGCTGATTGCGACCATCTTCATCCCGCTCACCTTCGTGGTCGGTTTATACGGTATGAATTTTAAGAATATGCCTGAAATTGACTGGGAATTTGGCTATTATGCTGTACTGGTGGTAATGTTCATCATGGTAGCGGGGATGCTTACCTATTTCAGGAAGAAGAAGTGGATCTGATGGCCCGGGAGAAATCCTCAAAAACCTGAACGTTCATTGGGGGTTTCACCCCCCTGCCACGGCGGCTCCCCCTGTTTACGACAACTCCTGAACAGGTAATACGGCACCATCATAAAGCGCAGGGGCGGTTGGAGGGGACAGGCTTTTGTCACCTCCCCTTTATCCGTAATGCTTTTTAGTATCGGTAAATACGATGATTCCTTCCGAGCCGATCTGATGATACCATCACCATCATATGGGCACACGAAATGGGGTGAATTGATGGTGTACCTGTCGTAGTCCACCCCTTTACCGCGCCCTTAGATACGCACGGTAACAACTCACCCCTACGAACAGGACATAAACACCTGCTGAATATCTCTTCTTCTGTTGTCACGGTTCTGCCTGTTGACTCAATGCCACTATCCACGGTACCTCAGTAACGGGTGATTCCCGTATCCCTCACGATTACCTCTCCCCGTTCCTTAATCGTTGTGCACCGCCATTACCGTATCTCTGTTTTCAAGGACGATAGGCATCGAAGCCTTTTTCATCGTTCGCCCGTAAAGGGAACTGTTACAATGCCTGTCATGAAAATTCGCGGTGGGGATCTGGATCTCGTGGAGTACGAGTTCAAGTCATTCGCTCCTAAGACGATCCTAAAGACACTCGGTCTTGAGAAGAAGAAGTACAAACTGGTACCGGTAACAGGCAACGTTACGGTAAAAGCCCCGGCACGCATCCACTTGACCGTGCTGGACATGAACCGGTTTGCTCCGGATCACCCGGGCGGCGGAGGTATCGGGTTTGCCATCCAGTGTTACTGCACCGCTTCAGTAGAATGCACAAAAAAAGAGACATCGATCACCTACGGGCGCGCCCCCATCATCGACAACTTTGTGGCAGTGTTCAAAAAGGCGGTCGGATATACGGGCGGATTTACTATCACGGCAACCGATCATGAGCAAAAGCACGTTGGGCTTGGATCGACCAGCACGGTCATGATCGCGGTTGCCACAGCGATGAATGTTGCGGTGGGTTCACCGCTCACCAACACCCAGCTCCGTCATTTGATAGGCCACAATTATGTTGAGGAGACCGCGGATGGTAATATTGCCTTTGGATTCGAGACAGGTGTCGGCCCTGCGGTAAGCACCCATGGCGGTATGGCGATCATGGGAGACGAACTCTCGTTAGTCTACCACCATACGTTTGCTGAAGGAAAGAATGTGCATATCATCATCCCCCCGACCGACATCTCCTCGGCCGGTACACAGGAGTTTGATCTCCTGATGAACAAGGCGCGGACACTGGACTACCGCGACCGCGAACTCAAGGCGTATTTTTTCTTAATGGACCTCGTGCCTGCGCTCGAAAAGGATGACTTAAAAAAAGCAGGCGATGTGATCTGGGAGATCGAATTCCGGGGCTCAAAGCGGGCAGAAGTGGAGCACCACAGTTACGGGATCTATCACTACATGAGCCAGCTGCGGGAGAAGAAACTCGAATTTGTCGGCATGAGCTCGGTAGGTCCTTCCATTGCCGTAGTCACCGCACTTGACCGGAAATCTATGGACAAACTGCTCAAACCCCTTGGCCTGAGCGTGACCATCAGCACAAAAGTCGATAACAAGGGCATGACAATTGTTCACAAAAAATAATTTTTTTGGCTCTGTAAAAATCCTAAAGAGAGACAAGCAGTCGCTCTTGGGGGCTCTTTTTTACATCGTGCTTCCGCCCCCGCCGCTTTGGCATCCCCCAATAGTGCGATAACCCTCAGAAGGTTGATGAAAAACCAGGGGTCAAGGGAATGCTCTCCTTCGGCTGCCTCCCCTCTGGGGGAGGGAGGGGGTCACCTTCATAGCAGATGTAAGAGAATAAGCAAACAACGGGAAAAAGAGGATTTCTCCAGAGCAAATTTTTCTTTTTTTTTCTGTTCTGCAGAACCGGCTATAAACACTCAAGGTTTACTCACAACGCTTTAAATGATCATACTATCTGTCACTGAATTTATGAACCTCCCCACCCCCATCGGGCTTGCTCAATCACCTCGTCGGGGCCTCGCTGGGCAAAGAAGATTAATGGTATAACCGGTTCATGATCCGCAGCACAAAGAAGCCCCTTTTTGGTGCGGCGGCGTTCATCATAATTGGGGATATGGGGGCATCAGCCCCCATCGTTGGAATCCTTCCAAAAACAGAAAATAGCCAAAAAACCTGATTATTCTTTCCGGGCTCCAGCCGCTTTTCTCTTCACAAGATAGCCGGAAATAATCCCATAGAGTATGAACAGAAGGGTTATCGCACTTACCCCGATAACTGCGATGATTAACAGGCTCATATTTTCTTTCACTATCGTAAATGAGCCGAAATAATACCCTGCCATGACTACTACGACCGTCCAGGCGATGCCTCCCAGCACGTTATAGAACAGGAAACGGGGATAGTGCATAGATCCCACACCGGCAAGAAAGGGGGCAAACGTCCTCACGATCGGTACAAACCGTGCAACAAAGATCGTTGCACCACCGTATTTTTCATAGAACGTATACGTACGGTCAATGTACTCTTTTTTCACCAGAGTGGGAAACCGCTCAAGAAATACATGCAAACCGATATAATTCCCAATCCAGTAATTTACGGTGTCTCCCAGTACTGCACCAAGAATGATGGCAACAAAAAGCCACGGGAGATCCAAAATCCCGCTTGCTGCCGCCGCACCTGCCACAAAGAGCAGGGAGTCCCCGGGGAGAAAAGGCATTATCACAAATCCGGTCTCGAAAAAAATGATGCAGAAAAGAATGAGGTATGTCCACAACCCGTATTCCTGGACAACAGAGATCATATTCTGGTCGAGATGGAGAAAAATAGTTATCAAAGAATCGAGCATGCGTTGTAAAAAAATATGGGCTGGTTCTCTATATTAAGATGAGTTCCTGCGTTTTTATCGAATATTCCCGGTTATGTGACTGGTGGTGATTAAAAAAACTATCAGAAAACCGGCAGACTAACAACGTATATCGGGGATCAGCACCAAAATAATTGCATTATATCCTGCATGACCATTCCTCATGGAGATAGGTAACGATGTCTCACACCTTTTATGCAAACCTGCTCCGCATCATCTCTATCGTATGTATCGCCGTGCTTTTTATCTCACCTGCTCATGCATTTACCGCAAATTCACTGGATATTACCATTGATAAGAGCGGTGATGCAGTCGCCATTTTTACCTTCACGTTAGAGGGGTTTTTGGAAAACACCATACCCCCGTCCATGCTGGAAGAGGAACTCAAAAAAGGTCTTACCACCAGTTCAGAACCCCCGGTTCTCCTCTCTATGGACAAATCGGGAGCAACCATGCTCTTGAAAAAATTTGCAGACACGCGGGATGTGGAACAGGGCACAGAATATCGTACGGCATCCATGGACTTTAAAAAAGCGGAGATTGCTTTAAAAAATTCCGCGCTGAGCAGTGCGGTTACTGCTGATTTCTCTCCTTCAAAGATCACCATCACATTTCCCGATGCCTATACAAAAGAGTTTGAAAATTCCGCGGTTCTGCCATCACTCACCCACATTGTTATCGATCCTTTAAAACCCGCAACAGCCATACCATCCCCGAAGATGGGCAGTATAAACGTCACTGCTTCACCGGACATCGTTCAGGTGTCTATCGATGGCACCTATACCGGTGATTCACCGCAAACATTTTCCGATATCCCCGCAGGAACGCATACCTTCCTGTTCCAGAAGGAGGGATTTCAGCCCGTGACAAAAAACGTCACGGTAGTGGAAGGCAGGACCACCAGTGTCTTTGTAATCCTCCAGTATACTGCACAACCAGCAAAGGCACCAGCAGGTTTTCTCCCCCTGCCCGGATTTGGCCTGGTAATTGCGTGTCTTGCCATTGGCAGCTGTGTCATAGTGCGAAGAATGACCCGGTAAAAAGAACTCGCGGTGATTACTCTTTCGGACAATATTGACCACGAGGGTAATTCAAAAAATTTTCTGCTTTTTTATTCATAAAAAGGTTCTGGAGAAATTCTCAGAAAACCCAAACACTCACGGGAGGGTTTCACCCCCCTGCCATGGTGGCTCACCCGGAATACGATAACGCCCGAACAGGTCATCCGTTACTATCTAAAAAGCGCAGGGGCGGTCTGGGGGAACAGGCTTTTGTCCCTCCGACTCATTATTAATCCTTTTAGTAACTATTCAGATATCTCCTGACGAACAAACCGGCAGATCAAAATACTAAGAGATCTTCAATAAACATAGATGGCAGTCAACCGCGAAGAGATTCTGGACTTATGCAGAA
>Ga0315281_10008507_pt1 | contig 14352 bp, 13 predicted proteins | sample YL17G07_0_MG_FD_204540 | JGI IMG/M metagenome (GOLD analysis project Ga0315281, IMG submission 204540) | Sediment microbial communities from Yellowstone Lake, YNP, Wyoming, USA - YL17G07_0 | ecosystem: Environmental > Aquatic > Freshwater > Lake > Sediment | place: USA: Wyoming | collected...
CTGCCCAGAGGGTAGGGAGGACATAAATCATTCTACGGATGGTATATTTAAGCATCCTATTTTCTTTGAATAATTTTGGGGTCTAAAAACAAATTTGGGGCACCCCATTTCTCGAGAGGTGCCCCATGGATACACATTGGATAATTATTTACGTGCGTCTGTCGTCTCTTTAATCGGGGTAACTAAGGTCAATGTGGATCTCATCTCGTACCCGAGGTCCACATAAGTCTTTCTTGCAAAGACGAACTTTGTGATGCAGAGTGGAAGAGCGGCCGCATCTTCGATGATCTTCTTCTGGGCTTCTGCCCAAAGTTCTTTCTGTTTTTTCGGGTCAGGCTCCACTCTTGCCTTTTCGATCAAATCGTCAATCTTGTTGTAATGAGAGAAGTTGGTGATGGCTGTTGGGGTACCGATGGTCGACTTTGAATAGTAGAACTGGGTAAGCATGGGATCTGCTGTTGGAAAGCGGGCGCAAACATAGAGAACAAGAGGATTGACATCTTTTCGGATTTGTTCATGGAAGGCCGTATGGGTGATGACGTCCATTTTTAAGTTGATCCCGACCCTTCGGAGTTGCTCCTGAATCTGTTCCATCGGTCGGCGATAATCCGACATCTCTGTGATGACCATAGAGAGATCCAATCCCTTTGGATACCCGGCCTCTGCCAGAAGTTTCTTTGCCTTCTCCGGGTTGAATTCATACTTGGGAACCTTGTCTGTTCCACCCAGGTAATTCATCGGTATCGGAGAAACTAACTTTTCGGTCACATCCGGGCCCAGAAATTTCATCAATTCCTCAATGTTAATGGCATGGCAGATAGCCCTCCTGATTCGGATGTCATCCAATGGTTTCTTTGTCATATTGAAATGAAGAACAAGGGTTTCGCCGGGGCCAAAGATTTCGATGGCAGTTCCAGGTATTTCCCTCACCTTCTTTACCCATACTTGTTCTCGTTCACCTTCAACGATATCGATCTCCCCTTTTCGAAAAGCCATCTCTCGGCTGCTGGCGTCCGGCATAAACCAGAGCTCAACCCGGTCGAGTTTTGGTTTTCCCCTGAAGAAGTCCGGATGTCTCACTTCCACCACTTTTTCTTTGGGGATATATTCTTTCAACATGAAGGGACCGGTTCCGATCGGATCGAACTTGAACTTGTCGCCTTTCTCCATGACCGCCTTCTTCGATACGATGTATCCACCGTGGTAATTTGTCAAAATTCCCAGAGCAGAAGGAATGGCACTCTTAAAAGTGATGCGGACCGTATACTTATCGATCACTTCCACTTTGTCTAAAGCAGCATAATCTCCTGCAAAGCCTGAAGTGGCTTTATTGGCAGCCTTCTCCAAAGAGAACTTTACATCCTCAGCCGTCAACTCCCCATAGCCCTTGTGGAACTTCACCCCTTTGCGGAGATAAAAAGTCCAGACCAGACCGTCCTTTGAACGCTCCCATTTTTCAGCGAGGTCAGGCTCAATCTTTTCAGGGTTGATGTCCTCGGGTTTGAAGCGGACCAAGCCATTAAACATGGGGTCGATGCAAGCATAGTCGATCGTCGTGGTCCCGTAATGGGGATCCAGGGACCGGATATCCGAAGCCTTTAAGGCCATTCTCACCACCTTCTCCTGAGCAAAAACAGGAGAGATGAGGCAGATTCCCATCAAAATGACTGCCAGTAGAAAAAATACACCATCCTTTGAAATTTTCATCTTAGACCTCCTTTCCCTTCATTTTTTATATTGATTTCTATTTACTCATTGCGATTCTCTTACCACCCCCCCCTTCATCCACATTGGATAAATCACAGCTTGAGAAGGATTATATCGTGTTTCTTGGTTTCTACAGTGCCATTTATTAATACCATAAGTGATTATTTTGTCAATCCATATCGCAGGATTTTGGACCCGTAGTCGCACCATTTTCGAATGGGACATATCCCGCAAAGGGGTTTTCTTGCCACGCAGGTTCTCCGACCATGCCAGACGAGAAGATTTGAAAAATGAGTCCATTCATCCTTCCGGACGATCTCCATCAAATCAAACTCAATCTTGACCGGATCATCGTTTTTCGTCAAACCGATTCTCTGGCTTACCCTGTGGACATGGGTATCGACGACGATCCCCGGTATCCCAAAGATATTTCCTAAAATCACATTGGCTGTTTTTCTTCCCACTCCTGGAAGGGTCACCAACTCCTCCAGAGTTTTAGGAATTTCTCCCCCAAACCGTTTCAACAGTTCCTGGCAGCATTTTTGAATCGACTTGGCCTTGTTTCGATAGAACCCGGTTGGCCGGATCTCTTCCTCCAATTTCGCCAAATTTGATTCAGCATAATCTTTTGCCGAACGATATTTTTTAAATAAGTCCACGGTCACTTGATTCACCTTGATATCCGTGCATTGGGCAGAGAGAATGGTGGCGATCAGGAGCTCGAGGGGATTGGAGAATTTCAGGGCGATTCTGGAATCGGGTATTTCCTTGGATAAAATTTTAATGATCTCTTTCACCCTGTTTTTTAAATCGGCTTCCTTTTTCATAAGAGTCTCCTATCCAACTATGAACTATGGACGATGAACGATGAATGTTGAACTTAAGAAGGTTTCCTCCGCTCTAAAAAGGCCTTCATCTCTTCAACATCCATCGCATTGAGGATATCTCCGGGTTCCAGCCATCCCTTCCGTCCTATTCCCACTCCATAGGTGGTATCTTTCAATCCCTCTTCTTCATGGGCATCGGGATTAATGGCAATTTTGACCCTTTTCTCTTTAGCATATTTGCACAATCTCCAATCGATGTCCAATCGATAAGGATGGGCATTGAGTTCAATGGCCACGCCTGATCGGCTTGCCTCGTCAATGATACGGATCATATCAATCGCATAGGGTTCTCTGGCTAAAAGAAGCCGACCCGTTGGATGAGCCAGAATGGTCGTATAAGGGTTTCTCAGGGCTTTGATCACTCTTTGGGTCATTTCTTCCCGGGACATATTGAAATGGGAATGAACCGAGGCGATGACAAAGTCGAATTGTTTGAGAATCGCTTCTTCATAATCCAGTGATCCATCAGCGAGGATGTCAGATTCAATTCCTTTAAAAATAGTAAATCCCTCCATTTCCTGATTTACTTGATCTATCTCTTTCCATTGCTTCTTAAGTTTTTCAAGAGTCAGTCCTCCTGCATAACGGGCAGATTGGCTGTGGTCGGAAAGCCCCATATAGGAAAATCCCATCTTTTGCGATGCCTGGGCCATACTTCGAATAGAGTTTGTCCCATCGCTATAGAAAGAATGGACATGGAAGATCCCTTTGATATCGCGATCCTCGATCAGTCGGGGGATCTGATGGATTTCAGAGGCTTCAATCTCTCCTTGATTCTCCCTTAACTCCGGTGGGATGAAATCGAGGCCCAAGTCATTGAAGATTCCCCCTTCTTCTTTACAAGGGATGAGTCTGCCGTTCCGATGAAGTCCTTCTTCACTGAGTTTCAAACCCATGACCTTCGCCCTTTCAAGCATCAAATTCCAATGGGCGAGGCTTCCAGTGAAGCAGAAGAGAGAATAGGGAAAGATCTGATCTGGAGTGGTTCGGAGATCGACCTCCACTCCTGAGAAAAGGGAGTAGCGGCCACTGGCTTTGTCTTTAAATCGGACAGCTTCCACTTCAGGAATCTTGGAAAAAGCGTTCAAGACCTCTTGAGAACGATAGGTGCTTAGCACCAGGTTGATATTTCTCACGACTTCCATCTTTCTTCTCAAGGAGCCGGCGAGATCTCCCCGAATGACTTTGGGGTGGGAGAGGATCTTTTTGAGGATATCCTGGGCAGGTTCGATCACTTCTCCATAGAGATATTGACCTTGATATTTCTTGACCTGCTGAATGCCCTGAAGAATCTTCTCCTGGGATTTTTGGCCGAATCCCTGAAGATCAACCAATCGATTTTCAAGACAGGCGTATTCTAATTCACCAATGGTTTTAATACCGAGCTTATCATAAAGAGCTTTGATCTTTTTGGGCCCAAGGCCAGGGATTTTGAGCATCTCCAGATGGCCAGGTGGGACGGAGGTTTTTAGATCTTCATAAAGTTGAAGTCGACCCGTGGTGACCAGTTCGGTGATGTGTTGAGCTAATGCCTCACCGATTCCTTTCATCTCTTTGAGACGACCTCCTCGAACCATTGTCCCCAGGTCTTCTTCTAAAATTTCGATCGTTCTCGCTGCATTAGAATAGGCCTTCACCTTGAAAGGGTTTTCCCCTTTCAACTCTAAAAGCAAGGCCACTTCTTGGAGGACTGTGCTCACCCCTTTGTTATTTAATGCCTGACTAACCATGTAAAAATATTAACCGGAATTTTCCTCCCTTTCCATCGGGATGGGACAAGTTCAACAAGATAGAGACAAAAAATGTCACCTCTCTTCTTCAAAACCGAAGGGGTTAAAAAACTTTTCTTTTTAATATCAGCAACTTAAACGAAATCACCCGGTTTGGTATAGAAAATGCTATCAATTAGTGTAAAGTCCAATAGAAAGGATGGAAAGCGATGCTAAAAGATAATGGAGATACTGTCCTAACGACTCAGGAGGCCTGTGGCTACCTTCGTATCTCGAGGCCGACTTATCTGAAGTACCTTTACTTAGGGAGAATTAAGGGAACGAAGGCGGGAAAAGGTTGGAAGGTTCTCAAATCAGAGCTGGATCGATTTCTAAAAGGAGAGAATGAACATCCACAGGCAGCCTGAATCTGCCGGAGTAGAGAACGGGTAAGGGGAGAAACCGGGTGAAAAGTTTACAAGATAATGTGGATATTTTTGAAGAGAAGGGGATTGAGGAGAAAGTAAAGTCCACCAGGGCACTGATTCAAACCTTTCTCCAGACCTTGAAAGGTTTCCGACTCTATGAGGCCAATCATCCTATTCTATCCAAATTTTTAGAGAGGGTGAGGAAAGATTTCGATCAATATTTTAATGAATTCGATTCGTTCTCTCTCCAGGTCGCGGAGCACCGGCTCTACTATCGGGGAAAGGTCGTCTATGAAAATCAGGACGTAAAGGAAAGTTTGGCCTTTGTCTTTTTTAAAGACGGGATTCGGGAGCTCCAATTTTCAAAAGGTTTGGAATTCAAGGAGATTGTGGATTTTCTTAATGTCGTGAGAAAGAGTGACTTCCTGAATCGCATGGAAGATGATCTCGTTACCCTGCTCTGGGAAAAAGATTTTTCTCACATCACCTTTACCACCGTGGATGAATTTTTAGAGGGAAGCGGTATCTTTGTCCCTGCGACAGAGGAGGATTTGCTAAAAAGGTCCGAGTACAAAGGTTCTCGGGAGGAATGGCTTCAGGAGAAGGCGGATGACGGACAGCCTGAAAACTCTCATGCCCCTGGGACAGAAGGGTTGGAACAGGTGATCAACCCCGCTCCAGGTCAATCCTTGGTTCAGGCCTGCCAGCTCACTCCTGATGAGAGGGAGGCGATCCTTCGGGAGGCACAACAAGAGCAGCAGCCAGAATATATTCTTGTCTTGATTAATAACCTGATCGAAATCCTGCTTCACCTCGGTGAGGATGCGGATGCCTATGAGAATATGATTTCCTACTTTGATCGGGTCATCGAATACCTCCTCGAACAGAAAGAGGTGGGAAAGGCGGTGGCGTTATTGAAGAGCTTTAACGATACCATGGAATCCATGGTTCTGAAGGACAAACAGATCTTTGCCATTCGTCGTATTCTCGAAAAGTCCTCCAGCTCCCATCACATTGAACTTTTGGGGAAGACGATGAAAGGAAACGGAGAGGGCCATTCAGAGCCAATCCTCCAGTATCTTCGATTCCTCACGAAGCAGGCCGTCGAGCCTCTCTGCCTTTTGTTGGGCGAGTTAGAGTCCGGGAAGTGGAGAAAAGTGATCTGCGACCAGGTGGCTGAACTCTCTCGAGAGGAGATCCAACCGCTGAGCAAATTTTTATCGGACCGTAACCCCTTCTTGGTCTGCCACATCCTCTACATCCTTGGGAAGATCGGGCATCCCTCGACAATGAAATATTTAGGAAATTTAGTAACCCACGAGGATTTGAAAGTGAGAGAGGAGACCCTTCAAGTCCTCAATAAATTTGGGGAAAAGGGGAAGGATCTTATTCAAAAATTCTTAAGGGATTCTGTGGCTGGGATCAGGGCCAAGGCAGCACTCCTATTGGCGCGAAACGCCAGGGCGGAGGCGGTAAAGCCGCTCACGGAGATCATCCTCTCTGAGGACTTTTACAAACGGGATTATGAGGAGAAGGCCTCTTTCTTCAGGGCTCTGGGCGAGACAGGCTCGAAAGAGGTGATCCCCACATTAAAGAAGATTGCCAAGGAAAGAAGATGGTTCCAGAGGGCAAAATGGGATGAGATGCGACAGTGCGCCAACAATACATTGAAAATGATGGGGGCGTAGGAGAGAAAGCAGAAAGCAATAGGCAGAGGGCGGAAAGCAGAAGGCAGAGAACAGAAAGAATCGCTTTCATTAAGGAGATGAAATGGATATCACACATTCCTCAACCGAACCTGAAAGGGTGAGCCAAAAGCCGCCCGAGGGAATGGAGCTAGACCTATCGAAATTGGCGAACAACCTCGTCACTAAATTTCATGTGTTGATGAGAATTTCTCAGATTTATGATTCTAAAAATGTAGCCCTCCATCAATTCGTGCAGGAATCCCTCCAAACCATTAACACATTAATCGAGAGGGAAGGAGCCCTCTCCCTTAAAATCGTGAAAGATGACTTCTTCCTCAATGAACAACGATTGCGTTATTCGGTGGAGGGATTTACCAGTTTCAAATATCTCCTGACCCAATGGAAAAAAAGGTTGATTGGAGAAGTCATTTTCAAAAGCCCGGTGGATGAAAGGATGTTGAGAGAATTCATCTACGTCTTGATTAACTTAGAAGAAGGTCGCGAGGAGAATGCGACTCTCTTTAATGAACAATTGGCGAGCCGTGATATCCCCTCGATCGAGGTGAATTCTTTAGAGGTTGTTGAAGGTGAGGAGGAGGCCTTCACCCTCCAGAAGGAAGATCAGCGGGAGGTAGGCAAGAAGGTATTTTTTGAGACGATCGGGACGATTAAAGAGGTGATCACCCAGATCGAATCGAAGCAATATGCCGATGTGAGAAAGTTAAAGAGGTTGGCTCAGAAGGCGGTCCATCTCGTCATCGAGGACGAATCCATCCTGCTGGGAATGACGACGATCAAAAACTATGATGAATATACTTTCAACCATTCTGTCAATGTCTCAATCTATTCCTTGGCGATTGGAAAGCGATTGGGATTTTCGAAAAAGGCCTTAACGGAGTTGGGGATTACTGCCCTGCTTCATGATATCGGCAAATCAAAGGTTCCGAGAGAAATTTTAAATAAACCAGCCTCCCTTGATGAAGAAGAATGGGGGATGATGAAAAAGCATCCCTTGATAGGCGTGGAGATCGTTCTCAATCTGAAGCAATTAGGGGAGATCAATCCCAGGATGGTCGTCGGTATCTTTGACCACCACCTCAAGAGTGACCTTTCAGGATACCCGAAGCTTTTTCGGAAAAAGGAGGTGAGCCTCTTCGGAAGAATCATTCAGATTGCAGATTCTTATGATGCGATGACGACCCCCCGGGTTTATAAAAAAACTCCTTATACACCGGAGCAGGCTCTCGCCCTCATGCTGAGAGAGAGGACTATCCATTTTGATCCCATTCTCCTCAAGATTTTCATCAGCCTGGTTGGCATTTTTCCCATTGGATCCTTGGTTCTACTCAACACTCGTGAAATGGGGATTGTCTATAAACCCAATCACGATCCCAAATGGTTGGATCGTCCCATGGTCATACTGATCGCTCGAAATGAAAAAGGGGATGTCAAAAAAGAGGTGGTTGACCTGATAGAAACGGATGGTGCAGACCGTTACAAACGAAGCATCGTCAAGACATTAGACCCCGATAAATACCACATCGACATCGCCAAGTATTTCCTCTAAAGAAAAATCACATAGAGCCTGTCGCATGGCGCATTGTTCCCCAACCCAAAAAGAGTTTGTGAAAGATTTTAGATCAGAGTCAGATTAGGCAGGTAGTTTTTGAGGAGTACACCTACTACTCTTCGCCCTTAATGTTTGTTTGTATTAACGATTACGGTTTGAATTAAATAAGCCGTTCCGCCAGAAGATAAGGCGGCCCGAAAGGGATCTCCATAGATAGTAAGGGGGAATCAGAGCATCCTAATTTTCGTTTTGACGAAATCCCCGGGAACGTTACTATAAAAGCCGTAATAGTGGACCTTGATATTACTTCGCTACAGCAGGCTTGGCTTTCTTTGGGAGATTTCCCCCCCCAATCGGGACCATTTTGTAACGGTAGACTTCGGAAATTTCGCGATCATATCCGGGGTAAAAGCCCTTGGGCATACCCAGTACGATACGGGCTCCGCGATTGAAGAGCACCAGAAGATCGCCAGTCTTCGGGTCGACGGCGCTGCCTTCGATTTCGCCCTGACGTTTCACATCCGTGAATATTTTTTCACGCACGACGTGAGCATACGACTTATCGGTCACATCAATCCGGTAGAGGTTATCCGGCTCCTCAAGATCGGCCGTTCCGTCGTCGGCGGTCACAAACAGCTTGCCTTTCCAATAGTGGATACCTTGAAGCCATTGCGGAACCGGTTGCAGGTGAACCTTGCGCAGATACTTGCCGGAATCGAGGCTATATTCGTAGATGTAGCGGCCGCTTTCTTCGCCAACCCACGAAGTCATCCAGACCGTGCGCTTGTCGGTGTCAACACAGATGGCGGAAACTTCTTCCTGACCGCTGGAGGGCTCGAACTTGAATGCCCGCTTGAGCTTTAAGGTGTCGGCGTCATGGATGGCGATCTGAATGTCTTTGCCAACACCGTCCATGAAGTTTTCTGCGCTGACGAAAATCTCGCCATTGAAAACGTCGATGCCTCCAATATGGTTGGATGCAATGGGGTAGCCTTCAAAGGGCTGTTCGTTGGACATAACCAGTTTGCCGGTTTTGTCGTACTTGTACAGCGCCTTGCTGCCGCTGACATAGTAGTAGTTGCCATCACTGGCAACGCCTTGGCGCCCTTTGACTTCAAAGGTGTCGATCAGGGTGTATTTATAAATGGGTTGCTGACTCGAGATCTTTGGATCAGCCTGAACTGATGTGGTGCCAAACAATGCACACATAATTAATGGTAGCGCTATGAGACTACAACGTTTAAGCATGTTAGACCTCCTGTAAAAATCTTGGTTGGGTTTAGCTCCGCGTGAAAGTGAATGAAACGTTTTTCGACAACGAACCTTTTATTGCAAAACAAACATTATTTCTTAGGCATGATTTTGTCAACAGGATTGTTTTCAACTTGATCGGCCTCGACTGGATACTAAGCACTATAGGTAAATCATTCTTGTATGTCAAGGGAAAAGTCGACAAGATATGAGCGAAGTTTTTAGTATTCTTTAAGCACTTTGTCGCCAATAAATCCCCTGAGTGGCAACCCGAGGATTATTGGTTGTAATCTTCACATATGGAGCAAAGTCCTTCTTCGAGGATTACAGGAAGGAAGTATTGATTGTTAGTCTATCATTAAAATATCCAACTTAACCATATAGTTTTTTAAGCAACCAGGCCATCCTTTGTCCAAGTGCTTTTACGGCCTGCATACCTTCTTCATCCCTTTCCACTTCCCCCTTATCCCTGCCAACACCAATACCTCGGCCAATAATGATCATTTGCCCAGCAAGAAAAAAATGATTCATGGTGTCATGGGTGTGTATAGCCCCGGAACGGCGCACCGCAACCACAGTCGCACCAACCTTGTTCTTATACATCCCACCATTGGCCATGGATACAAAACCAGCACGATCAATGAGGGCCTTCATTTCAGCCGTCACATCGGTAAAATAGACAGGCGAACCCAAGATAATCCCTTCTGGCTTCATCATCTTCTCGATGCACTCATTTGCAATGTCATCTTTCACAGCGCAGTGCTGATCCTTATTTTCAAAACACTTGTAACAGGCAATACAACCACGAATTTCCCTTCCCGATAGCTGGACCAATTCTGTTTCAACTCCTTCTTTTTCAAGTTCACGGAAGACGTGGTTAATGAGGATGGTAGTATTACCATCTTTCCTAGGACTACCATTAAACGCAACAACCTTCATATTATTTCCCTCCCTCATGATTTATTGCTAATATTTCTAAGCCTCTTTGATAAGTAATTTATCCCTGTAGGAAAGTCAATAAAAATTGTGATGGTATGAACATCAAGAAGGAAGTTTGAACAACGAGTCGAGTAGCCCAGGGGAATTTCACCCCCAAGATATTTCCTTCATCTTTTGTCCGGCTTTGTGGCGCACTTATTGGGAGAACTATGCATAAAAAAGGATGAGGGAAACAGTCCTATATAAAGGGCCCTGGGGAAAAGCTTCTCTATTCTGAGGCGTCCTGAGATCCCAAAGTCTCTCGGAGCCCCTTGACGATAGGACCATCCTCCTTCCAAAGATAGCAGGTATTGATGAATTTTTTTATGGTCTCCTCACGAATACCCATCCTCCCTCTCTCATAGGCAGCCCAATATCCCTGGACTGCGGACTCCCCCATAGCGATAACAAGGCTAGTCAGGTGTGCACACCCTTTTGTGCCTCCGATTACCTTTTTTACCTTTATACTGTAGCCTGGAGCAATTCTCAATCCCTCCAAATTCCGGATCCAGGGAAGCACCTCTGGGCATTCTTCCCTCGGATGATGAGGCATTGTGGCCTCTGCTTGTTCGATCAACATCACAGGACCTTTGACCTTCAATCGAATAACCATATGATGCACAAGCTCGGACTCCTCTGAGGCTTCTATTTGCCCCGGCTGATAACGATGGTCTATAAGGCTACCCTCCACAAGGATATAATGGTCTCCCAGATCGGAAGTTCGTATCGAAATCTCCCTGGTGTGAACAAGTTTCTCCATGAATCTCCTCCGATAAAATAGGCTGCGTGGTGGAATCAACGCAATTGAAAGACAGTGCAACTCGATCTATACGGGCACTGCATTTCACAGAAGGTTAACGGTGCTTTCTGATTGATTAGAATACGCCAATCTCTGGATGTCCTCGCCTCGGTCTGGAACTTCGACCTTCAAGAACCTCTCGCAGAATAGGTGATGCGGCCGATATCTTGCTTTTTTCACAAAGCCTCAAGCAATCATGTTTGCACTTAATCCATTGTAATGTTATCTGCCTGAGCATGCAATCGTCTCCTTGGTGACATGGAAAGGGTATTTTCTTATTACACAATTAAGAGTAGTAGGAAGAATGAAGAGTTGAGAAAGGGAGTTATTTAGTTCACCTACTAATATTCGGATCACAGGTAATGAGAATGGTAACGATTTCCGATTGAAATCGGCGACGTGATAACTGGTTATCCCAAGGAGGGTTCAACAAGGCCACCACGCACGAATGATCGTCCCTTTCCCTTCGGTTGATTTGATGTCAAATGAACCACCTGAAAGCTCAGTCCGCTCCCTCATGCTTGTAAGCCCTAATCCCCGCCCCGTGCTCTCCGAGTTCAGCACCTTCTCCAGATTGAAACCCTGTCCATTGTCTTGAAGTATAAGCTCTATCGTCCCATCAATTTTCCGCAAGCGCAAACGGACAAGATCGGCTTTACTATGTTTAGCAATGTTGTTCATTGCCTCCTGGGTGACCCTGAAAACGACGATCTTCAGGGGAGAGGGTACGTCATCTTCTTCAACCTCGATCTCCCGCTCGATTTGAATATTCGAGTAGGTCGTCTGAAATCTCCTGCAGAACCAGGAAAGGCTAGCCAAGAGACCCAGATCATCAAGGATGGATGGCCGTAAGTCCATCTGTATTCTTCTACATTCCTCGACACATTCTTGAATCAAAGGGATGATGGTATTCAAATATTCTGTCGAACCGCTGGCCGTCTTTCCGATCTCAAGATGAGCACTTTCCAGCTTGAATTTAATTGCAGTCAGGCAAGCTCCGAGGGTATCATGAATCTCGCCGGCGATCCTCTTTCTCTCCTCCTCGTGGGCTGAAAGAAGTCTCGTGGATAGATCCCGAAGCGCTTCATTCGCTTTTGCAAGTTCCAAGCTCTTCTCGTGAGCTTGCTGCCGAGTGCGACGATAAAATTCGGCCACTACGCTTATCAACACACCCATGCCCGAAAAAAAACATAAGCCGACGAAATCGGAGAGGAACTCAATAGCAAACCCTTCCGGAGGGAGAATCCAATAGGCCGAAATCATCGCAACCATCGCGGTGGCCAGAAGGCCAGCCCAGAAGCCAAATACTATGGCGACGATCATTACGGCTGGAAAGAAGGTAACGTACGTCGGCAAACCAGGGCCAACCCACTTCGTTAGCACCAGGCGCAACAGAAATGCTACTGCAATCACGCCGATTGTGAGGCCATAGCGAATCCAGGTACGACCGAACCAACCAACGCCCACCAAATTATCCCTCCACTTGTTTAAGGCGGCAATCTCCTGCCAACGAGTACTCTTGAGGGGGGCACCCAAAACAGGCCATCAACAATACATTATTTTGGAGCCGCTCGCAACATGGATTACCGGGAAGAACCGAACACGCCTGAAATATTCCTTAAAGGTGATCCTCGTTATTTATCATTCAAAGGACTTTCCAAAATTCTTTTATTGAGGATTACCTATTGAAATCTTGAACAGAGTCGTCGAATTTGGAAATCACTCTTTCAGGAAGGAAGTGGTAGCGACCTATTTTATATCTGTTTACATTGAATTTCTAAAATCTAAATATTAATATTTTAATTGAACTTCTTGGAACCATCAGCCTCAAAAAAGTGCGAAAGAAATGGTATGATCAATGAGAAACTATGATCTTTGTCTAACATGGAACTGGGAATACGACGCTGACTTTGTTAAGCTGCTTAACCTTGCCTGTCAATCACACGGACTATCATTGTTACAAATTACCCCTGAAAACCTTTTGGATATGATGCAGTCCATTACCAACAAAGAGATTGTTTTCCAGATTTTCTTTGATAGGGCATCCGATACAGACTCACGGTTTATTCCAGTTGTTCAATGGGCTTGCAATCATGTCGTTCATCATATCAACTTTCACAAACTGGCATGCCGTGCATGGGATAAGGTTGCTATGCATCAAGTGATCAGCGTCAGTATGAACACACCGGTTACCATCACCCTCCCCTCCTATAATGAACAACCCTTGCTCCCAGAAATTGATCTATCTTCTCTGGGTGAGAGTTTCAGCATCAAACCTGCCTATGGGGGAGGTGGAGATGGTGTGATCAACGAAGCCACCACACTGAGTCAGGTGCTTATTGCTCGGCAAGAGTTCCCCAATCAAAGATACCTTTTGCAGGGCTATATCATTCCGCCCCACCTTGGTTCCCGAATGGCCTGGTTTCGAGTCATCTATTGTGCAGGAAAGGTTTACCCATGTTGGTGGGATAATCACACGCACATTTATACCCGTGTTACTTCTAATGAAGAGACTTGCTATAACCTTGGTTCGTTACGTAGCATCACTTCCTCAGTCGCCAACCTCTGTGGACTTACATTGTTCTCTACTGAAATTACCATTACTTCTGATGGCCGTTTTGTCATTGTAGATTACGTCAATGATCCGATTGATTTACGTCTACAATCAAAAACATTCGACGGTGTACCTGACGATATTGTCGAGGATATTACTGAACGTCTGGTCGAGCTCATCTTGATTCATCATACTCCTTCACGAGGCTAAAACTTTATCTTATTGATTATCACTCGAAAGGTTGTATGGAAGGAGGTTTTTTTAAATCACAATTTTAGGAAGCAACATTGTAATGTCGCCCCCTTGGTTGTCCAAAAAATAGGCAAGCAGACCCGCCACGGATTAACGGGGAATAGCCCAAAGAGTGAAGATTTCTTTTGAAAAGGTATAAGGTTATACCCTACCCCTTCCATATAGACGCCTCTCCCCAGAAGATGTCCTCTGAAGACTTCACCCAATAATCAGCAGATGCTCCTCGAAAAATAGGAGGATCCTGATTTTGAAGGATAAGTCTATTGGGCTAATTAAATGGCAGAAGGCAGGATTGGAGAATTTACTTGGAAGCCCCTACCTCAAAAGAAGAATTAGGAGGAGGGCTATTAGGGATTATCAGATAGGTGAGTACCAAAACTCTCCCTACCCATTCAACATTGTACCTACAAGTCTTCAGTCTGAGACGACTTTGAGGGTAGACGATTACCGGTAGAAATGTGCAAGAATAAATAAAGCAGGATTTTGTTGCAATCACTCACTTCAGGCCGGCTTTGCGCAAGGCTTCGAC
>Ga0315281_10008509_pt1 | contig 14352 bp, 11 predicted proteins | sample YL17G07_0_MG_FD_204540 | JGI IMG/M metagenome (GOLD analysis project Ga0315281, IMG submission 204540) | Sediment microbial communities from Yellowstone Lake, YNP, Wyoming, USA - YL17G07_0 | ecosystem: Environmental > Aquatic > Freshwater > Lake > Sediment | place: USA: Wyoming | collected...
TTCACCTAGTGGAGCGTCCTGTGAATAGATTGGAACTAAACAAGTTACCATTAATAATATTAAAACCACTAATGTAAGCAATCCTTTTGATAAACGTTTCATAACTTTTTAAAGCCTCCTTAAATATTTTTTTCATAAGATAAACAGTACTCTACTCTAATAATTTTTTTGTCATTTATCACCCCCCAAAATTACTTAATTATTATTAGTCTTAGGTGGATAAGTAAGTAAGCCAGCATCCAATTAAATAAATTGCTCTCAGAGAAACTCCTAATCCTAATGTAATATTCTAAACATAATCATAATGATCTTTTTTATCAATCCAATTTAAAATAGCAGTTTTAACGTTTTTTATATGCGCTTGTGCTTTTTTTTCTGCATTTATGATATCCTTATTAGATATTGCTTTCGCTATGTCTTTATGTTCATTAAAAGATATACTTATGCCTCTTCCTGGTAAAAAAAGAGAAGTACTCAACAATAATTTAGCTTGGTAGTATAATTTATTTAACATGCTTTTTAATCTACAATTACCGCTCATATCAGCCAGCAAATTATGAAATTCCATGTCAAGAATAGAATATTTTTGTATATCATTATTTTTGAGACATTCTTCCGAAAGCCTAAAATTTTTAATTATATCTTCATCTTGGGTTAGTGTGAGGTCCAATTTTCCTGCAACTTTTTTTACTACTAAACCCTCTAAAACTTCACGCAATTCATAAATCTCTTCAACATCACAACGAGAAACTTTAACAATGGAAAAGCCCTTATTTAATTCATATGTTACAACACCATTTTCTTCTAATTTATATAAAGCTTCTCTTATTGGAGTTTTACTCATTCCATATTTTTCTATTAATTCTCGCTCAATTAATCTTTGTCCAGGAAAAAATTTTCCGGTAACAATTTCTTTAATTATCATATTATATATTTTTTTAGATTTACTAGAAATTTTCTTCATTTTTATCCAATTATATTATAATATTGTATATAATATTGTATATAATATTGTATTAAAAATTATACACAATTATTTATATTATGTCAAGCAAAAGTAAGGATATTTCCTTCTGATTTGGCAGACTTGCTGTTCCACCTGGTGATTACTTGCTACTTTGGACCTTACCTTATGAGGCCTTATGGGTCTATCCTCTAAGCTCTGAACCTTAGTAAGTTTATACCTCTTTCTTCACCTATAAAAGGTACTCCTGTTTATTTCAAAGATCTCACAAATCTGCCCTAGAGAATAATTTCCGGAACTATATAGATTAATGGCTTTATACCTGATTTTTGCCTTAGGGGACAATCTATCTATCTAGTTTAACTTAATTAAACCCTTCCCCAATAAGGTCGAGTATAGGACAGATAAATAGCTGTTCCAATGCTCCCCTTCATTATTCATATGCACCTCTTTTTGATTCTATTTTAGTTTACTTCTTTTGTCCTAGCAATGGTGCAGATGTATCTAAACTTATTCGGTTGGTAAAGAGCACATCATAAATCTCAACTTTGAGACACATCTATAAATATTTCTTAATCCTATTTCTTAATCCTAGTATAAAAATGGGATTTATTAATAGGATAAATAAATAATTAGAAACACGCTGTAATTGCATCATGTGCGAATACCCGTTATGCTTAACAGACTACTTACCTTAAAAATTAAGTATTTTATATATCGCTTCTGCTCTTAGTAAGCTTCACAAATCTTCATTCAAACATACCTTGTCAATTACGGCCGCATAAACTTTTGCCGCATTTACTAGGTCCTCCACTTTTACGTGTTCGTATCTGGTGTGGGTAAAACGGTCTTCTCCTGGTCCAAAGGCCACCACAGGAAGCCCCAAAACATTTGAGAAATAACCTGTTTCACTAGAAATAGTCCATATACCAGGTTCTGGAGTAAATCCCAATACCTTTTCAATAGCTTTTATAAGACAATCTACAAGTGGATGATCAGGGGGAGTAAAACATGGGAACAAACATCCATCTGATAATTCTTCAACACCTGTGTAGCTTTTAACTTTGTATTTCTCGATTCCAACTCTATGTTTCAGACCTTTCTGAGACCGAACAGCGTTTGCTATACACGAATTTAGTTTAGTGACAATTTCTTCTCTTGACAAAGAAGCTGGGTGCCTTACATCTATTACAGCTTTACACTTATCTGGAATAACATTTGCCACATTTGGTATAACAAAAAGACGATTTAACGAAATCAAAGTCTTTCCGAAATTTTCATCCTTAGGAAGTTCACTTTTTAGTCTTTCAAGTGCAAGGATAACCCGCGCCATTCCGGTCAATGCACTGCTGGAACCTTCCGGAGCAGCGGCATGAGAACCCTTCCCTTCAATGTAAAGCTGCATATTAATCATTCCCCTGTGCCCAAAAATTGGTTTAAGATCGGTATGTTCTCCACAGAGTACCCAATAAACTGGTAATTTATCGTGTTCCATGAGATATTTTGGGCCTAAATGCCCTCCACATTCCTCCATTACAACAGAATTAATGGCGATTCCTCTTTTTAAAGTAATGCCTAAGTCAATAATTGCTTTGACTGCAAAGATCATACCTGCAAGAGAGGCTTTTTGACCATTGACACCACGTCCGTATACGACTTCTCCTTGAACTCCAAATTCTCCTCCATCCATGATCTTTCCTGAATAAGGATCAGTCATATCTCCCGGTTCAGCATGATCAAGATGAGTATTTAAAAGAAAAACAGGATCCTCTTTTTGACCCTTTAGAATGCCTGTCACATCCCCTAAAAGATCTGTGTATGTGTCCATTCCTATGTCGGTAAGTTCTTTTTTAACAAATTCCGCAATTTGTCCTTCATTATATGTTGTACTGGGAATCCGTACCATTTCTTGGAGTAACTCAATAAGTTCTTTTTTATTAATATTGATATAATTAATAATGTGATCTATCATTTTTTCTACCTAGTTCTTTATATTTTTTTTATATACTTTCCTAAAATTTGCCTAATAAATCATATCTTCACAATAATATATAAGTTATTAACACACATATATCATGGCTCCTTTTCGAAAAGAAGATAACTACACTCCAAGTAATTGCAAGCCCAATCAATGATATCTTCTAATTACCTAAAGTTCTTGTCCTTCCTTCGTTTTTATCCCACAACCATGCCTTTCTAAAAAGTCCTTAATTGATTTTGCAGAAGTGTTGTTCACTACCATCATATGGGCAAAACCAGGCCATTCTTTACCTGTTTGATCCCAATAAAGAGACACTGCGCACAAAACCGTACTCTTTCCTCCAGTTCCTCTCCCCTTTTTGGTCCAAAAAATGAGTCATCCAACTCTACTAAACCAGCAAGACTATATTGTGCATCCCTGTCTGTTATTGCCTTACGCAATTTATGTGCCATCAGCCACTCTGTTTTATAACCATTAATTTCCAGAAGTCGCTGCATTTCAGAAATAGATATGCCTATTTTAATCATAGTCATATTGTATATAAGCTAATACTGCTTCATCAAGGATGTACGCATTTTATGGAAAATGATTCCTATCATCAGACATCAGACTTATCTTTGCTCGACACCATTTACAGCCCAAGATATTTCTTGTCCGTATAAACCACGCTTTATCATGACCACATCTGGAGCACCTGAATCCATCAGACCATCTCATTTTCCGCAGATGCTGTATCGATGCTTCCCGAGTGGAAAATTCCTTCTGAAATTTGATTAATTTCATTCCTTATATTTTTTTTGTGTATGATTACTCACAAATCAAGAATACATTCTCTATTTGAGCTAAGTCAATAAGAATTAGTATTATATTATGATTCATTAAATTATTTAATAAAAAAATAAATATTTTTATACAAAAACTATTTACTTATAGTTATTTTGTACAATGTATAAAATTCTAGCAAAAAATTACACTTTCTGTCAATTTATAAGAAATGGATACCGTCACTATCTACTATTTATTGGTCTTACCCATTTCCCAGAAGGTGTCCCTGAAACCACACCTTCTTTCATAATAACTTTACCCCGTAGTATGGTATATTTCGGAAGTCCCTTAACACGCCAACCATTAAAGGGAGTTAAACGATTTTTACTATGAAGATTTTTAGCTTCAATAGTTCCTTCTTTCTTCAAATCCACGAGAACAAAATCTGCATCAGACCCTATTTGAATTATTCCTTTTTGAGGGAATAACTTCCATATTCTGGCAGGGTTTTCCGAAACCAACTTTGAATAATACTCGAGGCTTATACGACCTTTATTTACCTGCGAGAGCATTAAGGGAAGAGCTGTTTCAACGCCAATGAATCCGCATGCCGCCTTCCAAACGTTGTCGGTGATTTTCTCTTTAATGCTGTGGGGAGCATGATCCGTTGCAATCACATCAATCCAGCCCTTTTGAATGCCTTCCCAGAGAGCGTCTTGATGCTCTTTAGTACGAATGGGAGGGTTTAATCTTATGAGATTACCGAGTTTTTCATATACACTATCATCTAATAAAAGGTGGGATACCAAAACCTCCGCGGTAACAGATACTCCATTTTTTTTTGCAGCTATTACTTCTTCTATACCATTTTTTGTCGATAAATGAAAAATATGAAAAGGACATCCTGTTTCTTTAGATAAAACAATCCCTCTAACTACAGCCATATGCTCAATAAAACTCGGCCTTGATTCAAGATGAGCTCGAGGATCTTTTCTACCACTCTTGGCAATAAATTTGGCTTTGAAATGCTGAAGGAGTACATCGTCTTCTGCGTGTGCACCTATTCTTAATCCTGAATTCCCAACTTTTTTAAACTGTTCGTAAAGGATACCGCAGCTTGGGCATCGAATATAACCCGTAGTCTCACCCATAAATAGCTTAAAACCCATAACCCCAGAATCAACCAGAGTCACAATTTCTTCACTATTTTCTTCTGTTAAAACTCCATATAAACCATAATCTACATAAGAACGTCCTTTGACTATTCGTTTTTTTTCTTGAAATGCATTCACAGTTGCAACTGGAGGAACTGTATTTGGCATGTCAATAATAGTTGTAACCCCTCCTGCTGCCGCTGCTTTTGAGCCTGATTCGAAATCTTCTTTATAAGTGAGTCCTGGATCGCGAAAATGAACATGTTCGTCTATTAACCCCGGTAAAACATGAAGTCCTTCGGCATCAATTTTCTCTTTAGCTTTCGGTAAAATATTCTCATATCCAAGAGCAACTATAATTCCATTTTTTACTCCTACTCCTGTTTTGAAAACTCCTTGAGGTGTTACAACCATACCATTTTGAATAACCAAGTCAATCATATATTCACCTTTCTGGTTCTATCTAAATCGAAATAATTTAATGGGATTTATTAATAGGATAAATAAATAATTAGAAACACACTGTAATTACATCATGTGCGAATACCCTTTATACTTAACAGACTACTTACCTTAAAAATTAATTTTCATAAACCTTTAAGCATTACAAGGTAGTATGCATAGCTACCAAGGAATACTTTTCCAATCTTTTGTGCTAACTAAGAAGATTACTTAGCTTTTAAAGCATACTTCTCTTTAAAACGTTTCAAATTGAGATGTTCAATTAAAAGAGTTTTTTCACCCGTAACAATATATTTTGCGAGATCACGTCCAATGGTAGGTGCTTCTATTACACCATTACCCCCACATCCAATTGCAAGGATGTAACCATCAACTTGTGTATCACCCAAGATTGGCATAAAATCAGGGGGTTCCGCCCTATATCCAAGCCAGGACGATACTACACCACAATCGAGTAATCCCGGAGCATTCCGTTCTAATTCACCAAATAAAAATTCTAAGAAATATTCGTCTGTACCACCAGTTGGCTGTAATTTATCAGGATCCCAGATTCCGGCATGCATTGGATCATTCAGGTCCATCGTGAGATGTGCTTTGCAGATAAAGATATTATCGCCTTCACGCCTTGCATAAAAACGAGGGTATTTAAGAACAGGGAATATATAATCAAGCTTCTTTTTCGGGGGCGCAAGGAAGAAAGCCTCAGCCTTCGTATGCCAGATAGGTAATTCTAAACCGGCCATTCTTCCTGTAAAACGTGTCCACGGACCAGAAGCATCAACAATCACATCAAAATTATAACTATTATTACTGGTTTCAATGCCAGTTACTTTATTACCATGTATATTTATCTTTTCAACTTTCGTTATAGTAAAAACTTTTGCTCCATTTGCTCTCATCTTTTTAACAAAGGTGTTTGAAGCCATCGTAGGATCAAAATAGCCATCATCACGAGTCCAACCAGCACCTAGAATACCTTCCAGATTGAGGTCTGGGAGTATTTTATTGATTTTATCATGGTCAGTAAGGTATTCCCCTTTATAACCAGCTGCAGTAGCAAGAGCAATCCCTGTTTTAATAGACTCTTCGACCTTTTTATCTGTTGCCAAAACCAATGTTCCCGTATTATCAAAACCTGCAGAGCCTTTATCTTCTTTTTCTAAATTCATATAAGTTTGAAAACCATAAAGACGTACATCCCAGAATTTATTGGTTAAAGAATCGTCAAAAAGACACACGGTTCCGGCTGATTTTGCCGTTGTCCCAGATCCAATTTGATCTTTCTCAAAGAGCGTTACATCAATTGAATCATATAGGCTTAAGTTATACCCAAGTGCTGTACCAACAATTCCTCCGCCAATAATACCTACCCTTTTTTTTGCCATTTTTACTCCTCCTTATTTATCTTATTAAGATTATAATAGTTTCTCAAGGGAAAATAAGAAACTTTCGCAGTTTTATCTTTTAAAGATATATATAATCATTTTAATTCCAATTCATTGCTCCTAATGAGCATCTATAAATAAGCATATTCTTTTGTAGTACTATTTATTTTTACTTCCCGTTAATCCCTTTAACTGTTTTATCAACTCGGGTACGACTTCAAAAAGGTCTCCTATGATGCCATACTGGGAAAAATCAAATATGGGAGCATTTAGATCATTATTTATAGCAATAATAATATCTGATGATTTCATTCCAACCAGATGCTGTATAGCACCAGAGATTCCACATGCTATATAGACAATCGGTTTCACTGTCTTTCCAGTCAACCCTACCTGATGTGAATAAGGAATCCAGCCAGCATCAACTGCTGCCCTGGATGCACCAACAGCTCCATTTATGGTCCTTGCAAGTTCCTCAATAAGAACAAAATTCTTTGGATCTTGTAACCCTCGACCTCCAGACACAATAAAATCAGCATCAACCAGGTTTACTGTAATATCCTTTTCTTTAACAAATCCCAGGACTTCTATCTTTGTCTTGGGTATTTTAATATGATTGAACTTTACAATTTTACCTTTATGACCACTCTTTGCCTTTTTAGCTTCATCCATTACTTTATGTCTCACGGTGGCCATCTGCGGTCTGTGGTTCTCACATAGTATTGTTGCCATGATATTACCACCAAATGCTGGTCTTGTCTGCCTGAGGAGTTTATTTTTGCTATCAATAGTAAGCTCAGTACAATCGGCTGTTAAACCAGTAAGAAGTTTAGCTGCTACTCTCGGCAAAATAGATCGTCCGATAATCGTACCACCTCCAAGAAAGATTTCGGGCTTTTTCTCCATGAGAATCTCTGCCACAATTTCTGCCTGAACATCCTCAGCAAATTCCCCTATTTCCGGGGAATCAATCATCCATACTTCATCAACACCATATAATACTAACTCTTCAGCTAAGGGGCTCATACCATTTCCGAGAAGAATAGCACTTATTTTCGCATTAAGATCCTCCTTGAGCTTCCTTGCTGCGCCAATAATCTCCAGTACTACAGAAGCTAATTTTCCATTTCTGTGCTCAGCATAAAGACAAATACCTGAATATGAAGTAACATCCTGTCCTCTAAATAACCTTTTATAAATTACAATAGCACCAAACTTACATGCTTCAATGCATGCACCACATAGCGTACACTTTTCTATATCAATAACAGCTTTTTTATTAATCATTTGGATTGCATCATAAGGGCATGCCTTTACGCAGAGTCCACAGCCAACACATTTATCTATAATTACTTTAATTGGTTCCATTTTTCATTTTATCCTCTTTTTTAATAAATTGTATTCCAGCATTCTGAATATCTTTCAAAAATGAGGTAACTGATGTCTTTACATTGCCTTGATAGATCTTCCCTTTTACAGTTTTTAAGGGTGTAAAAATCTTTATTACTTGAGTAGGCGAACCTGCTAATCCAATTCGTTCGGTCTCAATATCTAAGTTATTACTATCCCATGAAACAATTTCCTTTTTCCTTGCAAGCATTTTGGTTTTTATTGTGGATAATCGCGGTTCATTAATTTCCTTTACGACTGTCAGAAGAATAGGAAGTTTTGTTTTAAGGCGAAGATATCCATCCTCAAGCAATCTTTCAATTATTATTATCCCATCCTCATCAATTTGTTCAATTTTTCTGACGTTTGTAATATGAGGGATCCCTAAGTTTTCACCAATACTTGGTCCTACCTGACCTGTATCTCCATCCATTGCCTGGCGCCCCAATATGATAATATCTGCTCCACCAAGCTTTTTAATTCCGGCTGCCAGTGTATATCCTGTAGCAAGAGTATCTGCCCCAGCAAAGGCTCTATCGGTTAGCAGATAGGCATTGTCAACGCCAAGACTCAAAGCATCTCTCAAAGACTCCTCAACTTGAGGTGGACCCATAGATATAGCAATAATTTCTCCTCCATACTTTTCCTTAAGTCTTACTCCTTCTTCAATTGCATAGGTATCAAAAGGATTTATTATAGAAACAACACCATCTCGAATCAGTGTATTTGTTTCCGGATTCATTTTAACACTTGTTGTATCTGGTACCTGTTTAATACAAACGATTATTTTCAAATCCAACTCCTCTTTCCGCTTTAATATAAAAAATGTTCTTTATTTTATAATTCTTTATCCAATCATATTATAATATTGTATATAATATTGTATATAATATTGTATATAATTATTTATATTATGTCAAGCATCCGAATTGCCTCATCAAAAAAGTACTCCAAATAGTATCGATGCCTCATATAAAAATCTAAATGAATTATTTTTTTATGTTTATGATAATCTAAAAGTGCACCACTTTATCAATTGAAAAGTACACCACTTTGAAATACTATTCTCTATGTAAGAAAAAAGAATTACATAGGGAGGAAAAGGGAGTAAAGTCATTAAAAGATATAATGAGGCTAAGACTCCTTACAGGAGAGTTCTTGCTTCTCCTAATATTGAAGATAAGACAAAGATGAAACTAAAAAGTAAATATGATATGCTAAATTCAGCAGAGCTGAAAAGAAAGATAACTAAATTGCAAAATAGGCTCCTCAAATTGAATGCTCTAAAGCAGGAGGTAAGAGAAGATCTAGATAAAAGTGCGAAATCTTCAAGTAGGTTCGAGTACATTTCTACTTGAGGCATCGTATAGCTTTCAAGTACATTTTTATGTGAGGCATTAAGATCCAATGTGCATTGTTCAGGACCTACTATACAATTTTTAAAAATAACATTTCTAATTTATAATCTCTTTTAGCTTCTATTTCTCGCTAAGTAAACCAAGTTTTATAATTACTCTTTTCACTTTTTCTATATCTTCCTTACCTAAAGTTAGAGAAAACATTTTCATCCATTTGGTACTTCTTCCTAATAAAGCAACTCCAGATTTAATTGCTGGAATTACTTTCCCTCCAGTAAGCTGTATTATTTCATATAGTTCATTAATTCTCTTTTGTATTTCATTAACTTCCTGATAGTTTCCTTTTTTCGCTTCTTCATACATCCTTACATACGGTTCTATAAATACATTTCCTAAACCGGTAACTACTCCATCAGCCCCGATATTAAAAGCCGGTCCATCCAAATAGTCCTCACCTTGAATCCAAGAAAAAGAATTAGGTACTGGTGTATCTACTCCTCGAGTAAAAGATATAAAATCTCCAGAACTATCCTTTATGCCAGCAATATTCTCCTCTTTGGCGAGCTCTAATACTGTGTTTAGCTCTATTTTATTATGGGTACATTGAGGGATATTATATATAATTAAAGGTACTGAACTGTAATGAGCAATTTTTTTAAAATGTTCCATAATTGCCTCTTGTGGAACACTATAATAATAAGGAGTTACAGCCACCATATAATCTGGTTCATATTTTTCGAAAGCTCTAATTTCATTAATCACCATTTCTGTGGAGGGTTGAAGGCACGCCGCGCAAAGGAATACTTTTCCCTTACTAATTTCTTTTATGGTCTTAATTACTTGTATTTTTTCCTCGATAGTTAACCAGGCTCCTTCACCTGTTGTTCCATTAATAAAAAGACCATCTACGCCGGCAGAAATAAGATAGGCAACCTGCTTCTCTAAAAATTTAAAATTAATTTTTCCATTCTCATTTACCGGTAAAATCGAAGCCGGAATAATACCTTCTAATCTTTTCTTTCCTATACTATTGATCATTAATTTTACTCCTTTACCTTCTATATATATTCACTATATCTCTTATTTAAATCTTAATCTAGATAAGGGAATTTTAAGCTATTTCCCTATCCTATAAGTTTACCTTAATTTGGTTTGCTTTATTTTATTCTTTTCTTAATTCTAAATTCTTACATATTTGCAATAGTTCGTTTACTCTTTTATCGCTGGTGGTAGCTTCAATATCAGCCATCACCACATCACAGGGAGATAACTCATTATATATTTTTTTCATATCTTTCTTAATTTCATCTAAATTTGCCTCCTGCAATCTAACGGGTGAATACATCACTGCTCTCCTTGCTTCAGGAAACATTTTTTTAACTTTTTTCAGGTCAGACATTATTCCCATATCCAGATAGCCAACTTTAGGTAATTTTTTTATCTCTTCTAAATAAGGAGTAACCTTCCAATTACAAGTATGCATACCAAATCTTTCAAAACTTTCGGCAATCCTCTTATCATAGGGAAAAAGAAACTCTCGATAAATTTGGGGAGATACCATATTAACCGTACAATTACTTACACAAAAATGATTAATATAAAATCCGGATTCTCGCTGTCTCTTTTGAACTTTTTGAGCTAATCTTATCATTACTTCACAAATTGTAGAGAAAAAATAATGCACCAGAGCTGGCTTATCATAAAAATCAGTAAAAATATTCTCTCCCCTTAAGTGAAAAGCATTATTGAGAACACCTTGCCAGTTTAAATAGCCATGTACTTTCCCCCATTCTGCTTCAATAATATCTATCTGATTAAATAATTCTTCCACCAATGGACTAAAAAGAAGATTATCAATATTTAGCTTTTCCATTTCTTTCTCGGTAAGTTTCTTTTTGTTTTTATCTAAAACAGGCCACCTATCTTCTTCGTATACTAAAGGAATCCCAAATATTTTTGGAATAACATAAGCACCATAACATCCTGAAATAGTAGCTAAATCATCTTTATAGTCCTCACTCCAGTAAGAAACTGAAGGAAATCTCTGGCACAACTCTCTCTTCATCTTTACCAAAGTTTCATAGCGATAAAAAGGATTTATATGCCACTTTTCTGAAAAATCAATTCCACATCGCTGGTGAAACCAAGCGGGTTCAAAACCTAAAGAGACTCGCATATCTGACTCAGTGCCATCAACAGGTTCTCTTCTTGCCGGACCACTTATGGGAATATGATTTCTTAATTTTAGTATATTCATAATATTTATATTTTAAGCAAAATAGGATTTAGTTATTCTTTAAAATCAAACTTAATGCTTATTTCCAGATAGTATTAGGAATAAACATTACAATTTCCGGAATATAAGTAATTAAAAAAAGTACACCAATTAACACTAAAAGCATAGGAAAAATTTCTTTAATAATTACTTTCAGTGGTGTACCTGAAATACCAGATACAATAAAAAGTAGCATACCAAAAGGAGGAGTGGATAAACCTATCATCATATTTAAAACAATTACTACCCCAAAATGAACCAAATCAATTCCCAGAGCTTTTACTAAAGGCAAAACCATAGGGACAAATACTACCTGTATACAAGAAGTATCCACAAACATTCCCAGAATAAGAAAAACTATATTTATAATTAAGAGCATCAAGTATTTATTCTGAATTATGGCTGATAAACTTCCATATAGCATATCCGGAATATGTTCTATAGCCACAATATATGAAAAGCTAAAGGCAGCACCAACAATAAGAGAGAGAGTGCCAGTTGTTTTAACCGTATCTATAATTACCTCGAGCAATTGCTTTACACCGATAGCTCGATAGACAAAAAATGAAATGACCATTGCATAAAATCCTGCTAAGGCAGCTGCCTCAGTAGGAGTCACAATTCCACTGTAGATACCACCCAAAAGAATTGCCGGAGTTAAAAGAGCGGGAAAAGTTTTAATAATAATTTTAATAAGTTCCCTGAAATGATAGCTTTCCCCTGTAGGATAATTTCTCTTTTTCGAGATATAAGCAACATAAATCATTAAAGCTATAGCAATTAAAATTCCCGGTATCATCCCACCTAAAAAAAGTTTACCAATAGAAGCGCCAGAAAACATAGAATAAATTACCATAGGAATGCTGGGTGGAAAAATAGGGCCAATAGTTGCTGAGGCTGCCGTAATGGCACAACTAAACCCGTCATCATAATTTTGTTTTCGCATAGCTTCTATTTCCATAATTCCTAAACCTGAGGCATCGGCAATGGCGGAACCAGTCATTCCAGAAAATATAAGAGAAGCAATTACATTAACATGTCCCATCCCTCCTCTCCATTTACCAACAAGAATGTTAGCAAATTTAAATACCATTTCAGTAACTTTTCCAGTATTCATCACTTTGGCAGTAAAAACAAAGAGAGGAACTGCAATAAGGATAAAGTTTACGTTGAGATTAGTTAGTAGTTGGGTTGCAGCCATTTGTACACCAGTAGCTGGACCAGGAGCTAAGACAAAATAATAGATTGAACTCATCAACATACCTAAAGCAATAGGGATTCTTAAAATAAAAGTTAAAATAAAACACAATATAAAGACCAGTAGCGGAATATTCATCCTAATTCTCTCCTCGGTTAAGTTTTTTAAAATCTGTGACAATATCGTAGCCCAATCGCCCAATCATAATAACAAGAAACACAATATAAGGTGAAAAAGCTATACTCATAGGAATCTTAAGTACATCAGACTTTTTAAAAGACATAAAGTTTATATACCGATAAGTTGGATAAAGAGAAATAGAAAAAGCAATAAATACTAAGGTATTTCCCACTATTCTCATCCATATTTGAGTCCTGGGTTTGACTTTATCATAGATCATAGTAAACATCACATGAGAAGAGTCTCGCTGGGCAAAACAAGCCCCCAGTAGTGTTACCCAGATAAAAGCTATCAGTGTAAATTCTAAAGTCCAGGTAAGAGGAACCAGAAAATAACGGTAAAATATTTCTAACATAAAAACAATAAATAATAAGAAAAAAACTATCGCTGAGGTGTAGACTTCTATAAAATCAAGTATAAAAATACTTATTTTCTTCCATAGTTTTATATTTTTCGTAACTTTTCCGTCTCCTTTATAAGCGAGGGTCTCACCATTACCAATGAGACCCTCGCTTTCTATTCCAGTAAAATTACCTCACCATTCTATTGATGATTATTTTAGTGCTTGGATTTCTTCGTAGAGAGCCATATCCCAATTTTTGGAAATATCTTTACTCTCTGTAGCATAAGAATTCTTGGCATAGGCAGCAAAAGCCTCCCTATCTGGATCTTCAATAATAATCAATCCCTGCCCTCTAAAGAAATCAAGTAACTCCGCTTCAGCCTTCAGGTTGGTTTCATCACAGAATTTTCGTGCTTTTTCGATAGCTTTACGTATTACTAATTGATCTATCTCACTCAATGACTGCCATTTCTTTTCATTTATAGTTGGCCATACCGAATTGACTACATGATTGGTAAGCACTATGTATTTAGTTACCTCGTAAAACTTAGCATTTTTGTCAGTAGGAAGGGGATTATCTTGACCTTCGATAGCACCAGTTAGTAGTCCTGTATACACTTCTCCAAAACTCATCGGAGTAGGACTACCACCTAAAGCTTTACCTAAAGCAATCCAAGTAGGGCTGGCCGGTGTTCTCAGCTTAACACCTTTCATCTCTTCAGGAGTTCTAACTGGACCTACTTTTTCTACTAAATTAAGTTGTCTGGTTCCCAGATAGAAAGCTGCCAGAGGACGTACACCAGTTTTTTGAGCTACTTCTTCAAAAATCTTTTTTCCGATCTCACCATTTAATACTTTAGTCATATGATTATAACCACTAAAAGTATAGACTGCACTG
>Ga0315281_10008512_pt1 | contig 14348 bp, 14 predicted proteins | sample YL17G07_0_MG_FD_204540 | JGI IMG/M metagenome (GOLD analysis project Ga0315281, IMG submission 204540) | Sediment microbial communities from Yellowstone Lake, YNP, Wyoming, USA - YL17G07_0 | ecosystem: Environmental > Aquatic > Freshwater > Lake > Sediment | place: USA: Wyoming | collected...
TGGACGCGCTGGTCGAAGTGCGCAATCCGATCGACATCAATCCCGGTGCTGACGACGAGGCACACCTGCGGATCGTCGAGGCATTCCTGCAGGATCCCAACGTCGATGCCGTGGTCGTCGGGCTGGACCCGACCGCGCCGGCAGTCCGGGCGCTCGCACAGAGCGAACTGCGCCCGGGCTACGACATCGGCGATCCGAAGAGCACGGTCCAGCTGATGCCGCCACTCGTCGATCGCCACGACAAGCCGGTCGTCGGGATCGTCGATGCCGGGCAACTGTATGACGCGATGTCCGCGCGCCTGATGGACCAGGGCGTCTGCGTGTTTCGCAACTGCGCGCGCGGCACCCGGGCGCTGGTGCGCTATGTCGACGCGCGGCTCCACGCGGAAGCGCTCAGGCAACGGGGCTGATGCGCGCCGCAACGAATCTGTCATCGGGTATTACCGCCAAGCGAGGTCTGCGATGAGTGAATCACTCCAGCCGGGACTGACGAGAACCGAACGCGTCACCATCGACCGCGATCGCACGATCAGCTTCCTGGGCGACGATTGTCGCGTCTATTCGACGCCGAAGCTGCTGTACGACATCGAGATCGCCTGTCGCAACCTGCTGCTCGCGCACGGCGAGCCTGGCCGGGATTCGGTCGGCACGCGGATCGAGCTGGATCACATCGCCGCGACGCTGCTTGGCATGTGGGCGGAAATCACGGTCAGGCTGGTCGAGGTCAACGGCAACGCCGTCACCCTCGAATTCTCCGCGCGGGACGCGATCGAGGAGATCGCGCGCGGCCGGCACAACCGGTTCATCGTGAGCCCGGAGAAGACCGCGCAACGGCTGCGGGCGAAGCTCGCGAAAGCGCAGGAAGTCGAGGCCGCCAGTTCCTGAACGGGCGGGACCGGTCCGCGCCGCCACGCTGACTTCCTTGCGTGACTCGACCGGCTGGTCGAGAATCCAGCGGCGCGGGCCTTGTGAAAACAGGCCGTTACCCGAGAGTGAGCAGACATGAATCGACGTCGTGGCAGTATTCCCCCGAGGACTTTCTTCGAGTTCACACGGCGCTATCCAAAAATCGGTGCGGCCTGGGAGCTGCTGGGTGAAGCCGGCAATGCTGGTCCGCTCGATCCGAAGACGACGCGCCTGGTGAAGCTCGGCATCCACATCGCGACGCGCTCCGAGGGCGGCACCCACGCGGCGGTGCGCAAGGCGCTGATGGCGGGAGCGCGCCCGGAGGAAATCTACCAGGTGGTGGCGCTGGCTGCGGGCGCCCTGGGCCTGCCGAGCGCGGTTGCCGCTTTCACCTGGGTCGAGGAAGAACTGAAGAAAGCTGGCACGAAGCGCTCCAGGCGCGCGGGCGCTGCGTCGCCGCAAACGGCGAGCGATGCCCGCTCCTGATCCGCATTCGAAGCCGGCTGGGCAGCCGGCTCTGCCGACCACCACCGAGCTCCGCGTACAGCGCTGGCGCGATGAGGGAACCGCGGGCGCGACCGATGTGGTTGCGGAGGAATCGCCGGTCGCGCTGCGCTACCAGGGCACTCCCTACGTCGTAATGCTGGCGACGCCGGCCGACCTCGAGGATCTTGCGGTTGGTTTTACGGTGAGCGAAGCCATCGTCGCATCGCCCGACGAGATCCATCACGTGCGGCAACAGGCGACGGGCGATGGGCTCGAGGTCAACATCGACATAGCGCCGCCGCGCTTCGCGCAACTGCTGCAGCGCCGGCGCAATCTCACGGGTCGCACCGGTTGCGGCCTGTGCGGCGCCGAGACCGTCGAGGGTGCGATTCGCCAGCCGCCGCCGGTGCGTGCCGGGCTCTCCGTTTCCCAGGCAGCGTTGCACGCGGCACTGCAGGAACTCACCGCGCGCCAGCCGCTGAACGAGCGTACTGGCAGCGTCCACGCCGCGGCCTGGGTGCTGCCGGATGAGGGCATCCGGATCGTGCGCGAGGATGTCGGGCGGCACAATGCGCTCGACAAACTGATCGGCGCGCTGATCCGCAGCAAGGCCGACATCGCAAGCGGCTACGTCATCATCAGCAGTCGCGCGAGCTACGAGATGGTCCAGAAAGCTGCGACCGTCGGCGTGCCGCTGCTGGTCGCGATTTCCGCACCGACGGGACTTGCGGTCCGGCTGGCCGAGGCCTGCGGGCTCACGCTCGTGGGCTTTGCCCGCCCGGGCCAGCACGTGATCTACTCACACCCGCAACGGCTGCACGCCTGAGAATTTTGGTGGCGCGGATGCGGGCGGGCCGGACCGAAGGTGCTGATGCTTCGTACCTACGAATATCCGAAATACGAGTATCGCCAGCTGCCCGAGCAGAAAAGCGGCGATACCCGGCGCTGCCCGGTCGTGGTCGTCGGCGCTGGTCCGGTCGGCCTGGCTGCGGCCATTGATCTTGCGCAGTCCGGCGTTTCCGTCATCGTGCTCGACGACGACAACACGGTGTCGGTCGGCTCGCGCGGAGTCTGCTATGCCAAGCGAACGCTGGAGATCCTGGACCGCATCGGCGTGGGCGATGCCAGTGTCGCGAAGGGCGTGAGCTGGAATGTCGGGCGGACCTTTTTCCGCGAGCAAGAGGTCTACAACTTCAAGCTGCTGTCGCAGCCCGATCACAAGCGCCCGGGCATGATCAACCTGCAACAGTATTACCTCGAGGAGTATGAGGTCCGGCGCGCCCGCGAACTGCCGAATCTGGACCTGCGCTTCCTCAATAACGTCACGTCGGCGGTGCCGCGGGACGACGGCGTGGTGCTGCAGGTCGAGACGCCGGACGGCGGCTACGCGCTGCAGGCCGACTGGTTGATCGCCGCCGACGGCGCGCGCAGTGCCATCCGCCGCATGCTGGGCCTGGAGGTCGAGGGCAGGGTCTTCAGCGACCGCTTCCTGATCACCGATGTCCTCATGAAGGCCGATTACCCGACCGAGCGGTGGTTCTGGTTCGATCCGCCATTCCATCCGGGCCAGTCCGTGCTGCTGCATCGCCAGGCCGACAACGTGTGGCGCATCGATTTCCAGCTCGGCTGGCAGGCAAATCCCGAGGAGGAGAAGAAGCCGGAGAAGGTCATTCCGCGGATCAAGACGATGCTCGGCGCGGACCGCGAGTTCGAGCTGGAATGGGTCAGCGTCTACACCTTTCAGTGCCGCCGTATGGCGGATTTCCGGCATGGCCGCGTGCTGTTCGCGGGCGACGCCGCGCACCAGGTGTCGCCATTCGGCGCGCGCGGCGCCAATTCCGGCATCCAGGATGCCGACAACCTGTGCTGGAAGCTGAAGCTGGTGATGGATGGCCGGGCGCCGGACGCGCTGCTCGACACCTACTCGGAGGAACGCGGCTTCGCGGCCGACGAGAACATCCTGAATTCCAGCCGCTCGACCGATTTCATGACGCCGAAGTCAGCGACGTCGCTGACGTTCCGCAATGCCGTGCTTGGGCTGGCCAGGGATCACGCCTTCGCGCGCGCACTGGTGAACTCGGGCCGCCTGTCAGTGCCTTCCTTCCTCACGGAGTCGCGCCTCAACACCCCGGACGCCGCCGCGTTCGCCGGCGACATGGAGCCCGGCGCGCCGATGGACGATGCGCCGATCGAGGAGGACGGGAAGGTCGGCTGGCTGCTGGATCGCGTCGGCAACCGTTTCATGGCGCTGGTCTTCGCCGAGGATCCAGCATCGCTCGGGCCGGCGCAGGCACACGCGATGGGCGCACTGGCCGGCGCGCCGGTGCCGGTCGAGGCCGTGCTCGTGTCGCCGAAGGGTGGCGCCGGTCCGGCGAATCTGCGCGTGTGGCGCGATTGCGCCGGCCGTTACGCCGAGCGTTACGACGCCCGCGCCGGGACTACTTACTTGATTCGTCCCGACCAGCATGTTGCCGCGAGGTGGCGTGCATTTGACGCGCAAGCAGTGTGCGCTGCGCTGGCGCGTGCGACCCGCAACACTGATCAGTGAGGAGCAGCGAGATGTCCCTGAAGCTGGAGCCGAATTTCCACGAACCGGGCAAGCACTACGTCCGCGCCTTCACGCCCGGGGACGACTTCTACGAGAGCCTGATCGAGACTCACCGCGACCTGAGCGATGAGCAAAGCGCGAAGGTCAATGCCAAGCTGATCCTGCTGTTGGCCAATCACATCGGCGACATCGCCATCCTGCGCGAAGCCATGCAGATCGCCCGCGCCGGCGTTTGAGGAGAGTTACTTGGTCGCCTGCGCGGCCAGGTAAGCCAATGCCCGTGCGCAGGCGAACGAGTGCCCCCACAGGTTTGTCTCCCGTGAAACGCCACTGAGGTCCCGCGGCCGCCCGGTGGCGCGGAGCTGCCATGGGCCGTCGTCCCGGACCTTGCCGAACTCCAGTGCGTCGTCGGCCGTGACGGCGTAGACGCCGGGCAGCGACGCGGGCAGCCAGCCGGGCCGGTCGGGTCGCGCAGACGCCACCAGCACGCAGCCCGCCTCGATGACGGTGGCACAGGCCGCGGCCAGTACCTCGTCTCCCGGGCCCGGCGGGACGGCAAGGCTCACGTTCACGAACCCGCACTGCTCGGCCGCGGCCCGCAGGATGCCCCTGGCGACGAGTGAGGGGTATGTCGTGTTTCCCTCGCCGAACACGCGGACCGCAAAAATCGCGGCCTCAGGGAAGGTCTCGCGGATGACCGCGGCCACGGCCGTCCCATGGCCAACGGGGTCGGAGAAGTCCGCGTCCTCGCGAACCAGCCCGTCCGGTCCCAGGTACAGGTGGCAGCCTGTTACGTTTCCCCGTACGTGCGAGTGCCATGGATTCACGCCGGTGTCGACGATTCCGATGCGACGAGCCGACGGCAAATCCTGACTCATGCGACGCTCCGTGAAAGAGGATCTGCGGGATGGTCAGTTGCCGCGGGCGATGTCGGGCATCCCCGCGAAAGCCGCGACGCCGTCAATCGATCGATCCGGCATCAGAAGCGGGCCGAGTTCCTCCGCGGCGACCGCAACAAAGCGTCCTGCATGCAGGAGCACGACCCGGTCAAAGTCCTGGAGGCCCACCGGCCGGTGGGAGATGACGAGCGCGGTGCAATCAGGAAATGCTTCCCACAGCTGCTGGCGGATCCGGGCCTCGGTTGCGAGATCGAGGCCGGAGAAAGCCTCGTCGAGCACCAGGATCCGCGGATTGCGCAAGAACAGGCGCGCGAGGCCCAGCCGCTGGCGCTGGCCGTCGGAGAGCGCGAGCCCGCGGCCACCGATGACCGTCGTGTAGCCTTCGGGCAGGGCATTGATGAAGGAGCCGGCCTCGGCCAGGGCGACAGCCCGCTCAAGATCCTCGCGGGTCGCCCCGGGATTGCCGTAGCGAAGATTTTCTTCCACCGTGGCGTGCAGCAGGAACGGCTCGGCCCCGGCGTATCCCAGCGCGTTCCGGTCACCGGTGGAATGCCGGGAATGCGCCGGCTGGCCGCTAATCCGGACCGAGCCCGCGGTGGGTTGTCGCAGGCCGAAGAGCAGGTGAACCAGCGTGGACTTACCCGCACCCGAGGCGCCGAACAGGCCCACGCGCTCGCCCCGATCGACGCGGAGGTTCGCACCCCGGAACACCGGTGGCTTCCCGGGGTACGCAAACGTCGCGTCGCGCAGCACGATGGCGTCGCTCTCGGCGGCAGTTATCGCAACATCGACAGCCGGTGCCGCAGCATGGTCGTCGGGACCGAAGACCTCGGCCACCCGGGCGACGCTCACCCGCGCCTCCTGGAGATTTCGAACGAGACCGAGCAATCCCTGGGCCGGGGCGAAGAGGCGACCCTGATAGAGCACAAAGGCGACGAACGTACCGAGGCTGATCGTGCCGGCCTCGAGCAGCCTGCCACCGAGGAGGTAGATCCACGCCAGCGCGAGCGTGAGCAAGAGGCCCGGCGCGCCGGTCGACATGGAGTCGAGCACCTGGAAGCCGACAACCTCGCGGTTGAGCCGTTCGCTCGCGGCAGCGAGTCGTTGCTGTTCCTCGCTCTCGGTGCGGTGAAAACGAATCGCGCGCAACGCGGCGAGGCGCTCCGACAGGAAATGGGAGAGGTCGGCCACAGCCTCGCGCACGCTGCGGCTTCTTTCCTCGATGGAGCGGCGAAATGCAGTCGTCGCGAGCAGCGCGAGGACCAGGCCGAGAAAACTCCACAGCGCGAGGCTCGGCGACAGGCTGAACGTAATGATGGTCGCAACTGCCAGGAAAAGGACGTTCTGCAGTGCTCCGAGCACGCCGTCGACCAGCAGGGTCTGGATTCGCGGCAGATCGGTGCCGAAGCGCGTGAGGAGATCCCCGTGGCGGAAGGGCTCCAGCGTCGCGAGCGGCCCGTTCAGGCAGCGCTCGAAGAGCGATGATCGCAGGTCGCCCAGCAGGTCCGCCGAAAGGCGCGCGTGGACGCGGCGTGACAGCGTGGCGAGTCCCAGGTCGAGGACCGCCAGGACCAGCAATACTGCGGCGATCTTCGGAATCACGGTGAAGTCGCGGCGGCTCGCCACCGCGTCCACGAACGCCTTGCCCAGCAGCGGCATCGAGAGCGACACGGCAGCGCCTCCGAGCCCCAGGGCGAGGATGGCGGCAAGGCTGCCCCGCTTGCCGGACAGGTGGCGCGCGAACCGCAGGAGGTCTTTCAACACAAGCGCGGCTCGCCGGTCCACACGTCTGGGTAATAGCAGAGATGAGCGTTCTCGCAGAGCTCGGGAGCCCCCCGCATGGACACCACGGATGCACGAATGTCATCGGGCCCGGCACCGCGCTCGGCGTGATTCAGCGCGACGGCGGCCAGCCGCACCGACGCGGCCTTCCGCGCGAGTGACGCCTCGCGACCGACCACCTTCAGGCTCGTGACACCGATACGAGCCAGGCGGGGCAGGGCGCACAGGCCGCAGGGACCGAGCGTGTAGCCCCGGTTCGTCTGGCAACCGCAGTTGTTCAAGGTCCACTTCCAGAACTCGTAGCGCCTGTCGAGACGGCCGGATCTAGCCGCGAGACGGTCATTCATGCAGAAGGGACCGAAGGCATGGGTGGTGGCGCAGATTCCTTCCTCGAAAACGCAGCCATCGTTCAGCGCGAAAACCTCCCACTCAAGGCCGGGAATCGCGGTTTCCTCAATCTCCCGCAAGGTCATGTGCCGGGGCAGGATTACGCGCGACACGCCGAGGCTGCGGTAGAAAGCGGCGGCACCGGGATTGCGGCAACTCGCGAGACTGGAAACATGCAGGCGCGGGCCGAGCCCTTGCTCGCACAGGGCCAGCAGGAGTTCCCACTCGGCGACGATGAGAGCGGCAACGCCGACCTCATCGAGAAGCAACCTGCCGAATTCCACCAGGCGGGGCACGGCCCCCGCTGGATAGGAAGGTGCGTTGAGCGTCGCGTACACCGGTCGTGGCAGCGCCAGGTCCACGATCCGGCGCAGGTCCTCAAGACCCGAAACGCCGGCGGACCTGGGGTTGCGGCGATGGACCCACGCCTGTCCGAAGATTTCGTTCCAGCCAGGCGGGGTCAGGCCGCAATAGAACTCGTGGGCACCCTCGGCGAGGAGCGGCAGGACTTCCTCGGAGCTTCGCAGCGGCGCAAGGATCTTCATGGCGCGGCCGTCTCGTGAAGGACGACGCGGTCGGTATGAAGCAGCCACGCCTCGGCTGCCTCGGGCGGCAACTCATAAAAGAGTGTGTTTCCGCCCCTCCACAGGGGCATCGGGCAGTCGTCGCGCTGGACCCGAATTGGCCCGGCCCGGCAGGGCCCGGGACAGTGGTCGGCAAGCGCCTTGGAAAAACCCCCACCCTCGGGGTAAAGGCGGGCCTTCAGCGGACAGCCGCGGCCCGAGGCGGCGAACGTAAAGGGCAGATGAATGGCCCGGAAAAGTCCCGCGCCCATCTCGTCACGTCCGTCACCGAGATAGCCGCCGTAAAGATCCGCATCGCTCTCGAGCGCCGTGACGCCGAGGTCAGCCAGGAAGCCGCGCAGCCTCGCGTAGCGGGAAGCCTCGTGGGTTGCGCCGCCGGCCGCTGGATCGCGATAGGCCCGCGGGTCGCGCAGCGAGCGGTTCATCAGCCGGCCGGCGCGCCGCGGCAGTGAAGGATGGTGTTCGCGGAGGAGCCCGAGGATACCCCAGTCGTTGAACACAACCGCCGGTTTCCGGCCGTTCGCCGTGAGCCTGGCCAGGAGCCGGCCCACGGTGCGCAGTCCTTCGGGCGTCACGAGCGGTGTCAGCAGCGTGGGCTCGATGTCGTGGTCGTGCGCCAGCGAACAGAATTCCTCGGCCTCTTCGAAATCCGGGAGGCGGTCCTCGCAGAATTCCGTACCGAAGTACAACGCCACCGTCGGGCCGTGCGGCAGCAGGCTGCGCCACGCGGCCGGGCACGCGTCCCGCAGATCACGGGGCGGCTCAGCGGGACTCGTCAGGCGAAGTCCGTATTCCATGGGTTTCTTCCCGGCGGGAAATCGTGCGCCCGGTTTAGAAGCTGACCCGGCGGATATCCATGCCGTCAGAGGCCATCTGCAGCACCTTCAGCGCCTTCAGTGTTTTCGAGTCGTAGACCGTCAATGTGGACCCACCACCTCCGGCATAGATTTTCTTGCCGTCGCCCGACACGTTGACGGCGTAGCAGGTGCCCTCGGCGATGGGCATCGACTCCATGTACGTCCTGCCGACGAGGTCAATGACCGTGAGTTCGTCCATGACCGCGTAGGCCAGCTTCCGGTCAGGCGACAGCACCACCGAGTACGCCATGATCGGGTCGCCCTTGAGCGGGATTTCGCTGATTTCGCCGGTCTTCTGGTCCACCAGCATGAGTCCCATGAACTCTGGCGTGTAGTAATTCATGCTTGCGATATCGCCGTTGTCGAACGAGTAATCCCAGAACGGAAGGATGTTCATTTTCCGGTCGAACATCGGTGCGGTCTCGGTGATCTTCAGGTCGCGCCCCGTCGTATCGATCTTGTAGAGGTCCTGCCCGAAAGCGTAGAGCGTTGTGCCGCCCCTGACGCTGACAATGTGGGCCACGCCCCAGGGCACCTCGACACTGCGCAGGAGCTTGCCGGTCTCGAGTTCGAACTGGGCGACCACGGGTCCGCCGATCACGACCTCACCCCCGGCGGTCCTGCGGGACATGAAGCCGCCATAGGCGGTCTTGCCATCGGGGTCGAGCACGAAGCCGAACATCACCCGGTCCCAGCCGTCGTTGCTCAAGTCGATCGTGGCCACGACCCGGTTCTGCGTGAGATCCACCGTGTGCACGAGATGACGGTTGGTGGCGACATACAGGAACTTCCGGTCCGCGCTGAGGGCCGCCTCGCGGCTGGCACCGGCAATGGGAATGTCGGCCACGATGGCGTCGGTGTCGCCGTCGATCACCTGGATGATCTCGTAGCCCAGGTAGTAGAACCGGTCCCCGGCCGCCGCGTGCCCGGCGCAAAGGATCGCGGCGAGGCCCACGAAGAGCAGTCGCTGCCATCGCATATCGTTCTCCTACTCGTACTTCAGGTTGCGCCAGTCGCGCGCGATGTTCGGGCAGGCCACGTCGAAATCCGAATGGTTCGTCAGGCCGTCCGGTACCTGGGCGGGCCACCAGCAGTCGCCGGCGCAGCCATGGAAGTCGCGGGCCGACGACTGGCAATTGCCGATCGGATAACTGGGCCGCGGGTTCGTTTCCCAGCCGGTGTCGAAGATCGTGGTACAGCCCTGCGGCATCGCGGGCGGACCGCCGAGTGCTTCGGCAGTCTTCTCCTCGCCCTGTGCGAGGCGTTCGATCGCCCGCGCCTTTTCGTTCAACGCGTCGATGATCTTTTTATTCATGAACTGCTCCTGTCAGGAGGTTTTCAGCCGTCAGCCCGCCTTCCGAGGAAGGCAAACACAGGGTTGTCGGCATCGCGACAGAGGTCGGCATACACTCGAACGCCGACTTCCAGCCACCGGCGGATGAAGTCGCACGATCCCCCCGGCGGCAGGCCGAGTCGGGTTTCCCGAAGGTGGTTCTCGTAGTGACAGCCCCCGGCGCAGAGGCTGCGCGCCCAGCATTTCCTGCACGCCTGCGCGCGAGATGCCGCCTGGTCGGCCAGGCACGCCCGGATCTTCGCGTGATCGACGCCAGCGTCCAGATTGCCAACTTGGAACTCGTCCTCGCCCGCGAGGCGATGGCACAGGAAGAACCTGCCCTCGGCATCCGCGGCCAGGTAGCCGAGACCGGCGCCACAGGGCGAGTCTTTCACGCGTCCGATATGGAGTCTGGCGAGCAAATCGAGGAGGTTGGAGAAGGGAAGGACGCGACCCCCGGCGGCCTCCTGCAGAAATCGCCCGGCCAGCAGCGAAAAGCCTGCGAACAGTGCCTCGTCCTGTTCGGTGGTGGGCAGCAGCCCGGCCGTCACCGGGCTCACCGGTGCGATGCCGACCTCGAGAAATCCCAGCTCCAGCAGATGCGCGAAGATCTCGGGAATCCGCGACCATTGCTCCGGCATCAGGGTTACGCGCGCCGCAGGCGGCCTCAACGCATGCGCCCGCAGCAGCGCAAGCCCCGCCACGACATCGGCATAGCTTCCGCGTTGCTTTCGGCCCGCATAGCGGCGATTCGCGTCGTGGATGTCGGGGGGGCCATCGATGCTGATGGTGATCCCGACCCGGTGTTCCCGCAGGAAATCGAGCAGCGCCGGCGTGAACCGGGTTCCGTTGGTCGTGAGCGAGACGATGAGTTGTTTGCCCGTCTTGCGCACCGCCGCTTCCGCTTCCAGGACCGCGGCGCGCAGGGCCGGAAAATTCAGCAGCGGCTCGCCGCCGAACAGGACGAGTGTGATCTTCTGGCGGTCGCCGGACGACTCCACCAGGTGTCGCGCCGCTCGCCGCGCGAGTTCGGGACTCATCAGCCGCGACTCGCCACCATACGAGCCGCCGCCCGCGTAGCAGTAGGTGCAGCGCAGGTTGCATGTCTGGGCCACTTCGAGCACGAGCGTCCCAAGGGGAATACTGGCCGGCTCGATCGGCGCGGGAACTGGCCGATGCCGCAGCTCCGCCGGCACCAGCACCAGCGCATCCCGCAGCGCCTCGAGGATTTCCCGCTCCGGAAGCGGCGCTTCGCGCAAATCGACAGTTTCCCGCACGCGCCAGCGGGCGAGGACGTCGCGGGTCGATGCATCGAGCGCAAACAGGCTCGCGTGGTCCGTGCCGAACAGGAGCGCCCTGCTGCCCGGGCGGGCGGCAGCCTCGAAGATCCGGTGGTCCGCCCAGGCGTAGGTCCCGGTCATCGGATCCGCCCGATGAAGTCAGGCATCGTGACCGCCAGCTGCGCCTCGGCCGTGAAGGTTTGCGTGCCCCGTGTGTACTGCGCCACGACCTTGACGAGCCCGCTGTTCTCCGCTGAGAAATTGCGCAGCGGGTTGGGACCGTAGTCGCCGACGGGCAGGTAAGTGCCGTTCGGCAGGATGCCGCCGAGCCAGCGCAAGTCGTCGTCGCCCGGCCGCGTCGTCTCCTCAGCCAGCTTGAAGCTGGCAGGAACGGGTCCGAGCGCCACACCTTCCGCGGCATCGTCGCCATTCGCATAAGCGATCGCCTCGAACTGGACACCCTCGGCCGGGTAGTACGCGCCACCGGACAAGCGCGCGCGCCCCATGGCCGGGGTCACGACGATGCGGTCGATCCGTGGCGCGAGCCTCACGGTCCCGGCATCCAGGCCTCTCACTATCAGCCTGGCTTCGCCGAGTTGTGCAGTGTTGTTGAGAACCTCGATGTCGAGCACGCCGGGCGCCACGCGCCTGGCGCCGAGCACCTCGACCGACCCGCCGGAAAATGACACATCGCGTACCGCGACGTCGGGCAGGTTCATCCCCTCGACGGTCAGCGTGGTCCTTTCTCCGGCGAGAAGGAACCCCGGCAGGACCCTCGCAATGACGGCGCCGTCGCCCTTGCGCAGCCATCTGGCGCTGGAAGTGCGGAAGTTCGGCGCCGGGAAGTGGTTCTCGCCGTGTAGCTCGTCCCCGGACACCAGGTAAGCGCCGTTTGCGGCAAAGCCATTGTTCCTGGTCCGGGTGCGAAGCGCGTACCCGCCGTACAGCGTGCCTTCGCCGACAAAGGTTTCGGCGGTGCCGTCGGCGTAGGCGAGGCTGCCCGTGAGCTTGTACTCGGCATTGCCAACATCCGAGATCCGGGCTTCACCCCGGTAAGTGCCACGGCCAGGTTGATAGCCGAACACGCCCCACACGCCGTCGAGCCGGGCCTTCGGAGCCGACCACGCCTGGCCGTAAGGCAATCGCCCGCCCAGATAGCCGAGCACGGCGTCGGCCTCCGTCACCCAGCGCATTTCGCGCATCTGCCCGATGACCGTGGGCACGACGAAGAGGTGGAAATCCCTGAGCTTCGCCCAGTTCCCGGCGGTCATCCGGTACGAAAAGATCTTGCCCGCGGTGTGGCACCGCACGCAGGTCGTGAACAACCGCTCCTGGCCGGCGTCGGCAGGAACTTCCATCTGCTGGGAGTTATGCCAGAGGCTCAGGTAAGACACCCGGGCCTGCTCTTCCGGATCGAGGATCTGGGTGGCACAGAGTTCTTTCAGCAGGGTGTCCATGTCTCCCTTCCCGAGAGGCATGCCGTGCAGTCGACTCATCCGGTCGACGATGACCGTCCATTCCTCCGGAGTCGTCCGCAGGTCCTCCACGCGCGGAATCCTGCCGTCTGCTGCGGGGACATGGCAGCCGCTGCACTTCTGCCAGACCAGCGAGTCCCGGCTGAAAGCCTGCGCGCTGCTAGTCACGGCCAGCATCGCCAGGCCGGTGGCGATTCCCATCATCTTGATGTGTCGCATCGTCGGTCTCACTGAAAGGTCGCTCTTCAACCCTGCAGTCGTGCCCAGACCTCGCGGTCGCGTTCCATGGTCCAGATGTGCGGCCAGTCGACGCCGTCCAACTCGTCCCAGAGCCGCTGCACATTGAAGGGCAGGCAGTGTTCGAAGATCGGCCAATGGCCAAATTTCGGTGCAAGCCTCGCATGGGTCGCCGCGAATGCGTCGCGGAGCGTCCCCCGCCGGCCGTGCACGGCGCCTACCTCGTCGATCATCCCGCGCAGGAACTCGCGCGTCTGCTCGATGGCGGCGTCGCAGGCGGCGGCGCCCCGTGCCACTGCGCCACGCCCGCCGACCAACGCCTCGGCCCGCAGGGCCTTGATCCGGTCGAGCGTTTCGCCCATCCAGTCGCGATGAAAAGCATCGCCCGTGTAAAGCGCCGCCTGCGCCTCGACCAGGTCGCCGGCGAACAGCACTTTGTGCCGGTCATACCAGGCGACGATGTCGCCCGCCGTGTGGCCGCGGCCGAGGAACTGCAACTCGAGCTGACCGCGATCGCCGCCCAGCTCGATGGTCAGGTGATCCTTGAAAGTGACCTGCGGCCAGGTGAGTCCCGGTATCGAGTCGGGCTCCTTGAAAAGGCGTGGCATACGGCCCAGCTCGCTCGCCCAATCCTGCATGCCGCGCTCGGCGATGAGCCGGCGGGTCATCGTGCTGCTGATGATGGTACCGGCGTCGAACGCGCTCGCCCCGAGCACGCGTACCGCGTGGTAGTGCGTGAGCACGAGGTACTTGACCGGCTTGTCGGTGTGCTCGCGCAACCGGGCGAGCCATTCGCGCGCGACGACGGGCGTCGCCCGCGCCTCGATGCAGACGAGGAAGTCCTCGCCCTCGATGGCGCCCACGTTGGGATCGCCCTCGGCGGTCAGCGCGTAAACGCCTTCAGCCAGGATCTCGAGCGTCTCGGTCTTCGCCGTCAGGTCAGCGGACGACGCGAATGGCTTCATGCGTATCGCTTCGTCCTAGGCCGCTGCATTGATGACCTTGATGGACGTGAATGCCTCAAGGCCTTCCTCGCCGAACTCGCGGCCGATGCCGGAGCACTTGATACCGCCGAACGGCACATGCGGCGCGATGTCGGCGTGCTTGTTGATGTAGACGGTGCCAGCCTCGAGGCGGGCCGCGACCGCGGATAGCTGCGCGCGGTCGGAACCCCAGACCGAGGCGGCAAGGCCGAAATCGCCGCTATTGGCGCGCGCAATCACATCGTCGAGGTCCCGGTAGCGCAGGATCGGCAACACCGGGCCGAACTGCTCCTCGTCCACGAGCCGGGTGCCGTCCTTGATGTCGGTCATGAGCGTCACGGGATAGAAATAGCCGGGACCGGCCATCGGCTCGCCGCCGATCAGCGTCTTGGCACCATGCCGTTTCGCGTCCTCGACGAGCTCGATAACCTTGCGATACTGACGCTCGTTCTGCAGCGGGCCGAGCAGGCTGGTCTCGACCATGCCGTCGCCCACCGGCACCTTGCGGGCGATGGCGACCAGCGCGGCGCAGGTGCGGTCGAACAGGCTGTCGTGCACGTACAGCCGCTTGAGGGCGGCGCAGGTCTGCCC
>Ga0315281_10008513_pt1 | contig 14348 bp, 18 predicted proteins | sample YL17G07_0_MG_FD_204540 | JGI IMG/M metagenome (GOLD analysis project Ga0315281, IMG submission 204540) | Sediment microbial communities from Yellowstone Lake, YNP, Wyoming, USA - YL17G07_0 | ecosystem: Environmental > Aquatic > Freshwater > Lake > Sediment | place: USA: Wyoming | collected...
ATGCTCCCCTGACACCGTGGGCTCCGTGACGGCCAGCACGAGCGTCGCACCGGTCACCGAGGCGATGACCGGACAGCCGATCCCCGGCGGGCCGTCCACGATGATCAAGGGGTGGTTCTCCGACTCGGCGATGCGGCGGGCTTCCCGTCGGACCAAAGAGACCAGCTTGCCGGAGTTCTCGGCCGCGACACCCAGCCGGGCATGGACCATCGGACCGCAGCGGCTCTCCGACACCATCCATTCGCCCGAGAGACGCTCCGGAAAATCGATGGCTTTCTCCGGGCAGAACCGGACGCATACGCCGCAACCTTCGCAGGCGATTGGATCGATGGCATAGGCGGCCGGCCGCGTTTTGCTCAAGGCTTCCCGCATTTCCCCGATAATGGCGTTCGTTCGCAAGGCGCATGATCGTTCACAGTATGCACAGTCCCTGCAGTTCAACGAGGCCCCGCATGACATCCGCCATTCGTTCTGAACAGCAGGCGTCAGCACCGCCCCGAACCGGCAATGCGCCAGGCACGCTCTGCAGCCGGTGCAGTCATCCTGCCGGATGACCGCATTGTGACCGCTTCGGAACTCATGGCATTCCTTAACCCGCGGCGAAAGGACCAGGTGCAAGTCCGAGGCATCCACGTCACAATCTGCGATGACAGGCCGGTCGGCCAAGACAGCAAAGGATGCGACCAGGCTGGTCTTGCCCGTCCCTCCCTTACCGCTGATGACAACAAGTTCCTTCATACGTCCTTATCCTTCTTTATCTGCTTCCTTGTCCCCCTGATGATGTACAAAACCGCGTCAGTAAGATCTAGGCTCTCGAATATGGCATCGCCCTTCACGCCGAGGAGATATTCCGAATGCACATTGAAATGCTCGGCAATCACCTCTTCGATTCCCTTCAACTCCGTATGCTTAATCTTGCGCACATAAGAATTCGGGTCACGGAGCTTTCTCTTGAAAAAGTCCGACTCGGGGTTGAGCAACAAGACGATGAGTCGGCCTTCCGGGCGTAACACTCTGGCTGTCTGTTCAAGCGCTTTTCTGTAGTCTTCGATGAATTGGAGCGAGGCGACATAAATCACAGCGTCGAAAGAGGATGCCGGAAAGGGCATATCCTCGGCTCGCGCCGCAACCGTTCTGACGCTATCCGGCGCGCAGTCCAACGTCTCCTGCGAAACATCCAGCCCGGTTATACTAAATCCGCACTCGCTCAACGCGCTTTCAATAATAGCGGGTCCGCAACCAACGCTCAGGACTTCCTCGCCCTTCACCAAGTACTGTAAGATGGACTCGAGTTCGATCCGGAAAACCCCTTGCCAGAACTCCGTCCGACAAGACTGCATATACCGATCAATGTTTTTGGAACCACTCATTGAGATTTCCTATATGCCGTCTCTCTCCTAACCTATCACCGTGTAGAAGCTCCGTCCGCCTGTGACCGCCGTGTTCACCTTTCCGGCGGCGATCAGCACTTCGAGGCGCTTGAGCGCTTCGTTCACATGAATGCCAAGACCGCTCGCCACATCCGCGGATGTGCACGGTCGCCTTCTGAGCAACGCCAGGATGTCCGCGTCCCTTGCTTCGGAGAAGGCTGAGACGCGCGCACCGCCCCGTTCACTCTGGCTGATGATGTCCACCTCTCTTGGGAAGATGTCTTTCAGGCCGAGCATCTGATCCGTGGAAAGCGGCAATGCGAACTCCTCGGCAGGTGGACGGGAAACGGTGTTCAGTTGAACCCGCGCCGGTCCGATGCGCTCGGCGAGGGCCGCGATCTTCTTCACCTCGGAGGGAATACCCGTCACACCTGCGAGCAGGAGGACCTCCAGCCAAACCTCTCCAGGAAAGCGCTTGGTGAAAGCGGCGATGCCGTCAACCATCCTTTCAAAGGAGATATCTCCGTGCGGACGGTTGACGTACCGAAAAAGGCGCTCGTCTCCCGCGTCCAGCGAGGGAAGGACAAGGTCGGCCGCCATTAAGGCATTCTGGACTTCGCTCATCCACAGAAGCGAACCATTGGTCAGGACCGCTACGGGGATGTCCGTCAACGCCTTGATCTTAGGGATCAGGTCGCCGATGCCGGCGTTCAACGTGGGTTCCCCGGATCCCGCGAGGCTGATGTAATCAGGAGCGGCCCCTGCAGCCAGGTTCCTCTTCAATTCGGCGAGGACCTCCTCCGTCGCCACGTATTCCTTCCGCTCAAGGGTCTTATTCGTGGTCCGTCCCAACTGGCAGTATACGCAATCGTAGGTGCAAGTCTTGAACGGCACGAGATCAAGCCCCAGGGAGCGCCCCAATCGCCGGGAGGGAACGGGTCCGTAAATGTATCGGAAGCCGGGTTCCTTCATTTCTCCCCCCCACACGGCGGTTTGCCGCAGCGCTCGTCCCGTCCGCAGCACGTTTTGCCGCTTTGTTCCAGGGAACACGAGCCGGCGCGGTGTTCGACCGGTCTGCGGCCAGACCCTTTGATCATAAAACCCGCGCCGCCGCTGATCAACCGTCGAACCTTGCCCCGGCATTCAGGGCGTTCCGTAAGCGGTCGGTCGGTCATGGGCTGCCGCCGTTCGAACCGCAGGCCGCACTTACTGCATTCATATTCATAGGTCGGCATCGGTCTTCACCCTCTTTCTCCCGCCTTTTTCTTAAGCACGATCACATTATGTTTGTGGCCGCTCCGGCGAACCGTAAGCTCGAACCCTCTCCCGGAAAGAAACGCCTTCGCCGACTCCAGCGTCACGCCGCTGACGGGATGCTCCCGCCCCTCCTCTTGATGCACCCGGGCGACAAGTTCGAATCCTTCCGGTGAGAAGTCCGCCAGGATCAAAATTCCGGACGGCTGGAGGACCCTGGCCGTCTCCTCAAGCACGGATACCGGATCCTTTAAATGGTGGAGGACGTCCACCAGGGCGGCGCAGCCGAAATGATCTTCGAAATAGGGCAGGACGGACGCGTCTCCCCGGAAAAAACGAATATGATCCTCCAAGCCCGCCTCTGCGGCCAAGAGAAACGCCACGGCTTGTTCATCCGCATCGGGATCCACGGAGTCCACCTCTAATCCCTGGCGGGCCATGGCCATGGCCATGATTCCCTTGCCTGTGCCGATATCCAGAGCAGGGCCTGAAAGCCGTCCACCCGTCTTGACCACGAAATCTGCCGCCGCAAATCGGTCATAGCCCAGGTTCAAGTACTGCTCTGTCCGGACAAGAAATGCGGCCTTTCTCCGGACTATCTCCTCACGATCTTTCATGGCCATCCTTTTCGTTCTTATCGTTGGAAGGTGGATGCACCCAGAGTAGCAACCCGTGTCGCAACCCGGGCGGGGTCGTGAAAATCGGCCGATGTCCGCTCCAGGACAGCCTCCCGAAGCCGTTCGAAGTGAGCGATGTACTCCGGCAGGGCCTCGACGATGAGTTTGCCCCTCGAATAAGCCTCGGCGATCCGCCGGTCATCCGGAATTTCCAAGAGAATGCGGATATCCTCATTCCCGCAGAACATATGCACCCGGTCGTCACCGATCCCGACCCGGTTGACGACCACGCCGAACGGAATCCGGAGCTCCCGCACCATATCCACGGCGAGCTTGAGGTCATGCAGGCCGAAGGGCGTCGGCTCCGTGACGAGCACGACAAAGTCCGCTCCCCGGAGCGTCGCGATCACCGGGCATGACGTTCCCGGAGGCGCGTCCAGGATCGCGGGCACCCCTTTTCGCAGACGGGCCTTCACCGCGCGAATAAGCGGCGGCGACATGGCCACGCCGACGTCGAGCCGGCCCTGGATGAGCGTGATGTTCTCCGCCTGGATCGTCTCGACAACTCCTATGCGATTATCGACTTCATGGATGGCTTTTTTAGGGCACACCTTCGCGCAGCCCCCGCAGCCGTGACACATCTCGGGAAAGACGAGAGGTGTCGTCCCGAACGAAACGATGGCGTGGTATCCGCAGAAACGACCGCACTCGCCGCAGCCGTCGCAAAGGGATTCATCCACTTGAGGAACCGGAATGGTGACGGTTTCCTCCCTGCGAGGGGTTCCCTTGAGAAATAGGTGGTCATTCGGCTCTTCCACGTCGCAGTCCAGAAGCCGCACATCGGGGCCGAACACCCGCGCCAGATTCACGGACACGGTTGTCTTGCCGGTTCCCCCCTTGCCTGAAGCGACCGCGAGAATCATGATGCGTCTCCGCCTTGGCGACGTTGACGATGGCTGAGATCCGGGAGACCGGTGGAACGGGCCATTTCCGCTGTCCGCAGGACTACGATACGCCGTCGAATGTCGCGGAGTTCGGCTTCGAGGCATTGAACTTGGAGGCTTAGGGAAACCGAGCCCATCCCAATTCTGTCAGGCCGGAGCCGCACGGGAAGTCCTGAGCGGCCGGCAAAGCCGGTCAGCGGCTCACCGGCTCCTCCGGAAAGCTTCAATAAGCAATACCCGCGACCCCTGCCTGTCATGGGGCCGCGACCTCTTGGTCCTGTTCCGTCATATCCTGGCATCAGAATATTCTCCCGAATTCGAAAACTTGGCGCTTGATCGCGCCAGGACATGCGTTCCAACCGGCAATCCGAAAACGGACCGGCGCACGTCGGACTCCGTCACCTTGCCGCGCTTACACCCAATGCCCTTCAACGTCAGCGGCCTTGGCCTCGGTAAGCTTTCCGGAACGATATAGCTCGAGAGCCGCGGCTACGGTGGGCGCGTCGGTGGTGTAAATCTTGATCCCGGCCGCCAGAAGCACACGAAATGCTTTCGGGCCGCAATGCCCGGTCACGAGACTTTTAGCTCCCACGCGAGCCATGGTTTCCGCCGACTGGATTCCGGCCCCCTGGGCCGCGTTCAGGTTCTGCTGGTTATCGACCACTTCGAAGGTTTCGCTGTCCAGATCGTAGACCAGAAACTTCGGGGCGCGACCAAAACGCGCATCCAGCGGCGATTCCAGGGTCTCTCCCGACGTACTAAAGGCAATTTTCATCGGTTATCTCCTATTTTATTCTTTTCATTTTCGGTCCCAACCCGCCGGACCGGGCATTTTAAGACCCGGCGAACGTCATCCATGGAAAATCCGAAGGTGCGGCGGAGCCGTCCCAACGGCAAGTCAAACGGCACCCCCGGAGGCAGGCCGAGGCGAAAGGCGATATCATCGGCTTTGATCCCCGTCATTTCTCTTTATGCTCATTCGTGATGTCCGTCGCTGACTCCTCAATTATACGATTCCATGACGTCGCGACTTTCCGCCAGCAGGTCGCCGGCAATCTTGGCTAAGCCCAATTGGTCCCAAAAAGGCAGTTTTTGGTGGGCCGTGAAATATTTCAGCGGAATCGGATGGGTCCCGATAATGACCGGCAAGCCATATTTCTTTTCAATAAAGATCTTGAAATCCTGGAGATAAGGACACGGGGGATACCCCACCACAAATCCGGTGGCCAAATGAATGACATCGGCGCCGTTTTTCTTCATCTCCTCCGGGACATATTCCACGTTGCCGCCAGGACAGCCTCCGCAGGTCGAGTAGCCGACGATTTCCACAGGTTCTTCAGTGGGGTAGATGGAAAACGCACCCCGCCGCTCGCGAAGCGCTCGGAAACACTTGCCCCCGCCGCAATCCTTGTAACGCGCGCAGATGATGATACCGATTTTTTTCATTTCGGGCATTTTTTCAGGCACATGAACCAGTCGAGGCAACGAACATCCTCGGATGGCTTCTCCATCCTCTCCTTGGCCGTGCCGCAGGAGCCCGGCGGGGGCACGATGACATCTTCGCCCGGCTGCCATACTGAACAGCAGGGCAGGCATGTGGCGGTCATTCCGCCGCAGTTCTGGTTTCGATCTCGGAGAGGCGCTTCTTGATGAAGTCCAGCTCCGACTGCAAAGCCTCGGCTTGGCTCTTGAGCGCCTGCTTCTCTATCTCCGGCTCGGGCTTCTGGTACGGTGCGAAGTTTCCATACGGCGCGGTATACCCGCCGAATCGCGCCCACCCCGGCAGGCCGGTGGCATAGAACATGTGCCGCCATCCGCGACCGCCGCCGCCGAATCCGCGCCCCCAGGCGCCGCGGCCCCGTCCGAAACCCATCCCGAAGCCTTGCCCCAGAGCGGGATTCGCGTATCCCGGCATTCCAAATCCTGCGCAGTATCCAGCTGCGCGTCCGCTCATAGCGCCCATTCCCATGGGCCCGGTTCTGTCTCCTAATGGCATGGTAATAGTCTCCTTTCTTTTTTTATTCCCTGGTCATCGCGGTGCCGCACTTCGGGCACTGCTTCTGTAGGCAAGGCGCTCCAAGCTCATGCGGTTCACGATGCCCGCATTTCGGACATAGGCAGGCGCCTCCAGCGCCCCCCGCAAGGGGACCGCCCATGCGACCTCGGCCCTGTCCGCCCCGGCCTTGCCCCTGTCCACCGTCTGATCCCATTCCACCACGTCTTCTTCCGTTCATAAAATATTCCTCCTGGTTTATACCGACTATCCCCCGGCGACGGCGGCGACCGCAGCAACCGGGCATGGCGAAGTCGTCACCTTCGAGACCGCCGCTGAGCCAGGCTTGAATGACCTCGCTCAGGTCGCCGGCCACGAACGAGATCACGTGGACGCCGTAAGCGGCAACGATCTCATGCAGAGGCCTGGAAATCGCGCCGCAAACCAGCGTGCCGACACCAAGCTCCGCCAGACGAAGCGCCTTCCGGACCGGCATGCCATCCTCCAGGACCTCCTCCGTTTCCGCGACGATTCGTCCCGACTCGGCCTCGGCGACATGAATCCGCCGGGCGATGTCAAAGACCGGCGCGATCCGATTGTCCCAGTGCGCAAATGCCGCTTTCATCATCCGAGATCCTGCTTATCGTTCACACATGGATTAATAGCAATTGTTGTGCCAACATCGAAGAATATTGCGGAATAGGCTTATCCTCTTGGATTGAAAGGAATTAGAGCGATTAGCGATGAGATGGTGGCAAGCCATTGAGTAGCTATGTCGCTACTCTTGCCTGGCGAAATAGGTGCGCGGCCGCTACTGTTTCCGCCGGTGCTGCGAACGACCGTCCTGCTCGGGAAGCGAGACGCCTAGTTTCTTCATTCTGCGGAAAAGGGTGGTCTTGTGGATGCCAAGCTCCTTCGCCGCCGCCAGGCGGTTGAAGGCGTTGCGTTCAAGGGCGGCGCGAATGGCCTGAGCGTCGAGAATATCGTGGACGGACCGTGCATCGGAATCCAAGCCCCCCGCCGCGCTGTGGGCCGTCAACTCCTCGGGCAAGTGTCCGATGCCGATATATCCCTTATGGCAAAGGATGAAAGCGCGCTCGATGACGTTTTCCAGTTCGCGGATGTTTCCCGGCCAATGATGGGCCATAAGGAGCGACAGGGCTTCTGCGGCTATCCCTTGAACGGATTTCATCTGCAACCGATTGAACCGGGCGACAAACTGCTCCACGAGAAGCGGAATGTCCTCTTTCCTGCGGCGCAGCGGGGGCAGTTCAATGCGCACCACGTTCACGCGGTAGTAGAGGTCTTCGCGGAAAACACCCCGGCGCACCTGCTCGGCCAGGTCCTTGTTGGTGGCGACCATGATCCTCGCGTCCGTGCTCTCGGAACGGGTCGCCCCGAGCGGCTCGTAGGTCCGGTCCTGGAGAACCCGCAACAGACGGACCTGCAAGGCCGGACTCACCTCGCCGATCTCGTCGAGGAAGAGAACCCCTCCCCTGGCCATTGCGAAACGGCCGGGCTTATCTTTGATCGCGCCGGTGAACGCTCCGGCCTTGTAACCGAACAATTCCGACTCCAGAAGCGTATCGGGCAAGGCTCCGCAGTTGACCGCGATGAACGGACCCTGGTTGTGGGGGCTGAGTGAATGGATCGTTCGCGCCACCAATTCCTTGCCGGTTCCCGTTTCTCCGATGACGAGGATCGTGCTGGGGCTGGCGGCGATGGCGGGCAAGACCTCGAACACCCGCTGCATCAAGGGGCTCCGGCTGGTAAGATTGCCGACCTGGAATTTCCCCTCCAGTTCCCGGCGCAACTCTTCAACCTCGGAGAGATCGCGAAAGGTCTCGGCGCCGCCGGTCACGCGTCCGGCGGCGTCCCGCAGTACGGCGGTGGAGACGCTGATGGGAATGCGTTTGCCGTCCGAGTCGATGATATATCCGGATTTGCCGATGACCGCCTTCCCCGTTTTAATAGTGCGACGCAGGGCGCACTCCGCCTCGCACATGCTGGAACGGAAGACTTCCGAGCACCGTTTCCCCACGGCCTCCCCGCGCGAAATCCCCGTGATCTCCTCCGCCGCCCGATTGAACGAGGTGATGCGCCAATCCAAGCCCACCGTGAAAACGCCGTCGGAGATGCTCTCCAAAATGGCCTCGGTCGGGGCACCGCGGTCGGAGGCCTTTATCGTAGAATGAAAGGTCTGTTGAGTTCGCCGTGACTTCAATATCTTTCCCTTTTTACCCGGTGATCCTGCGGCGTCTTCGAGCTGGACTTGGAGACTGCTTGTATTCGGAAGCCGGCATGAACACCTATGCTCTTATTTCGCAATCCTTATCATAACTTTTCTCCATCCATCTGGCAATCCCTAAGCCTTCATATTTCAACGAGTTATCGAAGAGCAATTCGTTCCGGCGCACCGGTTGGGCCATTTCCCGTCATGTCCCGGCATAGCGGCGATTTCCTGAGGCCGAAGATGGTGCCTCGGGGCATCGCCGCCAGGCGATATGGCTGGACGTGCTGTCGATGGGCACTCCGGGAAGGCCGCCATTTAGCTTCCATCTTCATGCTTCATGGCCATCGCCGGGGGCCTCCATCATGCTCCGCAATCTTCAAAACACGATATTGAAAAGAAACCCGACGATCATGATCCCTGTCCCGACGACGCCGACGAAGATAAGGATCAAGGGCAGCTTCAAAACTTTTTTCAGAATGATCGTTTCCGGCAGTGACAGGCCGATTACCGACATCATGAAGGCCAGCGCCGTCCCCAGCGAGGCGCCCTTTTCGAGCAAGGCCTGGACGATGGGGATGATGCCCGCGGCGTTCGAATAGAGCGGGATGCCGATCAGGACGGAGAGCGGAACGGACCACCAGGCCATTGTGGACGGCAAGACGAAATACACGCCGCCTGCCGGACTGCCCAATTTCCGTGAAGAAAGAAGCCGTATCCCCGAGTCGAGGTCTCGGCGGCTAAATATCAAACACGACAAAAAGTCGGCCAAGACCACCGAAATCCATCGGAAACTCGCTGACTTCAAAGAGAATCCGGGCTGTGTCCGTACCCTTACGTTTCCCATTTCCTCCGCTGAGCGTCAACACCTGTTGACGTTTTCTCACTTGATTTTCTCGTTCGAGCCGGGCCTCATCGTGTCTTTCCAGGGAGACGCGGTCCGATCCGTGACGTTGGCCCGTTTCTTGAGGCCATTCTCCTGCTATGGCGGGAGTCTATCGTCCTCGACATCCGGAGCGCACCGTCTTCTACCGGGTACTTTTCCATCATTTCGACAGGTTCCTGACTGAGTATGAGGCCCGCTTCGAGCAGGAGTACGGTTTTTTCCGGCCGATCATCAAGGAGGTGGTCGAGCGCTACATCGACTGCGGCAACCCGCGCTACGGATTTGCCCGGATCAGGTGTCCGGACGGTGGCGAGGAACGGCTTCTGTTTGACGCCAAGCCGCTTTTCACGAAGATTGACAGTGCCGCCCGGCCGGAGATATAGTTCCGCTATGGATAGGGGGGTAAATTCAGCACCAAGGGCGGGAATTCGTCACGCCGCGGAAAAAGGAAACTATCCTCCGAATATTATCCCATTTTGCCTCTTACAACGGGGTGCTTTTCCCGCCATCACTAGACCTCACAGCTTTCTGGGAGACAAGCCACTGGCACCAGAGGCTGTTAGGCTTGAAAATTTCATTTTACAGGTGAATTAATAGTGGGCAGGTCCATTTTGCCTTCACATTCCGACTTGAAATGAAAGAGAGGATAATCATGAAACTCCGTCTTCGGAGCATCGCAATTTTGCTCATTAGTCTGATGGTTTTCTCGGCGGTGACGTTCGGCGGCTCGGTCAAGAAGAAAGAGGAAGCCGTCGCCTCCATTGAAAAGCACACTGCCGAAATCCTCAACCTCAGCGACCAGATCTGGGGCTTCGCTGAAACCGCGCTGCTGGAGACCCGTTCCTCCCAGTTGCTCGCGGACTATGCCGAGAAAGAAGGCTTCGAGGTCGAACGCGGTGTCGCCGGCATGCCGACCGCGTTTGTGGCGAGCTATGGACAGGGTCGGCCAATCATCGGCATTCTCGGCGAATACGACGCGCTGCCGGGCCTATCACAAAAAGCCCAACCCGTGAAAGAGGCCTTGAATGCGGGTGCGGCAGGTCACGGCTGCGGACATAACCTTTTCGGCGCGGCAAGCCTCGGAGCGGCCCTGGCCATTAAAGAGCTGATGGCCGCGGGCAAGCTCAAAGGGACGATTCGGTTCTACGGCACGCCCGCTGAAGAAGCTGTCGGCGGCAAGGTTTACATGGCCCGGGAGGGGCTGTTCAAGGACCTCGACGTCTGTCTGGCCTGGCACCCCGACGAAAAGACCAGGGTTTCTGTGGATGGCTCGCAAGCGCTTGTCGAGTTCATCGTCGAGTTCAAAGGCAAAACCGCGCATGCGGCTGCCGACCCCTGGAACGGGCGCAGCGCGGTCGCCGCGCTGGAGTTCTTCACGACAGGCCTGAATCGGATGCGTGAATTCGTCAAGCCGACGGTTCGCATGCACTATGTGATTCAAAATGGAGGTGATGTGCCGAACGTGGTGCCGGCCTACGCCAAGCTCTGGTGCTGGCTTCGTGATTCGAAGGGCGCCGGAGTCGAGAAACTGTTGAGCCGTGCGCGCCAGATCGCCGAAGGCGCGGCGCTGATGGCGGAGGTCGAATCGAAACTCACGGTGCAGGGCGGCAACTGGGAGACTCTTGTCAACATAACCGGAGAAAAGTTGATGTTCTCGAACCTCTCATGGCTCGGACCGATTCAGTTCACGCCGGAAGAACAGGAATTCGCCAGAGAGATCCAGCGCGCGACGGGCGTGGAACCCAAGGGTCTAAACGGCTCGGTTCAACCGTGGACGCTGCCAAAGGCAGATCCAGAAGGCGGTTCAACGGATGTCGGCGATGTGAGCTGGCTGGTTCCTACGCTGTGCATGAATGCTACGACCGCGCCTGAGGACACTCCCTGGCATGCTTGGCCCGTGGTCGCCTGCGGAGGGATGTCGATCGGACATAAAGGGCTGGCTTATGCGGCGAAGGCTATGGCGGCGACGATGGTGGACCTGTACGAGAACGCAAAGACTCGAGAAGCCATTCAGGCCGAGTTCCGAGAGAAGACGAAGGGCGTGACCTACAAACCGCTTATTCCCGACGGCCCACCTCCTGTGCGAGATTCCATGCGGGCCGCTTTCTGAGTGGTTCCGTTCCCTGATATATTTCCAGCATTGTCAGGAAGAGAGATTCATTGCCAAAAGGAGTGTCTCAAATGAAGATGTCCCGATCACGTGCCATTTTGGTCCTCGCTATTGCCGCGCTATCCACGATCTTCTCAGTGGCCCAGCAGGCTTCTGTCCCGCCCGTTGCCCAGCGCGTTGAACACAAGGTTGTCTGGCATGGCGAAACCGTCGTGGATCCCTATTTCTGGTTGAGGGAAAAAGTCAATCCCGAAGTGGCGAAATATCTGGAGGCCGAAAACGCCTTCACGGCGGCCATGACCAAGGATCTCAAGCCATTCCAGGAAGCCCTCTATACGGAAATGCTTGGGCGCATCAAACAGACGGACCTGAGCGTGCCCGTTCGGCAGGGGAAGTACTACACCTACTCCCGTACCGAGGAAGGGAAGCAGTATCCCATTTACTGTCGGAAAGCCGTAGGCCCGGATGGTTCCCTCGATGCGAAGGCCGCTGAGTTTGTCATGCTTGATCAGAACGAGATGGCCAAGGGACTTCCTTTCCTCAGCATCGGCGAAGCTTCGATGAGCGATGATGACAACCTCCTGGCGTACAGCACCGACACCACGGGTTTTCGCCAGTACATCCTTCATGTGAAAGACCTCCGCACGGGCGAAATCTTGCCGGATACGGCCGAGCGTATCACGTCAGGGGAGTGGGCTGCGGACAACAAAACCATTTTCTTCACGACCGAGGATAAGGTTACCAAGCGCTCGGACCATTTCTGGCGCTTGACGCTGGGGGGAAAGCCGGAACTTCTTTACCAGGAAAAGGACGAGCTTTACGGCATCGGCGTGGGACGCACCAAGGACAAAAAGTACTTGGTCCTTGGAATCCAGAGCACCGACACCTGGGAAAGTCGCTATCTGGATGCGGCCATGCCGTCCGGAGATTTCAAGGTCGTCCTTCCACGCGAAAAGGGGCACAAGTATGACATGGAGCACCGGGACGGGTTGTTCTACGTCCGCACCAACAAAGAAGCCAAAAACTTCCGCGTCGTCACGGCCCCGGTGTCGGATCCCCGCCCGGTAAACTGGAAAGAATTTGTTTCCCACAAGCCGGATGTGCTGCTCGAGAACCTGGAGGTCTTCAAGGACTACGCCGTGGCCCATGAGAAATTCGAGGGTTTGAACCGGTTCAGGGTACTGAGTTTCAAAACGGGTACCTGGCACGAGGTGAGTTTCCCGGAGACCGTGTACTCGGTCTTCGGAGGCGGAACGCCGGAGTTCGACACCCGCATGTTCCGGATGAACTACCAGTCCCTGATCACGCCATCCAGCGTGTATGATTACAACCTCGAAACCCGTGAACGGACCCTGCTGAAGCAGCAGGAGGTTCTTGGCGGTTACGATGCCGCACAGTACGCGACGGAGCGCCTCTGGGCCACGGCCCGGGATGGCGTGAAGGTGCCGATTTCCATCGTGTACAAGAAGGGCTTTAACCGAGATAGCAAAGCGCCTCTGTGGCTTTATGGCTATGGTTCCTATGGAGCCGGCATGTCCGCGACGTTCTCGAGCGGTCGTTTGAGTTTGTTGGACCGCGGAGTGGCCTATGCCATCGCCCACATCCGGGGCGGCGACGAGATGGGTGAGGCCTGGCACGATGACGGCATGCTCATGAAGAAGAAAAACACCTTTACCGATTTCATCGATTGCGCCGAATACCTTATCGCCCGGAAGTGGACTTCCAAAGACCGCCTTGTGATCGAGGGCGGCAGCGCCGGCGGCTTGCTGATGTGCGCCGTCACGAACATGCGGCCTGACCTCTTCAAGGCCGTCCATTCCGCCGTGCCCTTCGCGGATGTCATGAACACCATGATGGATGCCAGCTTGCCGCTCACCGTGGGCGAATACCTGGAGTGGGGCAATCCCAATGAGAAGGCGGCATACGACTACATGAAGACCTACAGCCCTTACGATAACCTGGAGAAAAAGTCCTACCCGGCCATCCTGGTGACCACGAGCTTCAACGACAGCCAGGTGATGTATTGGGAACCGACAAAATATGTTGCTAAGCTTCGAATTTTGAAGACGGACAAAAACGAGTTGCTCCTTAAGTGCAAGATGGAGCCTGCGGGCCATGGAGGCGCCTCGGGCCGCTACGACAGGCTGAAGGATGCCGCCTTTGAAACGGCCTGGATGCTGAAGCAGGTGGGGATCACGAAGTAGAAACCCGACGAGTATCGTTCATTGGATCCGTCAATGCGGCGCGCCTCCACCGCCACCTGAGGGCGTTTCGCCGAGCAGCCGGTCCGGGCCAGCACTGTGAACACGTAGGTCGCAGCACCCGTCAGCACGTATTCGGCCTGTTGCCAGAGGAAGGGGAAGGGCTCCTTCAGCTCTGGAAAGTCCGGCCGGATGGCAGCCGAGGACGTATTAACTTGAAAGGTGACACCCAAAAAGCATGTCGGGATAAGAAACGCGCCGCACCGGTCAAACGAGGTCCTTTAGGTCCTCGATGGGAAGAGCCGCGATAACGGACTTCGGCTTTGATTTGGTTAACCTTTTCAAGCCCTTCCAAATAACATACAATGGCTTCCTTGGCGTTCTTCAGCGCTTCCTTTTCCGTTTTCCCTTCCGTAAAACAGCCGTCGAGTGCCGGAACCGTCACATAAAATCCCCCCTCTTCGGCGGGCGTTAGAATAATGTTGAATTTCACGCTAATCACCTCATAGAACTTATTATAACATCTTCACCGATATTTAATAGCATGCGAATCGGGGACATAATACCAATTTCCGAATTTCGAGAAATCCCCCTGGAAATCATGTAACTCATTTTTGACAGTTGCTTTTTTGAAGTTCCTGTAAATGAATAAATTACGAGCGCGCAAAAAAAGTTTGGCACTACGGTCTCTCATCTCAGCCGGTCATTGTCACCGAGGACGGTGGTCGAACTCCGGCCGCCCG
>Ga0315281_10008514_pt1 | contig 14347 bp, 14 predicted proteins | sample YL17G07_0_MG_FD_204540 | JGI IMG/M metagenome (GOLD analysis project Ga0315281, IMG submission 204540) | Sediment microbial communities from Yellowstone Lake, YNP, Wyoming, USA - YL17G07_0 | ecosystem: Environmental > Aquatic > Freshwater > Lake > Sediment | place: USA: Wyoming | collected...
GCGGGCGGCGCGCAGAAAGGCTTCGAACAATCGCCGATGGAGGGGGTGTCGGTCGAAGAGAAATTCCGGGTGCCATTGGATACCGAGAAAGAAGCGGTGGGTCGGAGATTCGATCGCCTCCACGATGTCATCAGGGGCCAGAGCACTGGCGATCAATGACGGCGCGACGGCCTTGACCGATTGATGGTGAGAGCTATTCACCCGCATCGACACCGATCGAACGATGCGACGGAGCAGGCTGCCTGGTGCGACTGTAACGGTGTGGCTGAGATTCGTGGCTCGAGTTCGTTGCCGATGCTGAAGCGGCGCCGAGACTTGGGATGCAATATCCTGAAACAGGCTGCCGCCGCAGGCGACATTCATGGTCTGCATGCCTCCACAGATGCCGAGCAATGGAACGTCAGCCTCCTTCGCCAGATTGACGATGTCCAGTTCAAAATTCGCACGACGTTCGCTCACAACTTTGAAGGAGTAGCGCTGACGTTCCCCATATAACGACGGTGAAAGGTCCGGCCCGCTTCCGGTGAGGAGGAGTCCATCGATCTGCTGCAAGAGGCGTCGTCTCGTGGCCCGGTCCGCATGGAGTGGAAGGACCAATGGGATGCCGCCGAGTTCTTCGATGGCGCGAATGTAGCGTGCCCTCAAAAAATAGGTGGGCTCGTGTCCACCCCATTCCTTCCGATCGCCTGCGTTGAAGTCTGGTGTGACGCCGATGATCGGTTTCATCGTCTAGCAGGCTGCGGAAAAAATATTTCGACACAGCAGAACTTCGATAGCGTGCATGTATGGGACAAGAGTAGGACTCCCCGCAGGATGCTCAATAAGCCCGTCCAGCAGGGCTGTAGCGAGCAAAGAGGCGAAGTGTACGCGTCGGTACGTTGAGCCTCTGAGCGATGCGAGAACGCCGCTGGAGGACTTTCTCAGCATCCTGCTAGCGGATGGGTTCCGGAGCAGAGGCTGATGCCGGTGCATCGTTCGAATCAGCGACCCCCAGGAAGCGAATGGGCCGATTGCCTTGGAGGTGATCGGGGGTAATGATGTAGGTGCCGTAGAGGCTCGTGGTCCAAATGCTCTTGGCCGCCTGTTCATTCCCGCCGGAAAACGCATAGGCGAGTCCTCCGACAATGCCGCCGCTGATGGCAAATGCCGCTTTCAGTGGAAAATACAACAGGGTGGAGACGCCGGCAGCGACCTGCATGCCCGTGCTTGATGCGTCGCTGCCCTCGGTACTTACGCTTGACGCGGAGCCCGCGCTTTCTTGGCTCCAGGCCGATGGGGTTATTGTGACGGTACACAGGGCCAGGAGCAGGAAGACTGCCGCCAGTTTGAAACCGGAAGCCTTATTGGAGCGATTGAATGAAAACGAGAATATGTTCACAGATCCTCCTCCTTACTTCGACTGAGCAAACTGATCAGCATGGTCGGTTCCAAGGCGCTCTCCTACGACTGAATGCTAGCGCGGTTATAACAAATTCAACTCTACTTGCAAACCCCCTGCTGCGCCTGCGGGAAGTGACTTATGGAGCGGCGACGTCTCTCAGTACGAGGTCCAGTTCAGATGCAACATACGACGTGATGAAGTTCGTCCGCTTGATGACGGTGTCTCTAACCTCAGCGATCCTTGTATCTTCTGCGAGCCATTGGTTTTCTTGAGCGATACCGGATTGCAACGCCAGGTCCAGCTTGCACCAACAGACCGCTTGGATAAACAGCTCATGGGCTCGCTCCTGAACAGAGAGCCGATCTTCATCTGCGAGATCGATCAGGGCCAGGGCCAACCAGTTGGAGAAATGAACGTCGGTATTGAGCTGATCGATCTGACTCTGGGTCAGAACGACGGCGACCTGGACTCCGCCCTTCCAGCTCCGTTTCTTGACGTTAAATACACAGGAGCAGGTGAATGGTCTTCCCTCCACTGGCTGCGGTCCGACAAACAGGGTCACGCGGAATTGGGAGGGTTCTGGGGCATGCTCAATTGCCATGGTGCGCATTGTAGCATGACCACCGGTCTCAACGGCTGTCTCATTGACGGCTTGGCAGCGCGACGATAAGATGCCCTCTACCATGCCCACGGCCATCTATCAGCGTGTCAGCGAAATTCAACAGGCACTGCGTGATGCCGAGGTCGACGGCTGGCTCTTCTATGATTTCCGTGGGAGCGACCCCCTCGCCTATCGCATACTCCAGCTCGACCCTACGCTTCATGTGACGAGGCGATGGTACTACTGGATTCCGGCGCAGGGGGCTCCGGTTAAACTGCTGCATCGCATCGAGCCGCATGTGTTGGATGCATTGCCGGGGCAGGCCGACTACTATGTATCGTGGGAGCAGCAACGGCAGATCCTTGCGCGCCTGCTCGCCGGCGGTCTCCGAGTCGCGATGCAGTATTCCCCTTTGAACGCGGTGCCCTATGTGTCGCGTGTGGATGCCGGTACGGTCGAGTTGATCAGAAGTTACGATGTCGAGGTAGTGAGTTCAGCGGATTTGATTCAGGCGTTTGAGGCTCGCTGGACGGATCGTCAACTTGAATCGCATCAGTTTGCCGCGGCGGCGCTGCGGCGTATCGTTGACGAGACATTTAGTCATGTGCAGGAGGCGATCACGCAAGGGCGGAGTCTTACGGAATATGGAGTGCAGCAATTTATTCTAGCTCGTATACGCGAGGCCGGGATGGTGACGTCGAGTGCGCCGATCGCCGCCGTCAATGCTCACAGCGCCGATCCCCATTATGGCCCGACAGAGACAGGGTCGGCTGAAGTCACCCGGGAAGCGTTACTCTTGATCGATCTTTGGGCCAAACGAACAGAGCCCGGTTCAGTCTATGCCGATATTACCTGGACCGGTTACGTTGGCAAGACCGTTCCGGTGAAACACCGCGAGATTTTCGACTTGGTCCGGCAGGGACGGGACGCCGCACTGGCCTTTGTCCGGACGGAAACAGCTGCCGGCCATCGCCCATTCGGTTGGGAAGTCGACGATGCCTGCCGGCAGGTCATACAGGATAGCGGCTATGGCGATCAATTCGTCCATCGTACGGGCCATTCGATCGGCGAAGAAGTTCATGGCAATGGAGCCAACATTGACGGTTTGGAGACGCAGGACACCCGCCGTCTGATGCCGAGAACCTGCTTTTCTATTGAGCCAGGGATCTATTTGCCAGGCGAGTTTGGCATTAGGAGTGAACTGGACGTGTACCTCGCCGAGCGCGAGGCGTTGGTGTTCGGTTTGCCGTTGCAGAGTGAGATCGTACCGCTTTTCTAGCCCTCTCTCCTTTCCTTGACAGTGCCTCCTACTGGCCTATAAAGTTAATTCGGTTCTTAACAAGGCTAGGCCGACGGCGCCTTGCCAGACAGGCTCTTAGGAAAGAGGAATCGCGCCATGTTCGGTACCATGGGGATCTCGGAACTCATCATTATCCTCGTCATTGTCCTCATCATTTTCGGGGCGGGAAAACTTCCGCAAATCGGTGAAGGAGTCGGCAAAGCGCTCAGAGGGTTCAAGAAAGAAGTCAACGATATTCCCCCGCCGGATGCGGCACCGCCCGAAGCGAATCAATCGGCGCCCATGCAGGGCCAATCAACGTTCCAAGCTGGACCGGCACCGCCGGTTATGTCGGGACAGACTCTCTCCGCCCCAAAGCCCACGGCGCCCTATACGCCTGGGCCGGAGCTGACGCCTGGGACCACCGCTGCCTTGATGCACAATATGGCTGCTCCCTCACGGCAGGCTCGGCCCGTGATTTCCACGGCAGCCCAGTCCGTTTCAGCCCAATCGACAGGGCAGGGTCAGCAGCCTCCCACGATGGAAGAACGCGCCGCTGCCCCTCCGCCGGTGATGCGGGCGCAGTACCCGCCTCTCCCCGCCGGCGCCCAGGCAAAACCAGTCGTTAAGCGCCCATCAGCCATTGTCAACAAGGATGCCGTGGCCCGCGTGCAGGCGCAGCAGGCGGCAATGAAGGCGAAGGCCGCGCAGCCGACCGGCATTTCCCCAGGGGAGATGCAGAGTTTGGGAGAAGGACTTGGGGATGCGTTGCGGACGTTCAAGCAGGCCGTTGCCGATGTCCGTAATTCGGTCGATCCCGAGATCCGGACAATCCAAGCCGAGATGGATTCTGCCCAGAAGGAATTCCAGCAATCTATCGAAGCGGCCAAAGAACTGCCTGTCTTGCACGAAGAGCCTCCTAAACAAGCGTGAACTGGGATGCGGTCTTCATCAGGCTGCACGATGCCGGTACCCTGCCCTGCCGCACTTCTTCTCGCACCATAGTGTGCGCAGCTGTCCTGTCAGTCTTCTGTTTCGCCGGTTGTGTCCAAGATTCTCCACCTTCCTCAAGGGAGCGCTCGGTATCGTTATTGTTGGAGTTGCTCCGCGATGAGGCGTCAGAGGTGCGGCGGACGGCTGCAGAATCTCTGGGTAAGATCGGCGACCCGCAAGCCGTGGATTCTATTCTCTCTCTCACCCACGATCCAGCAGCAATAGTCCGGGAAGCATCAATGCTGGCCCTGGGGCGATTGAAACCCACAGCTACCGATGGAATGGTGGTTCTGTTGACGCAGGCGCTGGAGGACCCTGTTGAATCGGTCCGGCAGGCGGCGGTTGTGGCGATCGGTGAGATTGAACCAGATCCTCGATTGCTGCAGCCTGTCGTAGGGCTACTGCGATCTTCGGATGAAACGATTAGGAGAGCGGCGGTGCGGGCATTGCTACAAGTCGATTCGAGCCAATGGGTTCCTGCGCTCGTAGCAGCAGGGCGTGACACCGATGCGGAGGTGCGTCAGGGGATCGTGGCAGCGGTGGGTGAATGGGGAGCGGCAGCGGCCTCCCCATGGATCAGAGAGCGTCTAGCCGAAGATCCCTCGTCCGGGGTGCGAGCAGAAGCGGCCTATCGTCTGGGAATACTCAGCGACCCTGAGGCGAGGGCTGCGCTCAACACGGCGATTGCAAAGGATCCGGACAGTGGGGTGCGCCGCTGGGCGAAACGGGGGGATTAAACCGTCACGCGTGAACGATTCAATGCCTCTACGAGTTCTACCAGCTCTTTGCGGGCCTTTTCATCGATGCTGGTAAACTGAACACCCATCCCTGGAAATAGCAGATGCCGTTCAGGCTTGTTGCGAGTCCAGGCGACCTTCGCTTTGGTCTTGTGTTTTTCCCAAGGACGATCGGGCAGTGCAAATTCGACGGATAGCTCGGTTCCAGGAGCCAGCGGGGCGCTGCTTTCAATGAACAACCCGCCCGCCCCGATGCCGCCGGTTAAGCTGTCGAACTGTTTGCCTTCCGGGGTTGTGTAGCGAACCTTCACGGCAAGCGGAGCTCTCGGATGAGCGCGCGCATGGGCGAATCGCACGTCGTCGTCGCTGACAAGAATCTGTTCAATGACTGCTCCCCACGGCAGGGCACCGAGCAGTTCTCCTGTGGCACTATAAAGCGCGAGCAATTCCTGGTCGACATCCATCTCAAGGACTTTGCCCTCATGCCCTTCCGTCGTGATCACAGGAAGCCTCATGGTCAGGTCCTTGTAGGATTGAACGTGGGAGGATGCAGTGACAGATGGCTATTCACTAGGCCGGCTGCCCGACGGTCTGAAGTGACTTCACCAACTCGAGTACGCGGTTACGGATATCGGGGTTGATTTCCGTAAAGCGCACCCCCATGCCAGGGCTAAACGTATATTGGTCTGCTTTAGGGCAGACCCATGCGACGAGCCCCTTCGCCGGTAACCATTCTTCTGACGTCTGCTCTGGTAGCGAAAATTCAAGCGCGAGCTTGGTGCCGACCGGTAGAGTGTTCTGGCTTTCGATGAAGAGCCCGCCTCCGCCGATGCCGCTTGCGCGACTTTCAAACTGCTGACCTTCCTGGGTTATGTATTTGACACGGAAGGTGAGTGTCACGCGCGGCTCATTCCTGATTTCTCTGCTCGTCTGGGGTTTACGATAGGCCAGAATCTGGTCGATGATGAAGTCCCAGGACAGGTTGCCCATGGGTTCGCCGTTGATTCCTAGAAGGGTGATCACTTCACGGTTTGCGTCAAGGTCGAGGGCTTTCCCTTTGTGTCGAAGGCTTGAAGACACAGGATATTTCACACATCCTCCACGTTCAATTCTGTAACGCAAGTATAGCGCAGCATTTCGTCTTGTCGAGGGAAAACGTAGAGTTAAGCGTCGTCACAGGCTGGAGAGAAAGAAGGGGCAGCGAGTATTCGAGAATGGAAAATGTGAGGGAACAGCCAGGCCGGGATGATTCTAGCCTGGCTGACTCTCAGTAGGTACCCTGTTGGGCTGGAGAAAAGTCTGCATTTCTACAGGCTTAGGCGGTTTTCACATCCTTGTCTTGTTCGAAGATTCTGATGGGAGCGTGCTTGCCGAGGATGGCATCCTCGGTGATAAGGACTTCCTTGATCTGCTTCTGAGAAGGAGCATCGTACATCACGTCCAGCATCACGTCTTCGAGGATAGCGCGCAAGCCTCGAGCGCCGGTTTTCTGGTGAAAGGCTTTCCGTGCGATCGCCCCGAGCGCACCTTCCGTGAATTTGAGCTTCACCTTCTCGAAGGAGAGCAATTTCTCATATTGTTTCGTGAGCGCGTTTCTCGGCTCGGTCAAGATTCGAATGAGGGCGCGTTCATCCAGCTCATCCAAGGTGGCCACGACCGGCAGCCGACCGACGAATTCTGGAATCAATCCGTATTTGAGGAAATCTTCCGGCTGAACTTTCGCGAACAGTTCGCCAAGTCGCACTTCGCTTCGTCCGCGAACTTCGGCTCCGAACCCCATCGCTTTCCGATTCAGGCGTTGTTCGATAATCTGTTCGAGCCCGACGAACGCTCCGCCGCAGATGAACAAGATGTTGCTCGTATTGACTTGAATAAACTCTTGGTGCGGATGCTTGCGCCCGCCTTGAGGCGGCACGTTGGCGACGGTCCCCTCGATGAGCTTGAGCAGCGCCTGTTGTACCCCTTCGCCTGAGACGTCGCGGGTGATGGACGGGCTGTCGCTCTTGCGGCTGATCTTGTCGATTTCATCGATGTAGACAATCCCACGCTCGGCCCGTTCCACATCGTAGTCCGATGCTTGCAGGAGCTTGAGGATGATATTTTCCACATCTTCACCGACGTACCCTGCCTCGGTGAGTGTGGTCGCATCGGCCAGCGTAAAAGGGACGTCCAAGTATTTCGCGAGGGTCTGGGCCAACAGCGTTTTTCCTGTGCCCGTGGGCCCCAGCATGAGGATATTGCCCTTCTGGAGTTGCACATCGTCAACGTCTTTGTCCTTGGACGAAATTCGCTTGTAGTGGTTATGAACGGCCACCGCGAGAATTTTCTTGGCCCGCTCCTGTCCCACGACGTATTGATCCAAGTGGTGTTTGATTTCCACCGGCTTTTTGAGCTTCGACGAAATCTCTTCTTTGGCTTCTTCCCAATCCTCGGCAATGATGTCATTACAGAGGTTGACGCATTCGTCGCAGATGTAGACGGTGGGCCCGGCAATCAATTTGCGGACCTCGTCGCGGCTCTTTCCACAGAACGAGCAGCGGAGATGTCGATCCATCTTATCCGGCTTCGGCATGACTCCTCCCTTGTTACTTGTCCTTGGCCGCGTCTTTTCCTGCGTCGCCGCTGACGGCTTTGAGGAGCTTCGGTGGCCGTGTGATGACTTCGTCGATAAGACCGTACTGCTTGGCTTCTTCTGCGGACAGGAAGTAGTCCCGTTCGGTGTCCAGGGCGATCTTCTCCAGCGGCTGGCCGGTATGTTTAGCCATGATCTCATTGAGCCGTTCGCGGATTTTCAGGATTTCTCTGGCATGAATGTCGATTTCAGTGGCTTGCCCTTGAAACCCGCCCATGGGTTGATGAATCATGACCCTCGCATTCGGCAGGGCGAATCGCTTACCTTTGGTTCCGGCGGTGAGCAAGAAGGCCCCCATGCTGGCGGCCTGTCCCAGGCAGATGGTGTTGATCGGGGGTTTCACATACTGCATGGTGTCATAAATCCCCAATCCTGCGGTGACGCTTCCTCCGGGGGAGTTGACATAGAGATTGATGTCCTTTTCAGGGTCCTCCGCTTCGAGGAACAAGAGCTGGGCAATAATCAGATTGGCAAAGATGTCGTCGATCGGCGCGCCAAGAAAGATGATCCGGTCTTTCAGGAGCCGAGAATAAATGTCGTAGGCGCGTTCGCCCCGGTTCGTGGTCTCAATTACAATGGGAACTAGCATGCACGTCGTTCCTTTCCGCTAGCAGGGTGCTCAAAAAGTCCGCCAGCCTTGATTTCACTTCTCTCTCAAAAAACGTGAAAGGTAAGACGTAAAAGGTGAAATGTGGGATTTCCAATATGCTCCCTTCAAAACCTTTTACCCTTTACGTTTCACCTTTCACGTGCGACAAGGCCTGCCCCGCTCGGCGCTATCCCTGAATCACCGCATTGCGGTAGACGAAATCCAAGGCTTTATCTACTAAAATCCTGGTGCGTAAATCATCGATAGAGTCTTGTCCGCCGGCTTTGATCATCTTGACGAGATCGGCAGCCGGCATTTTGAGCTCCGATGCTAGCCGCATGATTTCGGCGTTGAAATCGTCCTGCGTGACCGTCAGCCCTTCTTTCTCGGCGATCGCTTCCAACACGAGACTGACCTTCACACGGCGCGCCGCTTCGTCTCGATGTTCTTGGCGAAGGCTTGAGAGATCTTCCGTGCCAGGCGATTCCTGAGCGCCAGCCTTCCGCTGTTGCTGCTGCGCGTGCTGACGGACGATGGCCTCCAGCTCACGCTCCACCAGGGTTTCCGGGAGATCGAAGTGGTGGGTGTCCATGAGCCGTTTGACGATCGCATCCTTATAGGTGTCCTCGATCTCTCGCTTCAGCGCCTGTTCCATCCCCTCTCGCAGTTTGTCTTTGATTTCCTGGAGCGAGTTGTAGGGACCGCAATCTTTGGCAAATTCATCGTCCAGTGCCGGCAGTTTCTTTTCCTTGACGGATTTGATCGTCAGTGTGAACACGACTGTCTTGCCGGCAACACGAGGATCGGGATGGCCGGCTGGATACGGTTGGGAAATTTCGAGCACGTCACCCTCTTTCTTCCCCCCGACATGCGAATCGATTTCCAAGCCCAAGACGGACGCGTGCGATCCAACCTTGTGGAGTTGACCTTCCTTCTTCGTTCCTTCCAGCGCTGTTCCATCGAGCGTGCCTTGCAGATCCAACACGATATAGTCCCCGTCCACGATGGTGTGGCCTGGGGGTGTGGCCTCCAGTCGGGACTGTTGTTCGCGCAAGACCTCAAGGCCTCGGTCAAGCTGTTCGTCGGTGACGGTGCGCTTGTCGGGCTTGAGCGAGATCGGACTCGGCGCTTTATAATCCCGCAACTCGATGTTCGGCTTGATCTCGACGGTCGCGGTAAATGTAAAGGGTTCGTTCTTCTTGATCTTGACTCGGTCCAGCGGAGGAATTTCAACGTGAACCGGCACAATCCCCGCTTGGCGGATGGCCTTGTCGTAGAAGTCCGGTACAAGGGTTCGAATCACGTCCTCTTCCACGGTTTTGGCATAGCGTTTCTCCAACAGGGCCAAGGGCACCTTGCCGGGACGAAACCCTGGGATCTGGACCTGGCGGTTTAGCTCGACGTAGGCGCGAGCAAACCGCTGTGTAACTTCCTCTGCCGGCACCTCAATCTTGAGGGCGCGTTTCATCGGTCCTAGTTCAGTCACTTCCATCTTCATAGCTGGTGCGCACCCTTTTCCAAGTAAGAAGTCTTGCGCGGACTGCCGAGCTGTCGCCGGTTGCCCGGTCGTGGTCTGGTGCGAGAGGGGGGACTTGAACCCCCACGGTCACCCACGAGATCCTAAGTCTCGCGCGTCTGCCAGTTCCGCCACTCTCGCAGGGTGGGATATGCAGGAGCCGACTCCAGCACGATGAACGAACAAACGAAAAGACAGTTTCCTGTCGGTATTTTGTACCGTTGGACGTATCCCACTGTCAACCCATACTCCTGTGGGGGGAAAGATAGCCGTAGACTTCAATGGCCAGTATAATCAACCAGCATACGTCATTGATCATCAACATACTGATTAGGAGGTACAGGATGAGGACTACCCTCCTGCTCTCGATTCTGAGCTTCAGTATTGTGGCACTTCCCTCTCCTCCCTCATGGGCCTACCGGGACCATTTCACGCCGGAGCAGAAAGCGTTGCTAGATAAGATTCAAACTGTGCGTATCGAGGCGATTGCCCTCACCGACAAGGGAGTCGCTGACGCGGCACCGATTGCCGAGCTTGTCGCCCGACGGATCGGCGAATTGGGATATACGATTGTGGGCGAACCCGGTAAGCCGCATGATGTGGTCATCAAAGTCAAATGTGAACAGCGGAAAACATGGGAGGGCACGACGGCTGCCGGCGGCGACGCGGATTTGCCCGATGCCCCGTCTCGGCTGTGGAAAGGCCCCGCCTGTCAGATGACCTATCTCCTCGGTCACGTCAAGGTCAATTGGCAGAAAGAGGTTCGAACCGAGTTTGAAGATGCGGAACAAGCTGCGCAATCTGCCAAGGCGGAAGATCCTGGGGCCTATGCCCTGGGCAAATTGAAAAATGTGCTCGAGATCTATGAGTTCCCGTTGTTGCTGGCTGCTGAATGGGGTCAGCCGGAGCGCCTATTGAAGGTGCTGGATCGGTCCGACACGCCGCAGGCCAGAAAGATCAAAATTCTTTCTCTCTTGGGCGAGATGCAAGCCGACGAGGCCTTGCCGAAGCTGAGAGAGGCGCTCAAGGATCGCGACCTGGCGAAGCAAGCGATCGGAGCGATGGGTAATCTCGGCAAAGAGGGCATTCCGCTGCTCATCGACATCATGAACACGTCTCCACAGCTCGAATTGCAGGCGGCGGCGGCCAAGGGCTTGGGGCAATTGGGCGGGATGCACGGTGATGCGTCTGTAGTGGCGCCGTTGCTCGCCAAACTACAAGATCCAAAGACCGACTGGTCCGTGCTCACGGAAGTGGCCTGGGCGTTGGGTAAGATTCCGGATAAACGATCGATCCAGCCACTTCAAGATCTTGATAGAAAACTGCAGGCCATGCGCGATCCGGACAACGTGTCGCTGAAGAAACTCATAGAAGCGGTGTTCTGGGCGATCAAACAATGCGATTCGTGGGATCAGTACAGCTGAGGGGGGATGGAAGGACACCCACATTGGTCCTGTGCTCCCGGAACGCGCGCCCTCAGAAGGGCCTCGTTCGACGGCCGCACGTAGACCAACATGGGTGTCCTTCCAAGACAGGGAACGCAAGCGAGCTCGGAAGTGGCCATTGATAGGAGAATGTGCTCGCGCAACGCGCGGTTTCACTAGAGAAGAAGGCGGAGGTTGAGCCTCAACCTCCGCCTTCTTCTATGGGGAATTTCGAGGAACGTGGTTGGTATCTGTGACGTGTTGAGCAGGAGAGCCGGCGTGTCACAGACGCGCCGGCCTGGATCTGGAGAAATCTATCTCGGGCGCTATTTGTCTGTGACGGTGTCCTTTAGCTTCATCCCCTCGCCCTTCATTTCTCCCGCGTTTTTCATGGTATCCTGCGTCTTCATATCCTGGGCGTTTTGTTTTGTCTCACCGCCTTCTTTCTTCACGCTCTCAGCTTGACCTTTTACGGTTTCAACCTTCTTCTTCATGGCGTCCAGGTCAACGGCCCATGCTGAAGCGGTGAGGCCGATCGTGAACACCGACAGGGCGGCGCATACTATGGTTGTTCTCATTGTCATCGCATGTCCCATTTTTCTTGAGATCACAGGCCGCGCCGAGCTTGACGGAGGCAGCGAACATGTCGCTGCCTCCGCCGAGCATCGAGCCGTTACTTGACGATCACCTCAACGCGGCGGTTCTTGGCGCGTCCTGCTGCCGTGTTGTTGCTGGCGATCGGGTTGCTGTCCCCGTGGCCTGCGGCGGAGAGGTTGCTGCTCACGCCGCCGTCCTTCAGCGCTTCAGCGGCACTATTGGCACGAGCGTCTGAGAGTTCCTTGTTGGTGGGGAATTTCTTCTGCAATGGGCCCTTGATCGCTACGTTGTCGGTGTATCCCGCGACATGCACCTGCTTTTCCGGGAAGTCTTTGAGCACGTTGCCCACACGCTTCAAGGCATCGGTTCCGCCGGCTTTCAGCTGGTCTTGGCCTGAATCAAACAGCAGGCTGGAGGCCAGGTTGATCGTGAGTGCATCACCGGATTGGTGGACCGACACTGTACCCTTGGAAGTTTCCGGTTGCAGCGCCTTGAGCAGATCCTTTTCAGCTTTTGCGAGGCTGCCCTTGCTCTGATCCAGCTGGCTGCGTAGATCGGCCACGCGGGCTTCGCATTCTGCCAACTGCTTTTCGAGGTCTGCGATCCGTTGTCTGGCAGCGGCCAGCTCGGCGGCGAGCTTGTCTTTGTCTCCGGCAGCTCCACCCATCGCGGCGAGCTGTGCTTCGAGATCGGCATTGCGTTGTTTCGCGGCAGCGAGCTGTCGTTCGAGATCGCTGATGCGGGAATGAAGCGTGGCGATCTCTCGATCACGGTCGGCGAGCTGTCGTTCCAGATCGCTCACACGGCTGCTGAGCCCGCTGTTCTGTTTCCTTGCTGCGGCCAGTTCGTCGGCCAACCGTTGACGATCTCTTTCGAGGGCCGCGACATCGGTGCCGACATCTTTCGGCGCATTGTCGGCTTTACATCGAACGTCGGGCCAAGCCTCCCATTGGTGAGTGGGATGACAAATGGGGCTCTTATCCCAACTCGCACAGCCTGCCAGAGCGGCCAGGCCTGTGATTAGGATGGTGGTTTTGAATGCCCGCATAATAAAGTTCCCTTCTGGATTGCGCGGGTTATCGATCGTGTGAGTCTTCCCATCCCGCATCGTAGGAATCTCCTAGCAACGGTGATGTCTAGTGTCGGCTTTTCAGGACGTCACGGATTTCCATCAACAATTTTTCTTCGTTGGTCGGCCCTGGCAGTGGCGCCGGAGGCGCTTCTCTCTTGAACCGGTTGACTTGCTTGACCAATAGGAAGATCGCGAACGCAATGATGATGAAGTCGAACACGCTTTGCAGAAACACCCCGTAGTTGAGCGTCGGGGCTCCTGCAGCCTTCGCGGCTGCGAGGGATGGCTGAGCGGTGCCCGAGAGGGTGAGAAACAGGCCCGTGAAATCGACGCCTCCCAAGAGCAGGCCGATCGGTGGCATCAGCACATCGCTGACCAGCGAGGAGACGATTTTCCCGAATGCTCCCCCGATAATGACACCGATCGCCATGTCGAGTACGTTGCCCTTCATGGCGAAGTCTTTAAATTCTTTCAGCATAGTCCCTCCTTACGAGGATGTGAGTGTACAGTCTTGGCGACTTGCCAGGATTACCGTTTCCTGGTCGTGTCGAAGCTGTATCCAATGGTCCAGAGGTACAAGTTGTCCGTATCCCCGGTGCCCACAGCAGGGTTGTTGTTATATCGTGTGGTTACTTGGAAGCCGCTCGCCAATCCGTCCCAAATCTTAAACCGCACGCCGTTATCCATCGTGAGGAAGAAGTTCGATGAATTCTGGAGCGAGGGGAAGATTTCGTTGTAATGGTACAGCGTCATGCGATCGTCGAAGAGCGGCCAGTTCCACTTCATGGACACGCGTGCTCGAAGACTCGACTTGTCGTCCGTCGTGCGGAAATCTTCATTGAAGTAGGATACGCCGGCTTCGGTGTAGAACGTCATATCCTTGAGGATGCCGGAGAAGTCTTCCCGGTCGATGAATTGATAGCCGGGACCGCTTGCGAGGGCAGTTCGCATCTTCAGGTCTTGGAAGCGATCGTTTTCGAAGTAGGAGGAGGCGAACCAGTAGAACCGTTTGGTAATAAAGAAGTCGAGCTTGATCGTCCCGCGCGCGTTTCGAGCAATGAGGGTATTGGAGTTGTCGCCGTAGATGTAGCGACCGTTGATTGACAGGCGGAGTTGCTCACTCCGCGCGACAAAGTCTCCGAGCAAGCTGGCATTTTTCAGATGGCTATTTCCGGTCGTTTGCGAGTACCCACCGGTTAAACTGCCTGAGTAGATGACCGGGGGTTGAACGACAGGATTCATGGAAGTCACGGAGCCCATCGGGACTTCTATCGCGCCTTTCAAGGGTTCCGCCTGCACCGTCAACGTTCCATTCGGTCCTGCTGTGGCGGTCCCCATAATCACGGACCCTTCCTTCAGATGGAAGGGGATCGGGTGATTCACAGACAGTTTGGCCACGTCGTTCCAATTTACTTTCAGCAAATTGTCGGGGCTGACAGGCGTCTTGATTTGCAAGACACCGCCGACCATTTCGATGACTTCTCCGTAAATGATGCTGCCGTTTTTCAATGTCACGACATCAGGAG
>Ga0315281_10008515_pt1 | contig 14346 bp, 15 predicted proteins | sample YL17G07_0_MG_FD_204540 | JGI IMG/M metagenome (GOLD analysis project Ga0315281, IMG submission 204540) | Sediment microbial communities from Yellowstone Lake, YNP, Wyoming, USA - YL17G07_0 | ecosystem: Environmental > Aquatic > Freshwater > Lake > Sediment | place: USA: Wyoming | collected...
TTGTCGTCGAGCCCCTCGACCTTGGCGACGGTGGATTGCATCCAGCGCGCGGTCAGCAGGTAGGACTGTTTGATGAAGTGGAAGACTTGGTTTTCCTGCCAGGCGGGATCGCGGAAGCGGCGGTCGTCGGCGTGCGGGGCCGCGGCCGGGGGCGTATCCTCGCCCATCATGCGCCGGGCCGTGCTCTGCCACAGGTTCAAATAGTCCTGCCACAGCGACATCTGGGCCTGAACCAGGGTCGCCGGCTGGCTCATCATCCGGGCCGTCATGTCGAGGAAGGCCCCGGTAATATTGAGGGGATCGGCCGCGCCGGCCCCGCCCTCGGCCTGGCGGGCCATGAAATCCGAGACGATTCGTTGCGACTTTTGCGCAATCTCGGCCATGGTCCTGGACAGGGCCAGGGGATCGGGCGTTTCCTGTTTCGCGCCCTGTTGATTGCTCATGATGCCTTCCACTATGATTGCCGGCGCTTCGGAACGTTCCCTTCGCGAGCCGGCAGCGATGATGCAGTGCAACATAATCGCGGTCCGCTCCGATGACAACGGCGGTCGCTAACCTTCGGACCCAAATGAGCAAAAATTCGGCGGACTGGATGGCAGGAAGACGGCGGGCATGGCTTTGGCCGGCCGCGTTGGCGCTGGCGGTCGCCGCTTCGGGGTGCAACGCCACCCGGGATATGTTCGGCGGCGGGGACGAGGCAGCGGCCCAGGAAAGCAACGGCGAGTTTCCGAGCCTGGCCGATTCGCCAAGCCAGGCGCCGACGGTAACGCCGGCGGCCGAACGCCAGCGCATCGCCGAGGGCCTGTTGGCCGACCACGCCAACGCCACCCATACCCGCGAGACTTTCGGCAATCTAGCCAGCACGGTACCGGCGGCTGAACTGCCGCTGCCGCCAGCGCCCGAGGGCACGACGGCCGAGGCGCCGAGCGATTCGGCTGCCACCAGCGAAGAAGCCACGGCCGTGCCCGAGACCGAGCCGGTGCCCGAGGCGGCGCCGACCACGCCGGTCGAGACCGCCGCCGTGGAGGCAATGGCGGCGCCGGCCGAAAGCGACAGCGCCGCGCCGGCCACCAATGCGGATACGCGGATGGTCCAACCGGTGGGCATCATCTATTTCGACCAAAGCTCGAATACGATCGGCGACGAGGCGCAGGCCGTGCTGGCCGAGGTGGCGCGCCTCCAGGCCGACACCGGTGGCGTCCTGCGCGTGCTGGGCCATGCCAGTCGCGGCAGCGCTACCGCCGAGGCCGCCGACGACGCGGCCAATCAGCGCGTTTCGGAAGCACGCGCGATGGCAGTGGCCGAAGTGCTGGTCGGGCTGGGCGTGGCGCCGAAGCAGATCGAGGTGGCGGGGGCCGGTTCGGCCATGCCGCTCTACGACGAATCGGCGCCGACGGGCGAGGCGGGCAACCGTCGCGCCGAAGTCTATCTCGTCTATTAGCGGGACCGGGCAATGACGGGTCGGATAGCGAGCGTCGCGGCGCGGCCGGCGAGCCGTTCGCAGGCGGCGCCGCTCAAGGTGGGCGTGGCCGGGTTGGGTACGGTTGGCGCCGGCGTGGTGCGCCTGCTGCGCAGCAACGCCGAGCTGTTGACGCGGCGCTGCGGCCGGCCCGTGCAGGTGACGGCCGTTTCGGCGCGCGACCGCGCCCGCCGGCGCGATTGCGACCTGACCGGTTTGCGCTGGTGCGAGGATCCGCTGGCGCTCGCCGCCGATGCCGACGTGGACGTGGTGGTGGAACTGATCGGCGGCGCCGAAGGGCCGGCGAAAAAACTGATCGAAGCGGCGATCGGGTCGGGCAAGTCCGTGGTTACCGCCAACAAGGCCCTCATTGCCCATCACGGCATGTCGTTGGCGCGCGCCGCCGAGGCGGCCGGTGTCGCCATTGCCTTCGAGGCGGCCGTCGCCGGCGGCATTCCCATCATCAAGAACCTGCGCGAGGGGCTGGCCGCCAATCGTATCCAGGGCATCTACGGCATCCTGAACGGCACCTGCAATTACATCTTGACCGAGATGCGGCGGACCAAGCGCGACTTCACCGCCGTGCTGGCCGAGGCTCAGCGCCTGGGCTATGCCGAGGCCGATCCGAGCTTCGACGTGGACGGCATCGATGCGGCGCACAAACTTGCCATCCTGGCCAGCGTTGCTTTCGGCTGCGAGATCGATTTCGCCGCCGTGCATGTGGAAGGTATTCGCCATATCTCGGCGCTCGACATCACCTTCGCCGAGGAGTTGGGGTACCGGATCAAGCTCCTGGGTCTGGCGCGGCCGACGCCGCACGGCATCGAGCAGCGGGTTCATGCCTGTATGGTGCCGCTGAACACGCCCATCGCCCATGTCGAGGGCGTCTTCAATGCCGTCGTCACCGAGGGCGATTTCGTCGGCCAGAGCATGGCCGAGGGGCGAGGCGCCGGCGCCGGCCCCACGGCCTCGGCCGTGGTCTCGGATTTGATGGACCTGGCACGCGGCCGGGCGCTGCCCATGTTCGGGCTGCCGCTGGCCGATCTTGCCAAGCTGCCGGCGGCGCCGATCGGCCGGCGCGTCGGCGCCTATTACGTGCGGCTCATGGTGGTGGACCGGCCCGGCGTCATCGCCGACGTGGCGGGAACGCTGCGCGATGAACAGGTGTCCATGGAGGCGATGATCCAGCGCGCCCGCGCGCCGGGCGAGCCGGTGCCGGTGGTGCTGACGACGCACGAGACGGAGGAGGCGGCCATGCGCCGGGCCATCGATCGCATCGCCCGGCTCGACGCCGTGACCGAGCCACCCTGCATGATACGCATCGAGACCTTGGAGACGGGCGCCGCCGGATAACCATAGTCGCGGTTCGCGGCCCCTCTAAAACGACGCCCTCATGCCTCGACAGGCTCGGCATGAGGGGATTTGCTTGGAAGTTTGTTTCAGGTCTCCTCATCCCGAGCTTGTCGAGGGACGACGGACGAGGACAACGGGGAGAAGAACATGCTGGTCAGTTCGATCATGGCGCGAAACTTGGCGCTGGAAGCGGTGCGCGTGACCGAGGCGGCGGCGCTGGCGGCCTCGCGGCTAATGGGTCGCGGCGACGAGAAGGCCGCCGACCAGGCGGCGGTCGATGCCATGCGGCGCTGGCTCAACAACCTAGCCATCGACGGCACGGTCGTCATCGGCGAGGGTGAGCGCGACCAGGCGCCAATGCTCTTTATCGGCGAGAAGGTCGGCGCCGGCGGGCCGAAAATCGACATCGCGCTCGATCCGCTCGAAGGCACCACCATCACGGCCAAGGGCGGGCCCAACGCGCTGGCGGTGATCGCCATGGCGGAGGAGGGCAGCTTCCTGCACGCGCCCGATGTCTATATGGACAAGATCGCGGTCGGCGGCGGACTGCCGGCGGGGCTGGTGGATTTGGACGCAGAACCGGCCGAGAACCTGAAAAACCTGGCCAAGGCCTTGGGAGTCGAGGTGGGCGACATCGTCGCCTGCATTCTCGACCGGCCGCGCCACGCCGAGCTTATCACCAAGGTGCGGGCAGCGGGGGCGCGCATCGCCCTCATCTCCGATGGCGATGTCAGCGGCGTCATCGCTACCGCGCGGCCGGGTTCGGGCGTCGATATTTACCTCGGCAGCGGCGGCGCGCCCGAGGGCGTGCTGGCAGCGGCGGCGTTGCGCTCCATCGGCGGGCAGATGCAGGCCCGGCTGTTGTTCCGCAACGACGACGAGCGCGGCCGGGCCCGGCGCGCCGGCATCACCGACCTCAACCGCAAATACGAACTCCTCGATTTGGCCAAGGGCGATGTGATGTTCGCCGCCACCGGCGTCACCGACGGCAGCATGCTGCGCGGCGTGCGCCGCTTTCGCAATGGCGCGGTGACGCATTCCATGGTCATGCGCTCCAAGACTGGCACCGTGCGGGTGATGGAGGCGCATCATAATTTCGAGCGCAAGACCGATTTCGACACCAGTGCCGTCTGAGGTGACGGCCCCGGCCTTTCTCGGCGTCGAACGCTCCTTAAGCGGCCGGCGCTGGCTGGCGCGGGGCGAGAACAGCCGCGTGGCCGAGGCGCTGGCGCAACGATTGGCCTTGCCGGAGTTGGTGGCGCGCCTGTTGGCGGCGCGGGGCGTTACCACCGAGACAGCGGCCCGGTTCCTCAACCCGGCGCTGCGCGATTGGCTGCCCGATCCCTCGCGCCTCAAGGACATGGACCGGGCGGTGGCGCGGCTGGTGCGCGCCATCGAGGGGGGCGAGCGCATCGCCGTGTTCGGCGACTATGACGTGGACGGCGCCACCTCGGCGGCGCTGCTGCAACGCTTCTTCGCGGCGGTGGGAACGCCCATTCGTGTTTACGTGCCCGACCGCTTGACGGAAGGCTACGGGCCGAACGGGCCGGCGCTGAAGAAACTGCGCGACGAGGGCATCGCCGTCGTGGTCACGGTCGATTGCGGCATCACCGCCTTCGCCGCGCTGGAGGAGGCGCGGGGGGTTGGCCTCGACGTCATCGTCGTCGATCATCACGTCGCCGAGCCGAAATTACCGGCGGCAGCGGCGGTGGTGGACCCGAACCGGCTCGACGAGGACGACGAAGTGCGCGAGGCCTGCGGCCGGTTGGCGGCGGTGGGCCTGGCCTTCCTGCTGGCGGTGGGCGTCAACCGGGCGCTGAGGCAGGCGGGTTGGTACGGGCCGGCGCGCCCGGAGCCGGATTTGTTGGGTTGGCTCGATCTGGTGGCGCTGGGGACGGTCTGCGACGTGGTGCCACTGCTGGGCCTCAACCGCGCCTTCGTGACCCAGGGTTTGAAGGTGATGGCCAGGCGCTCCAATCCGGGGCTGACGGCGCTGGCCGACCAGGCACGCCTGAAGGAGCCGCCCGGTGCCTGGCACGCGGGCTTCGTGCTGGGGCCGAGGGTCAACGCCGGCGGGCGCGTCGGCGACGCCGGTTTGGGCGCGCGCCTGCTCGCCACCGAGGATCCGGCCGAGGCCGCCGCCATCGCCCTGCGTCTCGACGAACTCAACCGGGAACGGCGCGCGATCGAGCAGGTGGCGATCGAGCAGGCGATGCGGCAGGTCGAGGAGTCGAGCGATGGGGCGCTTGCTTTCGTCGTCGGCCAGGGCTGGCATCCCGGCGTCATCGGCATCGTGGCGGGGCGCCTGCGCGAACGCTACGACCGGCCGGCTTGCGTGGTGACGCTGTGGCGCGAGGCAGGGGGCGTCGAGATCGGCAAGGGCTCGGGGCGCTCGGTGCCGGGCGTGGATTTGGGCAGCGCCATCATCGCCGCGCGCCAGGCGGGGCTGCTGGTGAACGGCGGCGGGCACGCCATGGCCGCCGGCTTCACGGTCGAGCCGGCGCGCATCGGCGAGTTGCGCGAGTTTCTCTCGCGGCGGCTGGCGGCATTGGTGCCGGCGGGACCGGTGGTGCCGGTGCTTGAGATCGACGGCGCCGTGTCGCCGGAAGCGGCGAGCATCGAACTGGCGGCGCAGGTGGCGGCGCTGGCTCCCTTTGGCAGCGGCAACGAAGAGCCGCGCTTCGCCGTGGCGGCGGCGCGGGTGGTGCGCGCGACCCAAGTCGGGGCCGAGCATGTGAGCTGCATCCTGGCCGGGCCCGGCGGCGGGCGTTTGAAGGCCATCGCCTTTCGCGCCTTCGAGCGCGACCTGGGGCGGATGCTGATGCGCTCGAACGGCGCCGCACTGCACCTCGCCGGCACCCTCAGGCTCAACACCTGGCAGGGGCGCGGCGAGGCGCAGCTGGTCATCGAGGATGGCGCGGTGGCGAGCTGACGAGAGTTAGCGCGCGGCCGTGACCATGATTTCGACCAGATATTGCGGCCCGGCGAGGCGCGATTCCACCGTCGCCCGCGCCGGCGTCTTGCCCGGCACCACCCAGGCGTCCCAGGCCTTGTTCATGTCGCTGAAACTGCGGATATCGCTGAGCCAGATGTTGGCCTTCAAGATCTTGGTCTTGTCGCTGCCGGCCTTCTTCAACAGCTTGTCGATGGCGGCCAGGATCTGCTTGGTCTGCTGCTCGACCGAGGGCACCGGTTTGGCGGCGACTTGGCCGGCCAGATAGACGGTGTCGCCGTGGATGACGGCCTGGCTCATGCGTGGGCCGGCCTCGATACGCGTAACGCTGGTCATACTTTTCTCCCTTTGCTTGATGGGCCCCGGCGTAGCGCTGGGCGGCGGAGTATGGGCGATTCGAGCCCGCTTGGGCGATAAGGGTTTTTCACCCGGGGTGGGGCGGGGCCGCTCGGCGGCGGCGCCAAACCGGTTGCCTTTCCGGCCCCGGGAAGCTAAGGGATTGCCCGCGACGCGGCCTTGATCCCGTCCCCATCGTCTAGAGGCCTAGGACACCGCCCTTTCACGGCGGTAACAGGGGTTCGAATCCCCTTGGGGACGCCAGTATCCGGGCCCGGGGCTTCGCCTGCCGCTCGCGCGCGCTGGAAAGGCTGTTGGCCTACTGGTGCCGGCAGCGCGGCGATATCGACCCGGCGGATATGGTTGAGCTTCTGCCCCATATCATGATGGTCGAGATGGTTGGTGCCCCGCCGCGCCCCCGCTACCGCCTGGTGGGGACGGCGATCGTCGAGTGCGCGCATTTCGACTTCACCAACCAGTTCGCCGACGAGCTTCTGTTCCAGGACTCGGCCGGAACCGACTGGGCCGGCGACTATCATCGGGTTGCCGCCGCGCGCACGCCCGGCTTCGGCGTTTCGCGCTGGCTGCCCGCCAACCGCACGCCGCGCTGGATCGAATACCTGATCTGTCCGCTGTCGCGGGACGGCGAGACGGTCGACCGTTTCATTTCCATCGAGGACTACGAGCCCCTCACGGTGATCGAACGCGAGGCGCTGCCTGCCGTGCACAAGCACTAGCAGGCTGTTGAAAAACCGATTCGCTTATCGTCCCGCTTCGACAAGCTCAGCGTGAGGATGAGTGTTTGCAATGTTTCCGCCTCGTCCTGAGCCTGTCGAAGGACGAGGCAGGATGCATTTTCGGGCATTTTTCAACAGCCGGCTAGGGATAGGGGGCCGGCGCGGTGGCAAGCGATTGTGCCTAGCAAACGGCGGCGGCATACCCATATAGGGTAAATGGCAAACGAAGACGTCCAGGAACTTGAGGAATACCAGCGCAGATCTCGTCCCTGCCTCAGGTGCGAGACGATTTTCGACAGCCAATGGGCTGGCGAGCGCATTTGCCCGCGCTGCAAGGGCAGCGCCACGTGGCGGAATGGCGGTTCCTCGGGAACCCGAGGATCGCGGCCCAGGGCAACCCCGGCTCGGGGTTCGTAGCCTCCGGGCCTGACCGCCCGCCTGCTCGTGCCATCACAGGAAGATCGGGTGCAGGCGCGCAAAGAGATTATCCTGGCATCGCCGCCACTCAACTTTCCGACCCAGGGCCGAGGCTACGGTTCGAGGCGGCTGGCCGGGTCCATGCCCGCCATCGTCGGGGCTCCTATACGCCGGCGGTTTCGGATATAACGTCAGTTCCGTGCCGCGATTCGCCTTGATAGGCGATGGGGCGACTATTAACCGATAGGAGCAGACAATGGCCAAAGGTCAGCAGCGCAGCGGTCGTGAGGCGAAAAAACCCAAACAGGAGAAGCCGAAGGCAGGCCCCGGCGGAAGCGTCGCCGCGGCCGTTCAAGCCAAGCCGGATCCCTTCGGGCGCGGCAAGAAGAAATAGCGGCGCCTAGAGCAGGATGGTTTTGGATTGCGTAAATCCAAAACCTGAATCTTGCTCTACATCATCGAAATGGAGCGGATCGCGCAGAGGCGGAATCGCTTGGCGATTCCACCGAGGATGCGAGTCCGCTCTGTTTCAAACGGCCCGATGACGGGGCGGGCGCTGGCGTTGACGCCGGCGCCCGCCGCGTTATGCGGGCGCTGCCGCCCCTATTCCGGCTGATCCTTCAGTAGGTTGTCGGCAAGGCGTTCGGCTGCCTTGATCTGCTCCGGGGTCATGGTCTGGGCGACCAGGTCGCGGTTCCCTTGCGCCGCGACCTGTTCGTCACCGGTAAGCCGCGTCGCCGCCACCGCGTACCAGGCATAGGCCTTGACCGGATCCTTGGCCACGCCGCGCCCGTCCTGGTAAAGCGAGCCCAGGTTGATCTGCGCCGGTGCATAACCGCCGCGCGCCGCCTTGCGGTACCAGGTCGCCGCCTCTTTCTCGTCCTGCTTCAGGCCGATGCCCTTCTCATAGAGAAAGCCAAGGTTGTGCTGGGCCGAGACGTGGCCAGCCTCGGCCGCCTGGCGGAACCAGGTGGCGGCTTTTTCCAAGTCTGGCTCCACGCCAAGTCCGGAGCCGTAGAGAAAGCCCAGATTGTTCTGGGCATTGGCGTTGCCGCCCTCGGCCAACCGCTGGCAGGCCTCGGCGGCGCGCGCCGGGTCGCTGTCCAACAATTGCTCGAAGTTCGCAAAACAATCGGCCTTGTCGTCGGCCAGCGCGGCCGACGAAACCGACAACAACAGTGCGACGACAAAGGCGGGGCGCGGGTTCATAAAAAACCGAATAATTGTTCAGTAATAATAGCATAGCCCGGAAACTAACGAAGCATTAACTGACGCCTGCTAGGGTTGCCGTCAATGGCAGCGTTGTGCTGCTGCCGTCAAGCATTAGGAGGAGCGATGCGCATCCTGGCATTTGCGTCTCAAAAGGGCGGGTCGGGCAAGACAACCCTTGCCGGCCATGTCGCTGTCGAGGCGGAGCGTCGCGGCGCAGGGCCGGTGGCCCTGGTGGACACCGATCCGCAAGGCAGCCTGGCCGAATGGTGGAACGCGCGCGAGGCGGAAACGCCGGTCTATGTGCGGACCTCGATCGGCGCCTTGGCCGAGGACATACGGCGGCTTGAGGCGATGGGCATCAAGTTGCTGGTCATCGATACGCCGCCGGCGATTACGCCCACCATTGCCGAAGTCATGCGCGTCGCCGATCTGGTCGTGATTCCAGCCAAGCCCAGCCCGCACGACCTGCGCGCTGTCGGCGCCACCGTGACGCTGGTCGAGCGCTGCAACAAGCCGATGGTGTTCGTCGTCAGCGACGCCACGCATCGCGCGCGCATCACCTCGGAAGCGGTGATGGCGCTTTCCCAGCACGGCACCGTGGCGCCCAGCATCATCGGTCATCGTATCGACTACGCGGCCAGCATGATCGACGGCCGCACGGTGATGGAACTCGATGAGGACGGCAAATCGGCGCTGGAAATCACCCGGCTGTGGCAGTACCTCGACGGCCGGCTCAACGGCCGGGAGCGCGAAAGCATGCTGACGGTATCCGTATCGGCCGCCGCTGTTGGCGCCGACGCGGGCATGATCTGAATATCTGGGGAAGGGAGCAGCGGAGATGAGGGCGGCATCGCTATCGGCGCTACTGGTTTCCAAGGGCAGCGCGCAGCCCATTGACTACAGCGCCTGGGCGGCGGCCGTGCGCTCGCCCGCAGTGGCGGTGACGCCGCTGGCGCCGATTGCGAGCGTAGCAGTGGTGCCGGTGACGCCGGCCAAGATGCCGGCGCGCATTCGCCGGCGGGCCAAGCCGGCCGAGGGCTCGAAGGACGGGGCGCGTTTTAAGTACACGCTGCGCCTCGATCCAGACCGGCACTTGCGCGTGCGCCTGGTGGCGGCCCATCTGGAGCGGAGCATGCAGGACATCATGACGACGGCCCTCGACACCTATCTGGAGCGGGCGGCGACGCAGGTTCAAGGCGGAAACTGCGCCTGCCTCACCGGCCAGCCGGCCGGCGATGCCTGTTGCGGCGCGGTCTCGAAAGGCGCCTGCGACTAGGAGCCGCCCATGTCCAGTGCGCGCAAGAAGACTGCGAAGCCCGCGGCTAGCCTGCTCGGCATTTCTCCGGCGGGTGCGGGCAAGAAGAAGGCCGGCATAGCGCCGGCGACCCCGCTCGAACATCGCCAGGCGGCCATGGTCGAGGCGGCGCTGACCGCGCCACGAGCCGCCGAAACCGTTCCTGTTGCCGCGCCCCCTGTCGCTGTTGTTTCCGCGCCGGTTGTGCCACCCCCCGTGGTTGTAGCACCCACCATTAGGGCGTTCGCGCCGCCGGTTCCCTTGCCGCCAGCGCCGGCACCCGCCCCAGCCATCATCGTCAGGCCCGAGCCGGTAACGCCGAGCGCCCAAGCGCAACATCTTGAGTCGATCTCGGAGCCGATCTCGCGCGCCGACCAGGAGCCGAGGCTGGCGGCGCCGATCCCGCCGCACCCCACACTCGACGACATCGTTGCCTATTGGGACGCGGCGCGGAACGGCCGGCGCTTTCCGGCTTGGCCGGAACTGGACGCCAAGCGCATCGGCGACAACTGGCCGGAGAGCCTGCTGCTCGAATGCGTCGCGGGCAGCGGCCGCGGGCGCCAGGTGCGCGGCATGTCGCGCCTGGGCAAACCCAGCAACGGGTCGGTCGTGGCCTACACCTCGACCATGATCGAATGGATATTATCGCTGGCCGGCGAGGTGGCGAGCACCGGCGAGGCGATCGAGGATACCGAGGAGTTTCGCTCGCCCGAGGGCGCCGCCCGCTATCGCGCCGTTCTACTGCCGTTGGGCAGCGAGGCCGGTGGCGTGGACCGGGTTCTGGGAAGCATCGCGCGAGGCTGAGGCCAAAGAGGCCGCCAGCGCAGGAGGAGGGGCCGTGCCGACCGAGACCAGACGACTGGTATTCACAAGCGACGAGCTGGTGGAGGCGCTGAACGCCCACCGCAAGATCGCCAATGGCAAGATGCCGGAGGGCAAGATCGTCTTTTGCCGCGTCGGCGAGACATCGGACTTCCGCGTCAGCGTCAAGATACTGCCGCCGGGACGCAGCGAAGTGCAGACCTTCCATCTCGACGGCGATTATGTCGGCGCGGCGCTGATCGGTTACTGCGCACAGTGCAAGATTCCGCTGCCCAGGGGAGCGGAGAAGAACCTGCAAGCGTACGGCAACAACGTCGCCCTCAACCTGTCGCTCAACGCCGCGACGCAGGCGCTGCCGAGTTTCGTGCGCACCGACGGCGCGCCGCATTAGAGCCAAGCCGGTTCGGCCACGCCTCAGGCCGTGGCATCGGCTGGAACCCAAACCACACCCTCGCGGCCGTAATAAAAGCCGTTGCTGAAGGCGACGTCGCCGGCCAAATCGGCCAACCGGGCTTGCGCCGCCGCCGCCTCGAGCCGCCGGTCAAGAACATCGCGGAAGCAACGGGCGACGGCCACCATGTCCAGATCGTGGGGTTGCAGGCGAAAATAGCCGACACCGGCGGTGCGTAGCGACTCTAGCTCGCCGAGCAAGCTCGCGTAGCTGTGCGACAGGGTCTGGAAGCCGTTCACCGCCAGGAAGGGTTCGCCCTCGAGGGTCCGCACGGCCATGCCGTCGGCGTCCTGGTCGCAGACGTAGCGACAGCCGTCCCGGTGCAGTCCCTGGGCGCGGGCATGGTAGCAGCGGGCGGAAATGGCCAGCGGCTGGCGCCCGAACACGTGCACTTCGATGGCCGCCACGCCGGTCGCGGCCAGGGCCGCGATGGCGGAACCCGGCAGTTCCGGCGGCAGGCACACGCGCACGGCCCCGAGTCGCGCCAGATAGGCCAGCGTGTCCTCGTTATAGACATTGACCAGCGGGCCGACAGCAAAGGGCGAGCCGGCGGCGTACCGGACGGCGGTGAGGTCGTTCGCCTCTACCAGGAAGTCGCCTGACGCCAGATCGTGAATGGCCTGTCGATCGGCCTCGCTCAAGGGCAGGGCCAGGGTCGAAAAGACGATCTCCTTGCCGGCCCCCCGCAACCGCTCCACGACCTCCGGCAGATAGGGGGCGAAGAACGGTGTGCGCTTGGCGCACACGACCTCGCCAAGCAAGACGCTCTCCACCGCCGCCTCGTCGGCGATGCGGAAATAGAAATCGCGGCGCTTCTCGGCGGACCAGTTGAATAGTAGCGGGCCTAGGCTCAGACGGGCGGCGGTCACGGCTTCATCCTCATTGCCAGCCGCGCCGGTAGGCGCCGGCGGTATCGCGGCTGCCTTCGCTGATTGACGACAGGTCGATGTCGGGGATGGTGGCGCCCGCGGCGAGGGCGTCAAGGGCGCGGCGAAACGCGGTTACGACCTGGGTAACATAGGCCCGGCCGCGCTGGCGCCCCTCGATCTTGAGGGCGGTAACGCCGGCGGCGGCGATCTCGGGCAAGAGACGCAGGACATTGAGGCTGGTTGGCTCCTCGAACAGATAGGAGGGCCGGTCCCGGGCCACGAACCGGCCCTTGCACAAGGTCGGGTAACCGGCCGGCTCGTCGTCACGGAAGCGGTTGATGGCGAATGTCCCCAGGCGCGAGGTCAGCATGCCATCCCGCTGCTCGTAGGCGACGTGGCTCGCCGGCGAACAGACGCCGCGGATGTTGGGCGACTGTCCGGTCGCATAGGAGGAGAGCGAACAGCGTCCCTCGGCCATGACACAGAGGCCACCGAAGGCGAAGATCTCGGTCTCGACCTTGGCCTCGGCGGTGAGGGCGGAGATCTCGGCCATGGTCAGGACGCGCGGCAGGACTATCCGCTGGACGCCGAATTGCTCGACGTAGAAGCGCACGGCATCGGCGGTGGAGGCGGAGGCTTGCACCGACAGATGCCGCCGCAGGTTCGGGAAATGGCGCGTGGCGTAATCGCACAACCCGATGTCGGCCAGGATCACGGCGTCGGCTTTGAGGCGGGCGGCGTCGGCGACGGCGCGGTGCCAGGGATCGGCGTCGCCGGCGGCGGGAAAGGTGTTGATGGCGATGAAGACCTTGGCGCCATGCCGGTGCGCATGGGCGATGCCGTCCCGCATTTCGTCACGATCGAAATTGAGCCCGGGAAAATTCCGGGCGTTGGTTTCATCGCGGAAGCCGACATAGACCGCATCCGCCCCGGCCTCGACGGCGGCCTCAAGAGCCGCCGGTGTTCCCGCCGGGCAGACGAGTTCGAGACGGCGAGGGCTCACTTTGGGCCCCGCGCCAGGCGCCGAGCCGAGCGTTCTTCAAGCGACCGCAGACGGTTGGCGAGGTCGGAAACGATGTGCTCTTGTGTCTCGGTGCGCCGGGTAACGGGCGCCAGCAAAGCGCCATGAAGGAGCCCTGCGTTGCGCGCCAGATGGCGTCCGAGCGCCGCGACCTGACCGGTCAGTCGGTCAGCAGGGCCGGCAAACGGGCCAAGTAAGGCCAGGGCTTCGCGGTGCAAGTCGATGCCGGCGCCGTCCACGGCGTTGCGCAAGGCAAGAACGGCTTCCATGCTGCCCTCGATGCGCAGGCGCCGTGAGAAAAACAGGGCATCGCCATCGACGCGCCCTTCAAGCAGATCGATGAGGGCCAGGAGCGGTCCACGGATGGTGGCTGTCGCGGTCACGCCGTCGAGCGATTCCAGCAGCGTCAGTCGCGGCGCCTTTGGGTCGGGAAGCAGCAGGAAGGCGAAAGGCAGGTCCAGCGGGTCGATGACAAAACGGGCGGAAACATGGGGGCCGAGCCGGGAGAACAGATCGGCATGTCGCCGGAAAATCCACTTTATCGCCAGCGCCAGCAGCGGCGCCGCCGGCCGATAGGCGAAAGGCGGAATCAACATGCCGGCGACCAGAGCCGGTGATAAAGGCGGGGCGGTATCGTGTGCGAGCATGGTTCAACCTCACTGGCGGCTCAGGCCACGGCACGGCCCGAGGCGTGGCACCATGATAGGCTCTGCCGGCCGCTGCCATGCTGCGGCCAGTCGCCGCGCTCTCAACCGCTTGGGCGGGGATCGAGGACGAGGCGCCGGGGCGGCGTAAAAACTGTGGACGCGGCCGGCCCCGCCGCTAATCTGGCCCGACAAGCAACCACTCCAAGCGAGGGTTCCACCATGCGCCGCGCCGCCGACAATCCCCAACCCGTTGACGCCGCCTTGGTGCCGCGTTTTGGCGCCATCGCCACCTTCATGCGCCTGCCGCATGTGAAGGATCCGGCCAAGCTCGATATCGCGCTCATTGGCGTGCCGTGGGACGGTGGCACCACCAACCGCGCCGGGGCGCGCCACGGCCCGCGCGAAATCCGCAACATGTCGAGCTTCATGCGCAAGGTGCATCATGTCAGCCGCATCGCGCCCTACGAACTGGCGCGGGTGGCGGATTTGGGCGACGCGCCGGTGAACCCGATCGACCTGATGGATTCGCTGACGCGCATCGAGGGTTTCTACGCCAAGGTCCATGCCGCCGGTGCCGTGCCGCTGTCGGCGGGCGGCGATCATCTGGTGACGTTGCCGATTTTCCGCGCCATCGCCAAGCAGCGTCCGGTCGGCATGATCCATGTCGATGCCCATTCCGACACCAACGACCGCTATTTCGGCAATAATAAATACACCCACGGCACGCCGTTTCGCCGGGCCGTGGAGGAGGGCTTGCTCGACCCGCGCCGGACGG
>Ga0315281_10008516_pt1 | contig 14346 bp, 14 predicted proteins | sample YL17G07_0_MG_FD_204540 | JGI IMG/M metagenome (GOLD analysis project Ga0315281, IMG submission 204540) | Sediment microbial communities from Yellowstone Lake, YNP, Wyoming, USA - YL17G07_0 | ecosystem: Environmental > Aquatic > Freshwater > Lake > Sediment | place: USA: Wyoming | collected...
TGTAGTATATTATACTACATATAAAGAGACAAAAAAAAGAGGCGGGAAAAGATATTCTTCTCCCGCCCCACTTTTTTGTCGCAGACCCCCTTCATGGACGATCATATCGAACCTCCATGCTTTAATTATATAATTTTTCGATATAAAAATCTTTCGGGTTTTGCGAAACGTCCTGGTTTTGCGAAACGCCTTTATGACGGTATGGGCGTTTTGCGATATTTGTGATACAATAGGCGCGTGTCCATCAAGGGCGTATCGATAATCGCAAAGAATTTATTGATATCTGCCGGGGCGGTCTTCGTCCTGTTTCCGGGCCACGCGCTCTACGCGCTGCGGGCGTTTAAGAAGAAAACCTCAGGGTGAAAACGAAAGATTGCCGCCGATTGTTATACCCCCAAATCCGGCATTGTGACTGCCTTTTTTATTTTTCACCGCATCCTGAACGCCCGCCCCGAACGCCCGCCCCGAACGCCCGCCCCGAACGCCCGCCCCGAACGCCCGCCCCGAACACCCGCCCCGAACACCCGCCCCGAACACCCGCCCCGAACACCCGCAATCGACGCCCCCGCTTTCGCTTTTGGGATTAGCCTTCAACCACCAGGCTCTTTAACGCCTCGATAAACAGGGGGTGCGTATTGAGCGCCTTTACGCGCCTAAGCTCTATCCCGCGCCGCATAGCCATATCCCTGTAGAGGATATCTATCTCGTAGAGAGTCTCGATATGATCCGAGACGAAACTTATGGGGACAATCAGCAGACGCTTGACGCCGTCCGCGGCATATCTTTTAATGGCATCCCCGGTGGAAGGCTCAAGCCATTTTACGGGGCCGCTTCGGCTCTGGTACGAAAGGGAGAATTCGACCTCTGCGTCGATATTTTCCCTGATACGGCTTATCGTCTTTTTCAGTTCGTCCACGTAAGGGTCGCCCCGGTCGATGAAATATTTTGGCAGCCCGTGGGCGCTGAAAAGTACGTGGCGGCATTTTTCCCCATCCACCCCGCCCCAAAAACCCTCCCGAATCGATGCGCTCAACGCCTCGATGTAAAGCGGATTCTCGGGCCACGATTTTACCTCTCGATGCTCGATTGGCAAACCGCCCGGAACGCGATTAAGCTCGACAAACGCCGAGCCGACGGTAGCCAGGCTGTAGTGGGGATAGAGGCTTAGCGCCGTAAAACTCCTTACGCCGTCTTTAACCATTTCCCGCACAGTATCTTCAATAAACGGATGCCAGTAGCGCATCCCGACGTACACCTTAAAATCCCCCCCCAGGGCATCCTGGAGCGCCGCGGCCTGCTCCCGCGTAATCCTCCCAAGCGGCGACCCGCCCCCGATAAGCGCGTACATCGCCCTGGATTTTTCGGCCCTCAACGTCGATATAAGCATCGCCAGCGGCTTTTGTAAAAAAGAGGGACCGAGCTTGATTATCAGCCTGTCGGAGAATAGATTGAAAAGAAAAGGCCGTACCGCGGACAGCGTGTCCGGCCCCCCCATATTTAAAAGCAGTACGCCCCTGGGGCCGCTTGAGTCGCCGCTCATCCGATCTTTATTTCATGCACCGCGTCAACCAGCGCCCTGACGTTATCCACCGGCGTTTCCGGCAGTATCCCGTGGCCCAGATTAAAGATATGCCCGCCCGCGGCCTCGGCCTTTTTAACAATATCGATCGCCGAATCCCTGATATGCCCGGGCGTCGAAAACAGCACGCACGGGTCGAGGTTTCCCTGTATCGCAAAGCTCTTGCCCACGGTTTTTGCCGCCTTATTCATGTCCAGCCGCCAGTCGACGCCCACGACATCCGCCCCGGCCCTCTTTGCCCGAGCCAAAATCCCCGCGCAGTTGTTTACAAAATATATCGTCGGCGCGCCCAGAGGTTTTATCCTCCTGAAAATCTTCTTTACGTGCGGCAGGGCGTATTTTACGTAGTCCGAGGGAGAAAGCACCCCCGCCCACGAATCAAAAAGCTGCACGGCCTGCGCCCCGGCCTCTATCTGCGCCTTCAAATATGCCGTCGTCGTGGCGGTTATCCTGTCCATCAGTTTTTTAAAAACATCGGGATGCCGATACATCATCCTCTTGGTGTTCAGGAAGTTTTTCGAGCTTCCGCCCTCGATAATATACGTGGCAACGGTGAAGGGAGCACCCGCAAAACCTATCAGCGGCACTTTTAAATGCCGCCTCAATATTTTGATCGTCTCCAAAACGAAAGGCACGTCCTCCGCGGGATTTATAACCCTAAGCCGCTCCGCCGACTCCATATCCCTTACCGGATTGGCCAAAACCGGGCCTTTTTCTTCGTGGAACTCCAACCCCACACCCATAGCCTCCACCGGTATCAGGATGTCCGAAAACAGTATAGCCGCGTCCACGCCAAGTATATCCACCGGCTGAAGCGTAACCTCGGCCGCAAGCTCCGGCGTCTTGCAAAGCGTCAGAAAATCCACCTTCGCGCGTATCTTCCGGTACTCGGGCAAATAACGGCCCGCCTGCCGCATTATCCATATCGGCGTGTGCGCTGCCGGCTCGCGGTTGCATGCTTTTAAGAATGTATCGTTCGTTAGCATTATTTGGAAAACGGCTCCTTTTATTAAGATGAGGGCGCCGCCCTCAAACTCCCGCAAGGGGTTTAGAACCCCTTGACCCGCATCATTAACTGCAACTACGACTGCAACTGCAACTGCATAAATCCGAAACTAGAAGCGTTTCGGATTTGGGGCATGCCTTCGGCAATTGCGGTAGTATATCACATTTATTATTTTCCGTTCTACTTTGCTCTATCGAAAACGCCATCACTTGTGCGCCTCCCTCATCCTGGCCGGCACGTGCCCGCAAAACGGCTCCTCCTCCATATAATCGCCGTGGATGTAATACGCGCGGGCGCGGCATCCGCCGCATACCGTGATATACTCGCACGACCCGCATCGGCCTTTATAATTTTTAAAATCCCGCATGTCTTGAAATAGTTTCGAGTTTTCCCAGATATCGGCAAAGCTGCGCTGCCTTACATTTCCCGCGTAAACCGGGAAATAACTGCACGGTTGGACGTTTCCGTCCACGTCTATCATGCATATCAACTGCCCGGCCAGACAGCCTTTTGAGCCGCCCGTGGAAAACTTCAGTGTGCGGCGCTCAACTTTTGCGCCGGTTTTTTTGGCACGCTGCAGAACTATCCTGTAATAGTGCGGCGCACAGGTGGGGCGCACGAGCATCGGCTCCCGGCCGGAGTCCGCCGCGTCGGCATTTGCCTCGTCGGCGGCACCTTCCCCGGCTTCCATGTCGTAGTGCCAATTAAGAATATCCTCGTACTCTTCTTTGGATATCAGCTCGTCCAGAATCTCCTGACCCCGGCCCGTCGGCACTATCATGAACATGTACCAGGCCGTGGCGCCAAGTTTTTTTGCAACGTCATGGATTTTTGGGATTTCCGTTTGATTGCGTTTGGTGAAGGATGAATTAATTATAAACTCTATCCCGTGCTTTTTAAACAGCCCCGCGGCGTGCATGACTCCGTCAAACGCCCCGGCCTGTGCGCGAAAATTATCATGCGTGTCGGCCGTTGCGCCGTCAAGACTAAGCGACACGATGCGTATCCCGGATGAGATGATATTGCGGCATATCTCGTCATTCACCAGCGCGCCGTTGGTTGCCAGGCACATTCGCAGGCCGAGTTTTGTGCCGTAGGCGGCTATATCGAACACGTCGGGGCGCATCAGCGGCTCGCCGCCGGAGAGCACCATTACCGGTTTTGCGTAGGACGCGATATCGTCCAGGACGCGGCGGGCCTCGTCGATCGAGAAATCGGGATGCCCCTGGATCACCGCCTGTGAGTCCGAACGGCAGTGAACGCACCGCAGGTTACACCTGCGCGTTATCTCCCATGCGATCCACTTTGGCGCAAACTCCATTAAAACCTCCAGGTGAAACAGCGAAGCGATGAAGTTTTTCTTTTGCTTACTTTTCTTTTTCTAAAAAGAAAAGTAAGAATCCTTTTTTGTTTTTACTTTTATATTATATGCCGGAAGCGATCTTATTGTAAAAGATGCGTTCCTCAACGGCGTTAAGGAGCGGGGCGAGGGTTGATTTATCCAGGGCGCAGACGGATACGGCGTCGTATCGGACGGACAGATTACAGGTCTCTTCGGGGGGCGCCAGGTCGCACTTGTTAAAGACGGTGAGGCGGGGTTTTTTGTCGAGCGAGAGTTGCTCCAGGATGGCCTCGACGGATTCTATCTGCTGTTGAAAGCGCGGGTTTGAGGTATCCACGACGTGCAGCAGGAGGTCGGCGTCTTCGAGTTCTTCCAGCGTGGCCTTGAAGGCGGCCACGAGGTCGTCGGGCAGGTCTTTGATAAAGCCCACGGTGTCGGTGACGATGATGTCGCGCTCGCGTGGAAAGCGCAGGCGGCGGCTTGCCGTATCCAGGGTGGCGAACATCTTGTTTTCGACAAACGTGGAGCTCTCGGTGAGGGTATTTAAGAGAGTGGATTTGCCCGCGTTGGTGTAGCCGATGATGGAGACGATGGGCAGGCCGGTCTTGAGCCTGTGTTGTTTTCTTTGGGAGCGGGCTTTCTCGAGTTTTTTTAGTTCCTGCGTAAGGAGCGTGATGCGGTCTCTGACGCGGCGGCGGTCGATTTCGAGTTTCATTTCGCCTGGGCCGCGTCCGCCGACGCCGCCCATGAGGCGCGACATTGCGGTGCCTTTGCCGGTGAGGCGCGAGAGGCGGTATTTGAGCTGTGCCAGTTCGACCTGTACCTTGCCGTCGCGGCTGTGGGCGCGGCGGGCGAAAATATCGAGAATGAGCTGCGTGCGGTCGATTACCTTGATTTCGGTCAGGTCGGCGATGAATCTGCCCTGAGAGGGCGTGAGATTCTGGTCGAAGACGAGCAGCGTTGCGCCCTTGCCCAGGGCGTCGATTATGAGGTCTTTGAGTTTTCCCAAGCCAAGCAGATGCTTGGGGTTTATCTCGTGCGGACGCTGGACGACTTTTCCAATAACGAGGATATCGCTTGCAAAGGCGAGTTCTTCGAGTTCGTCCAGGGACTCCTCCTGCTCGCTTCTGAGGCGCGTGGAGACGCTTACGAGGATGGCGCTTTCGCGGCTTTCTCCGGCGGCCCGTCCGCGTCGGCGCTCCATTTCCTCTTCCAGTGAACGAATAAAGGCCCTGAAGTCCATCGAGTGCTCGTGAAAATTCACGGGGGGTTGGACTTCGTAGGGCGTTTCGCCGGATTGCGGCGTGAGGTGCGCCGTAAAGAATTTATCGGGTCTGCCGTCTCTGACGCCGAGGGCCGCGATATAGTCCAGGCGAAGCAGCGCCAGGTCGGTTAGGTCGTCCTTTGAGAGAGGCTCGTTTTTTAAGTGCGTGTGGATGAGGCGCAGACCCCGCAGGGGATTTCTGCCCAGGGGGTGATCGCCAAGTTCGGGTATAAATATGCCCGCGGCATCGCCCACGATTACGTGGCTGATGACGCCCTCACGGGTGACAAGGATGCCCAGCTGCCGTCTGACGGCATGGGATATCTCGGCCATAAAAACCGCAACCTCGCGCGCTAAAAGCTCGTCGGGGGGGATTTTCCGCCTGTAGATGCGCTCAAGGTCGTAAAGGGTTTTTCGGCCCAGGCCGGATGTGTTGCCGTATACGTCGCTTATAAAATCCCTCCTTCGGACATTTTTTCTTTGTCGGACACTCTTAAAGATATTATACCATAAGGAAATCCAATCGCGGCCTCAAGAGAAAATCTCAATCTTTGTATCACGTGATACAGACAATCACAAATCCGTTGCAGTATATTTAAACCAACGCAATGCAGCAGTGGGCAATGCAGCAGAGGAACTTAAAAACGGATTAGGCAATAGTGGAACGATTAGGCAATAGCGGGACGCATTATGGAATATTGTAACGGCTTGAGGAATACTGGAAGGGTTTGCCGGATCATGGGTCTGTGTAGCTCTTCGGATTAAAAGATCGTATTTCGGAGGTATTTATTATGTCGGCAGAAACCGTAGTGGGATCGGAAAAGAGCAGGTTGGTTGCGCTGTTGTTATGTTTCTTTCTGGGATGGGCTGGCGGTCACCGCTTCTACGTAAAGAAGTACGGCTCTGCTATTCTGATGTTTGCCACGATGGGCGGTCTGGGGATGTGGTACTTCGTGGACCTCGTAATGATATCGTTGGGCGCCTTCAAGGACAAGGAGAATTTGCCGATTACGAAGTGGTAATGTCGTGCCGTATGTTTGCAATGACTTAACGAAGGCAAGTGGGATAATTTCCCCTCTTGCCTTCGTTAATTACGGGGGTTTTAATTAATTTCAAGCGGCTTAGGGCCTGGAACAAAATAACGTTACCAACTTGGCCGCCGTATGGTGGTTGACGAAAATAAAAGGGTACCCAATTGCGTTTGAAAGTAGCAATATAGGCATTTGTTCCTCCAACTATCCGTTACATTGTAACGGGATTATTTAGCGATTTATTTGTGACTTGACTCTGCCGTGGAGGTCAATCGCCGGCAGAGTCGCCATACAAGGGTGCCCGAAGCGGGGGCGATATTAACTGCGCTCCCGGCTAATAGATGTCAAGGTTAAGTTTGTTACGAGCCATTACGAGCAGCCATCACCGGAGCGCTCCCTCGGCAGTCTTTATCACCCGCCCCCCGACGTGTACCGCAATCTCCGCGTTGGCCTGCCGGGCCTTCAGGCGCAGGAGCGACTCCCGCCCTATTTCATACCCCTGCTCCACCCTCGCGTCCACCGCGGCCGCACCGCCAAAATAATCGTGCCGCACAAGATACCCGCCCAGACAGCCGCAGGCGCTTCCCGTGGCCGGGTCCTCCGGGATTCCCAACACGTGGCCGAACATCCGGGCGTTAATCCGGTTTTCGGCGCGATACGTCTCAGGGCAGAACAGGTATATCGGGTGGGCCGTCTCGTTGACGAAATGCCGGACGTACCCGTCCATATTTATTTTGGCCTTCTTTACGGCTTGAAGGGTTTTTACGGGGACGATTATAAACGGGAGACCCGTTGAAACCTCCTGCACCGGATACCTTTCGTGGATGTCGTCCCGATGGAGATTTAAAAAACCGCAGACATCGTCCGGGCTGTGCGTGCGGCCAAATACGGGCGGCATCTGCCTCATCCAGAGTATCTCGTCGCCGTCCTCCCGTTCAAAAGTCACGGTTATCGGGCCAGCCTTGAGGTTTATGACGACTTTTTCCATAATTATGCGGGGGGTCGCATCCCCGATGACGCGGGGATTTGCAACCCCCTCATGTTTTGCGACAAAGGCGGCGCCCAGCGTCGGATGTCCCGCAAAGGGTATCTCGCGTGCGGGGGTGAAGATGCGGGCCGCGTATGCGCCGGTGTCCGCGCTGCCGGGAAACAAAAAAACCGTCTCGGAGTAATTAAACTCGCGCGAAACGTCCTGCATCCATTCACATGACGCCTCCGGCGGGGCGATTACAACGGCCAGTTGATTGCCGCCATACTTGCGTTGGCAAAAGACGTCAAGGATGTAAAATTTTATGTCGTCCATAATTTCTCCTGCCGTTGTTTTATTCTCTAACAACCAACGAAGGGGTGGAAGGGTACGACCGGAGAAAGTAATATACTGTCCGAGGCTTGCCGAGTTTAGATTCCTCTCTCCGGTCGTACCCTTTCGCCCCCCGACCAAATTAAGGTTATTAAGATCGGCTGCCGGGTTGCTGTTGTCTTATCTATGATTAATATTCTACCATAGTTTCATGATAAAAACGGATATATTGATTGTGGGCGGGGGCATTGTCGGGCTTTCGATATTGCGGGAGATGGTAAAGAGGCATCCCGACCTCACGTTTACTCTGCTGGAAAAGGAAGACGCGCCCGGACGCCACGCAAGCGGGCGTAACAGCGGCGTCCTCCACGCCGGGTTCTATTATTCGCCGGAAAGTTTAAAAGCGCGCTTTACCGTGGAGGGCAACCGCCTTATGACCCAATACTGCCTGGAGCGCGGCATTGCAATAAACCGATGCGGAAAGGTGGTCGTGGCAAAGGACGAGGACGACCTGAAAACCCTTGCGGAACTGGAGCGCCGGGGCAGGGCTAACGGCGTCAACCTGAAAATCGTGGACGAGAAGGAGCTGGCCGATATCGAGCCGAATGCAAAAACTTTCGGGCGCGCCATTTATTCGCCCACCACGTCGTCCGTAAATCCGCTGGACGTGGTCAATGCCGTAAGCGCGCAACTGGCCGCCAAAAACAACGTTAAATTCCTCTTCTCGGAGAGATTCGTTTCGCGCTTTGGCGATAACGCCGTTGTCACCGGCAAGCAAAAGATCGAGTACGGGCGTTTGATTAACACGGCCGGTCTTTATGCCGACAAGGTGGCCCACGCATTTGGCGCGGGTCGGCGCTATACGCTTGTCCCTTTCAAGGGGCTGTATATGGAATACAAGGACCCCGGCCTGTTGCGAAAACACGTCTATCCCGTCCCGGACATAAAAAACCCCTTTCTGGGCGTCCATTTTACCGTGACTGCCGACGGCAAGGTCAAGGCCGGTCCCACGGCCACGCCGGCCCTGTGGCGGGAAAATTACGCGGGGCTGGCGGGATTTAACGCCGGGGAGATGGGCGATATTATGCTCAGACAGGCCCGCATGTTTCTTCAAAACAGTTTCGGATTCAGGCAGATTGCCTTGCAGGAGATAAAAAAATACATGCGCGGCAATTTTACCGCCCAGGCGGCAACTCTGGTAAAAAAGATCGACATCTCGAAGTTCGGCGATTATATCCGTCCCGGCATCCGGGCGCAACTCTTCGATACGCGGGACATGAAGCTCGTCATGGACTTTGTCGTTGAGCACGACGGTCGCTCCCGCTCCACGCACGTGTTGAACGCCGTATCCCCGGCCTTTACTTGTGCGTTTACGTTTGCAAGTTATGTGGTTGACTCTATCGAGAAAGAAGGGTAAGGCGCGGGGATAAATCGACACCATTAAACCTTTCGTTTTTTTGTATTGACAATCCCCGTCGAATTAAGGTATAAATCCCATATGCCTGGTACATACCTGCCGGTGGATTATCTGCCGGTGCTCTTTTTTCTGCTGATAGCGTTTGCATTCGGGATGGGAAGCATCCTCATGGGATATCTCGTGAGGCTCAGGCGGCCCTATGCCGAGAAGCTCTCGCCTTACGAGTCGGGTATGCCCCCGGAGGGCGAGCCGCGGCAGAGATTCTCCATCAAGTATTATATCATCGCCATACTCTTCGTGGTGTTCGACGTCGAGGCGGTTTTTTTATACCCCTGGGCGGTGTCCTTCGACAAGATAGGACTCTATGCGTTTGTGGAGATGGCGCTCTTTATCGTGGTGCTCGTCGTAGGCTACGTGTACGCATGGAAGAAAGACGCCCTGGAATGGGACTAAACCTTAAATAGCGCCAAGTAACGGCGCGAGGTGTAACTGATGTTTAGAGGTGTAACGTATGTTGCGAAGTGTAACGGATGTTGCGAGGTGTAACGGATGTTGATTGACACTACGACAACCATGCTGGTGGACGTGGAAGAAGGGATTAAGGCGATCCCCGGCGCAAACACGATTATCACCACGCTGGACAGGTTTATAAACTGGGGCCGCACCGGCTCCATCTGGCCCGTTACGTTCGGGCTGGCCTGCTGCGCAATCGAGATGATGACCACCGGCAGCAGCCGCTACGACCTCGACCGCTTTGGGATAATCTTCAGAGGCTCGCCCCGGCAGTCCGACTGTATCATCGTTGCCGGCACCGTCACCAAGAAGATGGCCCCCATCGTCAGAAAAGTCTACGACCAGATGCCGGAGCCGCGCTACGTAATAGCAATGGGCAGCTGCGCCTGCACCGGCAACATATACCGCTCATACAGCGTCGTGCAGGGCTGCGACAGTTTTCTGCCCGTGGACGTCTACATACCGGGCTGCCCGCCCAGACCCGAAGCTCTTTTGGACGGCTTTATAAAACTCCAGGAGAAGATGAGGGGCGAGAGGATGAGATGGAGCCCGCTGAGATAAGGCCGCCGATTATAAACCTGGCCGAAAAACTCAGGGAGACCTTCCCCGAGGAGGTCGCGGGCATAAAAGAGTTCCGCGGCCAGGCTGGCGTGATTCTCAAGAGGGATCGCGTCGTGGAGATCGCAAAGCATTTAAAGGAAAACCACGAATTCGACTTCGATTATTTGCGCGATCTCTGCGGCGTGGATCACATGACGCAGGGGACGTACGCCAACATGACGCAGGGGTCGCACCCTGCGGGCCACAAGATACCCCGCTTCGAGGTCGTTTACCAGCTCTACTCGATAAGGCTCAAGCACGCGCTCAGGCTAAACGTCCAGGTGCCCGCCGAAGACCCCGCGATAGAGACCGTCACCGGAGTGTGGCGCGGGGCGGACTGGCACGAGCGCGAGTGCTACGATATGTTCGGCATAGTTTTCAACGGCCACCCGGACCTGCGCAGGGTGCTCCTGCCGGAGGACTGGGAGGGTTTCCCGTTGAGAAAGGATTATCCCACGGCCGGCCCGGAAGAGGAGTGGCGCGGGTATCAGGAAGTTTTGAGCAAGGCGGAGGAGTTTAAAAAATACATATGGAAGGGTTAGAAAACCACATGGACGAGCCGGCGGAGTTTAAGACCAGAAATATGGTGCTCAATATGGGGCCTCAGCACCCCTCCACGCACGGCGTCCTGCGCCTGAAACTCGAAGTGGACGGCGAGATCGTTAGGAAATGTACCCCCTACGTGGGATACCTCCACCGCGGCACCGAAAAACTCGCCGAAGGGATGACCTACATGCAGGCCATACCCCTGACCGACCGCCTGGACTACATCGCCTCCATGACAAACAATATCGGCTACTGCCTGGCCGTGGAAAAACTCTTCGGCATAGAGGCCCCCGAGCGCGCCAAATATATAAGAACCATAGTGGCCGAGATGACCCGGCTTTCCAGTCACCTGCTATGGCTTGCCACGCACGCCCTGGACATCGGGGCCATGACGGTTTTTCTCTACGCATTCAGGGAGAGAGAGCAGATGCTCGATCTTTTTGAGGCCCTCTGCGGAGCGCGCCTGACCGTTAGTTATCCCAGAATCGGCGGCGTGCGAAACGATGTCTCGCAGGAATTCATCGACACCCTGCACGCCTTCACCGGGACTTTTCCCGACCGCATGCTCGAATACGAGACCCTGATAAATAAAAACCGCATTTGGCTGAAACGCACGCGGGGCATAGGCGTGATATCGGCCCAAGAGGCCGTAAACTGGGGATTATCCGGGCCTACGCTGCGCGGCTCCGGCGTAAACTACGACCTGAGAAAACACTTTCCCTACGATGCCTACGACAAGGTGGAATTCGACGTTCCGGTGGGCAAAAACGGCGACGTATACGACCGCTACCTCTGCCGCATGGAGGAACTCAGACAGTCCAACCACATCATCCGCCAGTGCATCGAAAAACTCCCTACGGGGCCGATAATGGCCCCCGACGCGCCGAAATTCACCCTTCCCCCCAAGGACAGGGTGCTGGGCGAGATGGAGTCCCTCATCCACCATTTTACCTTGATAACCAAAGGCCCCATGACCGCCCCGCGCGGCGAAATCTACGTGGCCACCGAGGTCCCCAAAGGCGAACTCGGTTATTATATAATAAGCGACGGCACGGGCAAACCCTACAGAATGAGGGTGCGTTCCCCGTCCTTCGTACACGTCTCGGTGCTGCCTCGTCTCTGCGAGGGCAGTTATATTGCCGACGTAATAGCAAACATCGGCACCATAGACATCGTCCTTGGAGAGTGCGACAGATAATGCTCAGGGATTTTAAACCGGCCTCGGAGAATGCATACGAACTCGGAAAATGCAAACGAACTCGGAAAATGCGAATGAAAATGCTCAGGAGGTTTTAATAAAAATATGATATACGCGGCTGTTTTCGAGAAGTTCGACATATTCAACGGCCTTGACGAGACCGAGAAGGGAATGATCTCCGGGTTTTTCCAGGAGAAATTTTTCAATACGGATGACGTGGTCTATACCGAGGGCGAGGACGGCGGAAGCCTCTACTTCCTCCTCGACGGAAAGGTTCGTATCTGCCGCAGGAATAAGGACGGAGCCGACCTCACCTTGGCCGTCGTAAAGCCCGGCGAGACCTTCGGCCTGATGTCCTTCGTCGACGGCACGCACCACAACGCCACCACTATCGCCGATAAGGACTGCAAAACCGTAAAACTCGAGAAGGCGGATTTCGAGAGCCTCTTCGACAAAGACCCCCTTATCGCCGCCAAAGTTTATAAGATGATAGGAATACACCTGTGCGAGATCATCAGAGACATGAATAAACAATACATGGATATCACGCAGTACATGTATTCGAGGAGCAAGTAGGCTCCGCCGGGGTCTCATTGGATATGGGCAACGGGTTGAATAATGGCAACGGGTTGCGTTATGGCAACGGATTGCGTTATGGCAACGGGTTGCGTTATGGCAACGGGTTGCGTTATGGCAGTGGGTTGAATAATGGCAATGGACCTGGTATTTTAAACGGGCCGGGTATGATTTAGCATGACACTTAAAGAAAGAATAACCGAGATTAAGAAGAACTATCCGTCGCTGCAGTCGGCGATACTGCCCTCGCTGTATGCCGCGCAGGAGGTCTACGGGTGGTTGAGCCGGGAGGCCATGCGGGAGGTTTCCGAGCACACCGGCGTCCCCCCGGCCGAGATAAAGGGCGTGGCCACCTACTACGCCATGTACAGGAACAAGCCCATGGGCAGGCACGTCATACAGCTCTGCACCAACATCGCCTGTATGCTCATGGGGGCCGAGACGCTCGTTGAATTTCTCGCGAATAAATACGGCCTGGCTCCGGGCAAGACGACCGAGGACGGCCGCTTTACGCTGATCATAATGGAATGTATCGGGGCCTGCGCCACCGCCCCGGCGATGCTCGTAAACGAGGATTTTCACGAAAACCTGACTCGGGAAAACATCGTGGAAATCATGGAGAGATATAAATAACCGGTATGGAAACGGTACTCTTAAAATACGCGGACAAAAAAGAGCCTGCCTGGATTGACGAATACGTCAAAGACGGCGGCTACAAGAGCCTTGTAAAAACCGTCGAGGAGCTTACCCCGCGCGACGTTATCGACGAGGTCAAGGCGTCCGGCCTTCGCGGACGCGGCGGCGCGGGTTTTCCGACCGGGATGAAGTGGATGTTTGCCTCGCAGGACCCGAAATTCCCGAAATATCTCGTATGCAACGCCGACGAGGGCGAACCCGGCACGTTTAAAGACCGCCCGATACTCGAGAAAAACCCCCACCTGCTGATCGAGGGGATGACAATCGCGGCCTACGCCCTGCAGTCCGTCATGGGTTATATCTACCTGAGGGGAGAATACCCCGGAGCGCGCCACATACTGGAGAAGGCCATTGCCGAGGCTCACGAAAAAGGTTTTCTAGGCAAAGACATACTGGGCAGGAAATTCCGCTTCGATATAAAGGTGCATATGGGCGCGGGCGCATATATATGCGGCGAGGAGACGGCCCTGATAGAGTCCCTCGAAGGCAAGCGCGGCCAGCCCCGCATCAAGCCGCCGTTTCCGGTAAACTCCGGCGCGTGGGCCAAACCCACTATCGTAAACAACGTCGAGACATTCGCCAATCTGCCGTATATAATCGGGATAGGGGCGAAGGCATATGCCGCAATCGGTAGCGCCGACTGCCCCGGCCCCAAGATATTCGGCGTAAGCGGGCGTGTAAACCGTCCCGGTCTTTACGAACTGCCGATGGGCGTGACACTCAAAGAGATAATCTACGAGCACTGCGGCGGAATTAAAGACGGCAGACCGATTAAGGCCGTAATCCCCGGCGGCATATCCACGCCGCTGATAATGCCCGACAAACTGGACTGCCCGATGGATTTTACAAGCCTGCCCAAGTACGGAAGCCTGCTTGGCTCCGGCGCGGTAATGGTATTTGACGACACCGTCTGCATGGTGAAGGTCTACGAAAGGGCGATAAAATTTTTCGAGCACGAGTCGTGCGGTAAATGTACGCCCTGCCGCGAGGGTAACGGATGGATGCGAAATATCCTAAGCAGGATCGAGAAGGGAAAGGGTACGATGAAGGACCTGGAGACGCTAAAATCCGTGGCCGGCAATATCGTGGGAAAAACGTTCTGCCCGCTTGGCGACGGCTCGGCCAGCGTGGTGCTCTCGCTTATAAAGAATTTCGAGAGCGAGATAGTGTATCATATCAAGCACGGCAAGTGCCTGAGCGCCGGTGCATAGGCCCCGGCCTGAAAAAATAACGCTAATGATAAAACTAATGATAAAACTAAAGATAGACGATAAGTTA
>Ga0315281_10008517_pt1 | contig 14345 bp, 13 predicted proteins | sample YL17G07_0_MG_FD_204540 | JGI IMG/M metagenome (GOLD analysis project Ga0315281, IMG submission 204540) | Sediment microbial communities from Yellowstone Lake, YNP, Wyoming, USA - YL17G07_0 | ecosystem: Environmental > Aquatic > Freshwater > Lake > Sediment | place: USA: Wyoming | collected...
CCTCCACCGAGGAATTCGTGGCCATGATGGATATAGAGGGCTACGACAAGATATTCATCCCTGCCATCAGGATGTGGTCTCACTGGGAGAATAAGTTCATCTGGAACTACACCATAGACGAGGTACATGAGCACATAAAAGACTACCCCGATCGTCTGATACCCGCCGTCGGCTACAACCCCTTCCGCATCGAGGAAAGCCTTGAGGAGATAGAAAGAGGAGTTAAGGAATACGGTGCAAAGTACTGCTATTTCCATTCCCTTACCTTCGGTTTACCCCTCAACGACAGGAGACTCTACCCTTGCTACGCCAAGTGCAGCGAGCTGGGGATACCCGTAGGCATGCAGACCGGACACGCCGCAGAACTGTTCCCCACCTCGCCTGGACGTCCCATATACCTCGACGAGGTAGCTCTGGATTTCCCTGGGCTCACCATCATCGGCTCTCACACCGGCTGGCCCTGGGGCAACGAGCTGGTAGCCATGGCCTGGAAGCACCCCAATGTCTACTGTGACTGCTCCGCCTGGATGCCCAAGCTCCTGTCCAAAATGCATCCCGACCTGTTCACCTTCATGTCGTTCTGGGCAGGCCAGGAAAAGGTCCTTTTCGGCACCAACAACATGGGGCTTGCAGCGTTCAAGAAGCAGTTCTTAGAGCTGCCGCTTAGCGACGAGGCCAAGAGAATGATAATGCGCGAGAATGCCATCAAAGTGTTCAAACTGAAAGACTCCAAACCCAAAAAGAAAAGCGCCAGGAAGAGCAAATAAGCTAGGGTTATATCCTAAATGTAGGGGCACATAATTATGTGCCCTTGTCCCAATCCTTCTCCAACAAGGAGGCGAATTGGGGGTGAAAGGGGAGTGCAGAGGGGCAAAGCCCCTTTGCCAGGGGCATTTGGGGGGGCCCCCCAATATTTCCTTCTCCCCCAAGACTAGGGATTCAGAAGTTGATAAGAGGTGCAGGATACCTCCTGCCAGGGGTTTGGGGGTGTCCCCCAAATTTTCCTCCTCCCCCAAGACTGGGGGAGTCAGAGGGGGTTCAAAGGGTTTATAAGCGCTACGATCTTAGTTAATTGGGAACAATCGTCTATAATACACAGACGGCTGTTCCCAAAGCTTTCTTTAAGGCATTCAACGTGGAGTTAGGAGATTGAGAGCAGAATCGCCTATTGTTGAGGCCAAAAGCCAATTGCATCGTCTAGGTGCTAGAGCACGGAAGGGACTGGGTCAGCACTTCCTGGTCGACCGCAACGTGCTGGAGAAGATAATCTCCGCGGCTGAGCTTGAGCCTACCGACATAGTAATAGAGGTAGGGCCTGGTCTGGGAATACTGACCGAGGAACTGGTAAAAAAGGCGAGAAAGGTAATCGCCATCGAGGTTGACTCCAAGCTCGCCTCCTCACTGCAAAAGAGGCTCTCCAAATTTGCCATCCTGACTGTGATAAATGCCGATATCCTCCGACTGGACCCAGAAGATTTGATAGATAAACAGAAGAATTACAAGGTTGTCGCCAATCTACCTTACTATATAGCTGCGCCGATACTGCGCCACTTTCTCGAAGCATCGCTCAAGCCCAGCCTGATGGTAATCATGGTGCAAAAGGAAGTAGGACAGAGCATAGTGGCTGCTCCAGGCAATATGAGCATCATCGGCATCAGTGTGCAGCTTTATGGCAAGCCCACCATCGTTGACTACGTGTCCGCGCAGAGCTTCTATCCGGAGCCCAAGGTAGATTCCGCCATCGTGCGCATCGAGGTCTACCCCAGGCCAGCAGCGGAGGTAGCGGACATCTCAGGGTTCTTCGAGCTAGTCAAGGCGGGGTTCAGCGCACCGCGCAAGCAAATACGAAACTCCCTTACCCTGGGACTGCAACTTCCATTGGCAGAGATCGTGGCACTCCTGGAGCAAGCAGGCATAGCACCGCAGCGACGACCCGAAACCCTATCTCTTAAAGAATGGGCTAGGTTACAGCAAACATTCGCCAATATGAGTTAAGCTTGGGGAGTGCAGAGGGGCGAAGCCCCTTTGCTGGGGGTTTGGGGGTATCCCCCAATCTTAAAAGTCCCCCAAGACTAGGGGATTTAGGGGGTTGAAGAACGTCTTTAGACGCTTGAGGAAGAAATGACTTTAACGCTTCAGGCTTGCGCCAAAATAAACCTGACCCTCGAGGTGATAGCCAAGCGCCCCGATGGCTACCACGAGATATCAAGTATTATTCAGACCATCAGCCTGGCGGACAACCTCACCTTCGAGCCAAGCAAAAAGCTCGATTTTCGCTGCGATGCACCGAGACTGCAAACACCCGATAACCTGGTGCTGAAAGCAGCCAGACTGCTTCAGCAAACCACAGGCTCAAACAAGGGAGCTATTATTAATCTTACCAAGCGTATACCCATAGCCGCCGGCTTAGGCTCGGGCTCAACCGACGCAGCAACTACGCTCCACGGCTTGAACCAACTCTGGGAACTGAATCTCTCACTTGATAAACTAACTAACCTAGCAGCAAACCTAGGCTCGGATGTAGCCTTCTTTCTCTATGGAGGCACCGCTTTGGCAAAAGTACGCGGCGAGCAGATAACCCCCCTTCCCCCCACCCCCCAACTCTGGCTGGTGCTACTCAAGCCTCCTGTCGAACCTGTGCCCAACAAGACAGCCCAGCTTTACTCGCAGTTGAACCCATCCCATTTCACCTCGGGTCAACATACCCAGAAATTGGTTGCCCATCTGAACCATGGTGGAGCTGTTAATGCCTCGTTTCTATTCAACGCCTTCGAGCAGGTCGCCTTCGACTTCTTCCCCGAACTCTCTGGTTATCGCTCCAGCCTGCTAAAGGCAGGAGCCCGAAGCGTCCATCTCGCAGGCTCCGGCCCTGCTCTATTCACCTTGGCGCCAGACAAGGCTCATGGTGAAGCCATACTTAAACGACTGGAAAATGGAGGACAAAAAGCTTATCTTGTTCACACGGTATGAGGGGTTATTTACTAATTGGGGTGTCCAGAGGGGCAAAGCCCCTTTAGCGGGGGTTTGGGGGTGTCCCCCAATTTTCCCCTTCTCCCCCAAGACTGGGGGATACAGGGGGTTGACAACGACTATTTCAGCATCCTTTGTGAAAGTAGTGCCTCAAATAGGTGATAGACAATGTTAATGGATGTCGTGGCTGGTCTCATCTGCGGATTGCTCATGGGTTCGATCTCCCTGGCAGCACTAATATACATATTTCTCACCAACCGCGACCTATATGATCGCCTGGCGAAGCGGCTGCCCGCGGGCATACCTCCGACACTCGTTATGCTATCCTTGGTAGTCGGCGCGCCGCCAGCCTGGTGCATGTTCGGAGCCATCGCCGGCGCGCTTTACCATATGGCCGTCGGTTCCTCCCCGGGCGCAGGTCTGGGTAGCTCGAGTTCTGTCTTTACCCTGGCTATAATCTGCCTCACAGTGCTGCTGATGCTGCCTGCTCTGTTCCTCATCATCAGGCGCAAAAAGCTAGGCTGGCTATTCTTCACCGCAAATCTAATCTTCGCAGGTATCTTCGGCTGGATCCTGCCGCTGCTGGCACACTGGCGCTGAGGTATCTCTTGTCTTAATAAGGCCGTCTGGCTTACTAAGCCATGAACGCAGTAATGTCCACACGCCTAAGCATATTGCTTAGGCGTGTTTATATTAACTAGCCTCTGACTGAATAAGCTTTACAGATCCTCAAGCAAGGTAGTAAAGGTATCGTGATGGTCCTCTTCCTGCTGCAGTATCTCACGGAAGAGCCGATTGGTTGTTTCGTCGCCTTCCTTGCGGGCCATCTCCACAATCTGCGTATAGAGCTTAATAGCGTTCTCCTCATCCTTAACGTCCTGCTCTATCATTTGCTTAAGGGTTTTGCCCACAAAAATGGGCGTCGGCTTGGTGGTTGGTATCCCGCCGAGGTAATATAGCCTTTCCGCTATGGATTCTGCATGCTTCATCTCTGCTATCGCGATGGATCTGAGCTCGCTCTGCACCGCGAACCCTTTCACCCCACCCCACTGTACATGCTGCCACATATACTGGACCGACACCTGGATTTCCCTGGCGATGGCATCGTTCAACTTGTCCAACAGTTTCGCTGATGCCTTCACTACGGATGTCTTCTTCGCTGCCATGGTCTTCTCCCTCCTAATCTGTTTTTATAGAATATCGCTTCCAAAACCAACCAGCTTGGGCAACACACATAACGTTGGCCACGACTTGTACCGACTACTTTTTTGTTGCCTTTGCTTTGACCTCCTTTCTCTTCATGGGCTGACCTCAAAGGATAATATCACAAACATCCACACAACCACAAATCCCATCTCACGATACTACCAGCCCACATAATTCGCAGACATAGCGATCGTTCTTGTCAATCCTCTTTTTTGAAGTAACAAGAATGATAGTAGTCAGAAAAACTAAAGAAGTCATAAAATGAGGAGGAAAAAGATTAAGAAGTCGTTACATTTATGTCCGCCTTGTTGAACCACCATATAGAAAGGTCATTTTCGCCCCGTCTCTAGGAATGTCCTCTGCCATAATGTTATAATTCCCTCATGGAACAGACTTATATCTCCCTCGACCTTGAGACCACCGGATTGAATCCCGATACCGACGAAATCATCGAGATCGGCGCCATTAAGTTTCAGGGTGAGGAGGTAATCGATGCCTTCCATACCCTGGTCAACCCGCAGCGCCTGTTGCCCTATCGCATTCAACTGCTCTGCGGCATCGCTCAGGCTGAATTGGATGCAGCCCCCGCGTTCTCGGATATATCCAGCAGGCTTATTTCATTCCTGGATAACGACCCCATCGTGGGGCATAATGTCGCCTTCGACCTCGGCTTCCTGGCACGGAAAGGCATCAAGCCGACCAACGCCACATACGATACCCACGAGCTGGCGACTATTCTCCTTTTTCAGTTATCCGATTACAGCCTCGCCTCGGTAAACAAACACCTCGGCCTGTCCATCCCACAGCACCGCTCCCTGCCCGACGCCATAGCGACCAAGGAGCTGTTCGTCGCACTCCTTGACCGTGCTTACCATCTCGATATCGCCACAGTTGAAGAGCTGGTCCGCCTAGCCGAGAAATCGGACTGGCCGCTCGGCTCTCTTTCTAGGGATATTCTCAGGTTCAAAACCAGGACAGCGTTCTCCGATACCCGCAGTCCCAAAGCTGGCAGGGGTGAAGATAAGAAGCCTCTCTGGGAAGCAAACGTCAAGCAATCGCTGACTCCCCGCGCCGACAAAATCCCCTTGGACACAGACAATCTCTCCGGCATCCTTGGGGCCGATGGCCCCCTGGCCAAAGCCTTCCCCGGCTATGAGCACCGCCCCGAGCAGATTCGCATGACCCAGGCCGTAGCGCAGGCGCTCAACAATAGCGAGCACCTCATCGTCGAAGCAGGCACAGGCACCGGAAAGTCGGTTGCCTATCTTTTGCCTTCCATATTCTTCGCCTCGCAGAACAGCCTGCCCGTTGTCATCTCGACCAACACCATAAACCTGCAAGAGCAACTCATCGGCAAGGATATCCCTGATTTGCTGCAGGTGCTCCAGCAGGAACAGGACTCTATAGTTAAGGACCTCAGAGCGGTTCAGGTCAAGGGCAGAGCTAATTACCTCTGCCTGAAGAGATACGAGTCCTTGAGGAACAGCGACAGGCTCTCCCTCGACGAAGCCAAGCTTCTCGCCCGCATCAGGGTCTGGCTGCTCTCCACGCAGAGCGGAGATAGGGCCGAGCTCAACCTCGGAGGCAACGAGTTCTCCATCTGGAATAAGCTCTGCGCCGAGTTCGACGAGCGGCTGGAGAGCCAGTGCCCGCACTACCAGCGCGGCACCTGTTACCTGTTCCGAGCGCGCAAGGCTGCCGAGAGCGCCCATCTCATCGTGGTCAACCACGCCCTGCTTTTGTCCGATATGGTGGCAGATAGCAAGGTCTTGCCTCCCTATAATCACCTCGTCATTGACGAGGCGCATCACCTTGAAGAAGAAGCGACCAGGCAGCTTGGGTATCAAATCACCCAATGGGACCTCTTCGAATATTTCAACCTGTTCCGACAGGAGGTCGGAGGACAGCGCAGCACCGGCCTCCTCGCCTGGCTAAACGACTGCTTCCGGGGCAGCACTGTAGCCCTGTCCAGACAAAGGCAGGTGAAACAACTCGCCGAATCGCTCAGCGCCAATGTGGACAAGGCACGTGCCGACGTCTCCAAGTTCTTCGACAGCCTCCACGATTTCATCGAGGGCCATGCCTCTGACCAGGGCGAATACGACCGCAACCTGCTTTTGACATACTCCAAGCGAACGCAGCCGGGATGGTCGAGGGTTGAGATTGCCTGGGAAGACCTGGGCCTGGTGCTCAGCGCCATAGCCGACGACTTGGACCGTCTCTACACAGGCATGGAAGACCTGGCCGAAAACAAGGTGTCCGGCTACGATTACCTCATACTGGAGATAGCATCCCTGCTTTTCCGAAATAAGGAGTTGCACCAGAGGCTGGACTCCCTGGTCTCCCACCCCAGCCCCGACAATATCTACTGGCTCACTACAAACATGCAGAACAATTCGGTCGGCATGTATACCGCTCCGCTCAGTGTGGCCAGTCTCCTGGAGAAATCGCTATTTACCTCCAAGGACAGCGTCATCCTTACCGGCGCTACGCTGAGCACAGAGGGTACCTTCGAGTACATCAAAAGCAGGCTGGGACTCGAATACACCGGCGAGCTCCTTCTGGGCGCCCCTTTCGACTACCCTAACGCAGCTATGATTTACCTGCCCAACGATATTCCCGAGCCCGGAAGCCCGGGCTATCAAAAGGCGGTGGAGAAAACGCTTATCGACCTCTGCCGCGCCTGCAAGGGGCGCACACTGGTCTTGTTCACCTCACATTCCGCGCTGAGAAATACCCAGGCCGCCATCCAGGCGCCTCTGGAGGAAGAAGGTATCCTGGTGCTTGCTCAGGGTGTAGACGGCTCGCCCAAGCAGCTTCTCACCGCTTTCAAGGCCAATCCCCAGACCGTGCTTCTAGGCACCGCCAGCTTATGGGAGGGCATCGACGTTGTGGGAGAGGCGCTAAGCGTCCTGGTCATCGCAAGACTGCCCTTCAGCGTGCCCACGGAACCGATATTCTCCGCCCGCTGCGAGCTGTTCGATGACCCCTTCAATCAATATGCCATTCCTCTGGCCACCCTCCGCTTCAAACAGGGCTTCGGCCGCCTCATCCGCAGCAAGACCGACCGCGGCGCCGTGGTCATCCTCGACAGGCGGCTACAGACCAAGGGCTATAAGTCGGCTTTCTTCGATTCCATCCCGCAGTGCACTATGGTCAAAGGCTCATCGCGTGACCTGCCTGCGGCGGTCACCCAGTGGCTTAAGGGAGAGCCCAAGGGCCATCGTAAAGGCCAGTCCGTACGTCTCCCCAAATAGCTTTTCGGAGAGGCTTATTATGAAGCAGATTTACGATTATATCGACGACCACTGGCAGGAGGGTGTTGCAGACCTGATGCGGCTTTGCCGCCAGCCCAGCATCAGCGCCCAGGGAGTGGGCATGCCCGAGATGGTCCAGCTTCTGGTGCAGGTCATGGGTGAATATGGCGTAAGCACCCGGATTCTCCCTGTCCCCAAAGGCAAATATCCCGTAGTCTATGGCGAAATCGCTGGCGAATCGCCAACCACCATCCTTTTCTATGACCACTATGATATCCAGCCTCCGGAACCTCTGGAGCTGTGGACTTCGCCCCCGTTCGAGCCCGCGCAACGCGAAGGGAAGCTGTTCGCGAGAGGAGTCTCAGACAACAAAGGAAACACCGTTGCCCGTCTCCTGGCCCTCAGAGCCTTCCGGAAGACGAGGGGCAAGCTTCCCATTTCTGTGAAGTTCCTCATCGAAGGCGAAGAGGAGATAGGAAGCCCCAACCTCGGCGCTTTCGTCAAGCGAAATCGCCGCCTGCTCAAAGCCGATGCCTGCATCTGGGAGTGCGGCGGGGTCAACTGGAAAGACCAGCCCATCATCATGCTCGGACTCAAGGGCATTCTTTATGTCGAGCTGGAGGCGCACGGAGCCTCGCAGGACGTCCATTCCTCGATGGGCACGGTAGTGCCCAACCCGGCCTGGCGTCTGGTATGGGCCCTGGCCTCCATCAAAGACATAGACGAGAATATCCACATCACAGGCTTCTACGACAATGTCAAACCACCAACCAAGCAGGAGATTAAGGCCATTAGAGCTATCCCGCCGGATGAAGAGGAAGCGAAACAAAGCCTCGGGCTCAAGGGGTTTGTCAAAGGAGTCACTGGGTTCAAATACAAGTCTCGCCACATCTTCGAGCCCATCTGCAATATCTGCGGCATCTACTCCGGCTACACCGGCCCCGGTTCCAAGACAGTCCTGCCCTGCGTGGCCCGGGCCAAGCTTGATTTTCGCCTTGTACCCAACCAGCGTCCCGAAGAAATCCTCTCCAAGCTGAGAAAGCATCTCGACAGCCACGGCTTCTCAGATATCACCATCGCTCCTACAACGGAAGGGGAAAATCCGGCCCGCACCCCGCTGGACTCTCCCTTCATAAATATAGTCGCGTCCACAGGGAAGGAAGTCTTCGGAGCCGACCCTGTGATAATGCCAGCCATGGCTGGCAGCGGCCCCATGTACTATTTTACCGATACGCTGGGTTTGCCCACCGCTGGCATCGGAGTGGACTATCTGGGCTCCAGGGCGCATGCTCCCGACGAGAATATCAGGCTCGCCGATTTCATCCTGGGCACAAAGCATGTAGCTGCTCTCCTGGAGCGCATGGCTTCGGACTGGCAACCTCAGCGAAAAGGAAGGAGTAAGAAATGGAAATAGCTGGCTGGGCGGGTTTTGCCTTGACCCAGATTTTCTACTTACCGCAGATTATCAAGATACTCAGGAGTCACGATGTCAGTGGCCTGGCTTTGCCCTCGTGGTTCATCCTGGCGATAGCCCTGCTTTGTTACCTCATCTACAGCATATGGAGACACGACCTTGTATTTACAGTCGGCAACGCCGCAGGCATGGTACAGTCCTCATCCATGATTGTACTCATGCTGAAATATGGGAAAAGTCAGCGGATGAAAGCCAAGGCAAACTAGGTAAAGCTAGGTGTAGTGTAAGGTTAACAGGAAGCCTTTATGCTGCCAAAAGGCTGCTGAACCGAACAGCGCTTACACACAAAAGCCAGCCCACAGATATTCCACTGCGTCACTATAGCGCCGCAGCTATCCTTAGCGTTCTCCGCCGAGGGAAAATGTATCTTCCCGCCACAGCCAATGCAATTGACCGCATATATCTCATCCAGAGGCTTGCCGCAGACACTACAGACTTCTTCCACCTGGCTCCTCAGCGTTTCCCCTTAGTCAGCCACTTGCGCACCAGTTTCCTCTCCACCTCCCTGGATTTTACCTCCCCGTTCAGCTTTGCTTCCTTGAGCGCTTTCAGCAGCGCCCCCATCTTCTTGCCCTCAGCAACGCCCATCTTCTTCAAATCATTGCCGCTGAGTGAGGCCTCCACGAATCTCAGGGTGGTGAGATAAAGCTCAAGCCTCTGCTTAACCAGCGCGGCATCCATAACCAGAGCCGCAGCCAGTATGGTCTCGGGACGGTGACGCTCAAGTGCATAGTAGACACCACTTGGCGTGAGCTCTGGCGATATCAGGCCAGGGAGCGCCTGTTTTAAACTGGGTATATTTCGCAGCACCCGCGCCGCCTCACCGCCAAACTTGAGACGCTCCATGAAAGCTTTGAGGGTATCCTTGTCAAGCCGCCAGACCAGCAGCGCCAGATAAAGGTTTCCACCCGGCTTGAGGCTGCCTCTCGCCTCGCGAGCCATGTCGAAGTGCTCGCCCAGCCAGCCATTACCCTCCAGCGCTGGATGCAGCCACCTGAGCACACCCAGCCTCTCAGCCCGGTAGAAGACCTTCTCCGGGTAATCTTCTTCCAGAATGCGTTCCAACTCATGGCGCAGCCGATCTCCGCTTACCCTGCCCATGATAGCTGAATCGCGGCGCAGCAGGACCGTGGTGTCAAACTCCAGCCTGAAATTGAGGCGCTGCTCGTACCTGATGGCGCGCCAGACGCGGGTGGGGTCATCCTTAAAGCTCCTCTGGTGTAACACCCTAACAAGGTGACGATCGAGATCGCTCTTCCCCCCATAGGGATCAACCAAATCGCCGAACCGAGCAGGGTCAAGGCTGGCAGCCATGGCGTTTATCGAAAAGTCACGCCGGAACAAGTCGTCCTGGATACTCCCTGGCTTTACCGTGGGTAGTGCACCGGGCTCAGCATATGTTTCCGACCTGGCAGTTACCAGATCAAGGCTGAACGCCCCCTGACTGAAAGTAGCAGTGCCAAAATGAGGGTGAGTCACTAGTTTCCCATCTCTGCCCTTGGCGAGATGTCGAGCCAGCGAAAGGGCATCCCCTTCCACCACCAGGTCCAGGTCCAGATTAGGACGCTTCAACAACAGGTCCCGCACTGCCCCGCCCACCAGGTATACCTTCTGACACCTGGCAGCGCCAATCTCTCCGGCAGCCTTTACCAGCGCCAGGATTTCGGGGGGTAGATATGCCTCGATGTTTTTGCCGATGTTAATCAATGAAATCCTCAATGCCCACTATTATATCAGGGGGTTCAATACCCAACGAAAGAGGCCTCCGCTGAAAAGTCATCGGTAAACAATCTCCAAACAGATGCTTGACAACAGCTTATTCAGACTATAAACTAATTGAAAAAGAGTTTCAACTATGATGACATTGGATGATATTAAGTTCTGTCTGCGTCGTTCGGGCCATAAGGCTACGCCTCAGCGGATTGCTATCATCAAGACAGTAATGGAAAGCAAGGAGCTTCTCACCCCTTCAGCCTTGTATGAAAAGGTGCGTCAGGCGAATCCGGAGGTGGGAGAAGTTACAGTATACCGGACGCTGGATATTCTTTCAGAGATCGGATTGGTTTGTATGGTGCATACCGGTGAAAACACACATAGTTACATCGGTCGTACACCTGAACACCATGATCACCTTGTCTGTTCGAAATGCAGCAAGGTGATTGACTTCACAAATTGCAATGTGTCTGAATTAGAAAAGCGGCTCGTATCGGAAACCGGCTTTGCCATCAATGAACACCGCCTGGATTTCTATGGAATATGTCCAGAGTGCGGTGGAAGAACAACGAAAACGAATAAGAGGTGATAGCAGAGCTCATCGTTTACTGAGCAAGGTTTGCTGAAAGAAATCCACAGTTGGGTGCAAGGACCATGAAGAAGATACTGACTGTCTCAGTAACATTGATTCTGCTGTTCTCAGCCTTAGCCTGTCAGCCAACAAGCAATGTTAGTAGCGGCAAAAAGTCGATTGTGGTTACTTACTCTATCCTGGGGTCTATTGTAAAAGACCTTGTTGGTGATAAAGCTAACGTAACTGTCTCAGTACCCAATGGACTGGACCCCCACGAATGGGAGCCATCGGCTAAAGGTATTGAAACGATAAACAAAGCGGATTTAGTTATCCAGAACGGACTCGGCCTCGAAGGCGGCATGCAAAAGGCCCTGGAGACCGCTAAAAGTAATGGCGTAAGATTCTTTACAGCTTCGGATTATATCATCGTGCGCCATGTGGGTCCTGGAGAGGGGACCCCTTCAAGCGATCCAGATCAGGCTATTGGCGCTGCTGACCCGCACTGGTGGATGGACCCTTTAGCTATGAAGAGCGTTGTCAGTGCACTCTCTTCTGAACTTAAGAACGACTTTGACCTCGATGTTGCCAACCAAGCCACAGACCTGGAAAATCGGATCGACAGTTTAAACAAAGACGTGGCTAATACAGTGGCGGTTATACCTCAGGAAAACCGCAAATTGGTTACTGGCCATGAATCAATGGGATATTTTGCCCAGCGCTATGATTTTAAGCTCATCGGCGTGATTATACCCAGTCTATCGACGCAGGCGCAGGTTTCGGCTGCAAACCTGGCGGCTCTTAAGCAGGCTATAGAAGACAACCACGTGAAGGCCATATTCGCCGAACTGGGCACGTCGTCAGCAGTAGCCAACGCTATCGGTCATGAAACCGGGGTGAAGGTAGTTGAACTTACGACGCATACACTGCCCGGCGATGGTTCCTATTTCACGTTTCTGGCAAATATGGCCAGCGTTATTACCGATGCCTTGAAGTAGTCGGGCTTAGTTAAATGTTTAGGTGTCAGGGTTATGAACAAATATAGCGATCCTTCTTTCGGATGTTTGAAATCCAAGAACGTTGGTATTTGAGGTTGACATAGTGGATTGGCTGATAACTCCCTTCTCATCCAATGGCTTTATGCTCCAAGCACTTGTCGCTGGCGTTCTGGTTTCTATTGCCTGCGCTATTGCCGGTACTTTTGTTATCCTGCGGGGGCTGGCCTTCATTGGCGATGCGCTCGCACACGGCGTATTACCCGGCATTGCGACGGCAGTTTTAGTAGGTTTTCCGGGGGTTATTGGAGCGGCCATCGGTGCCGTATTCATGATCGGAGGAATCACAGTTATCACCCAGCGGTCACGATTGTCATCTGATACCGCAATCGGACTTCTGTTTATCGGGATGCTCTCCCTGGGTGTGGTAATTGTCTCCCGCTCCAATTCTTTTACCGGCGACCTCACCAGTATATTGTTTGGCGAGATTCTGGGCATTAGCATCTCGTCCATCTTAATTCAGCTCATTGTTACGGTCGTTATTGCCATCACTGCCTTTATTTGCGCTCGCCCCTTTTTGTTGCTCAGCTTCGACCCTGAGCAGGCACAGGTTGCTGGTTTCTCCTCCCGCCTTTACCATTATGTGATGCTCTTTATGATCGCTGCCACTGTGATCGTATCTTTTCAAACCGTTGGCACACTGCTGGTCTTTGGGCTGCTCATCGCGCCCGCCGGCGCCGGGGCGCTCCTTGCCCGCCGCATAGAAGCTATGATAGCCTGGGCCATCGTCTTCGGTGCGCTTTCAATGTACTTCGGTCTATTGATCAGTTATCACTTTAACCTGGCTGCCGGTGCAGCCATAATACTGGTAACCGTGGTAATTTTCTTTGCCGTCTTCGTCATCCAAAATATACGTAACCATCGGGTAGCACACCAGCAGGTATCAACGCATGGATAGTAATAAAGAGGTCACTTCACCACAGGGCAAAACTGAAGGCTTCATCGCCAGCAGAGATAGCGCTCCCTACGTCCTCGCTAGGGACCTCAAGGTCGGCTACAACAGCGAAGTAATTGTGGCAGATATCAATTTTGAGTTAAGACAGGGGGAGGCTATCGCTCTAATTGGCACCAACGGCTCAGGAAAATCTACCCTATTGAAAACAATCGTGAATTTGTTATCACCGCTGGGAGGGCATATTTCGGTATTTGACATGCCTCCCGGCAGTAACCCCCGCCGCATGGCTTATCTGGGTCAGTTCCATGCCTCGGGATTTGTCCTTCCCCTGCGTGCCATCGATATCGTGCGCATGGGTCGTTTCCCTTCGCATGGATTATGGAGACGAATGGGCCGGGAAGATGACGAAATCGTCATGTCTGCCATGCGCACCATGGGCATCGAAAAACTGGCAGAGTCTCCTCTGCGGTCCCTCTCCGGTGGACAACAACAGCGGACCTATCTGGCTCAGGTACTGGCCCATCAGGCAGACTTGCTGGTGCTTGATGAGCCGACGGCGGGTCTGGATGCCGGTGGCAGAGACCTCTACTTACGGGCAATTGATAATGAACTTTCCCGAGGAGCGTCCATCGTTTTAGCCACCCATGATATTGAGGACGAGGCAGCTCTTTGCCACCAGGTAATGCTTCTGGCTCGCCGGGTAGTGGCGATTGGTTCACCGCAAGACGTTCTCGTGCCTGATACTTTGCTGGAAACCTTTGGTATCGTAGTTACTGGAGAACGGAATCGCCTTACTGTCTTAGAGCCCAGACATGGTCACAACCATAAAGAGCAGATCGATCGTCGGCAAACGAGATTGTAACAACTCGAGTTAAGTCCGGCTCTCAGCTTTCTACAAATCTTGAATAACCCAGCATCCTCTCGTAAGGACGCCCCTACCGATGCCGCCGCACCTGTGTTACACTGAGGTCGTGAGACTCAAACTGAACAATCTGGAGAAAAAGCTTTTCAGTACACCTCAGCCCGACCTGGCCTGGGGGGCTCTAATAGCATCCGGGGGCAAAAACCAGGTAGACCTCGACAGCTATCTCGATAAACTGAATACGCTGTATCAACAGGTTAAGTCTGAAATCCCCGCCGCGAGTGAGCTGAGAATAGCAGGAGCGTTCTTCGACTGGCTGTGGCACGTAAAGCCCAACCGCTG
>Ga0315281_10008519_pt1 | contig 14344 bp, 8 predicted proteins | sample YL17G07_0_MG_FD_204540 | JGI IMG/M metagenome (GOLD analysis project Ga0315281, IMG submission 204540) | Sediment microbial communities from Yellowstone Lake, YNP, Wyoming, USA - YL17G07_0 | ecosystem: Environmental > Aquatic > Freshwater > Lake > Sediment | place: USA: Wyoming | collected...
AGGAAGGAGGACTTGTCCGCGAAGAAAGCATATTGTGTGAGCGCGGAGAAAATGGCGCGGGGATCCGTCCGGTCGTCCTTGCGGCGTTCGAGGGTTGTCCGAATCATCTCGTTGAAGCTTTCCGGCTCGATCTTCGGGTTCTTGAGAAGGTCGAGCGCCAACGCAAGGGAGGCCTCGAGGTTCTCGTCGAGGCCCGAGATTGTGATGACGGTCTCGTCATCGCCGGCCCGCACGTCGAAGCTAGTGGCGAGTTTGAACCACTCCTTCTTGAGTTCCTCGGGGCTCAGGCGCGTGGTGCCGGCCAGATCGAGAAGGCGGGTCGCGAGGCCCAGCTTGTTGTTCTGCCGTGTTCCCAAGTCCACGTGAAGGGAGAGGGTGAAGAGATCGTTGAAGGGGTTGCGGACGTAGTAGATGTCAACGCCCTTGGGGTCCCGGCGGACCTCATAGTCTTTGCCGGCTTTCACAAAGACCGGATCGGGCTCCTTGACGGACATGGACAGAACCTTATCCATGAACTTTGACCTGCGGGAGGGATCTATGGTGATCTTGTCTATCTTCGGCTTTTCCATGGCGACGACCTTGTGGGGAGCGTCCCGGCGGTACCCCGCCACGTGAGGCTGCGAGAAGTACTTCTTGGCGACGCGCACGACGTCCTCCTTGGTGACCTTTTCCATGCGCTGGATTCTATGAAGGGTCCAGGGCCAGTCCTCGCGGGCCGTGAAGGACCGCGTCATCATGCCGGCCAGGCCTCTGTTGGATTCCTGAGCGCCTTTCAGCCGCTTCTTCTGGTTGTTGATGCAGGCTTTGAGGAGTCCGTCGTCGAACTTCCCATCTATCAGCAGTTGGACCTGCCCCAGGAGGAGTTTCTCGGCTTCTTCGAGCGACTGATCCTCGTGCGGAGTGCCTTGCAGGGTGAGTTCTCCGTAGTCGCCCATGAGCGAAACACGCGCTCCGGCTCTGCGCATCGCTTGCTGCTGATTGATGTTCAGGTCAATGAGGCCGGCCGCGCGGTTGCTCAGGACCATGCCCGCGAGACCCAGCGCATCGGCCTCCGGATCCTTCTCGCCGGGCAGAAGGAAGGCCAGAATCAAGGCTTCTTCGCCTTCGTAGTTCACCGTAACCTGCTCTCGTTCCTTCATAGGGCTCTCGGTCCAAGTCTTCCTGGGAGGAAGATCCTTCCTTGCCCAGCGGCCGAACTGCTCGTCCAGGATTCGGATCGTCTCCTCGGGGTTCAGGTCTCCGGCCAGAACGACGGCCATGTTGTTGGGGACATAGAAGGTGTTAAAGAAGTTCCGGATGTTCTTGATGGAGGGATTCTTGAGATGCTCCGCTTCGCCGATGACGGTGAACTGGCCGTAGGGATGTTTCTTGAACAGGGCTTTATCAACGGCCTCGCGGAGGAGGTTGTCCCTGCTGTCCAGAGAGGTGTTCTTCTCTTCGTAAACGGTTTCGAGCTCCGTGTGGAATATGCGAAACACGGGGTTGATGTAGCGGTCGGACTCGATGATGGCCCACTGGCGGAGACGATGGGAGGGAAGATCCACCAGATAGACCGTTTCTTCCTCGGAAGTGTAGGCGTTGAGATTGGCGGCGCCCAGGGCCGTATAGACGTTGGTGATTTCGTTGGGGACGGCATACTGTGCGGCGAGTTGAGATTCACGGTTGATCTCTTCATAGATCGCGGCCCGCTTCTTGGGATCCTTCTCCTTGAAATGCTCTTCGTAAAGAGCCTCGATGCGATCCAGGTGGGGTTTCTCCTTCTGGTAGTCCAGCGTGCCGAAATCCTGGTTCCCCTTGAAAAGCAGATGCTCCAGGTAGTGGGCCAGGCCCGTGGTTTCGGGCGGGACGTGGATGCCCCCCGCGCGGACGGCGACCTGTGCGTAGAAGCGCGGCGTGTCATGGTTCTCCGAGATGTAGACGCGCAATCCGTTGTCGAGCTCATAGATCCAGGCGCGGATGGGATCATCCGGCTTCGGCGTGTAAACGGCCTTGTAGCCCGCAAAGGCCGGTGCGCATATGAAACAAAGGATAAGAACCAAGAAAACCATCGGGCTAAGACGGAATGACTTGAACGTAGACATTGAAAACCTCCCTTGAGCGCATTGCTCGCAAAGCATATCTTCGGCGCTGCTTTGTGATTCCTCTATCTCACGAAGATCTTGTCAAGATCCACTTCCACGATTTCGCCCGTTTTTCGCAGCGCCTCCACGTCCATACGCGACTTGTCGCCGAGGATGGACATGACCCTCGGCCGGCTCTGGACGTGCCCGCGGTAGAACTCCATCATGGCGCTCATCTCCGTCTTCTGAAGAAGTTCATAGCGCGCTTTTCGCGGATCCACGTTCAGTCCGAGGCGCTCCCAGCTCCGCACCGCTGGGATTATCTCCCGGAACCCCAGCTTTGCCGCGCGGTAGGAACTCAGAAGGGATTCCGCGGTCTTTGAGAAGCGCTCCTGTGACGGGGGCATGCCGTCAAAGAGACCGCTGAATACTTCCACGGCCTCCGCCGCCTTGTCCGGCTGGCACTCAATCCCTGCCGTCAGGATGTTCTGGTCGCTCTTGCGCCGGCCAAACCTATAGCGGGCATAGGCGGAATATGCCAGTCCGCGGGATTCTCTGAGTTCCTGGTAAACCACTCCTCCCATTCCCGCGCCCAGGTACTCATCAAGGAGCTGCGCCGGGACGTAGTTCGCTTCATTATAGACCTCATCCCCGAACCCGATCTGCACGTGGGACTGGGTGGTCTCCTTGCCCAGGAAGAAGATCGTGTTCTTGCCGGTCTGGCGCATCTCGAGAGGCTCGTATGCGGGGGGCTCGAGAAGCGGGGCCGGCGGAGGTCCGTACTTCTCCAGCAAGGCCAGGATCTTCTCCAGAGGCAAAGACCCGACATAGGTTACGGCGTGGTGGTGCTTGAGCAAGCCGCTGATGGCGCCAAGAAGCTCCTCGACGGAGAGCGCCCGCACCCGCGGGCCGGGAAGCATCGTCAGGAAGGAGGATTTCGCGCCGTATCGGGCGTACTCCGTGAGCGCGGCGCTGATGGTGTCCGGGTCCTTCCTGTCATCCTCCCGCTGCGCCAGCGTTTTCTTGATCAACTCTTCCAGGTTCTCGCGGGTGGCTTTGGGGTGCTCCAGGAGCTCCATGGCAAGAGCGATGGATGGTTCCAGATTCTCCTCGAGGCCGGATACCGTGATCTCGGTTTCGTCGCGATCCACTTTGACGCTGAAAGACGCGGCCAGCTTGTACCATTCCCTCTTGAGCGCCTCCGGCGAGTGTCTCTCGGTTCCCGCCAGGTCCAGAAGTTGAGCGGCCATTTCCATCTTGTTGTTTTGCCGGGTTCCAATATCCACGTGGAAGGAAAGAGAGAAAAGGTCGTTCATGGGATTGCGGACGTAGTACACCCTCGCGCCTTTTGCATCCTCGGCGGTCGTGAAGTCCTTCCGGGGATCCAGGAAGACGGGTTGGAGCTCCCGCGAAGGCATTGGCGGGATATGCTTCATGAACTCGGACCGGCGCGATGGGTCAATGGCGATCTTGTCTATCTGGGGCTTCTCGACAGAGAGGACCTTGCGGGGCGCGTCTCTGCGGAATCCGGCGACGTGGCCGCCGGAGAGATGCTTCGTGGCGGCGCGCACCACGTCTTTCTTCGTGAGCTTCTCCATGCGCTGGATTCGGTCGAGCGTTTCCGGCCACTCCTGACCGGCGAGAAACGAACTGAGCATAAAGCCGGCGCGGCCCGCGTTCGTTTCGTGCTCGCCCTTCCTGTCTTTCCGGAGGTTGTTGATGCACGCGGACACCAGCGAGTCCTCGAACTCCCCTTCCCGCAGCAAGCGAACTTGCTCGAGGAGCAGGCTTTCGGTTTCCTCTAGCGTCCGATCCTTGCGGGGGACCGCCTCCAGGTACAGAATCCCATAATCGTGAAAGAGGGATGCAGACGCTGACGCGCTTCTCACCTCCTGGCGCTGATTCAGGTTCAGGTCAATGAGACCGGCCGACCCGTTGCTCAGGATCATTGCCGCAAGTTGAAGCGCTTCGCTGTCGCGGTGGTTGCGGCCGGGCAACCGGAAGGAAAGAAGCACGCCCTCCTCGCCTTCGTAATTCACAGTGACTTCCTCCCGCTTCCCGAGATCCTTTTCCTTCCACTTCTTTCCAGGAGGGAGTTTCCTTCTCTCCCAGCGGGAGAACCGCTCATCCACGATCCGCATGGTTTCGTCGGGGTTGATGTCCCCCGCCAGGCACAGGGCCATGTTGTTGGGGACGTAGTAAGTGTCGTAGAAATTGCGGATGTTCCTGATGGAAGGTTTCTTGAGGTGTTCCGGCTCTCCCAGCGTGGTCTGCTGGCCATAGGGGTGCTTTTTGAACAGCTTCTTGTTCACCGCTTCGAAGAGAAGCTCCGATTTGTCGTCGAGCGAGGTGTTCTTCTCTTCATACACGGCCTCCAGCTCGGTGTGAAAGAGGCGGAAGACGGGATGAACAAAGCGGTCCGATTCGAAAAAGGCCCACTGGCTCAAACGGTTGGAGGGGAGATCGACATAGTAGACGGTTTCTTCGTACCAGGTATAGGCATTCAGATCCGACGCTCCCAACACGGCGTAAACCATGTCGAGTTCATTGGGTATGGCATACTCAGCGGCCATGCGGGATTCCCGGTTGATCTCCCGGTAGATGTCCGCGCGCTTCTCGGGATCCTCCTGCCGGAAATGGGCTTCATAGAGTTCCTCGATCCTGTCCAGATGCGGCTTCTCCTTTTCATAGTCGAGGGTCCCGAAATGCTCGTTGCCTTTGAAAAGCAGATGCTCGAGGTAGTGAGCCAGGCCGGTGGTCTGGCTGGGATCCTGGGTATTGCCGGCCCGGACGGCCACCTGCGCATGGAAGCGGGGTTTTTCGTGATTCTCCGAGATGTAAACGCGCAGGCCGTTGCCGAGCTCATAGACGTGCGCGCCGACCGGATCATTTGGCCCCGGCGCGTAGAGAGTCTTATACTCTCCAAACGCCGAGACGGAAACCAGCCAGAAAAGGATAGCGGCAATGACGGTTTGCAGCAGCAGTTCTGCTCGTGCGCGACGCATGGAATCTCCTCCTCCGCCCTGGGAAAAGCGGCGTGATTTCTCCGGCAACAGGCCCTCTCAGGCCTCCTGTTTCTTCCTCTTGCGCTTCTCCTTCACTTTTTTCTCCTGTTTCTCCTTCTCTTTCTTCTCCTGTTTCTCCTTCTCCTTCTCTTGCTTCTTCTTCTCAGCGGCGGCCTTGACCTTCCGCTCATCTTTCCTCAGGGCTTCGAAGCGTTCGAGGATCGGCAAGTGCTGGGTGCACACGTCCTCGCAATGGCGGCATTCCGTGCAAGCGGACAGCGCCGCCTCGATCTCCGGAACGCCCCAGTGGTATCTGAGTTGAAAGATGGGCGCTTCGGGCTTCTTCCCGTCGGTCACGATGCGATGGTTGTATGCTTCCATGAAGCGGACAATGGGGATCTCGACGGGACAGTCGCGGCAGTAGTTGCATTGTGTGCAGAAATCCAGACTGGCGGCGATAACACTTTTCTTGAACTCTTCGAGACGCCTCGGCGAAAGGATTTTCACCCGCTCGTAGGCGTCCAGAGCCGAGTCCACGTCGCCCTCGTTGCGGAAGCCGATGAGGGCGGTGGTGACCTCCGGCAGAGAGAGATTGAAGCGGAGGGCGGTGTCCAGAAGAGACGGGTCTCCCTTCCGCAGAAGATGCTTGTAGTGATCGGAATGGTCCATAAGCAGCCCGCCGCCCAGGGTGTTCATGGTGACAACGCCCATGCCTCTTTGGGCGGCGGCTTTGGCGCCCGGCAGGCGCATGTTGAAGTTAAGCATGTTCAGCCCGATCAGCATGCCCTCGAAAAGACCATCCCCCAAGTCCAGCATCGGGCCTACCGCGTCATGGCCGAGGTGTGTTGAGACGCAGACGTGGCGGATCAAGCCCTCTTCTTTGGCCTTGCGGAATTCGTCGAGGACGCCGTTGGCCTTGCGCTCCGGAAGCTGGCTGGCGTGGATCAGGCACCATACGTGGTAGAAGTCAATACAGTCCACGTTCAGGCGCTTGAGGGAACGCTCGAGCTGCGGCCGGACCTCGCGGCCGTTCTTGACGCCGGTCTTGGTCGCCACATAGAACTTGCGCCCCGCCTTCTTCATCTCCTTGACCGCCCTGCCGAGGATGTCTTCACTCTTGTCGTTGCAGTAATACGGCGCGGTGTCGAAGTAGTTCACTCCGCGCTCAAAGGCGCGGTAGACGGCCCTGGCCATCTCGTCAATCTTCTCGGGCGCCTCGAATCTCATGCAGCCCATCCCGATTTCCGAGGTTTGCTCGCCCGTCCTGCCAAAAACTCTGTGACGCATCTGTGGGATTTCCTTTCCTGCCGTTGGTCTCGACGCCGGTGTGTCAGGCCGGGATGTCTTGATGGTAGTCCTGCAGCGCCTTTATCGTGACCTTGTGCGTTTTTGAGGCCTCCAGCCCATCGGCGACCGCGTAGGCCGCGGCTAGGGTTGTCACCAGAGGGATGTCTCGCGATATGGCATTGGACCGGATGGCTTTCTCGTCCGACTGGGAGAGGACTCCCATGGGTGTATTGATAATCAGATCTATGGACTTGTCAATCATGAAGTCCACCACGTGGGGGCGGCCCTCGCTCACCTTGAGCACCCGTTGCGTTTCGATGCCTTGCGATTGAAGGTACTTGTGGGTTCCCGTCGTGGCATAGAGAGTGAAGCCGAGGTCCTGGAACCGCCGGAGCAAGTCCACTACCAGGGGTTTGTCATGGTCGTTGACGGAGATGAAGAGTCCCCCCTTTTCGGGAACCCGGCAGCCGGCGCCGGCCTGCGATTTCAGGAAAGCCAGTCCGTAGTCGGGGTCTATTCCCATCACCTCGCCCGTGGACCGCATCTCCGGGCCGAGCATGATTTGCGCTCCGGGGAACTTGAGGAAAGGGAGGACGGCCTCCTTGACCGCATAGTGAGAGATGGTGATCTCCTTGGTGAAGTTGAGGTCTTTGAGAGACATCCCCGTCATGACTTTGGTGGCGATTTGCGCGATGGGTTTGCCGATGGCTTTGCTGACGTAAGGAACCGTGCGGGAGGCGCGCGGGTTGACCTCCAGAACGTAAACCACGTCGTCCTTGACGGCGTACTGGATGTTCATGAGGCCGCGGACTTCCAATCCTTTTCCCAAGGCGTCGGTATAGCGGTGGATCGTGTCGAGGACCGCGGGCTTGAGCGTCCGCGTCGGGATCACGCACGCGGAATCCCCGGAGTGAATCCCGGCCAGCTCGATGTGCTCCATGATGGCCGCGATGACCACGCGCTCCGGGTCGCACACGGCGTCCACGTCCACCTCGATGGCCGCCTCGAGGAAGCGGTCAATCAGGATGGGGTGTTCGGGGGAGACCTGAACGGCTTCGATCATGTATTGCTGGAGGCTCGGCTCTTCGTGAACCACCTGCATGGAGCGCCCGCCCAGAACGAACGAGGGGCGAACCATGACGGGGTATCCGATGCGGTTGGCGGCTTCGCGCGCCTCTTCGAAGGTGAAGGCGGCGCCGCTCTCCGCCTGAGGGATTTTGAGGCGGTCCAGAAGCTCGCTAAAGAACTTGCGGTCCTCGGCGAGCTCGATGCTGCGCGGAGAAGTGCCGATGATGGGGACCCCGGCCGCCTCGAGTTTCTTCGCGAGGTTGAGAGGGGTTTGCCCGCCGAATTGGACGATCACGCCGTCGGGCTTCTCCAGATCGCAGATGTTGAGCACGTCCTCGATGGTCAGGGGCTCAAAGTAGAGTTTGTCGGCGGTGTCGTAGTCGGTCGAGACCGTTTCGGGATTCGAGTTGACCATGATGGCCTCGTAGCCGAGCGACTGGAGCGCAAAAACAGCCTGGACGCAGCAGTAGTCGAATTCGATTCCCTGGCCGATGCGGTTGGGTCCGCCGCCGAGGATGATGACCTTCTTCTTGTCCGAACGTTTGGTCTCATTGGCCCATTCGCACGGTCCTGCGTCGAAAGTCGAGTAAAAATAAGGCGTGTAGGCTTCGAACTCGCCGGCGCAGGTGTCCACGCATTTGAAAACGGCTTTGACTCCCATGGCGAGGCGAATGGAGCGGATGTCGCGCTCCGTGAAGGCCTTTTGACCGAGGACGCGGTTCGTGATCGTGGCGATCTGGTGGTCGCTGAAGCCTTGTTTCTTGACGCGGCGGAGCAGGCCCGCGCACTCCGGGTCGTCCAGCGGAGCGGGTTCCCCGCCCATCCTCGCCGGTTGAATCTTACCGGCATGGCGCGCAAGCAGCGGGGCCAGATCGCTCTCGATCAGTCGCTCGGTCTCGATCAGTTCCTCGATGTTCGCAAGAAACCACGGGTCTATCCCCGTAAGTCTGTACACCTCCTCCGCGCCGAATCCCCGGGCCAGGGCATGCTTGACGTGGAAGACGCGCTCGGCGCTGGGCATCTGGAGCGCGTTTCTCAGCCTGGCCTCGTCCGGGTCGTCGCCGAGCTTCGGCGCTTCGGGCTTGCCGTCCGCGCCCAGGCCGAACCGGCCGATCTCGAGGCCGCGCAAGCCCTTCTGAAGCGCTTCCTTGAAGGTCCGTCCGATAGCCATGGTCTCGCCGACCGACTTCATCTGCGTCCCGAGCGTGGGATCGCTGCCGGGGAATTTCTCGAACGCGAATCTGGGAATCTTGACCACGCAGTAGTCTATGGTAGGCTCGAAGCACGCCGGAGTTTTCTTCGTGATGTCGTTGGGGAGTTCGTCGAGGCGGTAGCCGACGGCGAGTTTGGCGGCGATCTTCGCGATGGGGAATCCGGTGGCCTTGCTGGCCAGCGCGCTCGAGCGCGAGACGCGCGGGTTCATCTCGATCACGGTGCGGCGGCCCGTCCGGGGGTCCACGGCGAATTGGATGTTGCTGCCGCCCGTGTCCACGCCGATGGCGCGGATGATCCGGATCGCGTCGTCCCGCATCGCCTGGTATTCCACGTCGCTGAGGGTCTGGATGGGCGCGACCGTGATGGAGTCGCCGGTGTGCACCCCCATCGGGTCGAAGTTCTCGATCGAGCAGACGATCACGACGTTGTCCGCCGTGTCGCGCATCACCTCGAGTTCGAATTCCTTCCAGCCCAGGACCGATTCCTCGATCATGACCTCGCTGATGGGGGAGAGGAAGAGGCCGCGTTTGCAGATTTCATCGAACTCCTCGCGGTTGTAAGCGATCCCGCCGCCGGTGCCGCCGAGGGTGAAGGAGGGGCGGATGATGTTGGGGAAGCCGACCTGCTCGGCGATGGCGCGGGCTTCTTCGAGGGTCTTGGCGATGCCGCTGCGGGGAACTTCCAGCCCGATCCGGAGCATGGTTTCCTTGAAGTGGAGCCGGTCCTCGGCGCGCTCGATCGCGTCGGGCTTGGCCCCGATCATCTCGACCCCGCATTCCTCGAGAATGCCGGACTTGTGCAGTTCCATGGCGAGGTTGAGGGCGGTCTGGCCGCCGAGGGTCGGCAGAAGCGCGTCGGGCCGCTCCTTGCGGATGATTTCGGAAATGACGTCGCAGGTCAGCGGCTCGATGTAGGTGCGGTCGCCGAACTGTGGATCAGTCATGATGGTGGCGGGATTGGAGTTGACGAGGACGACCGTGTACCCGTCCTCGCGCAGGGCTTTGCATCCCTGGGTGCCGGAGTAGTCGAATTCGCAGGCCTGGCCGATCACAATCGGGCCGGAGCCTATCACCAGGATTTTGTGTATATCAGTCCGCTTGGGCATTCATCTCTCTATTGGTCTTGTCAGTCTGTGTGATATGATCTCATGAACTCTGGCAGGAAGTATCTGGTAAGCGCGTGTCTCTTTGCTGCGCGAGACTGGAAACGGTCACGCCTGGGAGAACGGTTTGGTAGTTGCGGAGATCTATCAAGCGAACATGAGGTGTCAACCAACGAAGGCACTGCTGGAGAGTTTTTTGAAGAGCATCTCTCTTTTGCTTCATTCTCTCCGGAGAAACGCGGCTGGTGTGTGATTCTTCCTCGAGCCAGAGCAGCGCCCAGAGTCGCTTCCCACGATTAACCAGCCTGTCGGCAAGAGGTGTCCAGTCGTCTTCTCCGCCAGCCATTCGCGCGCCGCCTACGAGGGAGGAAATGCTGTCGTGGACTTTCCAGTTGAAGTCGTCCGGCAGATCGCCAGCTGTCAATCTTTTCTTGTCTTGGCCTCGGTAGTCTTTGACCTCCATCAAGCACAGCGATCCTTCTCTGTCTATTCCAACTATGTCCACGGACTTTCGGCCTGGAACAAGTTTGCATTTTTCGCGATAGTATGTGTGATCGTCCAGTTTGACGACATGCCAATCCTCCGTGAACTCGAGTTTAAGAGCGCCCTCTTGGATGGTACGAGTCATCGGGCCGTTCCTTCCTTGCGCTGCGAGGCGGCAAACAACCGCTCCTCGCGGTCGTAATGCGCGACAAACTCCTTGAGGATCGGATTGTCCGAAAGATCCTGAAGAAGATCGCCCGACTGAACCGAGACCGGCGTAGCCGGATCGTCGCTCGGGCGCGAAAACGCGAAGAATCTGGTTGGCACGTCTGGCTTCTGCTTGTATTCGGCCAGTACGGACAGTTCGCTGGTGAGGAGGTAGTCGTGCGTGGCCACGAAGACCTGAACCCCCGCCGCCGCCAGTTGGCGGATCGTCTGCGCGACTTTGGTGGTAAGAACCGGATTCAGACCCGATTCCGGTTCATCCCACAAAAGAACCGTGTCTTTCTCGATCTCGCCATTCGCGATCAGACGAACCAGCATCGCGAGCTTGCGGTGGCCTTCGGCAAGAAGATGCGCTTCCAAAAGAGTTCCATCGGGCTGTTTGATATAGAAACGCCCGCCTTTTTCTATAACAGAACCGCCCAAAATATCCGTCAAGTAGGAAATGAGATCCGATGCTTCGCGCGTGAGTTTTTCCTTTTTCAGAACCAATGGCTCCAAATGACGACAAATATCATAATAGGTTTTGTCAAAGGACAATTCACGTCTTTCCCAACTAGCTGCGAATCCTTCGTATGCGGACAGCATCTCGCGGGGAGGGAAAAAAAGCGGAGCGGGGGTATCATCAGGAATAGATGAACCCCACCCGAAACCCGCACTATCGATTCCCGCGTTAACCAATCCGAAATCTGTTTCCATTTTGATTTCTGCTGTCTTCTCTGTGCCTTCCTTTTCTGCGGTGTTTTCCGTAGCAGATGCGTCTGAGCGTCTGATAAGACGAGCAGTACTTCTCTCGGCGGGACAAAACACCGCATTAAATAGCGCCAATAGGTTTGAGTCACGAGGAATCTTCGCATTGGAGGTATCGTCGCGCTTTGCCTGAGAAAGACCGTACATTGCCTTTAGGACATGCGTCTTCCCCGTGGCATTCGCACCGATGAAGACGTTGATACCATCGCAGAAATCGAACTTCTGGTCCTCGAATACCGTGAAGTTCTGGATGTGAAGGGATTGAATCTTCATGAGGTTCCTCCCGGTGATTCCATGTTCTGGATTGTCATGACCGCCCCTCCCGGATGCCCTTGCGAATGAGCGCCGCGGTGATTGGTTTCAGGGGGATGACGGGCTCGGGAAATTCCACGGCGGTTCCCATGCTCAGATACTTTTCGAGGATCACAAGCGCCTCTTGGGTCATGGAGCGGCGGTGGCGGCGGGCCGACTCCTTGAGCTGGGCGTGCAGGTTTTCGGGCATATTCTTGATGAGCAGGCTGGACATACGCTACCTCCTTGCTACCATTCTTATATCTTTTCTATATCTTTCCGTGCGCCTTGTCAACCCGCTTTATGAAGGCTCTCAAGGTTTCCCCTCATTGCCTTCCCTCTTCCACCATTTTCCGGATAGACAATCCCCGCAGCTTGTTTCCCTTGCGAAACTGGCGAATCTCCCCGATCGTTTTTTCCACGCTCTGGCCGGATTGGGCCTGGAATTCCTCTATCATCTTCCGAAACCGGGGAAACAGATAGGACGCATCATGCGGGCCCGGCGAGGCCTCGGGGTGGTACTGCACGCAGAACGCGGGATGCTCCTTGTGCCGCAGGCCTTCCACCGTCATGTCGTTCAGGTTCCAGTGCGTGATCTCCACCTTCGAGGCGTCCAGGCTGTCCGGCTCGACGCAGAAGCCGTGGTTCTGGCTGGTGATCTCGATGCGTCCGGTGGCCTCGTCGCGGACGGGATGGTTGGCGCCGCGGTGGCCGAACTTCAGTTTGTAGGTCTTGCCGCCGAACGCGATCCCCATGATCTGATGTCCCAGGCAAATCCCGAACATCGGCTTGCGGCCCAGGAGTTTGCGCGCGGCCTCGACGGCGTATGTGCACGGTTCCGGGTCCCCGGGGCCGTTGCTTAGGAAGACGCCGTCGGGATTCATGGCCAGCACGTCCTCGGCGGTGGTCTTGGCGGGCACGACGGTGACGTCGAATCCCTCGGCGCGCATCAGGTCGAGAATGTTGCGCTTGATGCCGAAATCGTAGGCCACCACCGAGAGCGTGTGGCGTCCGTCGGCGGGCAATCCGCGCCGCGACCCGGTGTAGGCGTAAGCCACGCCGCAGGTGACCACCTGGGCCAGGTCAAGCCCCGCCATTTTGGGGGCGGCCAGTGCTTTGCGCCGCAGAGAATCCAGATCCATGTCCACAGTGCTCAGGACGCCATTCATCGCCCCGCAATCACGCAAGTGGAGAACCAGCGAGCGGGTGTCTATATCCGTAAGCCCAATGATATTCGAGCGCCTCAGGTACTCCTGGATGGACAACTCGGCCCGCCAGTTGCTATAGATGCCGGAGACTTCGCGGACGATCAGGGCGGCCGCCTGGGGCCGGGCGGATTCCTCATCCTGGAGGGTCACACCGTAATTCCCGATCAGGGGGTAGGTCATGGTGACCATTTGGCCGCGGTAGGAGGGGTCGGTGAGAATCTCCTGGTAACCGGTCATCGAGGTGTTGAAGACGACTTCACCGACGGTTTCGCCTGTGGCCCCGAAGGCCACTCCCTCAAACCAGACTCCGTCTTCCAGCATCAACCGCGCGGCGTGTATGTCGGGCACCTCGGAGGGTCCTCCCGGAGCTAAATTCCCATATCCTTATCAGTCGGAGAGGGGAGTGTCAAGAGAAGACCGGACAGCGATCGGACATCCCGCCTTTTTTGCCTTTTTTGCCTTTTTTGCCTTTTTTGCCTTTTTTGCGGGTACGGAGGCACCGGTCAGACGAACACGGCCCTGAGCGGCCAGCCGGGGGCTTCAGCCGCGGGAAGACCCGGCCTCACCGGCTTAAACGAATTCCTACAGAACCGGCCCTAACATTTTGTTCCTCAGGCTTCTGGGTTCCTTTAACCTCCTGGAACCGCTCTTGAACCAGCTCCATCGTGGCCTCCGTCTGGACGCGGGTGGCCGCCGACGCAACTGCCATGTCAGCGCCGGAGGGTTGGGCCGGCGCAAGAGCCGCGCTTCTAACGACCTGCATCTTGGCGATAGTGGCCTTGGGATCATTGGGAACCGGCGAAACGTCTATCGAGACTTCCCCGCCCACCGCGTATTGCTGGTGGTCCGGACCTGTGGCGTAGGAGTAATGGGGTGCGCCCGTGTACCGCCCCCCGACGGCCTTGTGCGCCATTTCGTGGGCGTGAACCTGCTGGTCACGGGCCTGAAGTTCCCTCACCTCCTGTTTTTCCTGGGGCGTGAGATCGTTTGGGCCGCCGCTCTGACCGGCAGCTTTCTTCGTATCCCCGGTTTGGCCGGCAGCTTTCTTCGTATCCCCGCTTTGGCCGGCAGCTTTCTTTGCGTCGCCGGTCCCGCTGGTTTTCACTTCGGCGGGAGCTTGTTCAGCGCCCGGGGGCCTCAATCCCAAGGGGGTCAAGGACACAACCACTCCTTCCTCTTGTGAGGGGGGGCGCATTCCCGCCGGAACGGAATCGTCCGTTGCCGGAGCAAGGCCGGGCGCGCGTCCCGGCTGGGTCGTCGGACTGGCCCTCGGTACCGCGGCGCGGAACGCCGGAATAGCTTGGATCTCGTTCATGAATGACCTCCTGGCCCATCAACCGTGACGTCCCCCAGGAAGAGTTCCTCATTAAAGACAATTCTACAACTGCGGTCTCACCCACGGCAAGTTTTTTCGCAAGCGGCGGATGCCGGCGGGCGTATTTTGACTCCGCTACGGGCGCCTCGTGACGGTTCCACCAATGCGAGCGCCAATTAAGGTAGGGCGGGCGTCTCGCCTGCCACTTTCAAACGCCGCGTTCACAGAGCCAACTCTATGCTCCCCACACCCACAGGCCAGGGATTCATTGGCCAGGGATTCATTGGCAGGCGAGACGCCCGCCCTACTTTGCCCGCACCCAATCCCTCTCATCTCTT
>Ga0315281_10008520_pt1 | contig 14344 bp, 10 predicted proteins | sample YL17G07_0_MG_FD_204540 | JGI IMG/M metagenome (GOLD analysis project Ga0315281, IMG submission 204540) | Sediment microbial communities from Yellowstone Lake, YNP, Wyoming, USA - YL17G07_0 | ecosystem: Environmental > Aquatic > Freshwater > Lake > Sediment | place: USA: Wyoming | collected...
TGTAAACTCTTTTAATGTCCGGTTTTGTGTTCCCAAGTGTCCGGTTTCGATGTTACGCATCACCAGAGGCAATTCTCGTTGACAATCGAAAGATATTCCGTGCCTATCGCCTTTTTTGCCGCATCGATCTTCTTGACGAAAGAAGCGGCATCCTCAGCCTTCCCCAGAACCAGGCCGACGGCGGACTCGGTTTTCTTGACGAGGTCGAGGATATCCCTGTCGGGCAGAGTGTCCGTCTGCAGGATCACCGGTTTCTTGGAATTCTCGAGCAAAGCTTTTGCCTGAGCAGGATTCAGCCCTTTGACAATCAAGAGGAGGTTGGCCTTCCCCAAAGCCTCCAAGATCCTCTTCCCCTCATCGCTTAATCCCCTGTCGCCGAAGACGACTTCCGGCTTATCCAGCAAGATAAAACCGATCCCCTGTCTGGAAAAAACTTCCGCCCAGCGGAGATCATCGCGGATCGAGGCAAGCCCCTGCAGGCCGAGCAAGACCGTCGTTTTCGCCGGTCCCCGGGGTCCCATCATTCCGCCTCCCGCGGTCGGCTGGCTTCCGTAGAGCGTGAGTCCCTTGGTCTGAGCCAGTTTTTCCTTTCCGGAAAACAGGTTTTTCATCACGTCGATCCTTAAGGCGTCGCCGGTCAAACCCACTTTTTCGGCAATGGCGGCCAGCTGAAAATCCACATCGGGATCTTGAACGTCTTTGTGCCCTTGAATCACCTCATCCAGCGGCGGGATTTCATAATTGAGAATTGTCTCATACCGCCAATAGAAGGTTTCCTTTCGTCTGGGGAGAATCGGGACCTTCGGCTCCGTGCTCAGGACCTCGAGTGAAGCTGTGACAAAAAGACCGGAATTCTTCAAGATCTCCGGCTTTATGAGGTCAATGACATCGCCGACGCGGTTGGTTTTGAAATGGGAGCCGTCAGTGCTGACCATGAATGCCGGCACGCCGTTATAGAGAAAATGCGAATGATCCGAACCGCCGGGCCCGCCACGTCCGGGAATGGTATTCTCCACAGCGTCTTTGGGCAGGCGTGTCTTCAGAATTTCCCAGACTTCCGGCGCATAATAGGCCCCGGCGGCGCGAACTTTGCCGGTGCCGTGGCCTTCCATGTCCAGGTTGATGTCGGCCACCGTCTTTTCCAGCGGATAAACAGGATTTTCGGTGTAATACTTTGAGCCTAGAAGCCCCTCTTCTTCTGCCGCCCAGAGGGCGAAGATGATCGTCCGTTTGGGCTTGAACTGGTTCAATTTCATCACCCGAGCCGCTTCCATGACCACGGCCGTTCCCGAAGCATTGTCGTCGGCGCCGTTTAAAATGTCGCCGGTTATGTCGATCCCGAGATGGTCCATGTGCGCGCCGGCGATGACATATTCGTTCTTGAGGTTCGCGTCGACACCGGAGATCTTGGCAAGGACGTTTTGGGTCGGCCGCTTCTCGTCGAAAACGGCCTTTAAGTTGATCAGCGCCTGAACTCCCAAATCATAAGACTGAGGCTTGCCGGTTTCCTCGATCTGCTGGAAGAAGTACCGGGGGTCTGCTTTTTGCCACTTGAAAATAAAATCCACGATCTTGTTTTCAAGAGATATGATGATAAAGTCGGACTTGTAAATATCCTTCTTGAGGTTGCCGCGAGAGAAAGCGCCGGCCGCCTGGGCGCCGCTCCGGAAGGTCAAGACGCCTCGCGCCCCATGCTCCTGAGCGGCCTTCACGCAGTTCGGCAATTGGGCTTCTTCCTTAAGCGTGGCTTCGAATCGACGGGGCGAGTCCGTTGAGAACAAGACCAGCTTGTCCTTGACGTCGATACCGGAATAGTCATCGTATTGTTTTTGCGGCGCTGAGATGCCATACCCGACAAAAACGATTCCGGCGCCAAGCGTGCCCGAGCCGGAATATCGGAATTGTCTCCAGTCTTCGCCGTAGACGAACTCGCGCTTCTTGTTGTGGGCGATGATGTCGAGCGTTGCGCCCCGTTCGACTTCATAGTATTGATAAGTCATGTCCTGGAAATAGCTTCCCTTCGGCCCAGCAGGCTCAAGGCCCCATTCCTTGAGTTTGGAGGCGATGTATTCCGCCGCCCACTGACCGCCCGGCTCTCCGCTTTTCCGGCCGAGCATCGCATCCGAGGCGAGGACTTTAACGTATTCAAGGGCCGCCTGGCCGTCGAAGGGCACTTTTTTGCCCTGGGACAGCACGGGAGAGACGAAAAGGAATGCGCTCAAAACTAAGGCGACAACCGGTCTCAGAATCATGTTGACCTCCTTGAAGAGACTTGACTTGCGTCCCATCAATGTACCACCCCTCAAGTGAATTTTTCAACCTCAAAAGCCTCTGGAGCTACGGGCCAATAGTCCAGAGAACTGTGAGGTTGAACACAACCATCCCTCCATGTGCTTATCGACCATAGAGTTGAAGACAAATAAATTTGCTCTTCGAAACGATTTTGCGGAAAATGAAGTTCTTTCAATAAAAGGAGGATTGGACGATGAAAAAAAGCTCTGTGGCCATCCTGGTATTACTTGTATTCTTGGGAGGGGCCTATTCATGGCAGAAAATCGAAACCGTGAACGGCGTGCGGCTTGTTCATAGCAAAAAGGGCGGGCTCTGGGGAAAATCGCCCAAAGTAGCGCTTATCCCAGTCCAGACGCTGGGTGACCTCTATGCCGAAGACGAGAAGTATGCCTTTCACATGCCTTCGGATGTCGCTTTGGACGCCGCCGGGAATATCTATGTCCTGGACGCGGGCAACCACCGGATCCAGAAGTTTGACAAGAACGGAAAATATCTGGCGACCATCGGCCGCCAGGGTCAAGGTCCGGGCGAATTCTATCTCCCCGCCTCTTTAGAAATCGACGAAAAGGGCAACCTCTATGTTTCCGATCCGAACCAGCAGCGATTCATTATCTTGACGCCCGAGGGACGGGAAATGAAAACGATCAGGCTCGAGGAGAACATGGGCGCGGAGTTCGTCCTCCTGAAATCGGAGCACATCCTCATGGGGACCGGCTCCATGTTTATCTGGGGCGGGCCCCGCGGAGCGGACAAAGCCGCTCCTGCCTCCTACCTACTCAAGGTCCTTGACATCGACGGCAAGCTCGTCCGCGAATTGGGGGTACCCTCGAAAGTGAGAAATGAACTTCTTAGATCCACCCTTGACAGGACGTTTTTTACGGCCGACGCCGCTGGGTCCGTCTATCTTGCTTTCCCGGCTCAAAATAGAATCGACAAATATGCCCCGGACGGGAAACTCCTGTGGAAGGCGGACCGTGATCTCAACTATGAGATGGACGTTTTGGATAAAGGGAAAGTCGATCAAAAGGGGACTTCAGTAAGTATCATGGCCCCCAGGGTCAACACTTGCTCGGCAGGAATTGCCGTGGACGCCAAAGGCCGCGTCTGGGTCGTCACACTTAACCGGCAGCTCAAGAAAGAAGAGCAGGTGAGCACCCAGGTCGGCGTGACCATGGCGGACGGGAAACGGTCCATGAGCTACAAGGTTGTCGGCGACCAGGACATCCAGACGACCGACGCCTACAAAATCGAGATTTTCGGCCCTGACGGCGTCCTCCTCGGAGAGATTCCGCTGAAAATTTTCGTGGACGGGATCTTCATTTTCGGCGACAGGCTCATTCTTCTGGACAAACTCCGCGGCACGAAATTTTACGAATTTAAGATAGAAGAATGAGCTTATCCAATTTTGCGGAGCTACATCAAGCAGGAGAAAATCCTGATGGCGTTGGAGCATGGTCTTCAGAATATCCGCTCTTCAAGAATTGACATTTGTTCTTTTTATAATGAACGTCGGGAATCAGCCGACTTCGGGAATCTACTTCATGACGTTGACGATGATACTTGAGAGGAAGTTTCCCGATCGATACACCCTGTTGGTGGCTTTCTGGAAGTCCGATTCCTTCGCCTTGTAGATGTCCATGAACTTTTGCGGATTGCGGTCTATTACCGGAAACCACGTGCTCTGGATTTGGACCATGATCCTATGGCCTTTGAGAAAACGATGGAAGCGGTCGCGCAGGCTGAATTCAATCTTTGTCGGCTGATCGGGCGCCAGGGGCTCCGGGTTTGAGTAGCTGTTCCGGTATTTGCTCCGAAACACTTCTCCGGCAAGCAGCATCTGAAAATTTCCCATTCGCACGCCCTTCGGGTTGGGTGTATTGTCCGGCGCATCTCCGGGATAGACATCGATGAGCTTCACAACCCAATCCGTATCGGTGCCTGTCGAGGAACAGAAGAGTGAAGCGATGATCGGACCCACAATCGTGACGTCTGTTTCGAGAATATCGGATTCATACACGAGCACGTCTGGCCGGGTCGCGGTGAAGCGCTGGTCCTCCACCATCCACAGGTTCCCCTGGGTAGTCCGAATCTCGCTGCTGAAAGGAACCGGTTTGGCCGGATCGCTGACATAGGAGTCAAAGCCCTCGGTTAAAGTCTCTGACGGGGGATTGAAGGAGAGCCGTCCGTTGGGCTGGAAATAAAGCTTCTTCGTTTCGGCGCCTTGCGGCGGCCAGCTATCGAACTGTTTCCACTCATTGGCGCCCGTTTCAAAAACGAGGGCCTCGGCCAATTTCAGGGCTCCTTTGTCCTTCAGGTAGTAGTTGAAGAACGGCAGCTCCACATTTTGCCTGAAGTATTCGCCTGTTTTTGATCCGAACCGGATATCTCCCAGGCTGTCTCCGGGCATGGAGGCCCAGCCTCCGTGACGCCAGGGGCCGATCACGATCGCGCTCTTGTTGGAGGGATTGAGCTTTTCGATGGTGCGATACGTTTCGAGCGGGCCAAAAAAATCTTCAGCATCGAACCAGCCCCCCACATTGAGGATCGCCTGGCGGATATTCTTCAAATATCTGACCGGGTTCTGTCTCTGCCAGTAATCGTCATAGTTTGGATGGTCCATGTACTCGTTCCAGGTCGGAACGCGGCCCTGGAAATATTCTTCATTGATATTGGACAAGCTGCCGGCATTGAGAAAAAAACGATACCCATCCGGCGTGCCGTAATTAAATGGCTGGTCGCGGCCCTCTGTCGGAGTTGTTCTCGTCCGCGCGCTGCCGGAGAGCCAACTGAAGGTATACATCAAACGAAAAGCGCCGTTATGATGGAAGTCGTCGCCAAGGAACATGTCGATCGCCGGAGCTTGAGGGGATGATGCTTTGAGCGCTGGATGGGCGTCGATCATTCCCCAGACCGTCTGGCAGCCCGGATAGGAAATGCCCCACTGTCCGACCCGCCCGTTATTGTTTGGGATATTCTTCAACAGCCACTCGATAGTGTCATAGGTGTCGCTGCTCTCGTCTGTATCCGTGCTCTTCTTTTTGTCCGGCTTGATAGGCCTCATCACCACAAAGTCCCCTTCCGACTTGAATTTTCCGCGCACATCCTGATAGACGAAGATGTATCCTTCCTTGGCGAAATCTCTGGAAGGGCCCAGGGCCGTGCGATAGGCATCAAGCCCGTAAGGGGGAGAGCTGTACGGAGTACGGTGGAGCAGAATTGGATATTTCTGGGCGGCATCCTTGGGAGTGTAGACGATGGTAAATAGCTTGACTCCGTCGCGCATGGGAATCATGTACTCAGCCTTCGTGTAATAAGCTTTGATGTCAAGAGAGTCCTGCGCCTGGCTTCCACTCCAAAATAAAGCGAGCGCCAATAAGAGAGCGGCAAAGTTTCTGATCGTTCGATTCATGTTTGGTTACCTCCCTGCATCAAGACGCTTCCAGGGACCACGGAAATCCCGACCTTTTAAATGAGTATTGCGGCTGATATCTCGCTCGCATCGCCGTAAGCGCATCCGCAATCAGGGCATAAAAATTTCCTTCTCGTTGCTTTAAATAATTTGTCCCTTTTCACTCTTTGATGCATGAATAATAATTCCCGCGAAGCTTATCATTCTGAGAAATTCCTGTCAATTACGCAAAAAGCGCAAAAAATCGAAGAGTTGGGAAGGAAATACTCCCGCCGGAGGAAAACCAAAATAGACGACCGGCTTGTCGTCAAAGAAAAAATATAGGATTGGAGGAGATGTTCACCGCAGGGCTCGGCCGCCATCCAGACGGCCTGCTCGAAGACACGGGACGGCGGATGTTTTTCGGCGATGACGCTCGAAATACCGGATTCAAATAACGCTGGATTAAACCCCCAGATTTTTTTATACTGCAGGACAATGTCGTTTTTAAGTAAGCCGTTCTTTAAGAAATATTTGTTGCCGGGGTTTGTCTTTCAGGGGGTTTTAATCGCGGGCGGTTATGGAACCGGACGGGAACTCGTCGAATACTTTATGAAATACGGCCCCTTGGGTGGAATCCTGGGAATGTTTGCGATAACTACAGTCCTATGGGCGGTGATACTGGCCGTTACCTTTGAGTTTTCCAGGAAGTTTCGTGCCTATGATTATCGAACACTGCTGTTAAAAATCATCGGGCCTTTCTGGGTTGTCTTTGAAATTCTCTATTTGATACTTTTACTCCTCGTCTTAGCGGTTGTCGGCGCTGCAGCGGGCGTTCTGCTCCGAGATAATTTTGGCGTGCCCTACATATTTGGGGTGATTTTCATGCTCGCCTCCATAGGGTTTTTGACATTCAAGGGAGGCGCATTAATTGAAAAATTCCTGTCCAGCTGGTCGATTTTCATCTATGTTGTTTATGGGCTTTTTTTAGTCGCGGCCCTCCTGAAATTTGGTCCGGAGATTCAAAAAGCCTTGTCCGGCGCTGAAATCCTCCCCAACTGGGCTTTGGGAGCGTTCAAATATGCTCTCTACAACATGGGCGTTATTCCTTCCGTTCTTTTCTGCGTGAACCATATTGAAACGCGGAAGGAAGCGATTTTTTCGGGAATTATCGCCAGCTTCATCGGCATCCTCCCTGGTTTCTTATTCTTCATAGCCGTCCTGGGTGATTATCCCGGCGTTGTTGCCAAAGAAGCCCCTGCTTTTTTTGTCCTCCAAAAAATAGGAATGCCTCTGCTGCTTGTGGCTTTTTTAATCGTCCTTTTTGGGACCCTGATCCAAACGGGGACGGGATTTATTCATGCCTTTAACGAGCGGATCCGGTCTGCCCTTCAGGCAAAAGGGAGAGGGTTTCCTAATTGGCAGAGACCCATCGTAGCCATTATCCTGCTGCTTATGAGCTTAGGGATCTCCTCTTTCGGCTTGATAAACTTAGTCGCTAAAGGTTATGGAAGCATCAGCTGGGGAATTTTCCTTATTTATTTTGTCCCCCTGATGACGATCGGCCTGTATAAAATAATCAAGCGGTCTTAGCTCGTTCAGCCTTAAATCCTCTTCTGAATTAAAGCGTAGCGATGGCAGGGGGCAAATCTTTCATGACTTTTAGTCCTGCCTCTGCTTGAATTGCCCTGGGAATCGTGTTGATGGTGACGGCCACCGTCCCGATGTCCCCATGAACGCCACCCATAATTTTTTCATGAATATTCGGTTTTCCTTTGATGATGACCTCATCAAATTCTTTCCGGACACTTGCATGGGCGCAGAATTCAAGAGTAATCACTTCTTTTCCCTTTTTTTTGGCAAAAGCCTTGCTGACGAGTCCGATTACCTTGCCGCGGGGAACAACGCCCAGGCCAGTTTTTATGTTTTTCTTGGCGATGATTGGCTGGGGAGGGAGTTCGCGGGTCATGTCCAGTTTCCAGCCCAGTCCGTCGGAGATCATGTTGATGGATTCAAGCAAACCGACATGGCCTGTGATAATCTTATTATCAATCTTTTTCCTGAATTCTTTTTGGGATAAGCCGGTGCCGACCTTGGCTTGGAAAGGAATTCTTCTTTTCGAGGAATCCATCATCCTTTTGACCTTGACGGAGTCAACCCTGAGGCATGGAGCTGTGAGGGCAAGGGGAAGAGTGTCCATCAGGTAGCCGGGGTTTATTCCGGTTCCGACCACGGTCACTCCGCATTTTTTCGCCAAGTCATCGATCTTTTTAGCTAATTTGGGACCTCGTTTCCAGGGATAAGATAGTTCTTCACAGGTCGAGATCACATTCAAGCCGGCTTTAAGGCATTGCTCAATCTGGGGGACGACAGATTTTAGGTGGGATGTTGTGGTCAGGACGACAGCCTGGGCTTTAACATTGGAGAAAACCGCCTTAGCATCTTTCTTAATGACAATACCCAATTTTCTTGGGGGAGTGAGGATTTCTCCCAAGTCTTTGCCGACGAGCGCAGGGTCGATGTCGATTGCGCCGACAATTTGAAAGCTTTTTTTGGCAAGGAGAGCTTCAGCCGTCTTCCTTCCCATGACGCCGCAGCCATAAATGATGACACTCATTTTGTTCATGAGACCTTCCTCCTAAAGAAGTTATACAAAAAATGCTGCATAAAGGCTAATTTCTTGAGCATTTTTTCTTCTTTTCAGAAAGATATTTTCTTGGCTTTTAAGCCTCAGGCAGTCTATGTTTTTTCCATTTCTTGGCGATCTTCTCCATGGCTTCCAGGGACGCTTGAATATCCGCTTCGGAATGAGCCGTAGAGATGGCTCCGAAACCATGAAAGACGTTGATCCCTTCCTGAAGCATTGCCAACTTAAAGATCTTTTCCCTGAGTTCGAAATCGCTGATATCCGGATTCCAGACTTGCTCAGGAGAGTCAATCTTATCAAGATTTTGACACAAAAAATGAATCCCGACACAGGAGCTATATTGTATGCCCGCATCCGGATAACCAGTGCATCTCACCCGGAAACCGTGGGCGCCAAATATTTCTTCGGCCCCCTTTCTCACTTTTTCCCCGATTTTTCCTATTTTTGGGTATATTTCTTTTTCGTGTTCAATCAGGTAATTCAGAAAGGTCAGCCCTGCCAGCATCGAAGCCGGATGAGCGGAGAATGTTCCTCCCTCGAACTTTACTTTTTCTTCGGCTTTGGCATCCGGACGGCAGAGGGCCATCACCTCTTCTTTTCCGGCAACCGCGCTGACCGGCATGCCTCCGCCGATGGCTTTGCCGAGGACGGTTAGGTCAGGCTGGACTCCATATAGACTCTGAATCCCGCCGGGATGAAAGCGGAAGCCCGAGACCACTTCATCAAAGATAAGCAGAGTGCCGTATTTGCGGCTTAAATCTCTTGCTCTCTGAAGATATTCTTTTTGGCCGAAGATAAAACCGCCTGCCCCGATAAAAGGTTCTACGATGAAACAGGCCAGGCCCTCTCCGTATTCTTTGAATTTTTCCTCAAGGTCTGCAATATCATTAAACCGCGTTACGACAGTCACAGAGCTTGCTCCGTCCGGGAGTCCGGCAGATTCTGTGAGGTTCAATCCATTCCGATAGGTGGTGATTCCTTTCAAAAGATAGGGGTGGGCGCCGTGCCATCCTCCTCCGGCCTTCATCACCAGATTCCTTTTTGTATAGGCCATAGCCAGCATCACCGCATACATCGTGGCTAAAGTGCCGCTTGTTGTAAATCGGATTTTCTCCGCTCCGATCTGCCTGAGTATGACCCGGGCTAATTCCCTCTGGAGAATCCCCGGGAATCCGGTCGTCAAGCCCTGCCCTTTCTCGAAATAATCGACGAGCGCGTCCAGGACGACTTGGGGATTATGGCCAAGGATGTTGGCGAAGTGCCCTTGCCAGAAATCGATGTAAACATTCCCATCCGCATCCGTCACTCTGGAACCGCTGGATCGGACATCATAGAAAGGGAAAGGATCAAAAAGACGAAGGTTGTGACTTCCTCCTCTGACTAGAACGCGGGAGGCTTCTTCAAAAATGGCTTCTGATTTTTTATGTTTCTTTCGATACTCTTTGCTGAGGGCATTAAGCAAACTTTTTTTATCTATTTTTGTCATTGGTGGGATAACCTCATGTGTATGAATTAAAGAGCGATTCGCGCCGCCTTAAAACCTCACTCCAAGCATCATTTCGGCCATGGTCTTGGCTACGAGTTCGTTGAATCCCGTAAGGTTGACCGGCTTTTCAGCCTTCGTCGCCGAGAATAAGGGCGAGAGGCTGAACACAAGAATGATAAAGAGAGTAACAAGACGGTTGTGTTGTTTGAACATTAAAAACCTCCATTCTTAGCCATATGAAAAATTCTTCTTTAGGTTTAAATTCTTACCTGGCGTCACACGGCCTCAAGGACGACAGCCGCAGGAGTCTTTCCCTCCGAGTTGCCTTTCGCTATTTTTTTTTCAGCTCTTCAATCAAGGCCTTGGCCCGGCCAGCTTCCGGCGTATCCGGTTCGAGTCTTATGAAATCCTCAAAATGTTTAATCGCCTTTTGAAAATCTCCCTTTTTGATATTGGCCAATCCCGCTTGATAGTAGGCTGAAGATAGCTTTGGATCCAGGGCCATGGCCTTCTCAAAAAAATCGATCGCCTTATCTGTTTCGTTGTTTTTATAATAGATAATCCCAAGATTGTAATATGCTTTGGCGCTGTTAGGCTCGATATTTGTCGCCTTGGAAAAAGCCTCCATAGCTTTTTCGCTCTGACCGAGATTGAAATAGCATTCACCCAGAGCAAAATAGGCTTCGACCGTATCCGGTTTCAAATGAACGGCTTTCTCCAGGGCGCCGATGGCCTTTTCCGGATTTCCACTTCGGAGATAGCTGACGCCAAGATTGTAGAAAGGTTCGATATTGTCCGGAAATTTTTCTATGACCCTTAGGAAAAGGCCAACGGCCTCTGCGTATTTGCCCTCTTTGAAAAAATTTATGCCTTCGATAAAATCTCGATCATCATCAATCTTGGGAGGAATTTTTTTCAGGGTGACGGTCATCTTTTCTTCGATTCCAGGTTGAATGCCGATCTGGGATTCAAAACGAAAATAACCCTCCAGCTCGAAGCTCACTTTATAAGTCGAGGGGGGAATTCCCACCTTCATGAATTCGCCCATCTTGCTGGAATTCATGGCAAACTTGGTCCCCCGGCTCGGGTCGATGAGCGTAATTTTAACTTTTTGGAGAGGGTTTCCCTGATTGTCCTGAACAATTCCTCGAAGAACGGTTTCCTGGCCGAAGCCCTTCGAAAAGAAAAGACTGAATAGACTGAGCATGGCCAAAAAAAGAGACAGCTTCGGTTCTTGCCGGCTTGAAATTCTCATGAAGGGCTCCTCATCATACGAGCTATTAACGAATGACGATGAATTCGACTCCTTTGGTCAACGATTGTCCGGAATGACCGTCAATGATTTTCACTTCAAGAGTGTATGGTCCCGGGTCGAAATTCTTCAATCGAAAAGAGGTCTGAACGCGGCAATCCTTTTCTTTGGAGGGATTCATCTTTTTTCGAGGAACGCGGACGAGTGATTTGCCATCTTTTAAAAAAGAGTACTCCACGTTTAGGTCATTGAGCTCTTTTCCCTCGTCGAGGGTGAGGTTGTAGACTTCAAAATAGATATTCAGCTCTTCGCCGGGCCGGAAGGTGCGTCTGATCTCCCTGAACGGGCTCTCCGGAGCTTGGGAGTTTTCTTGAGGCTCGCTTTTTCTCTCTTCATTCGTTTGGGGCGAGAGAAGAAAGTCGCTCAGGCACAATTCTGCGGTTTTAAAATCCGGTAAACGAATTGCCTGCTGGGCATAACCGACCTTTCCGCTATAATTGTCAACAGCCAGAAGCTGAAGCTTATAGGACTCTGGCTCTAGAGACAGAGATAAAGACGTTTGAAGCTGAAAAGACTCGTCTTTCAGAGAATTCCATTCGGCTAAGGTGTGTTTAGAATTAATGTCCTTGCTTTTTTCGAAAAGAACCTGGCCCGCGCTGTTCTGGATGTTGAGGAGTAAAGTCAGGGAAAAATAATATTTGTCTTCAATGTTTTTCTGGGTGAGGGCAGAATAAGGAATCTCAACAACGAGGGGGACATGAACCGCCTTCTCGAGCCCTTTGAAGTAGAATAATTCAGGCTTGAGAGGAATGGAACTGTAACTGACCTGGGTGGTGACGATTCCGCGAAGCTTATCCAGATTTTCAAAAGGATTTCTCATCGCTTCCGCGATATTTTCCAGATAATCAAAATGGAAACGGAGCGAAGAAAGATCCAGGGGGGAACTCATCCCTCTCTCAAGGTTTATGCCTTTTTCCAGAGAGTAGTTGCCCGTGCCAAGCTTATCAACAAAAACAAATTCCATGTTATAGGGAAGTCTCGGATTTTGCAGATTCCAATAATCCCATGTTTCACTCGGACCCTGAAATGTCGTCATCGAGGAACGGGTGGGATTCAGGTCTCTTCGAACCTCATGCGGAGGTCCGAGAAGGATGAAGATCCTGCCCCTTTCCGTTCGCCAGCCTTCAAACCCAGCCTGCCCGAAGAGTTTGTTGGACAGAGCAATTCTTTTGTAATATTCGAGTTTGAACTCGTTTTCGGATGTCTTCGGATTTGGGTCTCTTTTCCTCCAGAAATTTTCTATGAACTTTCCTCTCTCCACTTCGTTGGGCAGCCCAAGAAATATTCTTTTTTCTTCGGCCGTGATGATGTAAAAGACGACCTCTTCCAGCCATTGTCGTGAATACTCGCTCGGAGGCTCCGTTTTTTTTTCAGATTGGGGCTGCCCGGAGTAAGGGCCAGATGAGGGGAGCACGAGTGAATCCCCGAATCCGAGGAGAAAAATGATGAGGACAGGAAGGCGCCAACCATGGGATTTAGGTCTCAGCATGTCTGCAGCATCCGATCGTCCGGCAAGCCTTTGGCGGTATCGATTATAGGAGAAAGAAGGAGGGAGGACAAGTCGTCCTCCCTTTGCGCGGCTTTCGCTTTGACTTTTTAGAAATCTATACGCGCTCCTAATTGGATTCGCCGGGGGCTTCCTGCAGCTAATGGCTTCCCGAAATTAGCCGTTCCGTAATAGGTGTAAATTCCGCCGAAATTGACTCTATTCGTGACGTTATACGCTTCACCCAAGATCTGGAACCGGAAGCGGCCGATGGTGATGTACTTGGAAATTCTTAAATTGAGCGAATAGGCGTCGAAACCGCGGCGCGAATTTCGGTGTTCATCGACATAATCATTCCTCAAGCTGTCCTTGTTCATGTCTGTGGCATAGACGGCGTTCCACGGCGTTTTGGAGTTGTAGGCAAAGAGTCCGCTCAATTGAAAGCCAAGGGGAAGATTGGCGATCCACGAAACAGCCAGCATGTGGCGGGCATCATTATTCGTATAGCTATACTGCCTGTCCCAGGCATTATCGTCATAACTCCAGGCAGACGTTTGCTCACTTTCCACGTCGGCCTTGGATTGAGAAAGAGTGTAAGAGAGGTCCAAAGCCCAGCCGCGGGATAAACGCTTGGTTAACGTAAAATAAACCGCTTGGTAATCGCTTCTTCCATTATCCGTAAACGTAAATTGATTTCCCTTTGTCGGATCTTTGCGCACAGTGCTTGTTCCTGGAATGACGGGATTAAAATTCTCCAGCCGCGTGAACTTACTTCCTTTTGTCCAGATAAGGTCTATGCCCAAGGACAAATCTCTTATAATCTCTCTTTCAGCCCCTAAAGTCATTTGAACCGTAGTAGGAGGAGATAAATCTGGCTCAGTGGTATATTGGTCAACGGGAAGGGTGCCCAAAATGGAAGGATAGAAAGGATTGGGTAGGAAGGGATCGGGGTAATTCGGATAAAAAACCGTCCGGATGTCCATGGAGGCCATCAAGCCGGCTATGAGTCCAATGTTCAACTGAGGATTTTGGGTAAACGTTCCAAAGCCGCCGCGAATGGATGTTTTTCCGTCTCCGACAGGGTCCCAGCTGAAGCCAAACCTGGGGTTGAGGTGGTGGATGTCTGCGTGATTGATGTCGATATTCTTACAGGAATAATAATTCCATCTGAGCCCAAGGTTGAGAGTCAGGCGGCGATGAATTCTCCATGTGTCTTGGACAAAAATTCCCGCCTCGGTATAGGGGAAGTCAAAGTCTCTTACTCCCTTATTGTAGTAGAATACGAGAGGATATGTGCTGAAATCAGCCGCATTAAAGGGCTTATCCGTTTGGAAGACGAAATAGCCCGGGATGTATTGATCAACAAAGCCGTCCAACCTGATGCGAGAATAGTCCACGCCGATCTTGACATTGTGATTTTCAAGAAACCAACTGAAATTATCATTAAACTGGAGTCTTTTTTCGTCCGCCTCCTGGGGATAGGCTCCGTACTTTCCGAAATACCCTGAGGGACGGTCTACGGTGTACGTGCCGGGAGAGTAGACAATGTCTTCTCCGACAGAGCTCGAAAAAAGCGCCCTGAACTCGTTCATGGCATTATCCGCGGGGTAAAAAATCCAGCTCCCCTGCAACTCATGAACGGTATTGTTATAGTCATAGCCCCGTTCTTTGGTATAGAGTCCGCCCATTCCTTGATTTGTGGATCTTTGCCCATCCAGAGAGTAACGGAAAGT
>Ga0315281_10008521_pt1 | contig 14343 bp, 8 predicted proteins | sample YL17G07_0_MG_FD_204540 | JGI IMG/M metagenome (GOLD analysis project Ga0315281, IMG submission 204540) | Sediment microbial communities from Yellowstone Lake, YNP, Wyoming, USA - YL17G07_0 | ecosystem: Environmental > Aquatic > Freshwater > Lake > Sediment | place: USA: Wyoming | collected...
CGGCGACCGATTTCTTATGGGCCAAGAGCACCCCTTTCATCGCTCCGGCTGTCGCCGGAGTTGCGGTCCTTGGCGGCGTCCCGTCGATCATTCCGTACCGGGTAGAAAAAGACGTCTGGAATTCGACCGCTCTCGACGTCTCCAGGAAAAGCGCCATCGAGAATGTGACGAAGTCCGAAGCGAGCGGAGACCGCCTTTTCAATCCTGACGCCACCCCCGAGAACCTTCGACACGCCGTGCAGATGTTGAGCGGGCAGTATTCGAAGGTTTTTCAGTGGTACGGCTTCGAGGATTACGCCCGCCCCGAGTTTCCGAAATATCCCGATGCGGAATCGCTTGGAAAAGCCCGAGACGATGCTCGGGCTCTTGGATTCAGGAAGCTGATCGTCCTCGAAGAACGAGAGGGGGAGCTCGCGAGCCGGACCGTGGATCTTTTCCCGTGAGAGAAAACCGCGGCGCTTCGGCCGCCTGACTCTTACTTCGACGGACCGCGAAATCGAACGATCTCTTCGATCACGCGATTCTGATCGGCTCGGGAGAGGTCGTTGTAGAACGGCAGTCGAAGCAGCTGGTCACTGACGCGCTCCGTCTCAGGAAAAGCTCCAGGCGCATACCCGAGCCGCCGTCCCATCTCCGAGAGATGAAGCGGAACGTAATGGAATACGCCGAGGATCCCGTTTTCCGCGAGGTGCCGGATCAGGGCCTGGCGCGACGCCAGCGACGGCATCATCACCTGGAACATGTGAAACGAAGGGCTGGCCTCGGGGGGCATCGAAGGCAACACTGCGCCGTTCTGCATGGCCCAATCCTCAAGGCCTTCCTTGTATTCTTCCCATATCCGGCGGCGCGCCACGAAGACTCTTTCCCGCTGCTCGAGCTGGCCGAGCAGGAACGCAGCCAGGAGATCGGACATGACCCAGCTCGATCCGAGATCGACCCAGCTGTATTTGTCGACCTCTCCACGGAAAAACCGGGAACGGTCGGTTCCCTTGTCTCGAAGGATCTCGGCCCTTTCGAGGAGAGCCGGGTCATTGACGAGGAGAGCGCCTCCCTCCCCCGAGCTGAAGTTCTTCGTTTCATGAAAGCTTTGGGTCGCGAGCCGCCCGAAAGTGCCGAGGTTGCGGTTCTTCCAGGCTGCGAACAACCCGTGAGCATTGTCTTCGACGATCGAGACGCCGGCTTCTCCCGAGATTTTCAGGATCTCGTCCATCTCGCACCCGATGCCGGCATAGTGAACCGGAACGATGGCCTTCGTCCGGGGGCCGATCGCTGCTCGAAGCTTCGTCTCGTCGAGGTTGAGTGTGTCGGGGCGGATATCGACGAAGGTGATCCGGGCTCCCCTCATCGCGAAAGCGTTTGCGGTGGAGACGAATGTGAAGGATGGGACGATCACTTCGTCTCCGGGCCCGATGTCCAGAAGGATCGCCGACATTTCGAGCGCGTGGGTGCAGGAGGGGGTCAGGAGAACTCGTGGTACGCCGAGCTCTCGTTCGAGAAGCGACTCGACTCGCTTTGCGAAGGGGCCGTTGCCCGAAATGTGCCCTCCGGAAATCGCCTCTTGTACGAGCTCGAGCTCGCGGCCGAGGATGGATGGGCGATTGAACGGTATCTTCCCGCTCATCGCTTTCGAAAGACGAAAAGCTTCTGGGTGCCGTAGTCGCCGCAGGAGGGGAGTCCGGAGAAAAACCGGTTCCACTCGCAGTCCGGGCTCGAAACGTCGATCGGCGCGCCGGTCGCGCGGGCGAGGAGCGGCTTGATGACCCGCGTGCCGACGAAATAGGTGCTCGCGAAGTTCGAGATTTCGACGAGGTCGCAAACGGACGAAAGCTCACGGACGACGGTTTCTTCGTCGAGGTAGTTGTTGAAAGCCGGCATCGGGATTTCGTCGAGCCCCCATTCGGCGCGAAAGGCGTTCAGGTGCCGCCATCCCTGGAGGGTCGCCTCGGACAGGAGTAGAAGCCCGCCAGGCCTGACGACTCTGGCAGCTTCGCGGAGACCTTTCGCCTGCTGCTCCCGGGCGCCGAGATTGATCACGACCCTCACGACAACGACCTTGTCCCAGGAGCCCTCCTCCTCAGTGAGGTCGAGAATGTTTCCGACGGCGAACTCGATCCGGCCACGGAGAGGTTGTCCGGTCCAAGCCGCGAGCCGGCGTTTCCCTTCGTTGATCATCTCGACTGAGATATCGAGCCCGCGTATCTGAACCTTTTTCTCGACCACGTATTGCACCGTGGACCACCCGTTGGCGCAGCCGATATCGAGAATCCGGTCACCGTCGACGATGCGGTTGGCGATCTCCCGAATCTCCATCTCCATGGCCGGACGATCGGTCCAGGATGCGGCGTGGGAAACTCCGTGGGTCTGCGCCTGTCGATCCCAGTATTCGCGGATTTCTTCCGCGTTCATTTTTGGGATCATGGCAAGCTCTCCGAGGTGTCGCGGAGGGTCTGGCGAATCGAGTAAGCGGGCCGGTCCATCGAACGATGGAAAATCCGTGCGAGATACTCACCCATGACTCCGAGAGCAAAGAGTTGAGCGCCCGAGAACACCGCGATCATTGAAGCGAGAAACGGAAAGCCGGGAACGGGGTCGCCGGCGACGAAATATCTTCCCACCACCCAGGCGAGCAGGACCACTCCGAAGAAGGTCATTCCAAAGCCGATCCAGCTCGCGAGCTGAAGAGGGATCGTGCTGAATCCGGTCATCATGTTCATTGTGTGGGCCAGGAGCTTTCGGAAGGTGTACTGAGAAACTCCAGACTGGCGCCGATCGTGCCGCGTCGGCACGACCGAAAAGCGAGTGGTGCCCCAGGTGAGGAGAACGTCGATCGAGACGAAGGAGCCCTGGAAACCCGAGAAGCCTTCCCGGACGTTCGTCCGAAAAGCTCGAAATGCGCAGACGCTTCGCGCGGCCTCCACTCCCATGGCTCGCTGTAAAGCGATTTTCGTCACACGCGATGCGAGGTCACGCCATAACCCGTGCTGCAGTTTCTCGGCAGGGCCATAGACCACGTCGTAGCCTTGCTCGAGTCTGAGCAGGAGTTTTGAAATTTCGGAAGGACGGTGTTGCAGATCGTCGTCAAGGGTCACGACGACGCCGTGACGTGCGGCCCGGATGCCGCAGAGCAGCGCGTTGTGCTGGCCGAAGTTTCGCATGAGCCGGATTCCGCGAATCCAGGCGCGCTCTGCGGCCAGCCTTTCGATGACTTCCCAGCTGTCGTCCCCGCTGCCATCGTCGATCAGGATCAGCTCGCCTCGGGGCGTGCCAGTCTCGAGGAACGTCTCGATCTCTGCAATCAGCGTCGGCAGGATCTGCGCGCTGTTGTAGACGGGGATGACGATTGAAACTTCGGTGACTCTGGAGTTGGCGTTGGTCATTTTGGTTCGACAGGGCGCGTTCCGGGAGCTCTCGTGCCGGGCTCTTGCTGACGAGATGTGTCGGTGGATGGCGAGCCGGTGGAAAGAAGTATAGCGGGCCCATTTTCAGAAATCACGTGATCGCGCGGCGGGAATGACGCTTGCGCTGTCGCCGGGCAGCCGGAGGGGGGGGGCAAGGGTCGGTACGATTCCCTGCTTCTCCTCCGCGTTCGAGCCGGAGTTCATCAGGCGGATGTTATGATTTCCGTATGCGGATGCCTGTTCTGCCCGGTGCGGCCTGCGACGAGCTCCTGAATAGGTTTGTGGAATGCGGCAGGCGGAACCCTGGCGAGCCGGAAGCCGTCCCGAATTCCTCTCGAACCCCGGGACACCGCTCGCGACGTCGTTTAAAGAACCCTGGCCTTTTCTTCGCTCTGGCTTTGACCGCCAGATGCCTCGACAAGAGCGATTCCGGTTGATGCGTCTCCGTCTTTCCGGGTCTCCCTCGAATGTTCGCGGCCATCGTTCCGGCGGAGCTCGGTGGCCGGGCGCCCTCCTTCTTGCCTCCGCCATTGCTGCGGCCTGCTCTCTGCGCCCCGCTCCGGTCCCATCGGTTCTTCTCATTACGCTCGACACGACGCGCGCCGACTATCTCGGCTGTTATGGCGGAAAGAAGATTGAAACTCCTTCGATCGACGCGTTCGCGAAGGAGTCGGTTCTGTTCGAGAAGGCGTTCACCGCGACTCCGCTGACCGCTCCGGCCCACACGTCGATCTTGAGTGGTCGATATCCGACGGTCCACGGCGTTCGAGACAATGGCTATTTTGCCGTTCCGAAAGAGCTCCCGTACCTTCCGGCCGAGGCCGCGAAGGCCGGCATCGACACGGCCGCATTCCCGGCTTCAACGCCCGTCACCTCCGAGTTCGGATTTTCGCGAGGATTCGCCCTCTTCGACGATTCGTTCAAGGACAAGAAGCGGCTCCCCGGCCCCGCGGCGAAGCAGTTTTTCTTCGCCGAGCGGAACGCAGGTGAACAGCGGGCGCTTTTCGAGAAATGGATCGGGGACCGAAAGTCGACCAAGCCGTTCTTCGCCTGGCTCCATTTCTTCGATGCGCACTTCCCCTACGCGCCTCCAAGAGAGTTTCTCGACCGCCATCCGAAGGACCCTTACGGAGGGGAAATCGAACATGTCGATCGCGAGCTCGGAAAGCTTTTCGAAACGCTGAAGAAAAGCGGTCTCTGGGACAGGATGACGATCATCGTCGTCGCTGACCACGGTGAGGGGCTCGGAACACATGAAGAGTTCACGCACGGCAATTTTCTGTACGACGAGACGGTTCGCGTTCCGCTTCTCGTCAAGCCCGCAAAAGGATCGCCGCTCGAGAAGCACCGCGGTTCTCGAGTTCCCGCGCTGGTCCGTAGTCTCGACATTTATGCCACAGTCCGGAGGGAGCTCGGCCTCCCGCCCGACACCGGGGCCGCCTCGCGTGATCTGGTCGAGGCCGCAAACGCCGCGGAAGCCACTCCCCGAATCGCCTACTTCGAGACCCTATCGCCGTTTTACACTTTTGGATGGAGCCCGATGTTCGGCGCGCGGGATCAAAGGGGCAAGTACGTACTCGCACCGAAGGAGCAGCTTTTCGACGCCGTCAAGGACCCAGGAGAGACGAAGAGCCTGCTGGTTTTGGAAAACGCAGATCTCGCCCGCCCGCTGGTTCACGAGGTCGGCGCGCGGCTCCACGACAAGCCCGCCGTGAAAGTCGCCACCTTTCGGCCGAGCGAGGCGATCGTCCAGCAGCTTCAGAGCCTCGGGTATCTCGCCGGAGGGAAACCGCGTGAAGAGTCGGACTGGCTGACCGCCATCAAGAAGTATCCCGATCCCAAAGATCTCGCCGATCTGCTGCCAAAGTTTGCCTACGCTCTCGGGTTCGTCGCAGCCGGCAAGACCGACGCCGCCGTATCGATTTACGACGAAATCTCGAAGCGCGATCCTGCGAACTCGAAAGCCTCTCAGTACAAAGCAATCGCGCTGATGGATGCGGGGCGTTGGAAAGATGCGGAAACGATTCTTCGGGCCGCTCTCGCGGAGCACGCCGACGACGTCCGCACGATTGCGAAGCTCGCCACCGTTCTGCGACAGGAGAACCGCCCCGAGGAATCGGCGAAGCTTCTCGAGGCCGCGCTGGCCACCGGCGAAACCGGGAACGACGACCGGATTCTGCTCGGTGACACGTATCTGGCGCTCAACCGTCTCGACGATGCGGCGAGAATGGCAGCCGAGGCCGAAAAGGCGGATCCGACTTCGGCTCCGGCCGCCAACCTCTCAGGCATCGTCAAGTTGAAGAAGAATGATTTCAAGGGAGCCGAGGCCTTGTTCCGCGAGGCTCTTCGCCGGAGCCCCGATTTCTACTACGCGCACAAGAATCTTACGCTCGTGTACCTGGACTCGAATCGCCCGGCGGAATCACGAAAGGAGCTCGAAGCATGTGTCCGGCTTTTTCCGTCCGACCCCGAGATTCTCATGACTCTCGCGCAACTCGATCTCGGCGAAGGGAAAATCGAGGCGGGAATCGCCGGGTTCGAAAAGGCGTTCGCTCTTGATCCCCGGGAATCCGGGAAGTTTCTGAGCGGGCAGATCGACGAACGAGCGATCCGCCTTCGTCTCGCGGAGCATTTCGTGAAGACCGGGAGGATCGCGGAGGCGAAGGGCGTTCTGGATCGCGGCGCCGAGCGAAAGGAGCTCAATGCCCAGGGGTACTACCTCGCCGGAGATCTACACCTTCAGTCCGGTGAAATCGAACCGGGCCTGGCGCTATGTGACGCCGGTCTCAAACTCTCTCCCGAAAATCCGTCGCTCCTCTACAACCTGGCCCGTGGAGAAGCGATGGCGGGACGCGCAGGAAAAGCGAGAGCGTTTCTCGTGCGCGCGATCAAGGGCGGGGGAGAGGCGATTCGGAAAGCAGCGGACGCCGATCCGATCCTTGGGCCAATCGGGCGCGGGGAAACTGCGAATTCGCCGAAGAGCCGATCAGCCGAATGATGGTATGGCTCGTGGGGCGATGCTTCTCGGATGACCGGAATTATTTCGTCATTAGCCGGATCCCTGGCAGCCTGAGGGCATCGCAGGTGAGCACGATGAAATGGGCTGGCATCGTAACCCACTCCTCCAAAAGGAGTTAGAGCTTCGGCCTTTGGATGGGACCGTTTCTGCAGGACCTGGCTTGATTCCCCCGCCCGATTCCGATAACGTTTCCCCTCTGAAAGAGTTACAAAGGATTGAACGCAGGAGCAGGAAGGTCGGTATCAGGTTCGAAAGTGGCAATTCGGACCGCTACAGAATGGGAATGAGAATGGATTTTCTTGGTTCGAACTCGACAGATCTGGAGTGAATAATTTCGATAGGGCTAAAATTTCCGGGAAAGCGTTGCGGCCAGTTACGGTCGAATCGGCGAACCGGAAGATGTATTAAAAAAGGAGCAAAAGTATGAAGAAGTCGATGTCCATCACTGTGGCACTGGCGCTTGTTCTGGTCGTTACCGGAAGTGCTCTCGCGTCGAACATGGGATTCAAGAAGACGTTCCAATATACGAAGAACGTCCCGACCAGCAACGTTCACTGGATCTCTCTTCCGTTTTTCTACAACCCCACGCCCTCCGGAGTCGGTGCCAACGCGACTTGGAATCCCACCACGGATGCCGAAGATCTTGGAAATGATCTTGGCGGGACGGCGGCTGGCCTTCTGCTGATTCAGAGGTTCAATCCCAACACCGGTTCTCTCGAAAACTGGCAGGTCGGCTCTCCTTCTTCGACCGCTCTGTTTTCGATCGATAAAGGGGTTGGATACGGAGTGAAGTACAACGGCGCCACCATGCCGGCGACGACCAATGCCGTTGTCGTTGGTTCTCACGACAACGCGTTTACCAAGACTTACCCCTCCGGCACTCCGATTTCGAACGTCCATTGGGTGTCGATTCCTTACCACTTCAAGGCAACGCCCGCCGGAGTGGGTGCCAACGCAACCTGGAACGGCATCACGGACGCAGAAGATTGGGGCCAACAGCTCGGAGGAACCTCGAAAGTGCTCCTGGTTCAGCGATTCAATCCGTCGACGGGTTCCCTCGAGAATTGGCAGGTTGGTTCCCCTTCGTCGACGGCTCTTTTCCAAATCGACATTGGGAGCGCATACGCCTTCAAGAACCTTGGTGGTCAGTCAGTGATCTACAATCCGTCGCACTTCTAAAGTCACGAGTCGTTAGGTGTTCAACAGCCCTTAATTTCGTAACTAACCCCCTGTCGCTGGAGGAAGAATGAACTTGCGGAAATGCAGTCTTGTCGTCGCTGGCGCGTTGGTGATTGGCGCGTTCGGTGTGGGTGTCTCGTCGGTATCCGCGTCATGTTCGAATGGAATTGCAACCAGTATTGATACTCAGCCGGTAGCCACGACCCGGCTCTGGGCTCAATTGCCCTCAGCCACGTGCACGGACCTGAAGCACATGTTCTGGACGATGAACATCGGATCCGGCGTTGCGGTATACGCCGATAATTCGGTCTCGAACGCTGCCTACGGGCCGACGAACATGAATGCCCTGGCCTGTCAGACTTCAGGGGCCGATTCGATTTTGGCCAATGCGGCCGGAACCAATGACGCGTGGCAGAACGGATGGGAGGGCGGCGGGCTGAGTGGAACGACTTGTCCTTGTGGTCTGACGGCCGGAAATCCTGACCCCACGAAATGTCCGGGTACGACGGTTTGGCTGGAGACCAATGAGAAGGCTGCGACGACGGCGCCTTTGCGGTTTCAGCTCGCCGAACTGCCCTACAACGCCGCCTCGACGGCTTATGATGGCGACGCCCAGTTGAGTAAATTCAATTGCTTTGGAGGAGGTGCTTGCACGACGGCCCTCGCCACGAATAACCACATCATCACGACTGTCTTCACCCCGACGTTCGGTACCACTTCACTTGCTGGAACAACGGCAACGGTGGTCATCAATCCGGTTCCGACTATCGGGCCGACCGCTGGCCCCTACATGGTCAAGAACTACCTGATCTACCAGATCCTGGATAACAATGCGGCGCACACCTACGATTTGAATAATTTCAACCTCGCAGCAGGATGGAGCCTCCGAGCCACGTATCCCGCGAGCTCATGTACGTCGAGCCCGTGCCCGTCGACCACGGTCACGCTGGACCTGACCGGCTATACCCAGGCGACGCAAGAGATTTTTCTTGGAATCGGTCTCGAGTTTTTCGGGAACACGGCGATGGGCGCTGGTGCGAGCTATGTGACTTCGAAGGTCGGTTCGGTTTCCGCTCCGATGCATCCCACCAGCGGCCCGGTCGGCAGCTTCACCGCCACGACGGCCGTCTATAACTCGCTGCAGTCGGTGACGATCGGATTCTCGACGACCGACGAGACGGGAGTGACGGGGTTCAACATCTATCGCGGCGCAGGCCTGAGCCCGTCCACCTGGACCAAGCTCACCACCACCCCGATGGCGGCGAACGGCGTTCCCTCCACTTATAGCTACACGGACGACACGATTCCTCGTCAGCGTACTTATCAAACCTACACCTACAAGTTTGACGCGATCGACGCAGCTGGTAACGTCCTTTACAACATTCAGGTGAAGGTCTCGAAGTAGTTCTCATTTCTCGGGTTTTCCGAAAAAGGCCGCCCGGCATGCCGGGCGGCCTTTTTTTTGTTCCGCCGTTGATGAACGAGACAGGTGAGGCAGCTCGAGACCCGGGAGGGCGGGTTTTTGATGCGAAGGCAGATTGATCTCTCCTCTCAAAACTACCGCGGCGAGCTTATAATTCGCTTCATCGTGGACCTGATCATGATCTGCCGGACTCGGGTGCGACGACGACTGTCCGCTGTCGCCGCCGCGATTATTGCCGGCATTGCAATCGAGGCCGCGCCCGAGCTCTCACTCGCCGCAGAGAAACCCGCGGGAGAAAAGACTCCCGATCTCACTCCGATCACCATCCCCGTTCCTTCGGGCACGGTGCGCGAGCGCAGGCCAACGATCGAAGTGCGCCTCGCGGTCCCGATGGAAGGGGTACCAGAGGATCTGGAATTGACTCCCGATCCGAAGACTCTCGAAGTGGAAGTCGACGGCACGAACGTGACTGCGTCTGTTATTTCCCTCGATCGGGGGCGCTTCGCGGTGCGGCTTCCCGAAGGAGTCATCCTCCCACTCGGACCGCATCGGGTCGACGCCCGCGCGGCGAGCCGGAATGGCCGCGCATTCGTCACGACTCGGACGTTCTACGTTCTTCGTCCGGGAATCGACGCACTCTCACCTTCGGACGTCCTCCCAGGAGGCCGTGTCGAGATCGAAGGGGCCGGATTCGACACGGGGAAATCGCCTGCGGTTCTTTTCTCCGGGAAAATTGGCGAGATCCTCGAATGGGAGGATCGACGAATCGTCGCGCTCGTCCCTTCGGGTGCCGTGTCCGGGAGCGTGGTCGTTCAAACCGGCGACGTCGAAACCTTTCCGCGGCCGTTTCGGGTCGTCCGGGCGAGCGGATTTCGCGATATCTCCGGATTCGGGCTTCTTGCAGGAGGGACGCTTTCCGTGCTCGACGCTGGAGCGGCTTCAGACCGAAACCTCTTTCTCGTTCGGCCGGGAGCGGAGGGAAAGCCGGAGTCGATTGGAGGAGTCGCCGAGGCTCGAGGCCCGGCGTCGGGGGATGGTGAACGGGTCTGTCTCGTTCGCTCCGGGCGGGCTCGCGGAGACGGCGAGCTCTCGTGCTGGAAGGTGGACTCCGGATTACTCTCCGCGGGGCGATCGGGTTGTCTCTCCTGCGATCCCGAGGATGGCGTTGTGCCGCTGGCCATTTCAACCTTGAAGTCCGCGCCGAACGTGTCGTTCGTCCTCGATGGGTCGGGCGGACAGGTTCGGCGAGCGGGGGTGGAGGGAGCGACCGTCCTCGTGACCGGGCTTCCAAAGCTGTTGGAATGGGCGAGCGAACGGGGGCTCCCGCGAGCCGCTCTCGTTCTGGACGACTCGGCAGGTGGAGACGCGGTTGCCGATCTCTATGCCGGGCTGGGCGGTCGAATTTTTCGAGCGCGAATTTCGCCTGCAGGGGCGAATCCGAAAACCGCCGCCGCCGAGCTCTTTGCGGAGGGTTTCTCGAGAATCGCTGGATTCGCACTGGACGACCGGAACGGATTGCTCGTGGTCGACGAGACGAGCGGTGAAGTATCCCGGATCGATCGAGCCGATCCTTCTCGCAGGAGCGTGCTGTCGATTGGACACGAAAGCCCGCGTGGCGTGGCGTTTCGTCGCGTCGAAGGGAAACCCGAAGTGCTTGTCGCGGAGGCGACTCGCGGAATCGGGCTCGCGGGTCCGTCCGTTTCTCTCGGCGGCGCGGACCCTTCCCTGCCGCTCGAGCTCAAGGGGGGGATTTTCGCGGGAGGAGAGGGACGCGTCCAGGGACAAAAAGGGGCGGCGCGAGGCATCGAGCTGGTCCTGCGAATCAGTCCGGCGAAATTTTCTCCGATGCGGAAAAACGGAAAGGCCGTGACGTCGTGGAGCTTCCGGGTCGTCGACGTGCCATCGAGCGCAGGAGAGGAATCGTCGAGCTTCAAGGACTTGCCGATCAATTCGGAAGATATTTGGAAAGAGGTCGCGGGATACGCGTTGTCGCGGGAGGGTGCGGGGGCTGTCACGGAGGTTGCCGAGGGGGAGAGCCGGATTCGCTTCGAGCCACCAGCGCAGCTGCCCGACGGCGCGCGCGTAGCGATTTCGGCGCGTATCGAAGGGCCGCCGTACGATGCGATCGAAACGGAGACCCCTCCCTTGCCAATCCGCAGGCCCGCCAGAACGAAGGAAGCCCAGCCCACGGACAGGGACTTCATTCCGGGGAGGCCTTGAAGTCTTTTCGAGATGAATTCGAAGACCCTTTCTTTTGCTTGGATGCGCGTGCGGTGCCAGGGGAAGGGGCTCTGGTGTCGATGCAAGTCGGCCTTCAGAACATTCATTTGATGCGATGATTGGAGCGGCGGAGAACGAGAGATGAACAGGAAACACGGACGTCAACTCCTGATCGTGGCATTGATTTCGGCGTCTCTTCGGGCAACCTCCTTCGCGGCTTGCAGGCCGGTCACGGGCCTAACAAGTGACATCAATCCGAGGCTCTTCAACGACCCTTTCGGCAAGCTCTCGTGGGGAGCGTGCGACGAGCTGAGGCACTACATCTGGTCTCCGACCCGGCCGATGGCGTCGACCGACACGGAATCTCATCCGACGGACGGCAAGACGTTCGCGGGCCCTGCGAACACGCCCTGTGGAATCGACATTGAGCACGGCTGGACGCTGACGCACTGGAGCCCGAGGGGGGCTGGGCTCCGTCTCAACACGGCACTCTTCATGAACGACTTTTTCTTCGACTCGTGCGTTTGCCCGTCGATGATCGACACGGCCAGTTGCTCCCGTCACCGCGTCGCGTGGGTCATCACGAACGAGGCCTCGAAGCGGGATGAGCCGCTGCTCGTTGCGGCTGCACAGACGATTTACGATGACGTTGGCCAGGCGTTCGATTGGGATCTCGTCCAGCTGGCATTCGCAGGTGAGTGCCGCCTGACAACTGCATCGCAGCCAATCTCTCTTACCGGGCCGGAAGTTCAGGTGCCGCGCCCCGAGGTGACCGGAACTGCGGCGAGCTCCGTACACCTCGAGTGGCCTGCGGAAACGACGTTCGGTGACGCCGAAGGAGGGTCGCTGATTTCGGAATACCAGGTCTGGTATCACACAGACCGCCTCGTCGACGGACGTCTCGAGGGGCTTCCGCCGGGGAAAACGTTTACGGCGTTGGGCGGGGGCGATCCGGAGAAGGGGTGGATTCGACTCGCGCGAGTTTCCGCTTCGAAGGCCTGTCTCGCCGGCCACTGCGGCGGATCAATTCAAATACCATCGTCGACGCCGGCCGGCGAAGTGTGGTTCGCTCTCGTTCCGGAATTCGCGGGCGGGCCGGTTCCGGAACGAATCGGGGCGCCCTGTTCGAAGCCGCTCGTAATTCGGCCGGCCGCCGCAGCGAAGTGAGACGCGGAATCAATTTCCCGGCGAAGGGAATGAAGTTCCGGGCTCCATCGCCGCGCCGCGGCGATTCAGCTCCGCGAGGTCACGCAGAAGCTCCGGTTCACCGGGGCGGATGGCGAGGAGCCGCATGAGGATCGAGCGGGCGTCGATGCTGCGGTTCTCGAGCTTCGCGAGAACGTACGCGTTGGATAACGCTTCCACTGAACGCGGAGAAGTACGGCAGGCGGCGTCGAACTCCCGGCGGGCGCGCGTGAGGTCGTTCTCCATCGCGAAAAGAATTCCACGATTGACATGGGCCTCCGAACTGCGCGGATTTTTCTTGAGAACCTCGTCGAGCTCGGACATCGCCTCCTTTTTCCTTCCCAGGTTCGCCAGAATCCCTGCGTGATTGACGCGGTTGGATTCGTTGGCCGGATCAAGGCGAAGAGCCTCTTCGAGATCGGCCATCGTTCCGGGCGCGTCGCCCAGCTCGGACTTGGCGCGGGCCCTGGCGACGAGGGCGGCCGGCGATCCCGGCTCGATGGCGAGCGACCGGTCGAGGTCCTCGAGCGCTCCCCTTGGGTCCCCCTGCACGATCCGGATCTGTCCGCGAGTCAATCGAGCGGCGGCGTTCGCCGGGCTCCGGCCAACCGCTTCGTCCGCATGGCGGCGAGCGTCCGCCGTTCGCCCGATCGTGTGTTCGAGGGATGCCATGTCCGACAAGACCTCGACGACGTCAGGGGCGAATCGGAGCGCCTTTCTGCAATCTTCGAGAGCCTCGTCGATTTTCCCTTCGCGAACGTCCGACCCGGCAATGTGCGCCCACGCGACGCCGCTCTGCGGGTAGATCTCGAGTGTTCTTCGCCAGAGCCTTTCGGGGGATCCGAAGAAGGGGAGGTAAGTCGATGTCGTGCGGGCGAGAAGAGCGAGCCAGAACAGAAGAGCCGCCAGGGCGAGAAAGCGAATCGGATTCGCGATGGGTCCCGCGGAATCAATCGAGAGGAGGCGGTGAACGAGCCAGCCAATCGCGAAAGCAAAACCGATGTGAGGGAGATAGGTGAAGCGGTCGGCGGACCCCTGGGGGCCGACTTGGAGTGCGCCGAGCACCGGCGCGAGCATCACGAGTGAGGCAAGCCAGGCCAGGGAGATCCCGCGCCTCCACCACCAGGCGGCGGCCGCAGTGATCGCGACCGTCAGCCCGATTCGGAGCCACGTTGCGAGAGTCGGGTCGACGGCGATTCGGACGGGAACGAGAGGGGAAAGATGAATGGGCGCGAGAAAGTCGAGGAGATAGTGCCCGGGTGCTCTGCCGATCATTCGAAGTCGTTCGAGAGCCGTGAGAGTCGTGTGCGATACGAAATGCTTGTGGGCGGCCGTGGATTCGAGGCTCGCGACTGCGATGGCGGCGAGCCAGAGGGGCGTCAAAGCCCGAGTCCGCTTCCGGAGAAGCTCAAAAAGCGGAACTCCACGGCAAAGAAAGAGGTCGACGACGATCAGTGCGGCGGGAAGCGTCACTGCCATCGGTTTGGACAACAGCGCCAGAATCCCGAAAAGCATGGCCCATCGAGCCGGTGTCCGCTGTCGAACTACCCGGTCGGCCGGATCGACTGCTCGAAGGTAAAAATGCACGCAGAGCAATGAAAAAAATCCGCAAAGGACGTCTTTTGTTTCTGCGATCCAGGCCACAGACTCCACCCGAAGAGGATGGAGCGCGAAGAAGAGAGACGCGAGAACGGCCGGAATGATCAGCCGGTTGCTTTGCCCCGTCGGGCGAGCGCTGAGGCGAAGGAGTGAGATGACTGCGAAAAATACGAGCACTGCGTTGGCCGCATGGAGGCCGAGGCCGATGGCGTGGTGGCCGAAGGAATCGGGTCCAAACAGATGCCAGGCCACTGCGTGCACGAGCCAGGTGAGCGGGTGCCAGTTGGAGGAGTGAAAGCCGAACGACCAGCCCAGGAGCT
>Ga0315281_10008522_pt1 | contig 14341 bp, 17 predicted proteins | sample YL17G07_0_MG_FD_204540 | JGI IMG/M metagenome (GOLD analysis project Ga0315281, IMG submission 204540) | Sediment microbial communities from Yellowstone Lake, YNP, Wyoming, USA - YL17G07_0 | ecosystem: Environmental > Aquatic > Freshwater > Lake > Sediment | place: USA: Wyoming | collected...
GAGGGGGCTAAAATCGAGAACGATAGCTTTCCGATCACCCTCACCTCAATCCTCTCCCGTCGAGGGAGAGGATGAACAACATTCTACCATTGATACCGCGCAGCTTGCTGCGCGGAGGTTCAAATTTTGATAACAGCGTTGTTGTTCGGTATTTGTCTCGGAGCCGTCTATTTTGGCGGCCTGTGGATGACAGTGAAACTTTTGCCGGCGGTCCAGCGGCTGACGCTCGTTATAATTGTGGTCAGCTACCTTATCAGGATAACGCTGACGATGGCCGGTTTTTATTACATTCTTGTGATCGATTGGAAACAGTTCGTATCCTGTGCGATCGGTTTCATACTGGTTCGCCAGCTGATCATGCGCCGCGTGCGTAGCGGCGGTGACGCGGAAAAAAATGATGACGATAACGCCTGACCAGATTGTTTATTGCACGCGGGGCGCGCTCAAACTCAATGCCACCATAGTTTTTGCCTGGGCAGTTATGGCGGCGCTGACGCTGGTGGCACACCTGTCAACGCGGCGTTTAAGCGAGGAGATCAGTATTTCCCGCTGGCAGAACATGATGGAAGTTATAGTCGGTGGCATCCGGAGTCAAATCAGGGACATCAGCGGGAATTCGTCCGGCAGGTACGTGCCGTTCGTCGGAACGTTATTCCTGTTCATCTTTGCTTCCAACATTTTAGCCGTTGTCCCGGGTTTCCATCCGCCCACTTCGTCACTTTCTACGACGGCGGCGCTGGCAGTCTGCGTTTTTTTCGCCGTTCCCATTTTTGGCGTCGCGGCAGAAGGCCTTTTTGGTTATCTCAGGCATTACGTTCAGCCGACGCCGTTGCTGCTGCCGTTTCATATTGTCGGCGAACTTTCGCGGACGCTTGCGCTGGCCGTGCGCTTGTTCGGCAATATCATGAGCGGTACGCTGGTTTCGGCAATCATGCTCTCGGTCGTGCCGCTTCTTTTTCCTGTTTTTACGGATGCCCTGGGTTTGCTGACCGGCGCCATCCAGGCCTACATTTTTGCCGTCCTGTCGATGGTGTACATAGCATCGGCGGCCCGCGCTCATAAGGCGAACCGGCGGTAATAATAATTGAGGAGGTGATCAAATGGACACGACGACAATAATAGGCATGGTTTCGATAATTGTGGCGGGCTTTACCATCACGATCGGTTCCATCGCGCCGGCCTTATCTGAAGGACGGGCAGTCGTACAGGCCCTTACGGCAATGGCTCAGCAGCCTGATGAGGCGAACACCCTGAGCAGGACACTCTTTGTAGGCCTGGCCATGATCGAATCGCTGGCCATCTACTGTTTTGTCATATCAATGATACTGATATTCGCCAATCCGTTCTGGCGGCAGGCTGCAGCGAAGGCGGGCGGCGGAGGGTAACGACATGAAAATCGATTGGTTTACCTTCGCGGCGCAGATATGCAATTTTACCGTTCTTGTTCTTTTACTGAAGCATTTCCTTTACGGCCGCATACTGGGGGCCATGGACCGGCGCGAAAATGACATCGCGTCCCGGATTGAGGAAGCCCGGAACAGAGAGGCGGACGCTGAACATAAAGTTCAGGAATGCCTGAACAAAACGGCAGTCCTGGACCGGCGCAGCCGGGAGATGCTGGCGCAGGCCGAGCAGGATGCTAACAGGCGGCGGCAGGAACTCCTTGCCGGGGCGCAGCGCGAAATCGCCGCTATTAAAGCCCGGTGGCAGGCGGCGCTGGAAGAGGATCAAAACGCATTATTAACCAGCTTGCGCACGGCTATTGCCCGGGACGTCTGCCGTATAGCCGGGCGGGTACTAAAGGATATGGCTGACGCGGAATTGGAGGCGCGGGTTGTTCGCGTTTTTTTACAGAGACTTGCGGCCGCGACGGGCCCGCAGGGGGGCGATATCCTTCTCAACATGCAACAGTCGAACGATCGGATTCTCGTGCGGAGCGCCTTTGCGCTGGCGCCCGATTTGCAGCAGATGTTCGTCGGTGAGATACACAACCGTATCAGGGAAAATGCCGTGGTGCAGTTCGATCACGACGCTGATATCATGTGCGGCATCGAGCTCGTTTCCGCCGGAAATAAATTGAGCTGGACTATCGCGGGTTACCTGCAGGACATGGAGAAGAACGTCGTGGAATTGCTGGGCCGGGAGAAAGCTCATGCCTCTGTCTCTGTCTGAAGAGTTTCGCGCCATCACTGTGAGCATCGAAAAAGCGCTGGATGACACGCTGGCGACTGATTTTTTTCCGTTTTATCCCGTCGAGACCGGCTGTGTGGACTACATTGGCAGGGACGTTGCCCGGGTCAAAGGCCTGCCGCACGCGGAAGCTGACGAGGTGCTGCGATTCCCGAACGGCGTTTTCGGCACGGTCTTCGACCTGACCGGCGACCAGATCGGCGTCATGATGCTAACCCGTTCAAACACTGTCAGGGCAGGCGACGAGGTGGCGCGGACCGGACGGGTGGTTGACGTCCCGGTCGGCGAAGCTCTGCTCGGCAGGGTGATCGATCCCATGGGCGGGGCCAAAGACCGCAAAGGGGCGCTGCGTGCGACTGCGCGGCGTCGGATAGAACAGCCGGCGCCGGGCATCATGGATCGTGCGCCGGTGAGCGTGCCGCTCCAGACCGGTATAAAGGTTATCGACTCCATGATCCCGATCGGGCGCGGACAGCGAGAGTTGATCCTGGGTGACCGGCAGACCGGAAAAACGGCTGTCGCCCTCGATACCATCATCAACCAGAAAAAAACAGGCGTCATCAGCATTTACTGCGCCATCGGACAGCAGAGTTCGTCCGTTGCCAAACTCGTGGCTGTGCTGGAGAAGCAGGGTGTTATGGAACGGTGCATAGTGGTCGTGGCGTCGGGCGATGACCCGCCCGGCATGCAGTTCATCGCCCCCTATGCCGCCACCTCTATGGCGGAGTATTTTATGCTCAATGGCAAGGACGTTCTGGTAGTTTTTGACGACCTCATCCGGCACGCCCAGGCGTACCGGCAGGTATCGCTTTTGTTCCGCCGCCCGCCCGCCCGCGAGGCTTATCCGGGCGACATCTTCTACATCCATTCGCGCCTTCTTGAGCGTGCGGCGCACCTGAGTGATGAACTGGGCGGGGGGTCGCTGACGGCGTTGCCGATCGTTGAAACAGAGGCGCAAAATATATCCGCCTACATTCCGACCAACCTGATCTCTATCACCGACGGCCAGGTATATTTGTCGCCGCGACTCTTCGCCGAAGGAGTATTGCCGGCCATTGATGTGGGAAAATCCGTTTCCCGCGTCGGCGGCAAGGCGCAACTGCCCGCCTACCGGGCCGTGGCGGGCGATCTGCGTCTGTCCTATTCCCAGTTCGAAGAACTGGAGGCCTTTTCCCGTTTCGGCACTCGCCTGGACGAAATAACGCGCCAGACAATCGAACACGGGCGGCGGGTACGCGAGGTGTTCAAACAACCGCAGTTCAGTCCCCTGTCGGTGCCGGAACAGGTGGCGGTGCTTCTGGCCGTATCCAGCGGGTTGTTCGATAAATTGGCGCTCGATGCGGTGGCGCCGGCGTGCGCGGCGCTCAGCGAGGCCGTGACCACGCAGTTTCCGGAGGTGTGCCGCGCGATCGACGAAGGCAATGAACTGACGGATGCGGACAAACTGCGCCTGCTGGCCGCGGGTAGCCGGGGAATGCAGTGATGGAAACGGCAGAATCCTTAAAACGAAAGATCACGGTAACCCGGGAACTGCAATCAGTGATCCGTACCATGAAGGCACTGGCTGCCGTCAGCATACGGCAGTTTGAAAAGGCGGAGCGCGCACTGCAGGAGTACAGCGTGACGGTGGCCCTTGGTCTGCAGATCGTGTTGCGCGGGCGGAACATCGAGGTGCGGGAGCCGTCCGGCGGCCCGTGGGGGGCCGTTGTTTTCGGTTCTGACCAGGGGATGTGCGGCCAGTTCAACGCGCAGATTGCCGGGTATTTCGACGATACCGTCCGGCGCGAGGGAGGCGGGCGGGCTGCGGTCAGGATAGCCGCACTCGGCGTGCGCGGCGCGGCACAGCTGACGCTCAAGGGGTACCATCTTGAGCGGACGAGCGGCATGCCTAACGCGGTCAGCCGCATCAACGCCGCCGTCCAGCGGCTGGCCGTAGATATAGAAGACTGGCAGGACGTCGAAGGCGTTCAACGAATACGCATTTTTCATAACCGGCAGCGCGGGAGTGCGACCTTTGCCCCGGTTGCGGTTGATCTGATCCCGGTCAATGGCGGATGGCTGCGAGACATTCAGCAGCGTTCCTGGAAAACAAATGTTCTGCCTGTTTACGCTATGGAGTTCGGTTCCATATTCTCCGCACTGGTGCGACAGCATCTTCTCGTGACGCTCTACCGTTCGTTCGCCGAATCGTTGGCCGCGGAAAACGCGGCCCGCCTGGCCTCAATGCAGGCGGCCGAGCATAACGTGGAAGAGCAGCTCAAAGAGCTTTATCTCGCTTTCCATCAGGAGCGGCAAACCGCGATCACCACGGAACTGCTGGATGTCATCGCCGGATTTGAATCCGTGCAATGATTGCGCGGACAGGATAATGGTATGCAAAAGGGAGAATTTTTTTGTGCGCTGATTATGACGGTGTTTTTATTAATCGCATTTTCGTGGACATGGACGCGGAGATGGCCCCGCGGGGCGATGCCGGTTTTGTTCATTCTCCTTTTTACGCCCCGGGCGCCGGAGGGGGATTGTATGATGAATGGGGGAGATGATTCCGATGCGGCCTGGCTCCCTCTCGGTGTTGCGCTGGTGTTGGTTGCGGTTCTGCTGAAGGTTCTGTGGGCATGACGTAAGATACTAAACGGGAGGAATGGTCTATGGACTTGATCTTGAGAGAGGATGTGCAGCAGTTGCTGTCAGAGAACGAAGGGCGACATGTATCGCTCTTCATGCCGATGCATAGGGCGACAAAATACAACGCCCAGGATCCCGTCCAGTTCAAGAATCTTCTGAGGAAAGCGGAAGATCTGCTTGTTCGGAGCGGGCTTCGAAAGCCCGAGGCCGACGAATTCCTGCTTCCGGCCCACGGTCTGTTGGCCGATCAGAAGTTCTGGCAGAGCCAGAGCGACGGGTTTGCCGTCTTTGTCGGTGAAAATCGGACTATCAAATATTTCCGGCTTCCGGTTCCATTTGAGTTGTTCGTCCATGTCGGTAACCGCTATTACGTTAAGCAGCTTTTGCCGTTTTTCGTGGAAGACGGCCGTTTTTACGTGCTGGCGCTCAGCCAGGGTGGTGTGCGGCTGTTGCAGGGGGCGCGTTACAATGTCAGCGGGATCGACCTGCGCAATGTCCCCGAGAGTTTGAAAGCCGCCATGAAGTTCGAGCAGTACACGCATCTTCAGCGCCACCAGCGTACGGCGAGCGGCAGCGGCATGGCCACTAAAGGCCAGGTGAGTTTTCATGGCGAGGGCATAGGAATGGACGATCGCAAGGACGAAATTCTTCGCTATTTCCAGCAGGTGAACAAAGGGCTTCACGCGTACCTGCGCTCGGAAAACGCGCCGCTGGTTCTCGCCGGCATCGATTATCTCATGCCGATTTATCGTGCCGCCAACAGCTATCCGAATCTGGTCAGGGAAACGATCCGTGGAAATCCCGAGGCTATGAGCGCCCGCGAACTCCATGCCGGGGCATGGGAGATCGTGCGGCCGTATTTCCAGCAGGGACAGCGGGAAATGCTGGCGACTTTCATGCACCTCTATGGCTCCGAGAAAAAAAATCTGGTATCAACGGATCTTGTTGAGATACTTCCCGCCGCTTACGCGGGACGTGTCAGCGTGCTGTTTCTCAATGCCGCACTCGCGCGATGGGGCAGGTATGACGTTTCTTCCGGGAAGGTCGAATTGCATGAGAAGGAAGAGGCGGGCGATGATGATCTCTGTGATCTGGCTCTCGCGCAGACGATAGCCCGGAACGGTAAGGTATATTTTCTGGATACTGTAAAGATGATACCGGGCGGGTCATTGATCGCCGCGATTTATCGATACTGAAAAAGTGGGATAATCCCTTTGCGCCCGGGTGTCTCTTTAGCGTTGCGAAGAAAACTATAGCTCTACGTCGGCGTTCCTGTAGGGCGCGTTCCCCGAACGCGCCGGCAGTCACCCTATTGTCACGACGGCGCGATACGGGGATCGCGCCCTACGACTTCCTTGTGTTGTTATCATCGGAGTGCCTGAAAGGTACAACTTCAATTGGCTAAAGAGACACGCGTCCGGCAAATAACAATCCAATGAAATAATCCATAGCAATTATGTAGTGTATTAGGCAATGAATTCAACCATCAAACAACTTTCCGACGGTAATTATCCTCAGCAACTCATCTGAATAATATTTTTAATGACCTATTGACAAGTAGAGTTTTATATTTTATAATCATTTTACATAGGCTAATAATTCAGTAGTATATGGGAGTGCACAGTGAAAGTTTCAACCAGGGCGCGGTACGGTATGCGGTTAATGCTGGCCCTTGCCATTGAATACGGGAGAGGATCGGTATTTCTTAAGGATATCGCCAAAAAAGAAGAGATATCGGAAAAATATCTGGGACAGATAATCATCGCGTTGAAAGCGGGACATCTGGTGAAATCGTTTCGCGGCGCTCACGGCGGTTATGTGCTGGATCGTCCGCCGGCGCAGATAACGCTGCGCGACATCGTCGAGATGCTGGAAGGCGATCTGGCGCTGGTCGGCTGTGTGAAGAACCCATCGTCATGCCGGCGGATATCCATCTGCGTGACGCAGGAGATATGGTCCCGGTTATCGTCGGTCATCTCGGAGACGCTGGGCGCTGTCACGCTGCAGGATCTGGTGGAAATGTACCGTAAACGGGTGCCGGGGAACGCAGCGGATATCTATTACATTTAAAGGAGAAAATCAGATGAGTAAAATAGACAAGAAATTAAAGCTTGAGACACTTGCCTTGCACGGTGGACAGGACGTCGACGCGACGGGGTCGCGCGCCGTCCCCATATATCAGACGACGTCTTACGTCTTCAAGGATTCTGACCATGCGGCCAACCTCTTTGCGCTCAAGGAGTTCGGCAATATTTACACCCGGCTCATGAACCCGACGACGGATGTATTCGAGAAGCGGGTGGCCCTCATTGACGGCGGGGCTGGGGCGCTGGCCGTGGCGAGCGGACAGGCGGCCATTACGCTTGCGGTGCTCAACATCGCCCAGGCGGGCGATGAGATCGTGTCGGCCGACAACCTCTACGGCGGGACGTACAACCTTTTGCACTATACGCTCGCGCGCCTCGGCATAAAAACGACTTTCGTCAAATCGGGCGACCTGGCGGCCTTTGCAAAAGCCATTACGCCCGGGACCAAAGCCGTATACGCCGAATCCATCGGCAACCCTAAGCTGGACGTCGCCGATATCGCGGGGCTGGCGGACGTCGCGCACCGGCACGGCATACCGCTTATCATCGATAATACCGTTTCGCCGTACCTGCTGCGCCCCATCGATTTCGGCGCCGATATAGTCGTCTATTCGGCCACCAAGTTCATCGGCGGCCACGGGACGTCCCTGGGCGGCGTTATCGTAGATTCCGGCAAATTCGACTGGACGAACGGCAAGTTCCCGCTCATCGCCGACCCCGATCCCAGCTATCACGGCGTCAAGTTCGTGGAGGCCCTCAAGCCAATCGGCAACATCGCCTACATCATTAAAGCGCGCGTAACGCTTTTGCGCGACTTGGGGCCGGCCATCTCGCCGTTCAATGCGTTCCTTCTGCTCCAGGGGCTGGAGACGCTGCATCTGAGAATGCCCCGGCATTGCGAGAACGCCCTCGCCGTGGCGAAATATCTTGAAAAAAATCCACGGGTCGCCTGGGTCAATTATCCCGGCCTAGAGGCGAGCCCGGAAAAGGCCAGGACGGCCAAATACCTGCCGAAAGGCGCCGGCGCCATCATCGGTTTCGGCATCAAAGGCGGGGCCGCCGCCGGCAAGAAGTTTATCGACGCTCTGGAACTTATCTCGCACCTTGCGAATGTAGGGGACGCCAAGTCGCTGGCGATCCATCCGGCTACTACGACGCACCAGCAACTCTCCGAAGAGGAACGGGCGGCTACGGGTGTGACGCCGGATTTCATACGGCTGTCGATCGGGCTGGAGCACGTCGACGACATCATAGCCGATATCGCGCAGGCGCTTGAAACAGTGTAGTGCTCTGTTTAATAACAATCCAAGGAAGTCGTACCCGCAAGAGCGGGTACTCCAATTGATAACAATTTAAGGAAGTCGTACCCGCAAGAGCGGGTACTCCAATTGATAACAATTTAAGGAAGTCGTAGGGCGCGTTCCCCGAACGCGCCGTTTTATGCCGTCAAACGGACGGACTGTTCGGGGAACAGTCCCTACAAAAAACTAACAAAAATTAACTTGACAGTGTAGTAGTTTGAAGGTGGGAGGATACAATGACACATATATTTGACGATATTACGAAAACGGTCGGCCGCACGCCCCTGGTGCGTATCAACCGGCTGGCGAAGGGCACGGAGACTACGGTCCTGGCGAAAATGGAATCATTCAATCCCCTCTCGAGCGTAAAAGACCGTATCGGCGTATCGATGATCGAGGATGCCGAGCAGAGGGGCCTTATCGGCAAGGATACGGTCATCATTGAGCCGACGAGCGGCAATACGGGCATCGCCCTTGCCTTCGTCTGTGCGGCAAGGGGGTACCGGCTGATATTGGCCATGCCGGACACCATGAGCATCGAACGCCGGCAACTGCTCAAGATATTCGGCGCCGAACTCGTATTGACCGAAGGCGCCAAGGGCATGCGCGGCGCCATCGAAAAAGCGGAGGCGCTCACCAGGGAATATCCCGCCAGTTTCATGCCTCAACAGTTTAAAAATCCGGCCAATCCGGCGATACACCGCAAGGAGACCGCCGAAGAGATTTGGAGCGATACGGACGGCGGCATAGATATTTTGGTGTGCGGCGTTGGGACGGGCGGTACGATTACCGGGGTTGGCGAGGTATTGAAAAATCGAAAACCCGGCATCACGGTCGTAGCGGTTGAGCCCAGGGATTCCCCCGTGCTTTCCGGCGGTAAACCGGGGCCGCATAAGATTCAGGGCATCGGCGCCGGTTTTGTCCCCGACATCCTTAACCGCGGAGTTATCGATGAGGTCATCCCGGTATCCAACGAGGACGCCGGCGGCATAGCCCGCCGTCTCGCCAGGGAAGAAGGGATACTTGTCGGCATATCGAGCGGCGCGGCCATGGCGGCTGCCCTGGCTGTGGCCAAACGCCCGGAGTCGAAGGGCAAGACCATCGTTGTGCTGTTGCCAGACACGGGCGAACGTTATCTTTCCACCTGGCTTTTTCAAGAATAGAGAGGATCGGCACTATTTTATGAATACGGACAAAACCCGCGGCCTCGGACTGGTCGAGACAAAGCACGTTACGTTCGCTGAACCTCCGCATAAGCTGAAGCTTGAATCGGGCGAATCACTGGGGCCGGTGACGCTCGCCTACGAGACCTACGGCACATTGAACGAAGACAAGAGCAATGCCGTTTTGATCGAACACGCCTTCTCCGGTGACGCCCATGCGGCGGGCTACTATGAGGGCGACGATAAACCCGGCTGGTGGGACGCGATGATCGGGCCCGGCAAGGCCTTCGATACGGATCGTTATTTCGTCATCTGTTCCAACGTTGTCGGCGGCTGCAAAGGCAGTACGGGTCCTGCTTCGGTCAACCCTGAAACGGGCAAACCCTACGCCTTGCAGTTCCCTCTAATCACCATTGCCGATATGGTCGATGCGCAGAAGCGGCTAATCGACCACCTGGGCATCAAGCGGCTGCTCTGCGTCGCCGGCGGATCCATGGGAGGAATGCAGGCGCTCCAATGGGTTGCATCCTACCCGGATTGCATCGCCGCGGCGATCCCTATAGCTACGACTATGAAGCATTCGCCGCAGCAAATCGCATTTAACGAGGTCGGCCGCCAGGCCATCATGGCCGACCCACAATGGAACGAGGGTAACTACTACGATGCCGGCCAGCCTGAACGGGGTCTTGCCGTGGCGCGCATGATTGGCCATATCACTTACATGAGCGACCAGTCCATGGAAGACAAGTTCTCGCGCAAGCTGAAAGCGAAGGATTACAGTTTCAGTTTTAAAACGGATTTTGAGGTGGAGGGTTATCTTCGCTACCGCGGCGACAGCTTTGTCAAGCGGTTCGACGCCAACACCTACCTCTATATTACGAAGGCCATGGACTACTTCGACGTGTCGGGTGAAAAGCTGATCCCGGCGGGAGTGAACGTAGATACCCGGTTCCTCGTCATCTCCTTCCAGTCCGACTGGCTCTATCCTTCGTACCAGTCGCGGGAGATCGTGCAGTTGCTAAAGGCGCGGTTGGCGGACGTCACCTACTGCGAGATAAAATCGACATACGGTCACGACGCCTTCCTGCTGGAAGCGGAGTCTGAAAGCAAACTCATCGGGCATTTCTTGGACCGTACGAATCGTTCGTTGCATAAATTATAAGCATATTGGAGGCACAGATTTGAGGCAGATACAAGGCGCGACGAGTGCGGTGTGTCCTCTGCGACACATAAGCGAGGAGCAACGCGGTAGCTGCCTCAAAGGGGTGCCTCCCCTTCGGGGCTGGGCGCTTTTGGGCTGCAACTTCAGGATATTTTCCTTACGTAGCGCATTGCTACGCCGCGGAAAATATTCCTTCGTTTCACTCCAAAATCGCCCCAGCCAATATGCTTATAATTTATGCAACGAACGATACAAAGGAAACGGCAATGGCCGCTGATACCGTGAAGTTCGACCACCGGATCATCGAAAATATCATTACTCCTCAGGCCAAGGTGCTCGACCTTGGCTGTGGCGACGGTGATTTGCTGTACCACCTGGTCAAAGAGAAGAACGCCCGTGTCCAGGGCATCGAGCTCGACGAGGAGTCAATCTACCGGTGCGTGGCCAGGGGGCTCAGCGTCTTCCATAGCGATATCGACTCGGGGCTCAGGGATTACCCCGACAAGACGTTTGATTACGTTATTCTCAACCAGACGATGCAGCAGGTTAAGAAGGTGGATTACGTTATCGGTGAGGCGCTCCGGGTTGCGCACAGGGTGATAGTCGGTTTTCCCAACTTTGCCCATTGGGAATCGCGTCTCTCCCTTGCCATAGCGGGTAAGGTGCCGGTAACCTCCTCTCTCCCCTATTCGTGGCATGACACGCCCAACCTCAGGTTTTTCAGCATCAGCGACTTTGGCGATTTCTGCCGCGAAAAGAACATCAGGATCCTTGAGACGTACTACCTCGGCAACAGGCGGGTTATCCATTTCTTTCCAAACCTCTTTGCCCGCAACGCCATCTTCGTGGTGACTAAATAGCGCATTACACTTAGTACACTGTCAAATTAATTTTTGTTAGTTTTTTGTAGGGACTGTTCCCCGAACAGTCCGGCCGTTTGACTTGCGGGTACATTGCACTATTGAAATTTTATTTGACAGAGCACTAGGGTGGGGTGATGAATCCGATAACGGACGTTGACGATGATTCCCGGCTGATGCTTGCTTTTCAAGACGGCGACGAAAGCGCGTTTGCCGCGCTTCTCGAGCGTTACGAGTCGCGCATCGTCAATTTCACGTTCCGCTGTACGGGAAACATTGCCGATGCCGAGGATCTGGCCCATGGAACGTTTTTGCGGATTTTCCGCGCCGCGGAGCGGTACGAACCCCGGGCGAAGTTCTCCACGTGGGTGTACAGGATCGCCGCCAACCTCTGTCATGATTTCCGAAAAAAGAAACGGGGAGACGTGCTGGCGTATGCCGCACCGGTATCCGTGCGGATTTGTCCCGACGATGACCGGGAGCAGGAACGAGCCTCCTCCTCCGAGAAATCCGTCGAAGTATCCGTCGAAGAACAGCACGCCCGCCATACACTGCGGATGTTTCTTGATGAACTTCCGGAAAACCAGCGATTTGCCCTGACGCTCAAGGTTTACGAGGATAAATCTTATGAAGAGATCGCCGCGATTATGGATTGTTCCGTATCGGCGGTCGAGTCGCTTTTGTTCCGGGCCCGCCAGTCCCTGAAAAAAAGCCTGCAAGAAGGGGTATAAATAATCTTGGAAGGGGAGAGACTACTTGTTTTTGACAAAAAATACGACCCGCCGGTTCTTGTTCCTTCCTTCGGGGGTGTCGTTGGGGCCGAGGGGTTTATATTCGCCGTAGCCGACGGCGGATAGTTTTTCGGGGTTGAAAGTCTTTTCCTTCACCAGGAATTTGACGATATTGGTTGCCCGTGCAGTGGATAGTTCCCAGTTTGAATCAAAAATGGAATTATGGATGGGTATGTTGTCTGTATGCCCTTCCACTACGATATCATTAGGAAGGTTCACCAGGACGGGGATGACTTTTTCCAGCACTCCGCGGCCCTGGTCGGAAATCGCGGCTTTTCCGCTCTCGAAATAGGTTGTGCCGTCTTTTTCTTCAAGCGTCAGCGTGAGGCCCTCTTTGGTTATCTTGACCTCGCCCTGGATCTGCTGGTCTTTCATGATCTCGTCGAGTTTTTCCTTGGCGTTGACCATGGTTTTTGACAGCGCGGCGCTCAAGGCGTATAGAATGATAAAGAAGCACACAAGCTCGGTCATCAAGTCCGCATAGTTGATCAGCCAGGGGGGGGCCGGATGGCCGAACCTGGATACCCGCGGATCATCAATGTCTATGGTTTGCCGGGGTTTAAGAGGCATGTCGGTATCCTTATTTAGAGACTGTGTCGCAATCTACTTTTTGACTTTCGTAGGGGCGGGTTTGAGACTGTGTCGTAATTCATTTTTTGTGTCATTGCGAAGGAACAAAGTGACGGAAGCAATCTCGCCTTTCGACGGAAAATTGAGATTGCCGCGCTCCCTTCGGTCACTCGCAATGACAGCTTTTAGCAATTACGACACAGTCTCTTTACCCGCCCGTTATCGTAGATACAGGGCTGGACGGGCGGACAAGTCCGCCCCTACAACACCCATTACGACACAGTCTCTTAGGCACGGTTACCGGGGGTAGTTGCAGCGCCTTTTATCAGCGCGCGTTGCGCCGGTTCGAGATAGGCTTTCAGGTTATCTTCAATGCGTGAGGGAACGGCGCCGGATTGCAGCAGCAGGACGCCGCGAATGATGATCTCTTTTACCAGAAGTTCGTCGTCGGATTTGCGCCGCAGCTTGCCTGACATGGGCAGAAAGATAAGGTAGCCCGAGCCGAGTCCGTAAAAGGCGGCGGCAAGCGCTAATGCCATGCGGCGGGGAACTTCCTGCACATCAGAGATGGAGTTGAGCATCATGATCATGCCCAGGACCGTACCGATAATGCCGAATGCCGGGGAATAGGTTCCGAGCGCGGTAAATATTTCCTGGCCGACCTTGTGGCGTTCGCGAATGAGGCCGAGCTCCGTTTCCATCATGTTCGCGATGAATTCCTTGTCGAGGCCGTCGACTACCATCTGGACGCCGCGCTTGAGGAAATCGTTCTTCATGGTTTTCAGGTTGTTTTCCAGAGAGAGGAACCCTTCGGTGCGCGCCTTCTTGGACAGTTCCACAAAGGTAGTGATGATCTCGGTGGTGTCGTCCTGCTCGGTGGTCGTAAGGACTTTCTTGGTGACCTTGGCCAGTTTCATGACTTCACGGATGGGGTAGTTGACGAGCAACGCGCAAAAGGTGCCTCCCATGACGATAAAAAAAGCCTCGTAATTCAGGAAAGGAAGAAAACCCTTCGCTCCCTCCGCGAGCAAGACTGAGATTATCACCAGGGCCAGGCCGACGCCGATGCCGAATATCGTAGCTAAATCCATAATTGGCATATCCTCCGGTTACAGTGAAACAGGGGTGTCCTGAATCCACGGATAATCATGAAAAATCCATGAAAATTTGAAGTATGCATACTATAATCTATTTTGCCGTTGATGTCAAGTCTTGACTTTATTGGGCTGAATTGGTAGAATGCCATACATATTATGATACGGCTACACCGGCTGAACGGCGCGGAAATAGTTATCAACGCGGAGCTTATTGAAAGCATTGATTCGGTGCCTGACACCGTAATTAATCTATACACGAATAACCGTTATGTGGTCAAGGAGTCGATGGATACGGTATATAACATAATACTGGAATATAAGCGTACCATTAATACACCTTCCATGGAGAACCTCAACCGGTCTGCAATCTACAGGAAATTAACCGGCAAAGACTAGTACGTTGTCAAGTTAATTGTTACGTGTATTCCTGTCATTGCGAGGAGCGCAAGCGACGCGGCAATCTCGTTGTTTTATCAAGCAAAGTCGAGATTGCTT
>Ga0315281_10008523_pt1 | contig 14341 bp, 10 predicted proteins | sample YL17G07_0_MG_FD_204540 | JGI IMG/M metagenome (GOLD analysis project Ga0315281, IMG submission 204540) | Sediment microbial communities from Yellowstone Lake, YNP, Wyoming, USA - YL17G07_0 | ecosystem: Environmental > Aquatic > Freshwater > Lake > Sediment | place: USA: Wyoming | collected...
CCCCCTTCAAGGTTGGTCGATACCGGGTCGGGCAGGCTCTCCAGCCAGAAACGCTGCAGCAGGTTGCCCGTCACCTGCCGGCGGTAGTTCGCGCTGGCGCGCACGCCGGTCGTCGGCTGGAATTCCTGGCGGATGATGGCTATAGCCCGTTGCACCGTGGCTTCGTTCCACGGCTGGCCAACGAGTGCCGCTTCGGTCGCCCGCGCGCGCGCGGGCACGCCGGTGATGCTGCCCGCGCCGATGCGCGCGTCTTGCACCCTGCCATTGGCAAAGCTCAGGCGCAGCGCCAGGCAGACCGCCGAGATATCCTGGTCAAAACGCTTGGATATCTTGTAGGCCGCCACGCGCTCCTCGCGCTGCGCCTTGGGGACATGAATTAGCGTGAGTAGCTCATCGGCTCGCAGTGCTGTCTTCTTGAATCCAGTGTAGAAATCTTCCAGCGGCATGACGCGCGAACCACCGAGACTCTGCAAAGTCACGGTGGCGCCCAGCGCAATCAGCAGCGGCATCGAATCGCCCAGCGGCGAGGCGTTGGCGATGTTGCCGCCCAAAGTTGCGGAGTTGCGGATCGGTACCGACCCGAAACGTGCGAACCAGTGGTGCAGCTGCGGCCACTGCTGCTCCATCAGCGCAAAGGCGTCGCGCAGGCGCGCGGCGGCGCCGATCACCAGATGTGTCGGCGTCTGGGTCACGCAGGCAAGTTCAGGGACGGCGGTCACGTCCAGCGTTCGGGCGTGCTGTTGGTGCTTCTTGGTGACCCACAGGCCCACATCGGTGCAGCCTGCAATCACGGTGGCTTCGGGATACTGTCTGCGCAACGCCAGCAGGTCAGGCAGGGTGGCCGGGCGCAGGGCGCCCGCCAGGTTGGCGCCCCGCGTCGGCTGTATCGATTTCAATTGCTCGATCAGCGCGGCTTCATCGATGTAACGCGGCGGGTACGTAGTCAGCTTTTGCGCGGCATCGAGGATCGGACGATATCCCGTGCAGCGGCACAGGTTGCCCGAAAGTGTTTCCTGCGCTTGCTCACGGGTGATTTCCACACCATGTCGCGCGGGCGTCATCGACTCCTGGTAAAGCGCGAACATCGACATGACAAAGCCCGGCGTGCAAAACCCGCATTGTGTGCCGTGGCACTCGGCCATGGCCCGCTGCGCGGGATGGAGTGCGCCACTGTCTTCGCGCAGATCTTCCACGGTGTACAGGGCCGCGCCGTCGATGGACGACACGAAGCGTATGCAGCTGTTGACGGCCCTCCACCTGAGGCCGTCGCGCTGCTCGTTGAGTTCGGCCAGCACCACGGTACAGGCTCCGCAGTCGCCCTCGGCGCAGCCTTCCTTGGTACCTGTTTGGCCGAGGTCTTCGCGCAGGTATTCCAGCAGGGTGCGGCTGGCGCTGACGCGCGACTCCGACACGACCTGCCCGCGGCGGATGAAACGGATTGGACGCGGCTCAAGGAAGACGGAGAAAGCGGACATGGATGAATCCTTGGCAAAACCGGGCCGGGAAATCAGGCGACTCAGTCCGAGAATTGTAGTCAATTTGTGGCGGATGGGTCGAACAAATAGGCCTCAATCCGATCGATTCCCGTATCCCCACACACAGCGGCCGCAGAGACTGTCCGCGTGCGCGCGCGGTCGGCTCGGGGTATCATGGGCGCCGACAAATACCCCAAGTTATAGGGGTGGGGCGGAGAATGGCAACAAAATCTAGGGGTTATAACGCCGAAGACATCGAGATCCTGGAGGATCTGTCGCCGATCCTCCACCGGCCGGGGATGTATACCGATCCGGCCAATCCCAATCATGCGCTGGTCGAGGTTATCGACAATTCCGCCGACGAAGGGCTGGCGGGATTCGCAAAGAACATTGCAGTTACCCTCTTCGAGGATGGTTCGGCCGCCGTCGAGGACGACGGGCGCGGGATCCCGGTTGATATACATCCCAAGAAAAAAGTGCCCGCGGTGCAGGTGATTTTCACGACGCTGCACTCGGGCGGCAAGTTCCGCAAGACGGACAAGGACGCCGTCTACCGGATCGCCGGCGGACTGCACGGCGTCGGGGTATGCGTTACCAATGCACTCGGGAAACGGCTCGAAGTCGAGGTAAGACGCGACGGAGCGCTGCACCGGCTCGTGTTCGCAGACAACGGCAAGGTCAAGGAGCCGCTCAGGAGGATCAGCGCGGTCGGCGCGCGGGAATCGGGCACGCGCATACGGTTCTGGCCCGATCCAAAATACTTCGATTCAGCGAAGATCGTCGTTGCCGACATTGCGGCACTGCTGCGCGCCAAGGCCATGCTGATGCCCGGAGTGCGTTTTACGCTGGGGGTTGAGAAGAACGGCAAGGTCGAGGCTCAGACCTGGCACTTCCCGGAGGGCATCAGGGGTTATTTTGCCGACGCGATCGCCGATCTGAATCCGGTGGCCGAGACTTTTCTCGGAGAGCGCTACATCGTGGCGCAATCCGAGTCCGACAGCTTCACCGAGGGCGAAGGGGCGCTGTGGGCGGTCGCATGGACGCCCGAGGGTGATGTCGTGGCAGAGGCCTACGTGAACATGATTCCGACACGGCACGGCGGCACCCACCTTTCGGGCCTGCGCGAGGGCCTGTACAACGCCATTCGCAGCTTCATCGATCACCACGCGATGGGACAGCGCGGCGTCAAGATCGTCCCCGAGGACGTCTGGTCGAGGGCATCCTACGTTCTTTCGGTCAAGATGCTCGATCCGCAGTTCAAGGGTCAGGTCAAGAACGAACTCATCTCGCGCGACGCGGTGAAACTCGTGGCCCAGATGGTGCGCGATCCCTTCGAGCTGTGGCTGTCGCAGCATGTGGACGAGGGCAAGCGCATCGCCGAGCTTGTGATCCGGCAGGCCATGGCGCGAAGCCGGGCGGCACAGAAGGTCGAGCGGCGTAAGAGTTCGGGCGTGGCCGTCCTTCCCGGCAAGCTGACCGACTGCGCCTCGGACGATCCGGAGCGGAACGAATTGTTCATCGTCGAGGGAGATTCGGCGGGCGGTTCGGCGAAGCAGGCGCGCGACAAGGAATTCCAGGCAGTGCTGCCACTCAAGGGCAAGCCGAAGAACACCTGGCAGGACGCGCAGGAGACGCTGTACGCGAACAAGGAAATCGAGGCGATAGCGCTCGCGATCGGCGTCGAACTGCACAAGGCCGGGGAGCCCGCGGACCTTTCGGCGCTGCGCTACCAGCGCATCGTGATCCTTGCCGATGCCGACGTGGACGGCTCGCATATTCAGGTGCTGCTGCTGACGCTTTTTTTCCGTCATTTTCCGAAGCTGATCGAGGGCGGGCATGTATTCATGGCGCAGCCGCCCCTGTTCCGGATAGACGTGACTTCGCTCGGCAAGGGCAAGCCGGCGCGCAAGCTCTACGCGCTCGACAGGCAGGAACTCGATGGCATCGAGGAGAAGCTGCGGGACGAGGGTGTCGGCGAGGGCAAGTGGGCGGTATCGCGATTCAAGGGCCTGGGAGAGATGAGTCCCGAACAGCTCTGGGAAACGACCCTCAATCCCGATACGCGCCGGATGCTTCCGGTGCGGTTCGAGAACGCGGCGCTCAATGAGGACCGCAGCATATTTGACATGATGATGTCCAAGGAGAACGCCTCGCAGCGACGCGAGTGGATGGAGACGTACGGCAATCTCGTTGATGCCGATATTTCTTAGGACGATGCACCATGGGCAACCAGAAGGATCTGTTCGATGGAATCGGGGCGGTCGTCGCTGAGACCGGGAAACCGGATGCATCGGTGAGCGCGGGCACCGGCGGAAACGTGCCAGCCAAGCCGCAGGGCGGCGGTGGCGGGACCCTGCCGCCGCATTTTGCCCCGATGACGGCTGAGTATGGGGACTCGCTCCCGTTGGGCAGGTACGCGGCGCTGCAATACCTGCAGTACGCGGTCAGCACCGTCAAGGACCGAGCGCTGCCGCGCGTGGGCGACGGTCAGAAGCCGGTGCAGGCCCGAATTCTGTATGCGATGTGGGAAATGGGCGGTCGCTCCGGCAGCCCGCGCAAGAAGTCCGCGCGCGTGGTCGGCGACGTGCTTGGCAAGTTCCATCCCCATGGCGACGCCTCGGTGTACGACGCGTTGGTTCGGATCGCGCAGGACTTCACCATGCGCTATCCGCTGGTGGACGGTGAGGGCAATTTCGGCTCCCGGGACGGCGACGATCCGGCTGCGATGCGCTACACCGAGGCGCGACTGACCAAGTTTGCGGAGGTTCTGCTCGCGGAACTCGACAGCGGAACGGTAGACTACTCGCCCAACTACGACGGCAGCCTCTCCGAGCCCAAGATCCTTCCCGCGCGACTGCCGGTGGTGCTGCTGAACGGCGCCTCGGGCATTGCCGTCGGCATGGCCACCGAAATTCCGAGCCACAACCTGAACGAGGTCGTGAACGGCGCGATCGCGCTCATCCGCGACCCCGAGCTTTCGGTCGCGAGCCTGATGAAGCACATCAAGGGCCCGGATTTCCCCGGCGGGGGGCAGATCATCACGCCGCGCGCCGAGATGCGCGAGGCCTATGCGTCCGGCAGGGGTTCGGTACGAGTGAGGGCGCGCTGGACCATCGAGCGGCTGGCACGCGGGCAGTGGCAGGTCGTGGTCTACGAGCTGCCGCCTGGAACGTCGTCACGCAAGATCCTTGAAGAAATCGAGGCGATCACCAATCCGCAGCCCCGGCCCGGGAAGAAGTCGCTCACGCCGGAACAGCAACGCGAGAAGCAGCTGATGCTTTCGATGCTCGACAAGGCTCGCGACGAGTCGGACCGCACGCATCCTGTGCGCCTCGTATTCGAGCCGAAATCCTCGCGGATCGACGAGCAGGAGTTCATCAACCTGCTGCTTGCCAAGACGAGCATGGAGACCAACGCCTCCATCAACCTGGTGATGGTGGGTCTGGACGGGCGGCCGACCGGGAAGAATCTCAGGGATATCCTGGCCGAATGGCTGCAGTTCCGTTTTACCACCGTGACCCGGCGCACCAAGTTCCGGCTCGAGCGCGTCCTGGACAGGGCGCACGTGCTGGAAGGCCGGATGATCGTCCTGCTGAACGTGGACAAGGTGATCAAGATCATTCGCAATGCGGACGATCCAAAGGCGGACCTGATCAAGGCGTTCAAACTCACGGAGCGGCAGGCCGACGACATCCTGGAGATCCGGCTGCGCCAGCTCGCCAAGCTCGAGCACATCAAGGTTGAGAGGGAACTGGAGGAATTGCGCAAGGACCGCAAGAGTCTGGAGAAGATTCTGGGCACTCGCAAGGCACTCGAGGAGTTGGTGATCCAGGAGATCGAGGCTGACGCGAAAGCCTTTGGCGACAAGCGGCGCACCATGATCGAGGAATCTGAAAAGGCGGTGGTTGAGACGCTTGCGATCGACGAACCGGTGACTGTCATCTTCTCCCGCAACGGATGGGTGCGGGCGCGACAGGGCTGGGGTATCGATCCGGGCACGCTGTCCTTCAAGGAAGGTGATGGACTGCTCGCGTTGCTCCCGTGCCGCACGGTCGATCCGGTCGTGTTCCTGGATTCGCTGGGCCGCGCGTACACGGTCAACGCGGCGGAGCTGCCGCCGGCGCGCGGCGACGGCGCACCGGCGTCTTCGCTCGTGGATGTGCAGGGAGGGGCAAAGATCATGTATTGCCTCGGGGGAAAATCCGACACCGCCGTGCTCGTCGCTTCCACGGGTGGCTACGGATTTCTCACCAAGCTTGCGGACATGATGTCCGCTCGCAAGGCTGGTAGGGAATTCCTGACCCTCGGCGAGGGTGAGGCGCCGGTTGCGCCCTTCGTCTGCGAGGACGCTACCGGAAACTTCGTCGCTGCAATATCCGAGCACGGGCGCCTGCTCGTATTCGGTATTGGCGAGATGCGCCAGGTCTCACGCGGCCGCGGCGTGATCATTATGGGTCTGGAGGAGGGCGAGAAGCTGCTTGCGGCGGCGGTATTCAATGGCAAGTCGCTCGGGGTGGCCGGCGTGGGGCGCGGCGGGAAGGAAAGGGAGTTGGTGCTTTCGGGCGAGAAACTGAAACATCACTTCGGTCACCGTGCGCGCATGGGCCGCGTTCTGCCGGAGAAGCTGAAACCCACCGCGCTGCAGATTGCCGGAGCGACGCGGGCCGAGGCCGGCTGACGTTGCACCCTGTGCTACACTGGCCGTGCTCCCGGTTTCAGAGACACGCTTGAGCAGTGCGGCGGGTTTCGACGACTATGGCGAGCCTCCCCGCGTTGCAGCGTGGTGAATCTGGTCAGGTCCGGAAGGAAGCAGCCACAGCTACTTACTGCAAGTGCCGGGGGTCAGGCTCGCCACCCAATGCACGATGGCACCATGGCGCGATGATGATCCGGAGGAGAGGGCGCATACCCCCTTCGCCCCCGGCATCGTCCTCCTCTTCCCCGATCTCCGGCCCTCCATCGTTGATCCTAGCTGTTAGAATTTCCCCATGAGCTATCAGGTTCTCGCCCGCAAGTGGCGCCCGCGCACCTTTGAGACGCTGGTCGGGCAGGAGCACGTGGTCAAGGCGCTCACCCACGCCCTGGACCAGAACCGGCTGCACCACGCATATCTGTTCACCGGCACGCGTGGCGTGGGCAAAACCACGATTGCGCGGATCCTGGCGAAATCGCTCAACTGCGAGACCGGTATCAGCGCCAAGCCCTGCGGGAAGTGCTCGGCCTGCGTCGAGATCGACAGCGGCCGGTTCATCGACCTGATCGAGGTCGACGCCGCCACCAACACGAAGGTGGACGAGATGCGCCAGCTCCTCGAGAACGCCGTCTACGCGCCAACGCGGGGACGATTCAAGGTGTACGTGATCGACGAGGTGCACATGCTGTCCACGTCGGCCTTCAACGCCATGCTGAAGACCCTCGAGGAGCCGCCGGAGCACATCAAGTTCGTCCTGGCCACGACGGATCCGCAGAAGATCCCGGTGACGGTCCTTTCGCGGTGTCTGCAGTTCAATCTCAAGCAGATGCCGGCTGCGTCGATCTCGGCGCATCTCGCACGTGTGCTCGGCGAGGAAAAGATCAAGGGCGAGCCAGCAGCCCTCAGGCTCATTGCTGCCGCAGCAAGGGGCAGCATGCGTGACGCGTTATCGCTGCTTGACCAGGCCATATCCTATTGTGCAGGGGAATTGACCGAGGCATCGGTAAGGGCGATGCTCGGCACGGTCGATAACAGTTTTCTGTTCGCCATCGTGCAGGCGCTGGCGCAGGGCGATGCGCGTGCGGCGCTTGCCGTGGCCGACGACATGGAGTCGCGAAATCTGTCGTTCGATGCGGCGCTGCAGGATCTGGCCACCCTGCTGCATCGGGTGGCGCTTGCGCAGACGTTGCCGGCGGTGCTTTCCGACGAGGACCCCAACAGAGACACGATCCTGGGCCTTGCGAGATCACTCCAGCCGGAAGAAGCGCAGCTCTATTACCAAATCGCCCTGCATGGCAGGCAGGATCTACCGCTTGCGCCGGATGGCTACGCAGGATTCACGATGAGTCTGCTGAGGATGTTTGCCTTCAGGCCCGACGTCGACGATGTCGGTGGCGGCACGGCGAGGGGGTCAGGGGCAGGAATTTCCGGTGCAGGCACGAGCACGCGGCCGACGCGTGCTGCGCAGGCCACCGCTCGGGCGCCCGGCGCCTTCGATGGCGACTGGCCGGGGCTCGCAAAGTCACTTCACGTGAGCGGCATGGCAAAACAGCTCGCGCAGCAGAGCGAGTTGAAGAGCTTCGATGGCGATGCCATGGAACTGTGCGTGCCGAGCACGATGAAGCATCTCGCGGACAAGCCCTACCAGGACAAGCTGAAAGCAGCCTTGCGGGACCATTTCGGCAGGCCGATTCGGCTCGGGGTAAAGATCGGCGGTACAACCGGAAATACTGCCCAGGACCAGGCTGTGGCGTCGATCCAGCAGGATCCCTTTGTTCGCGATATGGTCGAAACTCTGGATGCCACGATCGTCACGTCGTCGATCAAGCCGGTTCAGTCAGCAGCGGAGAGCAGAGATGATCAATAAAGGACAAATTGCCGGTCTGATGAAGCAGGCGCAGCAGATGCAGGAAAACATGCGCCGTATGCAGGAGCAACTGGCCGACATCGAAGTCGAGGGCCAGGCCGGCGCCGGCCTGGTGAAGATCGTCATGACGTGCAAGCACGACGTCAAACGCGTGAGCATCGATCCGACCCTGCTCGCGGACGACAAGGACATGCTCGAGGATCTCGTAGCCGCGGCGGTCAACGATGCAGTGCGGCGCGTTGAATCGACGGTCCAGGAAAAGATGGCCGGTGTCACCGCCGGCCTGCCGCTGCCACCGGGAATGAAATTGCCGTTTTGAAGTCTTCCCGTTTTGAAGTCTCCCCGTTTTGAAGTCTCCGAGTAGCCTCGAAGAACTGATGGAAGCGCTGCGCTGCCTGCCCGGGATCGGGCCCAAGGCGGCGCAACGAACGGCCTATCATCTTCTGCAATACGACAGGCCCGGAGCGCAGCGCTTGGCCAGTGCTCTCGGGCGAGCGCTGCAGACCATAAGCCGCTGTGCCAGGTGCAACAGCTTCACCGAGGAGGAGCTGTGCGTGCTGTGCGCATCGCCCAAGCGCGATGCGTCATTGCTGTGCGTGGTTGAGACGCCTGCCGATCTGCTCATGATGGAGCAGACCCTTGCTTATGGCGGTCTCTACTTCGTTCTGATGGGCCGGCTGTCGCCGCTGGATGGCATCGGTCCGAGGGAAATCGGTCTCGACGTGCTGCAGAAACGCGCTGCAGACGGAACGGTGAAGGAGGTCATCGTCGCGACCAATTTCACCAACGAAGGTGAGGCGACAGCCCATTACATCGGCGAGATGCTGAACGGTCGCGGTATCAGAGTTTCCCGGATCGCCCGGGGCATTCCCGTGGGCGGTGAACTTGAATACGTCGACACCGGAACGCTCGCGCAGGCGCTGGTCGAGCGTCGACCGGTCTGAAAGGCATGGGCGAGCAGATGAAACCGCTGGCCGGAATCCGGGTACTTGAACTGGGCCAGCTGATCGCCGGACCCTTCGCCGGGAAATGTCTTGCCGAGTTCGGTGCAGAGGTGATCAAGATCGAGCCTCCCGAGACGGGCGATCCATTGCGCCAATGGCGCATGCTTCACAATGGCACGTCGCTTTGGTGGTACGTTCAGAACCGGAACAAGAAGTCCGTCACGTTGAACCTTCGCGTGCAGGAGGCTCAGGAGATCGCGCGCCGCCTGGCGAAGACGGCAGACGTGGTCATTGAAAACTTCCGTCCGGCCACTCTTGAGAAATGGGGCTTAGGGTACGAGGTGCTGTCTCGTGACAACCCGGGCCTGGTGATGCTGCGGCTCTCCGGATTCGGCCAGACCGGGCCGCTGCGCGATCAGGCCGGTTTTGGCGCCATAGGAGAATCAATGGGCGGACTGCGGTATGTCACAGGGTTTCCCGACCGGGCGCCCGTCAGACCGAACCTTTCCATCGGCGATTCGATCGCTTCGCTCCACGGGGTGATCGGCGTGCTCATGGCGCTCCGCCATCGCGACACCAGCGGCGGACGGGGGCAGGTCGTAGACGTTGCACTGTATGAAGCCGTCTTCAACATGATGGAAAGCGTGTTACCGGAATTCGACATGTTCGGCGTGGTGCGGGAGCGCACCGGGAGCAATCTGACCGGAATCGTGCCCTCGAACACCTATGTCACCCGCGATGGTCAGCATGTCGTGATCGGGGCGAACGGCGACTCGATTTTCAAGCGCCTGATGAAAATGATCGGGCGCGAGGATCTTGCAGTGGATCCCTCCCTTGCGGACAATGCCGGGCGCGCGAAGCGGGCCGACGAACTCGATTCCGTTATCGGCGAGTGGACCGGTCGCCACGACGCCGAGCAGGCCGTACGCCTGCTCAACGATGCGCAGGTGCCCAACGGCAAGATCTACAGCATCGCCGATATCGTTCGCGAGCCGCAGTACCAGGCACGCGACATGATCCGCGAGGTGAAACTCCCCGACGGCGCATCGCTCAAGGTGCCGGGGATCGTGCCCAGGCTGTCCGAGACGCCCGGGGGCATTGAGTGGGTCGGGCCCAAGCTCGGAGAGCATACCGAGGAGGTGCTCAGTTCTCTCGGATACAGCAGTGCAGAAATCGCTTCGTTGCGCGAACGCAAGGTCATCTGATCCAGAAGGGGGTACTGACCGTATGGCTTCGCCCCCCGTAGGTTTCAAGGGCCGCGGCGCCGCGGGTAATCCCGCCGGCCGATTCGAGCTACTTGAACGGGAACGCGATCCGGAGCCGGCTGAGATCGGGCAAGCACCGTCCACCGTGGTTGAAACACGCTCGGCGCGTACCATCATCGCGCGCAACGACTCGCCGGATATTCCCTTCTCGCAGTCGATCAACCCGTACCAGGGATGCGAGCACGGATGCATCTACTGTTATGCGCGGCCCAGTCATGCTTACTTGGGGCTGTCGCCCGGTATTGACTTTGAGACGCGTATATTCGCGAAGGTCAACGCAGCCGAACTGCTCCGCAAGGAAGTTTCGCGGCCAGGATACCGCTGCGACATTATTGCCATCGGTTCCAATACGGACGCATATCAGCCAGTCGAGCGCGAACTGCGCATCACGCGCGGCGTTCTCGAGGTCCTGCACGAATTTCGCCACCCGGTGGGTATCGTCACGAAGTCGGTGCTGGTTGAGCGCGACATCGACCTGCTCGCCCCCATGGCGGCCGACGGCCTGGCGGAGGTATTCGTGTCGGTCACCACACTGGACGCAGACGTCGCGCGGCATCTGGAGCCGCGTGCCGCAGCGCCGTTGCGCAGAGTCGGGACCCTGCGGCGCCTCGCTGAGGCTGGCATACCCTGCGGTGTGCTCGTCGCGCCGGTCATACCGTTCCTCAACGACAAGGACATCGAGCGGATTCTCGAACAGGCCTGCAAGGCCGGTGCCACGCGTGCCGGGTATCAGATGTTGCGACTGCCGCATGAGGTAAAAGACCTGTTCAAGGACTGGCTGGCGCGGCACTATCCGCTCAAGGCGGCGCATGTCATGGCGCGCGTGCGCGATCTGCGCGGTGGAAAGGAAAACGACCCGAGATTCGGTACGCGCATGCAGGGGGAAGGATGTTACGCGGATCTTGTCGCGCAAAGGTTCGAGGTCGCGTGTAAGCGTCTCGGTTTGAATGCGTCAGGGCGAGGGCGGCTCGACACGAGCAGATTCCGCGTTCCGGGCCCCGAGCAGATGCGGCTTTTCTGAGTCCGTATTCGTTGACATACCTCGGCAGGTATGTGAGCATCTGTGGACGACGCTGAAGGGAAGCAAAATAGTAATGTATAAACAATGTGTTATTGGAGAAATGGGATGAGAACTGGATTCCAGTACCTGGCCGCTCTGTGCGCGGCAGTGGCAGCCTCGACTGCCTTTGCCCAAGGCGTGCCTGAAAAGCCGAGAGTGCATATCGCGGTGGGTGGGAAAGCGGCGTTTTATTACCTGCCGCTGACAATCGCAGAGCAACTGGGCTATTTCAAAGCCGAAGGGCTGGAGGTGCAGATTAGCGATTTCGCAGGCGGCTCACAGGCATTGCGCGCGGTGGTCGGGGGCAGCGCGGACGTCGTTTCGGGCGCCTACGAGCACACCTTCAACCTGCAGTCAAAGAACCAGATCTTCCAGGCTTTCGTGCAGCAGGGACGGGCGCCGATGATCGTGATCGGTGTTGCCGGCCCAAAGGCGAAAACCTACAAGTCGGCGAAGGATCTGAAGGGGATGAAGATCGGGGTCTCGGCGCCAGGTTCCTCGACCAACATGGTGGTCAATTTTTTCATCGCAAAAGAGGGGCTCAGGCCTTCGGACGTGTCGATCATTGGCGTGGGCACGGGGTCGGGCGCCGTCGCCGCGACAAAGAGCGGTCAGATCGACGCGATTTCCAACCTCGATCCGGTGATGACGAAACTCGAGCAGGACGGCGACATCAGGATCATCGTCGACACGCGCACGCTCAAGGGAGCCGAACAGCTATTCGGCGGCCCGATGCCCGCCGGCTGCCTGTACGCGCCGATCGAATTCGTGCGCAAGAATCCCAACACGGTCCAGGCGCTCACCAACGCCATGGTGCGCGCGGACAAGTGGATCCAGCGGGCTTCGCCGCAGGAGATTCTGAAGACGGTGCCGGAGGCCTATCTGCTTGGCGACAGGGCGTTGTACCTGTTCTCCTTCAGCAAGGTGAGGGAAGCGCTGTCACCCGACGGGTACATCTCGGATGCGGGGGCGAGAACGGCGCTGCGCGTGATCAAGGATTTCAATCCGGACATCAAGCCCGAGTCCATCAAGATCGAGCTCACTTACACCAACGAGTTCGTCAAGAAGGCGAACGCGAAGTACAAGTGACCGCGACCCGAGGTCGTGGTCACGGACCCGAATGCGGGGATCGTGCAGGAATTGACCTGTGACTGGATTCCCGCCTGTGCCGGAACGATATCGCGACAGCGGTCAACATGGCCCCCAGCCTCGCGCTCGATAGCGTCACCTGTACCTTCATCGCGCGTGACCAGCCCGACGCGCGTTACACGGCAGTCGCCGACACGACACTGCAGGTCGAGGCGGGCGAGTTCGTGTCCGTAGTCGGGCCGACCGGCTGCGGAAAATCGACGCTGCTCAACGTCGCCGCCGGACTGCTGGAGCCGTCATCCGGCTCGGTCAGGGTGCTCGGCGAGCCGCTTGCCGGAATCAACTCGCGCGCCGGTTACATGTTTCAGGCCGACGCGCTGATGCCCTGGCGCAATACGCTCGACAACGTCATCGCGGGCCTGGAGTTCCGCGGTGTAGCGCCGGGAGAAGCTCGCGGGCGGGGCAACGAGTGGCTGAAGCGGGTCGGTTTGGGCGGCTTCGGCGGACGTTACCCGCACCAGCTCTCAGGCGGGATGCGCAAGCGAGTCGCGCTGGCGCAGATGCTGATCCTCAACCCGCAGATCCTGCTCATGGACGAGCCGTTCTCCGCGCTCGATGTCCAGACGCGGCAGCTCATGGAGAACGAGTTACTCGAGCTGTGGTCGGCGGATCGCAAGTCCGTAGTGTTCATTACGCACGATCTCGAGGAGGCGATCTCGCTTTCCGACCGCGTCGTAGTGCTCTCGGCCGGGCCTGCGTCACACCCGATCGGCGAGTACGTGGTCGATATTCCACGGCCGCGCGACGTTGCAGAGGTCCGGCTGCTGCCGCGCTTCGTCGAGCTGCACACGCAGATCTGGCATGCGATGAAGCAAGAGGTGCTGAAAGGCTATGCCCAGCAACAACTCGGATAAGGGTGGGAACAGGGCCAAGCGATCGAAGCCGCGGTCAGGGCCGCGCCACCTGCGCCTGTATCAGGTGCTGGTATTGGTCGCATGCTTCGTTCTCTGGCACGCGCTCGCCAGCCCGACGCTGCTGCCGCCGCTTTACTTCGACGATGCCTACAAGGCGGCGTTCTTCTTCGGCGAGCCACTCCAGGTCCTCGAACGGCTGTGGAACTGGTTCGCCTCGGGCGAGATCTACCCGCACCTCTGGGTGACATTACTGGAGACCGTGCTCGCCTTCGTGATCGGCACTGTGTTCGGGATGCTGATCGGCCTGTGGCTCGGGCTGTCGCCGACCTCCTCGGCCATCTGCGATCCCTACATCAAGGCGGCGAATGCCATGCCGCGCGTGATTCTGGCGCCGATCTTTTTCGTCTGGTTCGGGTTGGGCATGGCGTCGAAGGTGGCACTTGGGGTGACACTGGTTTTCTTCATCGTGTTTTTCAACGTCTATCAGGGCGTTCGCGAAGTGAGTCCGGTCGTTCTCGCGAGTGTGAGAATGCTGGGCGCCACGCCGAGGCAACTACTGCGCCACGTCTATCTGCCGAGCGCAATGAGTTGGGTGTTCGCCAGCCTGCACAATTCGGTCGGCCTTGCATTCGTCGGTGCGGTCGTCGGCGAGTACCTGGGGTCGGCAAAAGGCGTTGGCTACCTGATCCACCAGGCGGAAGGCGTATTTGATATCAACACCGTTTTCGCGGGGATCCTACTGCTCACCGCTTTTGCACTGGTTTTGGATTGGATTGTCGGATTGCTTGAGACGCGACTGATGGTGTGGCAGCCACGCTCATCCGAGACCGAGCGCGTGTGATCTGCTACAGGCCCGTCTCATGTATCGAGCTGATAAATGATGCGATTGGCGCGACGCAGCCGGCTCGAAAGTTCCCGCCCGAGATTGGTAAGCAACTTGATGGCAACGGCGGGATGGGATTTTTTTATCATGTCGAAGTCGTCAGCCGAGAGAACGTAGCACACGAGCGGCTCATCGGACGTGACGGTAGCCG
>Ga0315281_10008524_pt1 | contig 14340 bp, 15 predicted proteins | sample YL17G07_0_MG_FD_204540 | JGI IMG/M metagenome (GOLD analysis project Ga0315281, IMG submission 204540) | Sediment microbial communities from Yellowstone Lake, YNP, Wyoming, USA - YL17G07_0 | ecosystem: Environmental > Aquatic > Freshwater > Lake > Sediment | place: USA: Wyoming | collected...
GTTCAGAACTGGCGGGAGCGTGTCGGATCCACGATCAACCGTGGGGCTCTCGGCCGGTCAGACCTTGCGGGTCCCTGCGCGAGTGGTGATGTTGGGCCCGCCGTAGCCGCTCATCTCTCCGATGAGCTTGGCCCGAATCTGACGCACGACCGGTCGCCAGTCCAACGCATCATACCCGAGTCGCGCAACCAGTTGCTCGGCGTTCCATTGCATGCCGCCGCGCCACAACGATTTCAGCTCATCGCCGCCGGCGGCGGTGCGCCACCACGCATCGCCATGACGGGCCCGGAGGTGCTCGGTGAGCGCGCCGTCGACCATGGCGCAGCGCAGGTAGGCGGCGGCGTACATGCCGTCATCGATCGACAGGAAGCGCTCCTCGGGCTCGCGCACGCCGGTCAGCAGGCCGACCATGCCGGCGTAGGTGGCCCGCTGCAGGTTCGCGTCTCCCCCGCGATGCAGCCGCAGTTCGTAGAGATGCCGCGCAGCCAGCATGCGCAGGCGCGCGAGGTGGTACAGCGCAAGAAAGTCGCCGAAGGCGGCGGCGTGGTCCTCCGGCATGCCGAGCTGCTCCGTCAGCCAGCCGGGTTCCATTACCAACCGCTCGAAGGCCGTGGCATACCCCTCGGACACCGAGGCGTCGCCGAGCTCTCGCTGGGAGACGGGCAGTGCAGGATCCACGTGCAGGAAGTGCTCGAGATGCCCGGCCTCGTGGAGCGCGGCAGCGTAGTCGTCCCAGCCGCCATGGGGCTGGATCACCAGCCGAACGTCGTTCGGCGCGCTGACCACCGACACGAAGGCGCGCGGCGACTTGTTGGGCCGCGCCTCGACATCGAGCGTGGCCCCAGGCAGTCCACGCAGCTCGATCCCCATCCCGCGGAGGGTGGACTCGAGTACCGGGAGCATGCGTCGCGCCTCGAACCAGTGATCCCACCCGCCACCCCGCAGCAGGTGCCAGAGGTCGGCCAGGCTGGCGTCGCCCTGCTCGATCTCGATCCGTGCCAGGTAGCGGCGCAGCGCCGCGAAGTACTGCGTCTCGGTATCGGCGACGAGGGCCCGCATCTCTGCGCCGAGCGCGTCGGGGTCGAAGCCGCGGGTGACACGGATGAGGTCGACGTAGTCGACGTAGCCGAGCACGCGGGTCAGCTCCGCGATGCGGTCGAGGCGCTCGGCGCGGAGCGGGTTCAGCGCCTCCTCGGCCTCCCGGTACGAATCGAAGAGCGCGTTTCGTTCGGCGCGGCTGCTGACATCGCTGATGCGGTTGCGCAGTGCTCGAAACGCAATCCGTTCGCCGCGCCACACCACCACGGCCGTTGCGGCGGCGGTGCCGATGGCATCGGTCAGGGGGGCGACCGCCCGCTGCAGGTAGCCGTCGGTGGCGAAGGCAAGCAGTGCGCGGTTGCGACCGACCTCCGGTCCGCCGGCCTCCACGGCCTGCCGCAGCCCATCCACCGCTTTGCGCTCGAAGAGGGCGGCGTGCCGCGCGTAGATCGGCTCCAGCGCGAGGCTGTCGCGCAGCCCGGCCAGGTGCTGGTACTGCTCCTCCTCGCTCTCGGCCAGGAAGGCGCCGGCGGCGCGTTCGTACGCGTCGCGCGTCGAGGTTGTGGAGCGCGAACGGATGCGCGGCTGCGCGGTCGGCATCGGATCAGGCGCTGGGTTCAGGTCGTGCGGCCGCAGCCGGGGCCAGCGAGCCGGTTGCCACGCCGGAGGCGCGGGCAGCCGCACCGATGAAGTCGCGGAAGAGCGGGTGCGGACGATTGGGCCGGCTCTTCAGCTCGGGATGCGCCTGGGTGGCCACAAACCACGGGTGATCCCGCAGCTCGATGTACTCGACCAGCCGCCCGTCGGGAGAAACGCCGCTGAACCACATCCCCGCCTCGCTCAGCCGATCGCGGTAGGCGTTGTTGACCTCGAAGCGATGGCGATGCCGGTCATAGGCGATCTCGGCGCCGTAGGCGGCGCGCACCAGCGACCCCTCCTCCAGCTTTGCCGGGTAGAGGCCGAGGCGCATCGTGCCGCCCTTGTCGGTGACATCGGTCTGATCGGGCATGAGATCGATGACCGGGTGCTCGGTGAAGACGTTGAACTCGGAGCTGTTGGCATCATCGGTCCCGAGGGCCATCCGGGCGAATTCGATCACCGCGCACTGCAGGCCCAGGCAGAGGCCGAGGTACGGAACGCGCTGCTCACGCGCCCAGCGGATGGCGCGGATCTTGCCCTCCACACCGCGATAGCCGAAGCCGCCGGGGACGAGCACGCCGGCCACGCCGGCCAGCTCATCGGCCACCTGCTCGGGCTCGATCCGTTCCAGGTGCTCGCTCCCGATCCAGCGCACCTTGACCTCTACGCGGTGATGGAGTGCCGCGTGCTTGAGCGCCTCGCTGACGCTGATGTAGGCGTCGGGCAGCTCGGTGTACTTGCCCACGATGGCGATCTCGACGGTCGGACGCGGGGCGCGGATGCGCGCCACCAGGTCCTGCCAATCGGCAAGGTCCGGCTCGCCGGCAGAGATGTCGAGCTCGCGGGTGATGAGCTTCCCGAGGCCGGCGCGCTCGAGCTGGAGCGGCACCTCGTAGATGCTGCTGGCGGTCTTGAGCGGGATCACGGCATGCACGTCAACGTCGGTGAAGAGGCTGACCTTGTCGAGGATCTCGTCGTCGATCGACTCGTCGCTGCGCAGGATGATGACGTCCGGCTGGATGCCGATCCCCCGGATCTCCTTGACGCTGTGCTGCGTCGGCTTGGTCTTCAACTCGCCGGTGGCGCCGATCTGGGGGAGCCAGGTGACGTGGACGTAGAGCACGTTGCGGCGGCCGACATCCTTGCGCATCTGGCGGATCGCCTCCAGGAACGGGAGGCTCTCGATATCGCCGACCGTGCCGCCGACCTCGACCACCACCACGCCGTGCGCGGCCAGGCCGCTCGTCGCCACGGATCCGGTCCCCTCGCGCGCCACGCGCGCAATCCGCTCCTTGATCTCGTTGGTGATGTGCGGGATCACCTGCACGGTGCCGCCCAGGTAGTCGCCGCGGCGCTCCTTGGCGATCACGCTCTGGTAGATGCGCCCGGTGGTGACGTTGCTGGCCTGCGAAAGGTTCTCGTCGATGAAGCGCTCGTAGTGCCCGAGATCGAGATCGGTCTCGGCGCCGTCATCGGTGACGAAGACCTCGCCGTGCTGGTACGGCGACATCGTCCCGGGATCGATGTTGATGTACGGGTCGAGCTTGAGGATGCTGACCGGGATGCCACGCGCCTTGAGGATGCGGCCGATGGAGGCGGCGGTAATCCCCTTGCCGAGCGAGCTGGTGACGCCGCCGGTCACGAAGACATACTTTGGCATCGCTCGGTACCTCAGCCTCGTGGCTCAAGCGTGCGGTCGGGCTTCATGAGGGCCGATCTCGGGCAACACGCGAGCAGGGACGCCAACGCCACACTCGGGGGGTCACTATAGCGCACCGGGCAACCCCTATCATCGGCCGATGGATGGTGAACGCGGCTGGTCCTGGCTGTTCCCGATCGGCGCGTGGGCGGTTCGTCACGTCCCCGAGCCGACGGCGCTGGCGGTCAGACTGAGGCCTTACGGATGATCGAGCGGCTGTTCACGGGGGTTCGGCTCATTCACCCCGCGCCGGCGGCGGCGGTCGTCACGCTGTCCGCCGCCCTGGGCGCCATCCTGGCCGCACAGGCCGGGCTGCCCCTCGACGAACGCTGGCTGTTCACCGTGCTGAGCGTCACCGGATCGCAGATCTTCACCGGCGCCACCAACGACCTCGCCGACCGGGACCGCGACGAGGCGGCGCGCCCAGAGAAGCCGCTGCCGTCCGGAGATCTGAGTCTGAACGCCGCCGCCTGGATCGCGTCCGGCGGGTTGGCGCTCCAGCTCGCCGCCAGTTGGCAGGTCGGCCTGCTGCCGCTGGCGCTCGGAGCCGTCGCGTCCGGTTCTGCGCTCGCCTACAACCTCGCCCTCTCGCGGACTCCATTCTCCGCGGTGCCCTATCTGATCAGCTTCGGCATCCTCCCGGCCTGGATCGCGGCCGGGGTTGGCATCCCGATCGAGCGCGTGCTGCCGGCGATCCCCCTCGTCGCGCCTTTCGCGGTCGCCGCGCACCTGGCCAATACGCTCCGCGACTTCGAGGCCGATGCGGCCGGCGGATCGCGCAGCATGGCGCAGGTGCTCGGTCGTCAGGCGAGCCGGCAATTGGCGGTTGGATTGGCGCTGGCGGTCGGGATCGGGGTCGGCGTTGCGCTGCTGATCGGCGGGCGCGTCACGCCGCTGAGCGCGGGCCTCGGAGTGGTAGGGCTGGCCGCCGTGGCGCAGGGGTGGACGAGCGAACGGCGGCTCTGGTACGGCGTGCTGGTGGCGGCGGTCTGCTGGACTGCTGCCTGGGCGCTGTCGACCGCTGCCTAGACGGCGTCCTCCAGCTCCAGGTCGTCCTCGTCGGCCTCCTCGGTCAGCTTGAGCCAGACGAAGAGGGCCGCCAGGATGGTGAGCGGTATGACGATCATCGCCCCCAGCAACGCCGTGACGCTGATGAACAGGAACTTGAAGAGTTTCATGGCTGGTGCCTCCCGGTGTGCCTGCGCCCGCTGGCCGGGCGCCGCTATCGATGCTGTGGTGCCTCGTCGATCATAGCCAAGATGTCTTCGCGGGTGAATTCCAGGAGCTGGTGGCCGGCCACCGCGCCCCCGATCCCGCCGGCGACGAGCATCCGGAACACGAATGAGCCGTCCTGCTCGAAGAAGAAGAGCTCGCGCGGCGGCTGCTTGTCCACGAACTTGCCGATCACCCGGAGGGCCTGCTCGTAGTAGTTCGAGACATCGGCATGAGGGACGTCGGTCCCCGCGCTTCGGCGCCGGCTATTGCCCTCGTCGATCAGCACCCCAACCTGGTCATCCGTCAGCTCGTAGGTGCGCTTTGCCAGGCTGCCGGATGATTCGGTCCAGGCGCCGGAACTCGGCAGCGCGAGACCCTGCAGCAGGAATCCTCCATCCAGCTCGAGCAGGAGCAGCTCCTTCAGCTGCTCCTTATCGGCAAAGGCGCCGATGCTGCGCAGTACTTCTTCCCAGTCCTGCCGCGGACTGCCTTCGTAGATGCGCATCGAATCCCTCGAGGATGGCGGTGCGGGTCAGGATACTCGACGGCGCGACAGCGCCATCGGCTCAGGATCGAGCGGCGGCACGGTTGCGCGCATCCGCCACGGCGATCCGCGCCGCGGTCCGAGCATTGGCCACGATCAGGCCGACGTTCGTCCGCAGCGTGCGCCCGCCGGACAGCTCGGCCACCCGGGCGAGCACGAAGGGCGTCACCGCCCCGGCCCGAACGCCTTCCGCATCGGCCGCGGCCAACGCAGCGGCGATCCAGGCCTCGACCTCCTGAGCAGGGATTGCCAGCTCGGCGGGGGGCGGCTGAACGATCAGGATGCCGCCGGCGCCGGGGAGCGTGAGATGTCGATCGATCACCTCGGCGGCCGATTCGGCGGAATCGACACGATGCGAGAGGCGCAGTCCGGAGGTCGCACTGTAGAAGGCCGGCAGCTGATCGGTCCCCAGCCCGACGACCGGTATCCGGCGCGTCTCGAGCAGCTCGAGGGTGGCCGGCAGATCGAGGATCGATTTCGCGCCGCTGCAGAGCACCGCCACCCGGGTCGCCGCCAGCTCGTCGATGTCGCCGCTGACGTCGAAGGATCTGGACGCACCGCGGTGCACGCCCCCGATGCCGCCCGTCGCCAGGAGGCGGATCCCGGCCATGGCAGCGATGCGCATGGCCGCGCTGACCGTGGTGGAGGCCAGCTTCCCGGCCACCAGGAGAGGCGCGAGGTCACGCGAGGCGGCCTTGGCGGCGCCGTTCGAGGGATCGGCCAGGCGTTCGAGCATCTCCAATGGTGCCCCGATCACGATCCGCCCGGCATCGATGGCCGTGGTGGCCGGCACGGCGCCCTCCGCACGCACCGCCGCCTCCGCCGCGATGGCCGTCTGCAGGTTGTACGGAGCCGGCAGGCCCTGGGCAATCAGGCTCGACTCGAGCGCCACCACCGGGAGCCCGCTCTCCAATGCCGATGCGACCTCGTCAGCCACCCACATGCCCGCCATCTCGCTCACGGTACCGGGTCCGGCTCGCCGTCAACGCGCCCCTGCGCACCGACGACACCGCAGACAAGCGCGCCGAGCCGCCCGGCCTCGGCCATCGCCGTTCGCAGCGATGCTTCATCCGGCGGCCAGTTGCCGCCGGCCAGCGATCCGATCAGGGCGGCGGCGTACGCGTCGCCGGCGCCCGTGGCATCCACCACGCTGATCCGCGGCTCGCCTGCGGTGACCTCGATCAGCGACCCGTGCCCGGCGGCCGCGGATCCACGCGCTCCGCCGGTGACCACCGCCAGTCGCCCGGGAAAGGCTGCGGCGAGAGCGGACGCCGCACTCGAGGGTCCCTCCTCTTCACCTCCGAGGAGCGCGGCGACCTCAGCGCTGCTGAAGACGAGGAGATCTGGATCGGCAGCCCCGATCCGCGAACGGAGTCGGCCGGCGCGGTCATTGCCGGGCCGGAACGAGCCGCCGGCCAGGCTGACGCGGATCGCTGGATCGAGTGACCCCAGCGCGCCTGCCGTCGCATCGCCAACCTCGTCGTCGGCGAGCAGGTAGCCGGAGGCGTGCACCCAATCGGCGCCGGCGGCCGCAACGGCCACGGCGCCCGGATCGAGGCTCGCCCGGTCCGAGAGCATGGTGCGTTCGCCGTCGGCGTCAAGCAGCGAAACGACCACCCCGCTGCGCCTGGCCGACTGCGGAACCAGCTCCACCCGCTCGGCTGCCAGCGCCGCAGCCAGCAGCCGACCGGCCTCGTCGTCGGCAAGTGCGGTGATCAGCCGCACGCGGTGGCCGCGCCGAGCAAGGCGCACGGCCACGTTTGCGCCCTGGCCTCCCGGGCCGAGCGTGATGGCGGCCGGAACGTCGCCGCCGGCGCGGAGAGGCGCGCTCGGGCGTGCCACGAGGTCAATGGTGCTGTCGCCGAGCACGCTGACGAGCATCAGGGCCGGCGTTGCACCCGGATCACCACGGCCTCCGGTTCGCGTACCCCTCGTCGGTGCCGTGCCAATGGGCGACCGCCGGGTCGGCCAGGCGCCAGCAGAGCCAGATCGGCTCGCCATCGCGGAGGCCGGGGAAGTCGACCAGCCCCATCTCGACATCGCGCAGCTCGACGCCCATGGCGGCCAGGTGGTCGGTAAGCCCGCGCATCCCTTCGCGGATCTGCACCACCTCGTACTCCTCGCGATCGGCGCGGGCGGCGGCCGAAGGATCGCCATTCGCGTCCAGCTGACGGTGCAGATCGGCGTGCGCCAGGTCGAGGCGGCGCTGCTCGACGGCGAGCTGGAGCAGGATGGCGCGCACCTGCGGGATGAGCGCGTTGGCCTCATCCAGCGTGTAGGGCGCGTGCGGCTGGTCCATGGCCGCCGATGGTAGCAGGGCGCCGGCGTGCCCCCGTCTGCTAGGATCGCCGGGCTTCGGCTGAGTGGGCCTGCTCCGCGCCGCGACGGCGCCCGCTCTTCAGCAGGAGACGTCCATCTCATGAGCGATGCGACGCGCCGCCACGGCGGCACGAACGACGAGAACCCGGCCACCGATCTCGATCCCTACACCGAATTCGACGAATTCGACCTCCCGTCCTACGTCGGTCGGACGACCTTCCAGAAGGTCCCCCTGATGACCGATGGCGCCGCGCTCAACGCGCGTCGGCCCGACGTGGCGATCGTCGGCGCCCCGTTCGACGACGCGGTCAGCCACCGGCCGGGCGCCCGCTTCGGTCCCCGCGCCATCCGCGCGGCGACCGACCACTCCGGCTCACCGAACTCCCTGCAGCTGGGTATCCAGCCGCTCGACTGGCTCGACGTGGTGGACGCCGGCGATGCGCCGATCGTGCCCGCCAATGCCACGCGCAGCCACGCCGTCATCCGTCGCAAGGTGCTCGAGGTGGCGAGCAGCGGAGCGATCCCGATCGTGCTCGGCGGGGATCACTCCATCACATTTCCGTCCGCCTCGGCCGTGGCCGAGGTGAACGCTCCGCGGCGCATCGGGATCGTCCACTTCGATGCGCACCCCGATACCGCCAACAGCACGTGGGGCGTGCTCGCCTCGCACGGCACCCCCATGCGTCGCCTGATCGAATCGGGCGCGGTGGCGGGGCGCAACTTCGTCCAGGTCGGGCTGCACGGCTACTGGCCGCCGCCGGAGACGATCGCCTGGATGCAGCGCAACGGCCTGCGCAGCCACTACATGACCGAGATCGAGGAGCGGGGCATGGACGCGGTGATGACCGACGCCATTGCCGAGGCGCTCGATGGACCGGACCTGATCTACCTGTCGGTCGACATCGACGTGATCGACCCGGGCATGGCTCCCGGCACGGGCGCTCCGGAGCCCGGCGGGCTGCTGACGCGTGAGCTGCTGCGCGCCATCCGACAGCTGGTCTCCGCGGTGGAGCTGGCCGGCATGGACGTGGTCGAGGTGGCGCCCCCCTACGACGTCAGCGAGGTCACGGCCACCGCCGCCCATCGCTGCGTGATGGAGGCGCTCAGCGCGCTCGCCGCCCGTCGCCGCGCCGCAGGCGGAACTGCCCGTCCGACGGCGCGCTGACCGCGCGTCAGCCGCTGACCGTGAAGGCCGTGGTGGCGGCCAGCTGTCCGTTGCGCTCGATCCAGACGGTGTAGTTGCCGGGGACGAGTCCGGTGAATCGATACCGCAGCCAGCCGTTGCACGGATCCGCGCACGTGCGGTTCAGGTCGGTTGCGAAGGAGATGCTGTTCTCCTTGAGGCGGGACCCGGTCGCGTCGATCAGGACCGCGACCACCTTGTCCACCGAATAGCCATGCGTGTAGCCAACCCAGATCCAGAGCGAGGTGGCGGAGATCGACGCGCCGCTCGAATCGCAGCCGGTGGCACTGGTCGGCATGTCGGTGCACGGCTGCGCCACGGCGGTGAAGCCATCGGGGAAGACCACCGGGCCGCCGCTCGGGAGCGGCGTGAGGCTTGGCCCGACGGTGGAAGACGGCGTCGGCGCGATGGTCGCGCTCGGGGCTGCGGTCGCCGTCGGCTGCGGAGTTTGGGTGGCGGTGGGTGTGGCCCGCGCCAGCCCCGACACGACCCCGGAGAGGACCACGCCCATGCCGAGCGCCATCAGCCCGAGCGCCACGATGGCCACGATGGCCAATGGCCCGATGCCGCGTCGTGCGCGCTCCTCGGGCAGTTCGCGCTCGGAGAAGGCCTCGGCCCGAAATCGGTCGATCGGGTCGAAGGTGTCGTGCGGCTCAATGGGAGAGGGCGGCATCTCCCGTTCGGCCACGGGCCCCGGTTCTGGCTGGGTAAACGGCGCCACCATCGGCTCGTCCGGCAGCGCAGGGATCTCCGCTGGCGGTCCAGCAGCCTCCCGGGCCGATTGCGCGCCGCGCAGCAACGCATCTTCGGGCTCGGGCTCGAACGTCCGATAGACCTGCCGGGCCGGGAGGGCCGCGCCGCAGTGCGTGCAGAAGGCCGCCCAGGGCGTCACCCGGAAGCAGGTCCGGCAGCGAATCTCGTCGGCGTCGCGGGTCGACATCACCCGGCATTGTGCAACGCTGGCCGCGCGGGCGCCAACGGCGCTCGGACGGGGAGGGTCAGGCGCCCGGGCGTTTCCATTCGCTGCCGTCGGCGAATCGCTCGCGCTTCCAGATCGGCAGCTGCTGCTTGACGGCCTCGATCAGGAACCGATTCGCCTCGTAGGCCTCGGCTCGATGCATGGCCGCTGTCACGATCGCGACCGCCGCTTCCCCGATCGGCACCAGCCCGACGCGGTGCATGATCGCCACGTCGCAACCAGGCCAGCGAGCCTCGGCCTCGGCGGCCATTTCGGCCAGGACCGCTCCCGCCATCTCCGGGAACGCCTCGTATTCGAGCTCCAGGACGGTCCGCCCGTCATCGGCGCGGTCGCGCGCTCGCCCCACGAAGGTCACCAGCGCACCATGGCCACCGCCGGCAACAAGAGCCTCGAGCGCGGCGACGTCGATCGGCCCCTCGCTCAGCCCGGTCCGCTGCATCGCGCCCGAACCGCCGCTCACCGGCGGCAGGAAGGCGATCTCGTCGCCGTCGGCCAGGGGCGTCTCCCAGGCCGCGTAGGCCGCGTTGCGGGCGGCCCGCACGAATGGTCGATGCGGCGCCAGCGCAGGGTGGCGCTCCCGGAGGGCCTCCCACGCCGCCGACAGGGTCGCGCCGTCGGGAAGCTCCAGCTCGGTCCGCCCGCTCGACAGCTCGCGGAGCATGGCGAAGCAGCGGACGGCGACCCGCATCAGACGGGCACGCCGGTCAGCAGGGTGATGCTGGCGCCGGCGATCGAGCCTGCCATGACGAAGGCGAGCCCGATGTAGAGCAGCCCGGTCGTCGCCTGCAGCGAGGCGGCTCGACTGGCCAGGATGGCGAGGACGGAGATGACGATCGGAAGGCCGATGCCGACCACCAGCCTCAGCCAGGTGATCCAGCCGATCGGTCCGCCGAGCGGCCCCGAGGAGATGAGCAGGAACGCGGCTGCGCAAGCCAGCCCCTGGACCAGCAAGGCGCCGGCCAGGAGGCGAACCATGCGCACGAGGGGCGCGGGCGAAAGCTGCGGCGTGACGAGATACCAGTGCCCGAGCAGCATGGCGGCGGCGGCGGCTCCGAGCGCCACCGCCGACAGGGCGAGCTGAAGCGCGAAGAGCGGCGCGCTCAGGGAACCGCCGGCGGCGGCCAGCACGACGAGCGACAGGATGCCCGCCATCCCGGCCGCCACCGCCAGGCCGCCGCGCGGCCACTTCGCGATGGAGGCGACGAGGTAGGCGACGGTCAGGCCGGCGAAGATCCAGACCAGCGTCCGGCGCTCGTCGGCCGTGGCGTCGGCCCAGGTCCCTGGAGCCAGATTCAGTTCGGAGAGCAGGAGGATCGCCGCGCAGACCGTGAGCAGGCCGGCCATGAAGAGCCGATAGCCCCGCGTCGTTCCACCCCACAGCTCCGTGCCGCCCACCACCAGCAGCGAGCCGGCGGTGAGCGTGTCCCAGAAGATCCAGTTGACGAAGGGAAGCGCGTCGATCGACATCGATCCGCTCAGCCTGCCAGGCTGCCGGTCAGGCCGATCTCCACCCAGCCATCGGCGCTGACCCGGACGGGGAACGTCTCCACCGGTTCGGTCGCCGGCGGCACGACCGCCGCGCCGGTCCGTACATCGAAGCAGCCGCCGTGCCAGGCACAGACCAGCACCTCGTCGCGTGGATCGAAGCCTGCCTCGGAGAGTGGGAAGTCCTTGTGCGAGCAGTTGTTCTGCACGGCAAAGAACTCGCCGCGGTGCCGCACCAGGACGACCGGCCTGCCGTCGATCTCGACCGGGATCAGCTCCCCGTCGCGCAGGTCGGCGGCGGGCAGGAGGCGGGCGTAGCGCGGGGCGCCGGCGGCCGGCGCGGTGGCAAGATCGGTCACCGGGAACGCTACAGGGGTCGTGCGAAGGCGAGCAGGCGCGGCTCGGTCATATCCTCGATCGACCAGCGCAGGCCCTCGCGGCCGATCCCCGAATCCTTCACGCCGCCGTACGGCATGGCGTCGGTGCGCCAGGTCGGAACGTCATTGACGATAACGCCGCCGACCTCGAGCTCGTCGTGGGCCTGCAGCGTGCGCTCCAGGTCGTTGGTGAAGACGCCGCATTGCAGGCCGAACTGGCTGTCGTTGATGGCGGCGAGCGCGGCGGCGAAGTCGGGGACGCGGAACAGGTTCACGACCGGCGCGAAGACCTCCTCGCCGCAGACGCGGGCGTCCTTCGGCACGTCGACGAGCACGGTCGGCGGATAGAAGAGGCCGCTCGGCTCCCCGCCGGTCAGCGCGCGGGCGCCGCTCGCGACGGCCTCGGCGACCCATTCGCGCGTCCGAGCGACCGCCTTGCCGTCCACCATTGGTCCCAGGTCCGTGGCCGGATCAAGCGGATCGCCCATCTTCAGGGCGCGGACCTTCTCGACGAAACGGCGCTCGAACTCGGCGTAGATCGAATCGACCACGTAGATGCGCTGGACGCTGATGCAGACCTGCCCCGAGTAGGCGAAAGAGCCGAACGCGAGACGAGCCACCGCCCAATCGAGGTCGGCCGTCTCGTCCACGATCGCACCGGCGTTCCCGCCCAGCTCGAGCACGACCTTCTTCTTGCCGGCCTCACCCTTCATCTTCCAGCCGACCGATGGGCTGCCGGTGAAGCTGAGGAGCCTGAATCGATCGTCGGCCACCATCCGGTCGCCGGTGGGCCGATCCATCGGCAGGATGCTGACGGCTCCGGGCGGCAGGCTCGTCTCGGCGAGGTACTCGGCGACCCGCAGCATGACCAGCGGGTCCTTGCTCGGCGGCTTGAGGACGATGCTGCAGCCCGCCGCAATGGCGGGCGCCACCTTGTGGGCCGCCAGGTTCATCGGGAAGTTGAACGGACTGATGCCGGCGATGGGGCCGATGGGGTAACGACGCACGATCCCGCTGCGCCCCCGGTTGGCCGCCGTCCAGTCGAGCGGCAGCCACTCACCGTTGATGCGCAGCGCCTCCTCGGCCGCGGTGCGGAAGGTGAGCGCGCCGCGGACGACCTCGCCACGAGCATCGCGGATCGGCTTGCCCGATTCGCGCGACAGCAGTTCGGCCAGCTCATCGGTCTGCTGGCCGATTCGGTCCGCAACGTGGGCCAGGATGTCACGACGCTCGTAGCTCGCCAGCCGGCGGGTCTTGGCGAAGGCCTCCACGGCGGCCACCGTCGCTTGCTCCAGCTCGGCGGGGCCGGCCTGCCAGGTGGTCGCCACCAGCGCCCCGGTGGCGGGATCGCGGACCTCGAGCGGCGTGCCGGCGCGAACGAATTCGCCGGCGAGGTAGATCGGGACCGTATCGGTTGCCATGGTCGTCACGAGGGCCATTCTATGCCGGACGTGTCAGGCACGAGGAGGGGGGCTTTTCCGTATCATCGGCGCCATGGACCCCCTCTACCTGGTCATGGAGTCCGCCGCTGCGCTCTTCTTCATCGGCGCCTCCCTCGCCGCGCTGCACCGCGGCCGACTGCCCTTCCTGGAGCTCGTCACCGCGGCGATCTTCGGCATCATGCTGGAAGAGGGCGACCAGCTCGTCTTCGAGACCTACCACTACTCGCAGGCCTGGATCCTGTCGATCGACCGGGCGCCGGTGGTCATTGGCCTGACCTGGGCCCTGATCATCGCCAGCGCCATGCGGCTAACCGATGCGCTCGGGGTGCGGCGCCGGTATGCGCCATTCGTGGACGCGATCCTGGCCATCAGCCTCGACCTTGCCTTCGATGCCATCGCCATCCGGTTGGGCCTCTGGACCTGGCGCGGTATCCCGCTCGACCAGGGATGGTTCGGGGTCCCCGCCGGCAACTTCTATGCGTGGCTGTTCGTGACGCTGGTCTTCAGCTCGCTGACGCGCTGGGTACGCGACCTCGCGGCCGGTCGCCCGGCGCGCGAGTGGCTGCAGCTCCTGGTTCCGTTCCCGTCGTGGATCCTGCTGCTGGCCAGCCTCGTCCCGTTCGCCTTCCTGCGACCGCTGGTCGACCCGCACCCCGGCGGCGGGCTGTGGCTCTTCGGCGTGGTGCTGGCCGCCTTCGTGGCGGTCGCCGCCTGGGCCGTGTGGGGGCCGGATCGCGCGGCGCCGAACGGAGAGCGGAGCGCAATCCTCCACCTTCGGCTGGCGCTCGGCATGCGGGTGGCCATCGAGGGCTTCTTCCTGATCGGGCTGATCGGCCTCGGGCTCGCCGGACAGCTGCCGGTCCTGCTGGCGGTGGCCGTGCTGCTGCTGGTCGCCGAATGGCCCCTCGGCCACCTTGTGCACGCGCGACTGGGCGATCTGGCGGCACAATCGGCGGCGCCTCCGGGCACCGATACTGGTGCGCGTTCCAGAACCGGGTCCCCCAGTAGCGACCGGGCGGCGAGCTGACGATGGCCCCCGGCCTGTCCAACTCTCCCATCGAGTGGGATGGCGCCACCGAAGAATGCGTCTCGCACCTGCGGGCGCTGATCCGGATCCCGAGCGTCAACCCTCCCGGCACGTCGGACGGGGCCGCGGGGCGCGACTCGACCGGCGGCGAGACGGCGGCGGCAGCCTACTGTGCCGAAGTGCTCTCCTCTGCGGGGATCAGTGCCGAGGTGCTCGAATCGGCGCCGGGACGCGGATCGTGCTTCGCCAGGCTGCCCGCGACGATAAAGAACCCCGATCCGCCGCTGATCCTCCTCTCCCACGTGGACGTGGTCCCGGTCGACCGCGAGGCATGGCAGCGCGACCCGTTCGGCGGTGAGCTGATCGACGGGGTGGTATGGGGGCGCGGCGCCG
>Ga0315281_10008525_pt1 | contig 14340 bp, 11 predicted proteins | sample YL17G07_0_MG_FD_204540 | JGI IMG/M metagenome (GOLD analysis project Ga0315281, IMG submission 204540) | Sediment microbial communities from Yellowstone Lake, YNP, Wyoming, USA - YL17G07_0 | ecosystem: Environmental > Aquatic > Freshwater > Lake > Sediment | place: USA: Wyoming | collected...
CCTGGCAGCACCTTCAAATGGTGAGCGATGTGGCGGAATCCCTGCGCGCCGGCCGGGGCATCGATTGGGGTCACCTGCTGGAGGAAGCCCGCGAACAGGGAGGACTCAGGATCCTTCTGCTGGGAATGCTCCTGGCTCACGACATTCTGGAAGCGCCGCTTCCCCCGGAGGTCCGCAGCGCGGCGGCCCGCGACCGGTTCGTCACCGGGCTTGCGCTCCGGATCGGCGCCGGTTTCTTCGAGCGCACTTCCTATTTAAGAAGAGCCCGCTCGTATTTTTTTCTTGAAGCCAGGATGATCGGGGGCCTGGGGAACCGGCTCGGGTATGTCTGGGGCAGGCTTTCCACTCCCAACGAGCATGACCTGGAGGCTTTCCGGCTGCCCGCGGGCCTGTTCCTCCTCCATCCTTTCTACCGGATGATCCGACTTTTCAAGACCTATTTCCTGCGCGCCTGACTGCCGGGATCCCGCCCGGCCAAATCCTAGCCATCGGCTGATCCTTGAGCTCTTGAACCATGCGCGCATGACTGCGCGATGAAGGCATCGAGGAAAGAGGACGGCAGGAGGCTTCAGGCCCGGCGGAAGTCGCGGACCACGACCCGGCCGTTCTTGACGACATGACGCACGGGATTGATTCCCAGGTGATAAGCGAGGAACAGATAGTTGGGAATATCGCAGAGGAGGAGGTCCATGTGTTTCCCGACCTCCAAACTGCCCACCTTGTCCTGCCTGTCCAGGGCGTAGGCCCCGTTGGCCGTGCAGGCGTTGATGGCCTCCTCGACCCCGAGTTTCATGGTGAAAACCCCGAGCTGGAGGACAAAGAGCATGGACTCGGTCATCGAGCTTCCGGGGTTGAAATCCGAGGCCAGGGCCACGGCCGCGCCTGCGTCGACGAGCGGCCGGGCCGGCGCTCGCTTATCGAGCATCAAGAAGAACGAAACCGCGGGCAGGAGCACGGCGGCGGTCCGGCTCCCTCCGAGGGCTTCGATGCCGGCTTTGTCCACCGCGATAAGGTGCTCGGCCGAGACGGCTTGAATTTCGGCGGCCAGGGCCCCCCCGCCCAGCGGGAAGAATTCATCGGCATGGATCTTGAGCTTAAAACCGGCCGCCTGTGCGGCTTCGGCCAAGCGGCGCGTTTCCTCGAGCGAAAAGACGCCCTTCTCGCAGAAGACGTCGAAGAATTCGGCCAGGTTCCTTTTCCGGACTTCAGGGATGAGCTCGGTGATGATGAGGTCGATGTAATCTCCGCGGCGCTCCTTGAACTCGGGCGGGATCTCGTGGGCGGCCATGAAGGTCGGGACGATATCCACCGGATGCCCGCCCTTGAGGCCGGCCAGCACCTCGAGCTGTTTGATCTCGTCCCCGGCGTTCAGGCCGTAGCCGCTCTTGGCTTCGGTCGTGGTCGTGCCGTGGAGGAGCATCTGGTCGAGGCGGCCCAGGCACAGCCGGCGAAGGTCCTCGGCCGAGGCCGCGCGGGTGGCCTTGACCGAAGTCTGGATGCCCAGCCCGCGTTCGGCCAACTGCTGATACGTGAAACCCTTGAGCCTGAGGACGAATTCCTCCTCACGGCTCCCGGCGAAAGGCAGATGGGTGTGCGCGTCCACGAAGCCGGGAAGGCCGACCAGGTCCGACGCGTCGATGACCTCGGCCGTTGCGTCCGCCTGGACCTGCCGCCGGAAATCCTCCTCCGAGCCGATGAACGTGATCAAGCCCCGGTGCGAGGCCAGCCAGGCCTTGTCCATCAGGCCGACATCGGACAGGGCTTCCCTTCGCTTGGGGATCGGACCCCGGCAGGTTAGCAGCTGGCGGCAGTTGCGGACGACGAGGTCAGCTGGGATCATGGATAGTTTTTCTCATCCGGGGAGCATGCCGTTTGCGGATGAAAGCGGGTATCTCCAGCTGGGCGTAGGGGTCTTCCCCGACCGGAGCGGCGGTCCAGTCGTCGTCCGTTTCCCGGTCCCGGCCCGCGGCGATGTAGGGCGGGGTCTCGGTCATGACCGGGAACGGCTCGGGTGTCCTGCGGTGGAGAGGCCGGGACGGCGTGTCCTTAGACGTCTTGTCCTTCTTCGAGGCCGCGTTGAACCCGGTGGCGATGACCGTGACCTTGGCCTTGTCCTTCATGCTGTCGTCGATGACCATGCCGAAGATGACGTTGGCCTCCGGATGGGCCAGGCGGTTGACGATCTCCGCCGCCCTGGAGACTTCGAGCAAGGCCAGGTCCCTGCCGCCGGTGATGTTGATCAGGATGCCCTGGGCGCCCTCGATCGACGTCTCGCACAGGAGCGGACTGCTGATGGCCCGCTGGGCCGCTTCGACCACCCGGTTGTGGCCGGACGCCACGCCGGTGCCCAGGTAGGCTTGGCCCATGTTCTTCATGATCGTCCGGACGTCGGCGAAGTCGAGGTTGATGAGCCCGGGCTTGGTGATGAGGTCGGTGATGCCCTGCACCGCCTGGCACAGGACGTCGTCGGCCATCTTGAAGGCGTCTTCGGAGAGGGTCTCTTCGTTCGAGGTCTGGATGAGGCGGTCGTTGGGGATGGCGATGACGGTGTCGGACACGGCCTTGAGGTCCTTGAGGCCCTCCTCGGCTTGCCGGCTGCGGTAGCGCATCTCGAAGGAGAAGGGCAGGGTGACGACCGAGATCAGGAGGAGTTCGAGGTCGGCCGCCAGCCGGGCGATGACCGGGGTCGCGCCCGTGCCCGTACCGCCTCCCAGCCCGGCCGTGAGGAAGACCATGTCCGCGCCTTGGAGGGCGGCCAGGATCTTGTCCTTGTCCTCCTCGGCCGCTTGGCGGCCCACGTCGGGCCGCCCGCCCGACCCCAGGCCCTTGGTCAGCTTGCTCCCGAGCTGGATCTTGGTCCGGGCCCGGCTGGCGTTGAGGGCTTGCAGGTCGGTGTTGATCGCGATGCATTCCACACCTTCGATGCCCAGGGCGATCATCCGGTTCAGGGCATTCCCCCCGCCCCCGCCGATGCCGACGACCTTGATGTTCGCCCCGGAACACTCGTCGGCCAGCTGAAACCTGTTTCTGTTCCCGGTCTCTTCTTTCATAACCCCTCCTATTCTTCCTTGAACCAATCCTTGACGGCGGTCCACATGCCTTTCTTGCGGTCCTTGGCCTGGCCCTTCTCCTGGCGCTGCTGGAAGCCGTACAGGAGCAGGCCGACCACGGTGGCGTAGTCGGGCGTGCTGACCCGGTCCATGAGGCCGCCCACGCCCGTCGGGTCGCCGCGTCTCACGGGCAGGTCGAAGATCTCCTCGGCCACTTCCTCCAGGCCGTCGAGGAGGGCCGTGCCGCCCGTGAGCAGAACGCCCGAGTTCAGCGATTTCTCGTATCCCATCCGTTTGATGTCGTTGTCTACCAGGCGGAAGATCTCTTCGGCCCGAGGCTGGATGATGTCGGCCAGGAGCTGTTTGGACAACACCCGCGGCTTCCGCCCGCGTCCCACGGCCGGGACCTCGATGCTCTCCTGGTCGTCGGTCATGGGGCTGGCGATACAGCCGTATTTCTTCTTGATCTTCTCGGCCTCGGGGATGGGCGTCCGGAGGCCGACGGCGATGTCGTTGGTGAAATTGTCCCCGCCCAGGGGGATGATCGAGGTGTACCACAGGCTGCCGCGCTCGAAGATGGCCACTTCGGTCGTGCCGGCGCCGATGTCGATCAGTCCCACGCCCAGCTCCTTCTCGTCCGCGGTCATGGTGGCCAGGCTGGAGGCGATCTGGTTGAGGACGATCTCCTGGATGTCGATCCCGGACCGCTCCAGGCAGGCCCGCAGGTTCTGGACCGAAGTGATGGCGCTCGTGACGATGTGGACATTGACCTCGAGCTTGATGCCGCTCATGCCCAGGGGGTCCTTGATCCCGTCCTGGTCGTCCACGACGAACTCCTGGGGGATGACGTGAATGATCCGGCGGTCGGGCGGGATGCTGACCGCCTTGGATTGCTCGATCACCCGGCGGACGTCCTCGCGCGAGATCTTGCGGTCCTTGCCCGAGACGGCGATGACCCCCCGGCTGTTGAAGCTCCGGATGTGGGCCCCGGAGATGCCGACGTAGGCGGCGTCGATCTCGACGCCGGCCATGAGCTCGGCCTCTTCCCGGGCCTTCTTGATGGCCGCCGAGGTGGCGTCCAGGTTGACCACGACGCCCTTGCGCAGGCCCCGCGACTCGGCCGTCCCGATGCCGATGACTTCGAGCTTCTTATCTTCGGTGATCTCGCCGATGACGGCGGCCACCTTCTTGGTGCCGATGTCCAGGCCGACGATGTAATCGCTCTTGGGCATTATAAAATCTCCTTCTCGGAACCGGTTCGGGGCAGGGACGCCCGGTCCGAGCCCTTGGCCGGACCGAGGTAGGCCCGGCCTGGAACAGTGAGGTCGACGTAGTCGAGCCGGCCGAAACGGCTTTCCCAGTCCGCCACCTTTCTTTCGAAATAGGTGAGGCTGAGCGCCGATTGATCGGCCGTGAGAAAAACCCTGACCGGCGAGTCTTTGAGCTGCAGGTCCACGCGGCCGGGGAAGCTCAGGTCCAGGACGGCCACGTTCTTCTTGAGCTTGGCCGGCAGGCCGCTCAGGCATTCGCGGGCCGACTCGACCTTCTGGGCGTAGTCTTGGTCGAAAAGGCCGGCATCGGTCAGCAGGGGCAGGTCGGGGGCGGAGGCCGGGTCCACGGTCTCGAGCCGGACGCCCTCTTCGTCAACCAAGTACAGCTCATCCTGCTTCAGGAGGGCCATGGGCGTTCTCTCCCGGATGACGACCCGCAGGCGCGAAGGCCAGACCTTGGCCGCGTCCGCTTCCTTGACCCAGCTCAGGGCTTCGAGGTCGGCCTTGAGCCTGTTCGTGTCGAGGAGCACGAGACTGACCGAGAGGCGCTCCTCGGCGATGCCGCGGACCGCCGCTTCGGTCTTGTCCGTGGCGCCGCTGAGAGTCACGCTCTTGACCGTCAGGGCCCGTGAGGTCAGGGCCAGCATGTAGGCCTTCTGGACCCCGGTGAAGAACACGGCGAAGAGCGCCAGGATGAGCAGTATGAGCCTGAGCCGCAGTCCGATGCGCCGCGAACTTCTCCGCACCCTGGACCGGCCGCGCTGGAACTGCAGGCGCAGGGCGATGTCGGACTCCGGCAGGCGGAGGTCGCGCGAAGCCAGCGAGCGGGCGTCCATGATTATTTCTTTTCCTCCAGGGCGGCGATAATGTCGGGGACGATGCGGTTGATGTTGCCCGCGCCCATGATCATGATGATGTCCTGGGGCTGGGCCAGGGAGGCCACGAGGCCGGGGATCCTGGCGGGGTCGGGCTCGAAATGCACGTCCCGGTGGCCGAACTGGCTGACCTCTTCGAACAGGGCCTGGCCCGAGACGCCCGGCAAGGGGTCTTCGCCGGCCGAGTAGATCTCGGTGAGGATGAGCACGTCCGACTGCTTGAAGGCCGTGGCGAACCGCTTCATCAGCAGCGACAGCCGCGAGTAGCGGTGGGGCTGGAAGACGGTCAGCACCCGGCGGGGCCAGCCCGTCTTGGCGGCGTCCAGGGTGGCCTTGATCTCGGTCGGATGGTGGGCGTAGTCCTCGATGATCATGATGTCGTTGACGACCTTTTTCAGCTCGAAGCGGCGGCCGGTGCCCGTGTAGCTCTCAAGCGCCTGGAAGATCCGCGGCTGGGGGATGTCGAGCTCTAGGCCCACGGCGACGGCCGCCAGGGCGTTGGCGATGTTGTGCTTGCCGGGCACGTTCAGCCGCAGGCAGCCCAGCGGCTCGCCCCGCTGGTAAACCGTCGAGGAGCTCGAGAAGTTCTCGAACTTCTGGTCGCGGGCGAAGAAGTCGGCCTGGGCCGAGAAGCCGTAGGAGATGATCCGCCGCTCGAGCTGGGGGATGAGGCCCTGCAGGGGCGGGCTGTCCAGGCAGAGGATGATCGGGCTGTAGAAGGGGACCTTGTTGGCGAAATGGACGAAGGTCTTCTTCAGCTCCTCCACGTTCTGGTACTGGTCCAGGTGTTCCTCGTCGATGTTGGTCAGGACGGCGATGAACGGCGAGAGGAACAGGAAGGACCGGTCGCTCTCGTCCGCCTCGGCCACGATGAAATCCCCGCCGCCGAGCTTGGCGTGGGCGCCGATGGTGTTCAGCCGGCCGCCGACGATGACCGTCGGGTCAAAGCCGCCGGCCTCCAGGACCAGGGCGATCATGGACGTGGTCGAGGTCTTGCCGTGTGAGCCGGCCACGGCGATGCCGAGCTTCATCCGCATGAGCTCGGCCAGCATCTCCGCCCGGGGGATGACCGGGATCTTGAGCCGCCGGGCCTCCACCACTTCGGGGTTGGTGTCGCGGACGGCCGAGGAGATCACAACGACGTCCGCGCCCGACAGGTTCTTGGGGTCATGGCCGATGGCCACCCGCGCGCCCAGCTTCTCCAGGCGCCGAGTGACGTCCGTGGCCTGGAGGTCCGAGCCGCTGACGGCATAGCCCAGGTTGAGGAGCACTTCGGCGATGCCGTTCATGCCGGTGCCGCCGATGCCGATCATGTGGATCTGTTTGAGCCTGAGGAAGAACTTTCTGACCATGATCCGCTCCTAACCCCTGCCCCCGCCTTTCATCATGTCCAGGCACAGGCCGACGATGTTGTCCGCCGCGTTCTCGGTCCGCAAGGGTTCGAGGTTGGCCTCCAGCCGCCCGGCCTTGCCGCGGTCGTCCAGAAAGGTCCGGAGGCGGCTCGCCAGGAGCTCCGGGCTCAGCTCGGCCTCGGTCACCACTTCCGCCGCCTGGAGCCGTTCGAGCTCGCGGGCGTTGCAGAGCTGATGGTTGTCCGCGGCCTTGGCGAACGGGACGAGAATGGCCGCCTTGCGCGCGGCGATGAGCTCGGCGATGGTCGTGGCCCCCGCCCGGCAGAGGCAGAGGTCGGCCTGTTCGAAGAGCTCGGCCATGTTCTCGAAGAAGGGCGCCACCACCGCCTGGCCGAAGGCCGCCCGGGCGTAGCCTTCCTTGACCCGGTCAAGGTCGGCCGATCCTGTCTGGTGGAAGATCTCGAGCCGGTCCTTGTCCGGACCGAGGAGGGGCAGCATTCCGACAACGACCTCGTTCAGAATGTGCGACCCCTGACTCCCGCCGAAGATGAGCAGGCTGAAGATGCCCGTCCCGGCACTGGGCCGCAGGCCGTAGAATTCCTCGCGGACCGGGTTGCCCAGGACCACGGCCTTGCCCCGGAAACAGCTCAGGGAGCTGGGAAAGGCGGCCACGGCTTTGTTGACGAAGGGCAGAAGCAGACGGTTGGTGAACCCGGGCGCCGCGTTCTGCTCGAGGATGAGCGTCGGGATCCGGAAGAGCGCCGCGCTCAGGACCACGGGCCCCGAGCTGAAGCCGCCCATGCCGATGACCAGGCCGGGCCGGGTGCCGAGCAGGATCCCGAACGAGCGGACCATGGCCCAGGGCAGCAAGGCCAGGGACCCGAGCATCCGAAAGCCGCGCCCCTTGAGACCCTCCACCGGCAGGGCGATGAAGGGGATCCTGCGGCTGTCCATGATCGTCCGCTCAACGCTGCGGCGGCTGCCCACGTAAACCAGGCTCAGGGAGGGGTCGAGCTCCTTGAGCTTGGCCCCCACGGCCAGGGCCGGGTAGAGATGTCCGCCCGTCCCGCCGCCGCTGATGATGATCGTGCGTCTCCTCACGGCCGTCCCTCGTAGGCCTTCCGCTGGGAGATGTGGAGGAGGATGCCGACGGCCAACAGGGTGCAAATGACCGACGACCGGCCGAAGCTCACCAGAGGCAGGGGGATGCCCTTGACCGGGCCCAGGCCGACGACCACGGTCATGTTGATCAGGGCCTGGACCGTGATCATCAAGGTCAGGCCCGCGGCCGTGACCTGGCTGAAGATATCCGGCGCCCGCCGGGCGATGACCATCCCCCGCCAGAGGATGAGGATGAACAGGAAAAGGATTCCCAGGGTGCCCAGCATCCCGAGTTCTTCGCCGATGATGGCGTATATAAAATCCGTGTGAGCACACGGCAGAAAATAAAGCTTTTGCGTGCTTTCGCCTATACTGACGCCCACCAGCCCGCCCCGCCCCACGGCCAGCTTGGATTGCCGGATCTGGAACCCCGCGTCCTGCGGGTCGCGGTCGGGGAAGAGGAAGGTGAGGAATCGTTCCGTGCGATACCGGGACGTCATGAGGGTGCCGGCAAAGACCACCGCGGCGATGACTCCCAGGGCGAGCAGGACCTTGGAGCGCATCCCGCCCATGACGAGAAGGGTCATCCCGATGAGGAAGACCAGGACGGCCGTTCCGTAATCCGGCTCCCTGACGATCAGGAGGACGAAGAGCAGGAGGCCGCCGATGGGCAGGGCGAGGGACTTGAATCCTTTGAGCCGGTCCTGCTTCTTGTCGATGATGTAGGCCAGGAAGAGGACAAGGCTCACCTTGGCCAGCTCGGACGGCTGGAAGCGCAAGCCGCCCATCGTGACCAGCCGGTTGGTGTTGGCGAAGGTGGGCATGCCGAAGCAGGCCACGAGCAGGATGAGGGTGGCCAACATCAGGCCGAAGACCATCTGGGGCGTGCGGTAGATCGGCTTGGGCACGTTCAGGAAGAAGACGAAAAGGATCAGGCCGATGGCCGTCCCGATGAGCTGCTGGATCATGAAGTGGAAACCGTTGCCGTACTTCTCGCTGGCCGTGTACGACGACGTGGAATAGACCATCAGCATCCCGCCCGCGATGAGAAGGAACGTGGCGAAGAACAGGACCTTGTCGAAGCGGCCGCGGCGGAAGGTTTCCTGAGTGGCGGGCATGCTAGCCTCTCATCCTTTCCGCCAGGCGGCGCACGTCCCGTTTGAAGGACCGGCCGCGGTCCTCGAAGTCCTTGAACATGTCGAAACTGGCGCAGGCCGGGGCCAGGAGGACGATGTCGCCCCGGCGCGCGGATTCGAACCCGCGGAGGATGGCTTCTCGGAGAGAGGAGGCGTCCTCGAGCGGGGCCCAGCCTTCGAGCGCGGCCCGGATCTTGGCTGCGGCCTGGCCGATGAGGATGGCCTTCCTGACCCGGCCGCGTAGGGGATTGCGCAGGAGGGTGAAGTCGGCGCCCTTGTCCTTGCCGCCCAGGATGACCACGACCTTTTCCTTGAAGCTTTCCAGGGCTTTGATCGTGGCGTCCACGGTCGTAGCCTTGGAATCGTTGATGAAGGTCACGCCCTTGAGGGTCAGGACCTTTTCCAGTCGGTGCTCCAGGCCGCGGAACGACCTGACGGATTTCCGGATCCGGGGGAGCGCAACGCCGAGCCGGTAGCCGATGAGGGCCGCGGCCATGACGTTCTCCCAGTTGTGCGCGCCGGGCAGGGGAATGTCTCCCGTCCGCATCAGCTCCTGTTTCTTCCCGTCGGCCAGGATGATCCTGCTCCCCTGGAGATAACAGCCCCGGGCCACGGCGGCGCGGCGGCTGAAGCCGAACGTCTGAAAGGAGCCGGACTGACCCAGAGGCCAGACCCGGGGGTCGTCCCGGTTGAGGATGGCCGCGTCGTTCGCATCCTGGTTTCGGAGCAGTTTCTTCTTGGCCTCCAGGTACTGCTCGAACGTCCCGTGCCAGTCGATGTGGTTGATCGAGATGTTGAGGAAGGCCGACACGGCCGGCTTGAATGTCTCGGTGTAGTTGAGCTGGAAGCTCGAGATCTCGGTGACGTACACATCCTCCGGCCGGCTTCCGGCGGCGAACGAGATGAGCGGCGTGCCGATGTTCCCGGCCAGGAAAGCGTTGAGCCCCGCGTCCTTGAGGATCTTGTGGGCCAGGGTGGCGGTCGTCGATTTGCCGTTCGAGCCGGTGATGCCCACGATCGTCCCGCGCAGGAAGCGGGAGGCCAGCTCGAGCTCGGACAGGACGGTGACCCCCTTGGCCCGGGCCGTTTCGAGCTCGGCGATGGGCGGAACTCCGGGGCTGGGCACGACCAGGTCGGTGTACAGGAAATACTTCTGGTCCTGACTCCCGGCGAAGACCGTGACGCCCCGCCCTCTCCACCGATCGGCCCTGGGCCCGAGTTTCGCGGCCGGCTGTTTGTCGACGACCGTAACCTTGGCTCCCCGGCCGAGGAGAAAACGGCACAGGGCTTCACCCGTCTTGCCCAGGCCGACGACCAGAACTCTCTTGTCCCGAAGTTCCATGTTATCTCAACTTCAACGTTGTCAAGCTGAACAGAGCGAAGATGATGGCCAGGACCCAGAAGCGGACCACGACCTTCTGTTCCGGCCAGCCCATGAGCTCAAAATGATGATGGAGGGGCGCCATGCGGAAGACGCGCTTGCCGCCCGAGAACCGGAAATAGGTCACCTGGATGAGCACGGACAGCGCTTCCAGGATGAAGACGCCCGCCACGGTGAACAGGAGAAATTCCTGCTTGATGAGGACGGCGATTATGGCCAGGGCCCCGCCGAGCGACAGCGAACCCACGTCGCCCATGAACACCTGGGCCGGGTGGCAGTTGTACCACAGGAAGCCGAGGCAGGAGCCGGTCAGGGCGCCGGCGAAGACCGTCAACTCGGCGGCCGATTTGACGTAGGTGATGTCCAGGTATTTCGCCCAGACCGCGTTGCCGGTGATGTAGCACAGGGCGGCCAAGGCCGCGGCGGCGATCAGGGTCAAGCCGATGGCCAGCCCGTCCAGCCCGTCGGCCAGGTTCACGGCGTTGGACGACCCGACCAGGATGAACATGATCCAGGGCAGGTAGAACCAGCCCAGGGACGGTGTCCATTGCTTGAAAAAGGGCAGGCTCATGTTCAGGCTGAACTTGCCGTTCAAACCCAGGATGACCAGCCCCAGTCCGAAAGCCGCGGCCAGGCCGACCTGCAGGATGAGCTTGCGCCTTGGGGACAGGCCCTTGGACTGCTTCCTTTGGACCTTTAAAAAATCATCCCAGAAACCCACGGCCCCGAAGAGGAGCATGGCCCCCATGGCCAGCCAAATGTCCACGACGGTCAGGTTGCCCCAGAGCAGGGTCGGGATGAGGGTCGAGCCGATGATGAGAATGCCTCCCATGGACGGCGTGCCCTTCTTGCTGAGATGCGACTGCGGCCCGTCCTTCCGGATCTCCTGGCCGATCTGTTTCTTTTTCAGCAGGCGGATGACGACCGGCCCGAGCACGAGGCTGAGAAAGAGAGCGGTCATGCCGGCCAGGGCCGTGCGGACGGTGATGTAGTGGAAGACGTTGAAGAAGAACAGGAACTTTTTGAGCGGGGGAAGCAGCCAGTACAACACGTCAGGACTCCTTGTAAACCTCGAGGATCTTGTCGGCGACCCGGTCCGTTCGCATGCCGCGCGAGCCTTTGACCAGGACCAGGTCCCCGGGCTCGATCAGGTCCGGGACCCGGCGGCAGGCTTCGTCGGCGTCCGCCAGGCTGAGGCAGCGGTTGGGCTCCAGTCCGGCCTGCAGGGCGGCCTCGGCCGTATGCCGGCTGAGAGGGCCGATGGTCACGAGCCGGTGCCAACCCGCGGCCACGACGTCCTTCCCGGCCTGGCTGTGAAATTCGGGCGCCCGGCATCCAAGCTCCAACATGTCGCCCAAAACCGCCACCCTGCGCTTGGCTGGAAGCCGGGCCAATCCCCGTAGGGCCGCCTCCACGGCTCGCGGGTTGGAATTGTAGGAATCGTCCACGAGGACGATGTCTTTCTTCAATCGGTAGAGGATGCCCCGCCGCGGGAAGGGCTTGAGCTCCGCGGCCCGGGCGGTGACTTCTTCCAGCCCGAGGGACATCCCGTAGGCGACGCCGGCCGCCGCCAAAAAATTCTGGATAGAGTTTTCGGTGAAGAACGGGATCCGAAGGCGGGCCTTGCGGATGCCGTAGGCGAAGTCGAAGGCCATGCCCTCGAAACCCTGGAAGGTGATGTTGGAGGCGCGGAGGGTGCAAGCCTCGGAGAAGCCGAAGAGGATCTTGTCGCCGCGGAAGGTCCGGCCGATGCGCAGGACCCGGGGGTCGTCGGCGTTGAGCACCGCCTTGGCGCTCTTCTTGGCGCCGTCCAGGATCTCCTTCTTGGCCAGGGCGATGGCGTCCAGGCCGTCGAAGAACTCCAGGTGCACGGGGCTGATGTTGGTGATGACGGCGATGTCCGGAGGAGCGATCCGGGTCAGCCGGGCGATCTCGCCCGCCCCGCTCATGGCCATTTCGAGGACCGCCACCCCGTGCTGTTTTTCAAGCTTGAGAAGAGACAGGGCCAGGCCGAGGTGGTTGTTGAAGTTGCCCTCTGACTTGAGCACCCGGAATTTTCGGCCAAGGAGCGCGGCGGTGAATTCCTTGGTCGTGGTCTTGCCCGCACTGCCGGTGATGGCCACGACCCGGGGGTTGTAGTCTCTCAGCAAGCCGGCGGCCAGGTCCTGCAGGGCTTGGGTCGTGTCCGAGACGCGGATGAGGCCGAAGTCCGGAGCCGGAGAGTCCAGCCCTTCGCTCCGGGTCACGACGGCGCCGGCCGCGCCCCGGGTCCGGGCGTCGGCCACGAAATCATGCCCGTCCCGTTCGCCCTTGATGGCGAAGAACAGGGCCCCGGGAGCGGTCAGGCGTGAATCGATGGCGAAAGCCTTGAACAACCGGCGCGGGTCGCCCTGGACGAGCGTCCCATTCATCCGCTTAGCCAGTTCGTCCAGATGCAGCTCAGCCATGGTTCTCGTTCCCCTGGGCTTCCAGGGCTTCCCGGAGGACCGCAGCGTCGCTGAAGGGAGACTTGCGGCCCTTGACCTCTTGATAATTCTCGTGACCCTTGCCCGCGACGAGGATCATGTCCCCTTTCTTGGCCAGGGTGACGATGCGGATGATGGCTTCGCGCCTGTCCGGGACGACGGTGTAGCGGCCGAACCCGGATATTTTCATCCCGGCCTCGATCTCGGCGATGATGGCCAGGGGGTCTTCGCTGCGCGGGTTGTCCGAGGTGAGGATGACCTCGTCGGCCAGAGCGGCGGCCACCTCGCCCATGCGCTCCCGCTTGGACCGGTCTCGGTCGCCTCCCGCGCCGAAGACAAGCAGGACGCGGCTCGGGTTGAGACTGCGGGCCGTTTCGAGCAAGTGCCTGAGGGCGTTGTCCGTGTGGGCGTAATCGACGAAGACGTGCAGGCCCTGGTTGTTATCCACCTTTTCCATCCGGCCCGGCACGCCCTTGAGCGTTTTGATGCCCTGCTGGATGGCCGTCCAGGGGATGTTCAAGGCCAGGGAGGTGGCCACGGCGGCCAGGATGTTATAGACGTTGTGTTTGCCCATCAGGGGCGAGGTCAGCACGGCCTTGCCGCCGGGATAGTCCACGTTCAACGAGATCCCGGAATAATCGAAGGTGAAGGACGCGGCCCGGACGATGGCCGAAGCGCTGGTGCCGTAGGAGATCGTGGTCATGGGCAGTTCCGCGATCAGCTTCTGGCCGTAGGGGTCGTCGATGTTGACCGCGGCGGTGCGTTTTTTGGAGTTCAGGAAGAACAGCTTTTTCTTGGCCTCGAAATAATCGTCCATCGAGGCATGGTAATCCATGTGCTCCCCGCTCAGGTTGGTGAATACGGCTGCGTCGAAGCGAATGCCCCAGACCCGCTTCAACTCCAGGGAGTGCGAGGAGACTTCGATCAGGCAGTGAGTCCCGCCCTGGTCGAGTATCTGGCGGAGCATGCGTTGAAGGTCGGGCGCCTCGGGCGTCGTCCGGTCTGCCGGGACATCGAATTGGGGCCCGCGGTAGGAGATCGTGCCGATGACCCCCGGCTTCTGCCCGGCCGCCTTGAGGATCTCTTCGATGAGGTAACTGGTCGTGGTCTTGCCCTTGGTGCCGGTGATGCCGATGACCTTCAACTCCTTGGTCGGCTGACCGTAGAAATTGTCCGCGCACAAAGCCAGGGCTTCCCGGGCGTCAAAGACCTCGACCCAAACCCCCTTGAAGTCGGCCGGCTTGGGCCGGTCGGCCAGAACGGCGGCGGCGCCGGCCCGGCGCGCCTCCTCGACGAAATCCAGCCCGTCGCGGAGCCCGCCCCGCAGGGCGGCGAAGAGGAACCCCGGCTTGACCGACTTTGACGAGTAGGCCAGGCCCGTGACCTCCAGGCTGTCGTCCCCCTGGACGTTGAGGACGGGCAGGCCGGTGAGAAGTTCTTTCAAGGTCATCGGCGCGCCTCGCCTGCCAGCTGAGCGGTGATGACGCCCTTGACCGGTATCCGCTCGGGATACAGGCCAAGCTCCCGAAGGGCGTTCTTGACGACTTCACGGAAAATCGGCGCGGCCACGTCGCCGCCGTAGTAGGCCTCGCCCTTCGGTTCGTCCACGACGACGATGACCGACAGAACCGGCTTGTCCGCCGGGGCGAACCCAACGAAGGAGGCGGTGTGCCTCAGGGGAGAATAGGCTCTCAGGGCCGGGTCCCATT
>Ga0315281_10008527_pt1 | contig 14337 bp, 13 predicted proteins | sample YL17G07_0_MG_FD_204540 | JGI IMG/M metagenome (GOLD analysis project Ga0315281, IMG submission 204540) | Sediment microbial communities from Yellowstone Lake, YNP, Wyoming, USA - YL17G07_0 | ecosystem: Environmental > Aquatic > Freshwater > Lake > Sediment | place: USA: Wyoming | collected...
CGCGGCGATGCCCCAGCGAACGGCCGACACCCGGCGCGACAGGCCGACGCCGACGATGGCGCCGGTGATGGTGTGCGTCGTCGACACCGGTATGCCCATCGAGGTCGCGAGAAACAGCGCGATGGCGCCGGAGGTCTGCGCGGCGAAAGCGCCCGTGGGCCTGATGCGCGTGATGCCCATGCCCATCGTGCGCACGATGCGCCAGCCGCCGAACAGGGTGCCGAAGCCCATCGCGAACTGGCAGCAGAGCACGACCCAGAGCGGGACATGGAACGCGCCCTCCAGGTAGCCATTGGCATACAGCAGGGCCGCGATGATGCCCATGGTTTTCTGCGCGTCGTTGCCGCCGTGGCCGAGGCTGTAGAGCGAGGAGGAGATGAACTGCAAGTGGTTGAACTTCGCTTCGGTGCGGGCGGGCGAGGCTTTCTGCAGCGCCCAGAGCAGGGCCAGCGCCAGCACCAGCGCCAGCACGAGACCGAACAGCGGCGAGAGGATGATCGCCGCCGAGGTCTTGATCAGCCCCTGCGCGATGATGGCATTCCAGCCGCCCTTGGCGAGCGCCGCGCCGACCAGTCCGCCGACCAGCGCATGCGATGAGGACGAGGGAATGCCGAACCACCAGGTGATCAGGTTCCAGGCGATGGCGCCGCACAGCGCGCCGAAAATCACCGCGTTGTCGATGACCGCCGGCGAGACGATCCCCGCGCCGACGGTTTTCGCCACCGCCAGCCCGAAGACGAGGAAGGCGACGAAGTTGAAGAACGCGGCCCAGGCCACGGCCGCCTGCGGCGTCAGCAGCCGCGTGGAGACCATCAGCGCGATCGAATTGGCCGCGTCGTGGAAGCCGTTCATGAAATCGAACGCGAGCGCCACGACGACGAGCAGCGCCATCACGAGCAGGCCCTGCTCGCTCACGCGCTACACCTCATATGCGCTCGAGAACCACGCCATGGATGACGTCGGCCGCATCCTCGCAGCGGTCGACGGCTTCCTCGAACAGTTCGTAGAGCTCCTTGGCGCGGATCAGCGCGCGCGCGTCGGCCACCTCGGCAAAGAGGCGCGTCATCCCGGCGCGCATGACGTGGTCGGCATCGCTCTCGATTTCGCCGATTTCCTGGCAGATCCGCAGGATGCGCTGCGCGTTGTTCATGTCCGAGAGCAGCCCGACGGCCTCCTGGACCTTCTCGGTGGCGCGCAACGCGATCTGGCCGAGCGCTGCCATCTCGGGCGTGAAATCGCCGGGGCCGTAGAGCACGGCGCGCTGGGGAATGTCTTCCATGTAGTCGATCATGTCGTCCAGCGCCACGGCGAGGTCCTTGATCTCCCAGCGGTCGAAGGGCGTGATGAAGGTCTGGTGCAGCGACAGGAAGATGCTGCGCGTGACGCCGTCGGCTTCGCCCTCGGTTTTCTTGATTTCGTCGAACAGCAGATCGAAGGCCGCCGGGTCGTGCACCGAACTCATGCGCGCGAGCACCTTGGCGCCGCGCACCGTGCAGGCTGCGAGTTCGTTGAACAGCGCGAAATAATTGTCGCTGCGCGGCGACACCAGGGCGATCAACCTGCTCAACAATCCGCCAGTCATGCTGACTCCTCGGTGATCAGGGGACAGACCACTAATTCCGTTTTTGGAATTAGTGGTCTGTCCCCTGTTTTTGTTGGGATGCGGTGGTTCAGATGAGCGCCGCGGCGAGCGCCCCGGCTGCAAACAGCAGGCCGGAAATCGGCAGCGTGAGGCGCCGCAGTTCCGGCGAACCCAGGCCGGCGGCGAGACCGCTCTTCACCAGCGTATTGGCGAGCGCGGCGATGACGATGGCGCGCGCCGCGATATTCAGGTTCTGCGCGTCGCTGCGCGCCATGTCGGCCATCGCGAGGGTGATGGCATCGACGTCGGTGAGGCCCGCGATCCCGGCGGCAAGGTAAAGGCCGGCGTCGCCGAGGTAGACCTGCGCCGCCTTGGCGACGAATACCACGATGCCGAACAGCAATCCAAACTTGATCGCCTCGTCCAGCTCGAACGGGTTGTGCCCGGGCTTGACTTCGCCGCGCTCCTGCGCCCGGCGCCGGCGCCACAACCAGTAGCAGGCGCCGAGGCTCACCACGCACAGCGCCCCCATCGCGACCGCAAGGCGTAGTCCAAGCTCGCCGCTGATCACCCCGCTCATGACGACGACGCGGAAGAACATCACGCTCCAGGCGAGCAGGATGCCCAGCGCGAGCGCCGAGGCATCCGCGCCCGGCTGCCGGCTGCGTTGCGAGAAGCTGAGCGTCACCGCTGTGCTCGAGGCGAGGCCGCCGAGCAGGCCGGCAATGCCGATGCCGTGCTCGGGGCCGACGATCTTGATCAGCAGGTAGCTCGCGAAATTCAGCCCCGAGATGAGCACCACCATGAGCCAGACCTTGTACGGATTCAGCACGTCGAGCGGCGCGGGACCGTAGTTCTGGTCCGGCACCAGCGGCAGGATGATGAGCGTGACGATCGCGAATTTGAGCGTCGCCTCCACGTCGGAGGCGTCGATGCGACGCGCCAGCCGGTGCAGCCAGTCCTTGAGCGCGAGCATCAGCGCCATCGCGACCGCCACCCAGGCCGCGACCTGCAGCTGCCCGTGCGCGCACAGCAGGCCAAGCAGGAACGCGAGCAGCGCCGAGATTTCGGTGGCGATCCCGGTCTCGCCGCGCAGCGAGGTGATGACGTTGAGGCTGACGATCAGTGCGCCGACGGTGACGAAGACAGCGAGCGCGAGCCAGCCCAGTCCGAGGGTTTTTTCCAGGTATCCCGCGATGGCGCCGGCGAGCGCGATCAGCGCAAACGTCCGCACGCCCGCGCCGCCTTCCTCGCCCTTGGCGCGCTCCCGCTCCAGCCCGATCAGGATGCCGAGGCCGAGCGCAACGGCGAAACGCAGGGCGAGAGGCTCATCCATTTTTTGCTTCGCGCCGCGCCTGGAGCATCTGCTTTTCGATCCGGGGCAGCACGCGTTCGGCCTCCTCGACGACCTTGGCGGCGGGCCCCACGAGCAGCGGATCGGGCGCGCTGGCGACCTCCGCGTTCTTGTCGGGGTACTCGAGCTGGGAAAGGAAGTGGCGCAGGCAGTTGATGCGCGCCCGTTTCTTGTCGTCGGACTTGATCACCACCCAGGGCGCATCGACCGTGTCGGTGTGGGAGAACATCGCCGTCTTCGCTTCGCCGTAAGCGTTCCAGCGGTCGAGGGACCGGATGTCGAGCGGCGAGAGCTTCCACTGTTTGAGCGGATCGTCGCGGCGCGAGATGAAGCGCCGCATCTGCTCCTGCCGGCTCACCGAGAACCAGTACTTGACCAGGCGCACGCCGCTGTTGACCAGCATGCGCTCGAATTCCGGGCACTGGCGCAGGAACTCCACGTACTCCTGCGGCGTGCAGAATCCCATCACGCGCTCGACGCCGGCGCGGTTGTACCAGGAGCGGTCGAAGAACACCATTTCGCCATGGGTCGGGAAATGCTGGATGTAGCGCTGGAAGTACCATTGCCCGCGCTCGGCCTCCGAAGGCTTGTCGAGGGCGATGACGCGGGCGAGGCGGGGGTTGAGATGTTCCATGAAGCGCTTGATCGTGCCGCCCTTGCCCGCGGCGTCGCGACCCTCGAACAGCGTGACGATGCGCTGGCCCGTCTCCTTGACCCACTTCTGCACCTTGAGCAGCTCGATCTGCAGGCTGTTCTTGAGCGTTTCATACTCGCGTGCCCGCATGCGCGCGGGGTAGGGGTAATCCAGCGGCAGCGGCGCGCGCGTGCTGTCCTCGTGCGTGCCGTGGCGCGCCAGCGCGAGCTGCACCGCGGCAGAGCGGCTAACTGTTTTTTGTCTCATCTGGCGTCACGTCATCTGCAGCAGGCGCAATTCGGAATTGGTGTAGCGCAGGCGGATCGCGAGCATGCGCGCGAGCGCATCGAACAGGTTGATCGCGAGCCGCTTGTGCTCGCTGGCGAGCGCATCGAAGCGCTGGCGGGAAAGCGCATAGAGGTCGGTATCGGTGAACGCGATCGCGTTGGCCGAGCGCGGCGCGCGGTCGAGGAAGGACATTTCGCCGATGAAATTGCCGCGCCCGAAGGTGGCGAGGTGGTGGCTCTGCTTGTCGTCCAGCGGCAGCATGATGCGCACCGACCCGCGCCGGATGAGGAGCAGTTCGTCGCCCTCGTCGCCGCGCCTGAAGATCGAATCGCCCGCCTTGTAGGAGCGCTTGTCCATGCAGGCCTCGAGCGCCGCGAGCGTCTCCTGCTTGCGGCCCTTGAACAATTCGACCTCCTGCAACTCCAGCGGATGCTCCTCGGCCCGCTCCAGGCGCGCCTCCTCGAGGATGCGGTTCTCCACCCACTCGAGCGCGTTGTCGAGCTCGCCGAAGCTGCGCACGTGGTGTTCCTTCCGTACCAGGCCGACCTCGTCAAAGTACTTGCTCATGTCCTGGCCGGTCGGCACGTGCTGCGGCAACTGGCTGAAAATCAGGTACGCCTTGCGTTCCGCGAGCACGTCCTCGATCAGTTCGAGGACGTGCGCGGCGGTGACGTCCACCGACTGCACGCGCCGCATGTCGAGGATGACATAGGTCCGCGTTTTCAGATCGGGTTCGAGAGCGGTGTAAAGCTGGTCGGTGGTGCCGAAGAACAGGCTGCCCTGCAGCTCGAAGATGGCGGCGCGCTCGCCGCGCTGCTCGAGGATCGCCATCTCTTCGGGCAGGCGCATCTGCTTGGAGCGGGTCTGGCTGGCGTCGGTCCTGCGGCGCACGATCGAGCCGCCGATCTGCTCGCGCAGGAACAGCAGGATGGCGAGCGCGATGCCCACGGCCGAGGCCGCGATCAGGCTTACCGTCACCGCGACCACGATCACCGCGACGATCACCACGAAGTCGAGGACCGTCGAGCGCTGGCGCAGCAGGTGCAGGCTGCTCCAGTCGAACATCTTTACCCCGATCACGATCAGGATGCCCGACAGCGCGGCGATCGGCACCCAGGCGATCAGCTTCGCCAGGAGGAGAAATGCGACCAGCGCGAGCGCGCCCTCGACGATGCCCGACAGCCGCGTCGCGCCGCCGCTCGAGATGTTGACCAGCGTCGCGCCCATCGTGCCGGCGCCCGGCACGCCGCCGACCGTCAGCGAGGCGAGGTTGCCGAGTCCCTGCGCGACCAGTTCGCGGTTCGAGTTGTGGCGTGTTCGCGTGAGCGCGTCGGTGACGACGCAGGTCTTCAGCGTGTCGATCGAAAGCAGGACCGCCAGCGTCAACCCGGGAACGAGCAGGTCGGCAAGCCGGCCGAACTCGAGGCTGCCCACCGCCATCCAGCGCCCGGTGATGGCGTCGAGAAAGCCCGTATCCGAGCTGCCCAAGGGGCCGACCACGTGCGCGTTTCCGGCGAGCACGAGCAGCGACTCGTCCGCCATGGCAAGGCCGAAATACGTCAGCACGCCCGCCACCAGGCCGAGGATCGCAGCGGGCACCGCCTTGGTCAGCTTTGGCGCCGCCGCCATGACCGCGACTGTGACCGCGCCGACCGCGATGCCCTGCCACAGCCACATCGACGGCGTCATGAGCGACTCCTTGAGCGGCACGCCCTTCGGCACGCCGAGCAACTTGGGAATCTGGCTGATGATGATGATCAGGCCGACGCCGCTCAGGTAGCCGCTCACCACCGGGTAGGGCATGTACTTGATCAGGCGTCCGAGCCCGACGGCGCCGAAAACCACCTGTAGCGCGCCGCAAAGCAGGCCTACCAGGGTCAGCATGAGGATCGCCGACTCCGGCGCCACGCCCTTCTGCGTCAGTTCGATTGCCAGTGCGGCCAGCACTGCGACCGCGGGCGCACATGGCGCGCTGATCAGGCGCGGGGTGCCCCCGAATGCCGAGCAGACGAGCCCGAGCGCGGTCGCGCCGAGGATGCCTGCGACGGCCCCCTGCGCCGCGTAGCTGCCGCCGAGCGGCGCCAGGATCGTGACGCCGAAGGCGATGGCCGAGGGCAGGGCGACGAGCATCGCCGCGAATCCGCCCCACAGATCGCCCGACAAGTTGTCCCTGATTTTCACGGTCGCCGCCCCATCCTCGCGGCCCGATGCCTATTTCTTCTTCTTGCGGCCCTTTGCGGTGCCCGCCTTGCCGACGCGCTCGAGCGCATCCTCGATTGCGCGGCAGAAGGTCTTCAGGACCTTGATGCGGGCATGATACTTGTTGTTCGCCTCGACCAGCGTCCAGGGCGCGGAGGTGGTCGAGGTCCGGTCGACCATGTCGCAGACCGCGGTCTCGTACTGGTCCCATTTCTTGCGGTTGCGCCAGTCCTCGTCGGTGATCTTGAAGCGCTTGAAGGAGATCTTCTCGCGCGCCTTGAAGCGCCGGAACTGCTCCTCCTTGCTGATCGTCAGCCAGAACTTGACCACCACGGTGCCGTGGCGCAGCAGCGCGCCCTCGAAATCGTTGATTTCCGTGTACGCCCGCATCCAGTCGGCCTCGGAGCAGAAGCCTTCGACCCGCTCCACCAGCACGCGCCCGTACCATGAGCGGTCGAAGAAGGTGATGCGGCCGTGCCGGGGCACGTGGCGCCAGAAACGCCACAGGTAGGGCTGCGCACGTTCGTCCTCGGACGGTGCCGCCACCGAGACGTTGGTGTAGCTGCGCGCATCCAGCGCGCTGGTGACGCGACGGATCGCGCCGCCCTTGCCCGCGGCATCGTTGCCTTCGAACACCGCGACCACCGAGAGCGTCTTGAGGCGCGGATCGCGCGACGCGACGTTCAGGCGACCCTGCCATTTCTCGAGTTCCTTCTCGTACTCGGCCTTGGTCATCGGCTGGTCGAGTTCGAGCGCGCGCAGCACGTTCAGGTGGTCGGCGGGTTTGGGCAGCGGCGGGGTCTTGTCCGGCATGTTCTTGACCGGTTTTTCGGCGAGCCGCTCGCGCACCGCCGCTAGCAGGTGCCTGCCCACCGTGAGCGTGCGGTAGCGCGCATCGGCCCCCGGCACCACGATCCAGGGCGCCTCGCCGGTCGTGGTCTTGCGCAGGAACGGGTCGCACACCTTGACGAAGCGCTTGTAGAGCTTGAAGTACTCCCGGTCGCGATCCGTCACCCGCCAGCGCGTCTTCGGATCACCCGCCAGTTCCTTCATGCGCTTTCTCTGCTGGCCCTTGGACAGGTGAAACCAGTACTTGAGCACCAGCACGCCTTCGTCGCAGAGCATTTTCTCGAAGCGCTGGATCTCGCTGATTTCGCGCGCGAACTCGCCCTCGCTGATGTTCCCCATGACGCGCTCGATGATCGGCATGGTGTGCCAGGCGCCGAAAAAGATGCCCATCTTTCCCTTGGGCGGCAGCGCCCGCCAGAAGCGCCACAGCGCCGGGCGCTCGTGCTCTTCGTCCGAGGGGGCGAAGAAGGCGCTGGTGAGGATGTGGCGCGGATCCATCCATTCATTGAGCAGGTTCACCGTCTCGCTCTTGCCCGCGCCCTCGACGCCGGCAACGAGGATGAGGACGGGGAAGCGCCCGTTCTGCTTCAGGTCGTACTGCGCATCGAGCAGCGACTGGCGCAGCTTCCCCGCCTCGCGCTTGTAGACCGCCTTGTCGACGTGGTGCTTGAGATTCGCGGATTCGAACATGGCCTAGGGAGTCTCCGGTAGTGGCAACGCACCCGATCTGATCTGTATCAAATCCCGGCGAACTGCCTCAGTCATTAATGATGGGCGTAATGCGACGAGTTCTCAAGTGAGCCGCGTCAACGGATCCACTGCCTTAACTCGATGTGGTTGCCGTCAGGATCGCGAATCTCCGCGCGCGCGTAGGCGGGGCGCGTGACCGGCCCCCACACCGGCTCGATTCCCTGTTTTTTCAGCGCATCGAGCGCCTGCTGCATGTCCTCGACTTCGAGCGCCATCATGCGGTAGCCGAGGCGCAGGCCCTCGGCGGCAGGCTCGGGCGGCGGTTCGGTATAGGTGAGGAGCTCCACCGTGGTGCCGCCGAGATCCAGGTAAACCAGCTGCAGGCCGCCGGGGACCGTGGCCCGCGAGCGGACCGTGAATCCGAGCACTCCTGTATAGAAGCGCTCCGCGCGCTCCGGCTCCGCGCTGACGAGCTCGATATGGTCGATGCGCTTGAACAGGCTCATCGTTCTATTCCACCTTGATGCCGGCTGCCTTGATCACCGGCCACCATTTCTCGATTTCCGCCTTGTGGTGCGCGCGCAGCGCCTCGGGCGTTTGCTGTTCGCGCGGCGGAATTTCCTGACCGAGGTCGGCGAGCTTCGCGCGCACCCCGGGATCCGCCAGCGCTTCGACGATCGCGGCGTTGACTTTCGCGATGATGGGCTGCGGCGTGGCCTTCGGCGCCCAGATGCCGTGCCACACGGCCATGTAGAAGCCCGGCAGCCCGGCTTCGTCCACGGTCGGGATCTCGGGGGCCGCGGCGAGGCGTGTTTTCGAGGTCACCGCGTAGGGCCGGAGCCTGCCGGCGCGCACCTGCGGCAGGGAATTCGCGGCCTGGTCGAACATCATGTCGATCTGGCCGGCGAGCAGGTCCTGCGTTGCCGGGGCCGCGCCGCGATAGTGGATGATCTGCGGCTTGGTGCCGGTGACGTTCTGGAAGTACACGGCGCTCACGTGCGCCGGCGTGCCTGCGCCGCCGGTGCCGATCGACGCCTTGTCCTGGTTGGCCTTGACCCAGGCGATCAGCTCCTTCAGGTTCTTCGCGGGAATCGCGTTCTTGCCGACCAGGATCTGCGGGTTGGTGGCGATCATCGCCACCGGCTCGAGGTCGGTCTGCAAGTCATACGTGAGCGGGTAGATCGCGCCGTTGACCACGTGCGTGCCGATGTGGCCGATGCCGAGCAGGTAACCGTCGGGCGCGCCCTTCGCGATCCGGCCGACGCCGATGGTGCCGCCGGCGCCGGTGGTGTTCTCGACCACCACCGTCTGGCCGAGCGCGCCGCTCATGCGCGCGGCCAGGATGCGCGCGATCGAATCGGTGGGGCCGCCCGCGGAAAATGCCACGACCAGTGAAATGGGCCGTACGGGATAGCCTTGCGCGCCGGCGGCCAGCGCAAATGCGCAAAGGGACAGAAGCAGAACCGACCGGACTGTTTTCATTTTCGTTTCCTTGTCACGAGCTTGAGCATGGTGGCGATGGTAATCGAGCGGAAGGTCGCCTTGGCGATTTCGTCGATTTCGTCGAGCACGCTGCCGACCGCGAATTCAATCCCGGCGCCGGCGCGGCGGCGGGGTGCGCTGAAGTCCTCGAACAGCTCGATCACGTCCATCAGGGTGAGGCGCTTGGCATTGCCGGCGAAGCGGTAGCCGCCGCCCACGCCGCGCACCGATTCGACCACCCCCGCTTGCGCCAGCGTGTGCAGCACCTTGGCGAGGTGGTGCGGCGAGATGCGATGCTTGCGCGCGATCTCGCGGGCCGAGAGCTGGCGCCCGGGGCGCGCGGCGGATTCGAGCACGCTGTAAAGCGCAAACAAGGTATTTTTCTGCAATTTCATGCCAGGTCCAATTCCAGGGGAATGAACGGCGCCGCCATCATTCCCTGGCTGCGGAAGAACGACAGGATCAGCTGGTTGTCGCGCGCGAGCATGGTGCGCACCTTGGTGACGCCCAGCCGCTGGAAGCGGCCGCAGATCGCCTGCAGCAGCCGGCTGCCGACGCCCGCCAGGCGCGCCCTGGGGCGCACGCTGATCGCGAACACCCAGCCGCAGCGCGGCGAGCCGAACTCCCAGTCGCGCACCTCGCCGATGACGAAGCCCTCGATGCGCCCGGCCGCCTCGGCGACGAGGAAAAAACGCTGCTGCCGGCGTCCGCTGCCGTAGCGCCGGTGGATCTGCGCCCAATAGCCCGGTTTCGGCAGCCGCGTGATCTCGGCGTCGATCGCGGCGACCTGTTCGAGGTCGCCGGCCCGCACGTTGCGCACCCGCGCCTTCATCGGGCGCTGCTTTTCTTGAGCCAGATCAAAGTCGCCGTCTCCAGTCGGGGTAGCTTAAACAGGTATTCGAGTACTTTAATACGAAGGAGGGGAATCATGCGCATCAAACTGCTTGCCAGCCTTGCCGCGGCGCTGTTCGCCGCAGGCGCCGCAATCGCCCAGCAACCGATCAAGATCGGTGCTTTCCTCTCGGTCACCGGCGGCGCCGCGTTCCTCGGCGATCCCGAGCAAAAGACGCTCGAGCTTTACGTCGAAAAGCTGAATGCGGCCGGCGGCATTCTCGGCCGCAAGCTGCAGCTGATTTCCTACGACTCGGCCGGCGACGCGGAGAAGGCGCGCACCTTCGCCAAGCGCCTGATCGAACAGGACAAGGTCGATGTGATCGTCGGCGGTTCGACCACCGGCGAGACCATGGCGGTGGTGCCGCTGGTGGAGGCGGCCGGCATGCCGTTCATTTCCCTGGCAGGCGCGGTGGTGATCATCGAGCCGGTGAAGAAATGGGTATTCAAGACGCCGCACACCGACCGCATGGCCTGCGAGCGCATCTTCCTCGACATGCGCGCCCGCAAGATCGAGAGCATCGGGCTGATTTCCGGCGCCGGCGGCTTCGACAAGTCGATGCGCGCCGAGTGCCTCAAAGTCGCGCCGGCCTACAAGATCCAGATCGTGGCCGACGAGGCCTACGGCGGCGGCGATACCGACATGACCGCGCAGCTCACCAAGATCAAGGGCACGCCCGGCGTGCAGGCGGTGCTGAACGCGGGCTTCGGCGCGGGACCGGCGATCGTCACCAAGAACTTCAGGCAACTGGCGATCGGGGTGCCGCTTTACCAGTCGCACGGCGTCGCCTCCAAGGAATTCATCAAGCTCGCCGGCGACGCGGCCGAGGGCGTGCGCCTGCCCGCCGCGGCGCTGCTCGTCGCCGAAACGCTGCCCGACGCCGACCCGCAGAAGAAGGTCGTCGTGGGCTACAGCCGCGAGTACACCGCGCGCTTCAAGTCGGATGTATCGACGTTTGGCGGGCATGCCTACGACGGCCTGATGCTGGCGGTGGAAGCGATACGGCGTTCCGCTTCGACCAACAAGGAAGCGATCCGCAGCGCGCTCGAGAGCATCCACGGCTATGTCGGCACCGGCGGCGTGGTCAACATGTCGGCGGGGGACCACATGGGGCTCGATGTCAGCGCCTTCCGCATGCTCGAAGTCAGCAAGGGCAACTGGGTGCTGGTGAAGTAAGCCTTTCCGGACCGGGCGGGCTTCGATGAGCGCGCAGCTCGCCCAATACCTTCTCAGCGGACTGACCGTCGGCGCGATCTACGCGCTGGTGGCGCTCGGCTTCGCGATCATCTACAACGCGAGCCACGTCATCAACTTCGCGCAGGGCGAATTCGTCATGATCGGCGGCATGGTCAGCGTTTCGCTCGCCAATGCCGGCCTGCCGCTGCCGCTGGCGATCCCGGTCGCGGTGCTTGCCGCGGCCGCCGTCGGCCTCGCGCTGGAGAAGTTCGCCGTGGAGCCCGCGCGCGGCGCATCCGTCGTGACGCTGATCATCATCACCATCGGCGCCTCCATCCTGCTGCGGGGGCTGGCGACCCTGGTCTGGGACAAGAACCTGCACCCGCTGCGGCCCTTTTCGGGCGACCGGCCGATCGAGCTGGCGGGGGCGACGATCCTGCCGCAGAGCCTTTGGGTGCTGGGCGTCACCTTTGCCATCGTGCTCCTGCTGGGCTGGTTTTTCGGCCGCACCCTGACCGGCAAGGCAATGCTCGCGACCTCGTACAATCCGCTTGCCGCGCGCCTGTGCGGCGTCAACGTGCGTTTCGTGCTGCTGCTTTCGTTCGGCCTTTCGGCCGCGCTGGGCGCGGTGGCGGGAATCCTGATCGCGCCGATCACGCTGACCTCATGGGACGTAGGCGTGATGCTGGGGCTCAAGGGCTTTGCCGCCGCGATTCTCGGCGGCCTGGGAAGCGGCGCCGGCGCCGTGGCGGGCGGCCTGCTGCTCGGCATCGCCGAGAGCCTCGGCGCGGGTTACGTCAGCTCGGCGTACAAGGACGCGATCGCGTTCGTCATCATTCTCGCGGTGCTGTTCTTCATGCCGAGCGGCCTGTTCGGCAAAAAGAGCGCCGAGCGCGTCTAGGAGGGGGCAATGGGGGAACCTGGGTTCCACCGTACCGAGCACGTGGATTGGAGAACGCCGCGCACCGGGGGGATGGCGCTGCTCGCCGCGGTGGTTCTGGTTCTGCCGTTGGCGTTGATCAACAATTACTGGTACGAGGTTGCGATCCTCGTCGGCATCAACGCGATCGTATGCGTTGGCCTCAACCTGCTGATCGGCTACGCGGGGCAGATCAGCCTCGGCCACGCCGGGTTCTTCGGCCTGGGCGCCTACGGCTCGGCGATCCTCACGGCGCGCTACGGCTGGCCGCCCCTGGCCGCGCTCGCCGCGACCACCGCAGGCGTCGCGTTGCTCGCCCTGCTGGTCGGCCGCCCGATCCTGAAACTGAAGGGTCATTACCTCGCCATGGCGACGCTCGGCATGGGCATCATCATTTCGATCGTGGTCGTCACCGAGGACCGGCTCACGGGCGGGCCGGACGGCATGAGCGTGCCGGCGTTCACCCTGTTCGGCCTGGGCCTCGCGGGCGAGCGCGTCTGGTACTGGATCGTCGGCGCCGCGCTGCTCGCGGCGGTGTGGCTCGCGCTCAACCTGATTGAATCGCCGGCGGGCCGCGCGCTGCGCGCGCTGCACGGCTCGGAAGTCGGTGCCCAGGTGTCGGGCATCGATGCGACGCGCGCCAAGGTCGCCGTCTTCGTCATCTCGGCGGTGTTCGCCTCGTTCGCGGGCAGCTTGAGCGCGCATTATTCGGGCTTCATCACGCCCGGCAAGGTCGGTTTCTTCCATTCCATCGAGCTGGTGACGATGGTGGTGTTCGGCGGCATGGCCTCGACCTTCGGCGCGGTGATCGGCGCGGCGGCGCTCACCCTGCTGCCGCAGCTGCTTACCGTGCTCAAGGAATACGAGATGGTGGTGTTCGGCGCGGTGATGATCGCCACCATGGTTTTCCTGCCACGGGGCTTCCTGCCGAGTCTCCTCATTGAAATAAAGAAGAAAGGAAAATGAATCCGCCGCAATTGCGCGTCACCGCGCTGTCGAAGGCCTTCGGCGGCGTGCTCGCGGTCGACCAGGTTTCCTTCGACCTCGAGGCGGGCAAGGTGAATTCGATCATCGGCCCCAACGGCGCCGGCAAGACCACGCTGCTCAACCTGCTTACCGGTGTCTACGCACCCTCCGCGGGCACGGTCGCCCTCGACGGCGCGGACGTCACCGGGCTCGCGCCGCACCGGCTCGCCGCGCAGGGCATGGCGCGCACCTTCCAGAACCTGCAGCTGTTCTTCAACATGAGCGCGATCGAGAACGTGATGGTCGGGCGCCACCTGCGCGAGCGCGCCGGCTGGTTCGCGGCGCTGGTCCGTTCCCCGCGCCTGACCGCGGGCGAACGCGAGAGCCGGGAGGAGGCCGCACGGCTGATGCAGTTCGTCGGGCTCGGCGAATACCTGGATGCGCAGGCCGATGCGATGCCCTATGGCGCGCTCAAGCGCCTGGAGATCGCGCGCGCGCTCGGCGGCAAGCCGAAGCTGTTGCTGCTCGATGAGCCCGCGGCCGGCCTCAACCAGACCGAAACGCAGGCGATCAACGCGTTGATCATGAACCTCGCGAAGTCCGGCGTGACGGTGGTGCTCGTCGAGCACAACATGCGCCTGGTGATGGGCGTCTCGGACCACATCGTGGTACTCGACTACGGCCGCAAGCTCTGCGAGGGCTCGGCGGAACGCGTGCGCAACGATCCCAGGGTCATCGAGGCCTATCTGGGAAGCGCGGAGCCCGGCTGATGCTCGAGATCAACGGGCTGAGCAGCCATTACGGGCGCATCCAGGCGCTCGCCGGCATCGACCTGACGGTGGCGGAGGGCGAGCTGGTGGCGCTGGTGGGGGCGAACGGCGCGGGCAAGTCGACCCTGCTGCGGGCGATTTCCGGGATCCAGCCTTCCATCGGGAAAATCATTTTCAACGGGGAAAACATTGCTGCGACCTCGCCCGAACGGCGCGTAAGCCTCGGCATCGTGCAGGTGCCCGAGGGCCGGCAGGTGTTCGGCCCGCTTTCGGTCGAGGACAACCTGCGGCTCGGGGCGTATACCCGGACGCGCGCCGAGAGCGACGCCGGGCTCGAGCGCGTGTTCGCGATGTTCCCCGCGTTGAAGGAGCGGCGCCGCCAGGCCGCGGGGGTCCTGTCGGGGGGCCAGCAGCAGATGCTCGCGATCGGCCGCGGCCTGATGGGCAATCCGCGCCTGCTGCTGCTCGATGAGCCTTCGATGGGGCTGGCGCCGCGCCTGGTGGAGGAGATCTTTGCCACGGTGCGCGCGCTCAAA
>Ga0315281_10008528_pt1 | contig 14333 bp, 9 predicted proteins | sample YL17G07_0_MG_FD_204540 | JGI IMG/M metagenome (GOLD analysis project Ga0315281, IMG submission 204540) | Sediment microbial communities from Yellowstone Lake, YNP, Wyoming, USA - YL17G07_0 | ecosystem: Environmental > Aquatic > Freshwater > Lake > Sediment | place: USA: Wyoming | collected...
GGATCCTGGACCGCGGCCGCGAGCCGCTGGCCGTGCTCACGTCCGAGCCGTCGAACCTCTGGATGTCGGGCGTTTCGCTTCTCTTCACGAAAGAATTCTTCACTCTCGCCGCCAATCGCCTGGGCGAGCGCGGAGTCCTCTGCCAATGGCTCCATCTCTATCAGGTCGGCGAGTCGGACGTGAAAACGCTGTTGGCGTCTCTCTTCGGCGCATTTCCGCACGCCGTGGTTTTCGCCGATGGAACCGATCTTCTGATCGTCGCGTCCCGTTCGAGGCTCAATCTCGATCCGGCGGAATGGCAGCGGCGTCTGGCCGCCAATCCTCCCGCAGCCGATTCGCTCGCGCGCACCAGGATTCAATCGGGGATGGCTCTCGCCCGGGGGATTCTCGCCGACGAGCGGGGTGTCCGCCGCTGGATTGGCGCTGCACCGCTTCATACCGACGACCTCCCGATTCTGGAGTTCTCGGCCGCGCGGCAGATGGGATCGGACCGGTCCGGGCCGATTCTCTCCTCTCTGGTGTCGGTATCGATTGACGAAGGAGTGATTCGGCTGGGCGAGTCGGGGCGAATTTCCGGCGAGGACCGCTCTCCGGAGCCCGATTGAGCGAGCCCGCCTGGTATCGACGCTGGTTCGGAGAGGACTACCTCACGCTCTATGCTCACCGGAGCGAGGAAGAAGCCCGCCGCCAGGTCTCGACAGTGCTCGACCGGTGGGGTGCGCGGCCGTCCTCGCTTCTCGACATCGCCTGCGGATCGGGGCGCCATACCCGGGCTTTCGCGGCGGCGAAAATTCCATCACTGGGTCTCGACCTGTCCTTTCCGTTGCTTCGCCGGGCGGCGGCCGAGCGCCGGCGACGCGGATCGGCTCCGGCACGATTCGTTCGGGGAGACATGTTGCATCTCCCTTTCCGGGGCGGCTCGTTCGATTCCGTCGTCTCGTTCTTCACGTCGATCGGCTACTTCGAATCGGACGCCGAAAATGAAAGAGTGCTTCTGGAAATGGCCCGGGTTCTGGCGCCAGGCGGTCGGCTGGTTCTCGAAACTCTCAACCCCGCGCCGACGATCGCCGGCCTCGTTTCGGAAGAAGAAAAGCGGATTGCGGGCCACCGGGTCCGAATGCGCCGCTGGTATGATTCGCGGCGCCGCCGGCTGAACAAGGAAATCGTTTTCAAAACCGGCGGCGCCGATCGAACGTATCTGGAAACCGTGCGGGTTTACGAGCCGGCGGAGCTCTTCGGTCTGATCGAAGGAGCCGGGTTGTCCCTGACCAGCTGCGATGAGGCGACGGACGACGGAACGATTCGCCCGCAAGGGGAAGGGAGCCCGCGACTGATGCTCTTCGCCGAAAGGGCGCGCCATTGACGGGTCCCATGAAAACCTTGTTCTCCGCCTCTGAGCTCACGGGATTACCAAATCTGACTCGCGACTGGCTTCGCTCCGCCGATCCGGCGCTGCGGAGCCTTCTGCCTTTGCCTCGCCCCCGCGGAGCCCGCACGCAGCCGCTCCCGGACGGAAGAGCTCGCCCGTGGGAGCCGCTTCTCGCCGCGCTCGCCCGAAGGAATACCGCGCTCGGTAACCCGCGAAGTGAACAGCTCGTCGCCAAGCTCCGCGATGGAGCCGTCGCTGTGATCGCCGGGCAGCAGGTCGGTCTTTTCGGCGGTCCGCTTCTGACGCTCTACAAAGCACTCGAGGCCGTTCGCATCTCTCGGGAGATCGAGGCGGGAGGAACTCCCGCCGTGCCGCTGTTCTGGATGGCTTCCGAGGATCACGATCTCGCGGAGGTTCTCGAAGCGAGAGTTCGGGCCGGCGGTGGAGTCAGGAAATTCGAGATTCCCGAGTCGGCCCGCGGAAATCGAAAGCCGGTCGGAGCCCTGACGATCGGACCGGGTCCCTCCGATTTTCTGAAACAGCATGACATAGAGATTCCGGCGTCACTGCTGGCCGCCCTCGAACCGGAGCGCAGTTTTTCGGATTCGTTTGCGGCGATTCTCCTCGCCGCGCTGGGAGAGCGGGAAATTCTTCTTGTCGATCCGGCGATGCCCGAGGCGAAATGGTCGCTCTCGGATTTTTTCGCCCGCGCTTTTCGCGGAATCCAGCAGATGCAGCAACTGCTCGCTGAGCGCGAGGATCAGATCGGCGCGGCCGGATACGATCTGCAGGTTGTCCATCGGCCGGGCCAGTGCCATGTTTTCTCGCTGGAAAACGGAGATCGCCTTCCGCTCGATGTCTTCGACGACGGAAGAATCGGAGTCAGGGATGGCGATCCCCGAGAGCGCCGAGCTCCCGAAGAGTGGGCGCGGCTCGCGGAGGAGCATCCCGACCGTCTCTCGCCGGCGGTGCTCCTTCGGCCGGCGGCGGCTTCGCGGCTTTTTCCCCAGGCCGTCGCGGTGCTGGGGCCGTCGGAAGTGGCCTATTGGGCGCAGGCGCTGTCGTTGTTTCCTCTCTTCGGCTCGACTCCGCCGGATCTGGCGCCGCGGCCGCACGTTTTTCTTCTCGAACCGGCGTCGAGGCGCTTGCTTGAAAAGGTCGGCGTCGGAGTGAATGAGTTGTTAGGCGGGACCGACGCGGTGCTCGCCCATCTCGTGCAACGGGAGACCGGCGGCCCGCTCGCCGATTTTCGTTCGAAGATCGTCGGCCTGCGTCACCATCTCGTCGAGGCGGAGAATGCGATGGTGGCCATTGACCCGACGCTTCGGGGTTTCTACGCTCACGCCGCCGACAAGATCACTCTTCAGCTCAACGCGCTGGTTCGAAAAGGAGAAGAGGCCTGGGCCCGCCGCGACGAGATCCGCAGCCGGCAGGTCGATCGCCTCACGTCGATGCTCGCGCCGGAAGGAATTCCGCAGGAGCGTCACGATCCGCTTCTCGAATGGGTCATCCGCTCTCCCGGATTCGGAGATTCGGTCTGGGAGGGGATGGTAGACGCGGTCGAAGGGGGCGTGATCGGAATCGAGCTCGGCAGGGCGGCGGACGAAGAACAGGGGCCGAAAAGTGGCGTGTGATGTCCTGGCGATCGGGGCTCACCCCGACGACGTCGAAATCATGTGCGGGGCCACCCTCGCGAAGCTTTCGCAAAATGGGACGAGAGTCGGCATCATCGACCTGACCGGTGGTGAGATGGGGACGCGAGGCACCGCCCGGCAGCGCGAGCGGGAAGCCGCGGAGTCGGCGCGAATTCTCGGCGCTCGTTTTCGGGAGACTCTCGACTTCGGGGACGGCGCTTTGCGGACCGGGGACGCCGAAGTGATCGCTCTGGCCGAGCGGATTCGCGAGCATCGCCCTCGAATCGTGATCACCTCGCCCCGCGAAACGCGCCATCCCGATCATTCGAAAACGGCCCGTCTCGTCGCCGACGCGTCGTTTCTGGCGGGGCTTCGGAAGTTCCCGGCGAAGGGAAAACCGCATCGCCCGGACCGGGTTCTGTACGGGATGGAGAGGTATCTTTTTCTTCCGAGCTTCGTGGTCGACGTTTCGAAAGCGTGGGATACGAAGATGCGGGCCCTTCGCGCCTTCGAGAGCCAGTTTCACCGCCCGGGAGCCAAAGGGGCGAAGGGAGCGCAGACTTTCATTTCCCGACCCGAATTTCTCGAGGAAATCGAAGCCCGGGGGCGATTCTTCGGCGAGCAGGTCGGGGTGCGATACGGAGAGCCTTTTCTGTCGGATATTCCGCCCAAAGTCGACGACTTGTTAGGCGCGTTCGGGGGATTGGAACCGTAGCCGGGAGTGGCGGCAAAAAAAGATGAGCCCCGAGGATTTTTCTTCTATCCCGCCGCGTCGCTGCCAATCGCGGGGCGCGATCCGTCGGGGTTGCGGGGGCGCGCGGCGGCGGGGCGTTCACACGCGCCGGTCGTCTGCCACCACCCTCCCTCCCGCGACCGGCTTGCGTTCACGCCACGAGGCGCAACTTTCGACCTGCCTCCGCCGCCGCGCACCTCCTCACCCAACGGATCCTCGCGCCCCGCTCATGGCGCTCCTTCGGCGGGCTGGGTTGGTTATGAATATCAAAAACGAAAGCTGGAAGAATAGGCGAATGCCGGCGAACTGTTAGGGCGGCGGCGTCCTCGGGGGAAGAACGAAGAGGGGGCTGAAGTGGCGTTTGATTTTGCTTCGCTTCGGGGCCCAATAAAACCCGCCCCGCGGGTGAAGCTCCCCTCAAGTGAGGCCCGAGGATCCACTTGTGTGAGGCGGGGGATGAGGACGGGCGCAAGCGGGACTGTTTGAGGGAGCTGCGCGCGATACGGATGCGACGGATCGCCGGAATCTCCCGCCCGCGTGCGGCGACCGAGTTGTCCCGCGACCCGTCCGAATCCCCGAGCGCGGCCGTGAAGAAGCAAATTCACGAGACTTGATTCATTCGCCTCGCGAGAGCCGAGCCCTAGTGGACCCAAGCCGAACGACCCGGGAGCTGAACCCGGGGGGCAGAAAAAGCCTGCCTGCTCAGGCGGCTCTTTTTTCCGGCTTTCCCCTCCGGCGATCCTGACCGCTCCGCCTCACGGACAACTCAGATTCGTTCTCGACGTCATTCCGCACTGATTCGAAGGGGACGCCCCCTTGATCTCGGCGCCCCCGCCATCGAGGCCCCACGATCCTTCGAGGCTCGCTCCGTTGGTTTCGACGATCAGCCACCAAAGGAGCGATTCTCCGCCGGGGACGGCCGGGGTGGTGGTCCATCCGAAGCTTGCCGTGCGTCCAATTCCGCAGGCGGCGCCGGCGAGCGTGTAGGTAGATATTCCGCTTCCCCAGCCATAGATCACGTCGTAATTCTGCGGCGAGACCGGCACGCACTTCGTGACGTCCCACGTGACGACCGTGCTCGTCGCGGCGGCGTCGACTTTCGTCCATTTCGAAGCGGTCGTCGCGGCGGTCCCGTCCGGAGTTCGTTTCGGGGTCGAGCCGGCGAGCGGAGCGCAATCCGCCGACGTCACGAGGGAATCGGCGGCGGCGAAGTCGTAATCGAGAGTGAAGAACGGCGGAAGGACCGGAATGGTCGTCACGACGGCGAGAAAATCGAGGCTCAGTGTGTCGAGCGTCGTGTCGGGCGTGACGGTCACGGCGTGGATGTAGATTGTGCCGGTTTGGGCTGAAGGGAGCACGAAGGTTTGCGGTGCGCCGCATCCGGGGCTGGCCGATTTGGTCACGTTGAACATGGTCGTCCAGGGGCCGGTGGTGGACGTTCCCCATTCAAGGGCGATGTTCTGCGCGGCGCTGTTCACCCAGGCGACGGCAGTGAGCGTGTGGGCCAATCCGGTCGTCAGCGGAATCGACCAAACGTGATCGAGCGACCGTACTCCGGCGACGTTCGTTTCCTTGATCGTCTCCGATGAGGCGTTACAGGACTGAGTATTCACGTAGCTTCCGGCCACGGTGCCTTTCACGGCGGTGGCGTCGGCGTTCGCGACGTCGTTCACGATGGCCGTGCTCCCGGTGCTTCCCGTCGTCGCGTGAAGCCAGATCTCGACCACGGCGCGGTCGCCCAGCGAAAGGTTCGTCCCGGTTGGCGGTTGATAGGTCCAGGTGAATCTTGTTCGGGCGCCGGCCGTCGAAACGTTCGGGCTCGCGTACCCGGTCGTGAAAAGGAGAACCGGCGAGCCGGAGTTGTAGCGGTAGATCTTGGCGTAGAGCTGGCCCGAGAGCCCGGGATTGGTGGTGAGTCCGTACACGTCGAAGGTCCAGGGGCCGGAACCGAGATCGGTCGTCTTGGCGTAGGCGGCGGTGGCCCATTCGATCGGCGTGCCGCCGATCGCGAATTCTCCGGCCGCGGTGACGTTCGAGGTCGACAGCTGTTGCACGCTCCCTTCGAATCCCGTCGAAGTCGTCAGGTCTTTGTCTCCCGGTGCGGAGGTCGATTGAACTTGAAGGTGAAAGGTCTGGTTGCTGACGGCGATACCGGTGAATCCCGCCACGAGGTTCGTTCCGCACGAGTTGACGGATTTGACGACGTAGCAATAACTCGACCCCTGCGAGACGGTCGAATCGACGTAAGGGGTGGTGACTCCGGTGAACGTCGTCAGGCCGACCGCGGACGGGCAGGCGCCGTCGTAGCGGAGGACGTCGTGAGTCGTGGCGCCGGCGCCGTTCGTCCACGAGACGGTGATCTGATTGCAGGCATTCGTCGACGAAACGGCGGTCGGGGCGAGGGGAGTGCCGGTCGCCGTGACCGTTCGGCAGGTGCTGTCGGGCGATTCGGCGAAACCGGTGGCGTCGCACGCGCCGCGAATGACGTACGAGTAGGTCGTGCCCGAAATTGCCGTGGCGTCGTTGAACGTCGTTCCCGCAAGCGGTCCGCTGATCTTGGTGTAGCCGCTGCCCGGGCACGATCCGTTCGCGCGATAGACGTTGTAGCTGGATGTCGATCCCGATCCGGGCGTCCATGAGAGTGAAACGCCGCTGCAGGCCGCGGTGGGAACGCCGAGCGCCGGCGCGCCCGGAGCGTTGCAGCAGGTGGGGTACTTGAAAGAGCCGATGCGAAGCCGCCAGGTGGCGGAGCTGGTTGCGGTGTAGAACTCGCTGATGTACCAGAAGGTGCAATCGTCGGTCGGGTCGACGTTCATCGACGTGTAGTCGCCCCAGCGGTTGCCGCCGGCGGTCTGGGAGCCGGCTCCGTTCACGATCGTTCCTTCGCCTTGGGGAAGTTGCCCGAGCGTGTCGGAGGGGAGGCGTCCGGTGTACCAGATGCTTGGAAACATGCTGGCGTTCGAGGCGCTGAAACCCAGGGCGATTTCGCCGACCTTGTCCATCGCCATCGATCCCATCCAACGGTGAATTCCGTCGGTCGCGCCGGGAACGTAGGTTCCTTGCTGGTAGATCGCCGGGCTTCCGTTCGGATCGCGCAGTTCGTACCAGCGCACTCCGGCGATGGCGCTGGGCGAGCTCACTCCCTGAACGGACTGGTTCGTCACGATCGTCTGGTACGTGCCGAAATTCCGATAGGCCGCGCGGTGAAGGAGGCGTTGCCGATAGGACAGGATATCGAGGTCGTTGGCCGTCCCGCTTTGTGGGATGCAGGCGCGTGTCCCGCCGCAGGGCGTGAAGGTCGAATCGAAACCGGCCACAGGAATCGTATTCGAGAGAACGAACGTGGAATTCGCCGGCGTCGCCCAGTCGACGTGGTATTTCCAGAGCGTGATCGCGTCGAGAGGGGCGCCGTACGGTCCGCCGTTGTCCATCGACCCGAGATAAATCTGAGGGCTCCCCGCCGGAGGGAGCGTGCTTCCGTCGATGTCGGCCGGAAGGAGGCCGTCCCCCGTGTTGTAAGGCGTTCCGCCGGGGGGCGCGAGAAAGCTGATCACTTGAGGCGTCAGGCTTCCAGCGAGCATCTGCGCGCGATTGAGTGCGTAGGCGCCGATTCCAGCGAACGGCGATCCGGCGAACTCCCGGGTCGCGATGTAGTAGCCGTCCGCCCAGATTCCGTACTTAGGGTAATCGGGGAAGTTCGTTCCCGTGGTGAAAGCGTAGCGCTGGTAAGAGCCGGTCGGATCGCCGGTGACGGAAAGAGCGACGCAGTTGTAGTACGTCGGGCCGGCGGCAGTGAACTGACTGACGAGCCAGCGATCGGCGAACTGGTCGTAGAGCACCACCGGATCGCCGGCGTTTTCGGTTTGGCAGGCGCCGCCGAATCCGGACCAGAGAGTATTGATGTTGCGCGGGGAAAGAAGGACGCCGCCGGTCTTGTCGTAGACCGCCAACGTCGAGTTGGCCATGGCCAGGTAATGGTTTGGCCCGACGTCGCCGCACGGATCGGGAGGGGCGCAGCCGCCGCACGAATTGGCGAATCCGTTGAAGCTCACGATCGTCGCGGGCATCGCGGTGGCCTGATCCGCGATTCGGAATTGGGCGACCGGATCGAACGGCTCCATCGGTCCGAGCGGGCCGGCGAGATCGCAATCGCGTTCTTCGTTTTCGGCCTTCGAGCCCGGAACATAGGGAACGGGAGGAATGTCGCGAAGCGGCGGGGAGACGTCGGAGCGGACTGCTGTGCTGACTCCGCGGTACTCAGAAGGAGGAGGACCGTTCTGGGCGAGCGCCGAAGAGCCGGCGATTACGGCGAGGGAAACGAGGCCCAGTTGTTGGACGGAAAGAAGAATTTTTTTCAACGGATCCTCCCAGGTTCGCCCGTCGCCGGTCGCTTGCGGGCGGCGAGTTCAGTTCGAGCTTCGGTTCAATCGATGCCCGAAGAATATAGCAGGATCGGGGGGAATCACCGAGGCGGGCGGGGGACGAATCCGGCGGTCCCCAAATTGTTCAGTTCGCGCCGGCGATTTCCACATCCACTCGCTGTCCGAGTTTGAGCGGGGTGCTTTTTGTGAGGGCAATTTTCACGAGAAGAACTCTCGTGTCGGTGGGGCGTCCCGGGTCCTGGGGCTTGAGCCGCCGGCCGACGACGGTCAAAGGGATCTCTGTCACGGTTCCGCTCCAGCCTGTGGGGCCATATCCCTCGGCGCGAATCGTCGCGGTTGCGCCGAGGGTGATGCGGGCCGTGTCGAATTCGTCGACCTCGGCTTCGATGCGGGTGCGGCCGAGATCCGCCACCGTGAGAATCGAAACGCCGCGATCGATGGTTTCCCCCGGATTCTGATGACGAGCGACGACGACGCCGTCGATCGGCGAAACGAGTCGGGCCTTGGCGAGGATCGCTTCGAGGCGGCGCAAACTCGCCGCGGCGGTGTCTGCGCGAGCGCGGGCGGCGTCGAGATCGCGCTGGCGCCGCTCGAAATCCTGCCGGGACGTGACCTGATCGACCAGGAGCCGGCGGCTTCTTTCGACTTCGAGCTCGGCCAGTCGAATGTCGGCCTCCACCTCGGCCGAACGCGCCTTGGCCTCGGCGAGGGCGGCCCGGTGGTCGTCGGCGCGGAGGAGGACGAGGAGCTGTCCTTTTCGTACGCGGTCGTTTTCATGGACGGGGATCGACTCGATCGTGCCGCCCAGTTCGGACGCGATGGAGACTTCGGCGTTCGGTTCAGCGACGAGGCGGCCCTCCGCCGTGATTCGGGAGATGGCAGGGGGACGAGAGGACCCGTCCCGGCCCGGTTGAGCCGTGCCGGAGCCGCTCGCCACGGATCGGATTTCTCCGACCAGGAGACACGCGAGCGCGAGTCCGAGAATCGGGAACAGAAAGCGCCGTGGAAGCTTCGACGACGAGGCGCGGTGTTCGTTCATGATTTCAATCCTCCAGGGGTCAACAGGCCGTCTGAAATTCGAAGGACGCGGTCGGAGATCGACCGCACTTTCGGATCGTGGGTGACGATGAGCAGTGAACGATTCTCTTTTTTTGCGAGATTTCGAAAAAGATCGAGAACCTGAGCGCCGACGACCGAATCGAGATTTGCAGTCGGTTCGTCGGCGAGTAGAATCGGCGCGCGGCCGGCCAGGGCGCGAGCCACGGCGACGCGTTGTTTCTGCCCGCCGGAGAGGTCCCGGGGCAGAAAGTTTTTTCTCGGCGTCAGGTCGACGAGATCGAGGACCCTTTCCGCCTCCTGCAGGGCGGCCTTACCCCGGATGCCCTTGATGTTCAGCGCGTATTCGACATTCTCCAGGGTGGTGAGGGCGGGGAACAGGTTGAACTGCTGAAAGACGAAACCGATCGAATTTTTCCGAAGCGCGGGCAGGCGATCCGGGCGATCGCCGTCGACGGGCTCTCCTTCGACCACGATTCGACCGCTCGATGCCGTCAGAATGCAGCCGAGAATGGAAAGAAGAGTCGTCTTTCCCGAGCCCGAGGGCCCTTCGAGCGAAACCACCTCGCCCCTTTCGAGGGAAAGTGAAACTCCTTTGAGTACGGTGACGGTCTCCCGGCCTTCCTGGAAAATTTTCGTGACGTCTTCGGCGGACAAAACCGGCATGGCCGTCTCCTGTCAGGCCCGGAACACGAGCGCCGGGTCGATCGATGCGACTTTTCGGAACGAGATCATTGAAGCGGCGAGACAGAGGGCGACCGTTCCGGCGAATACGACGATCGACAATTCCGGCGGAATGATCAGTTTGAGATCGATCTTCGCGATCACGGGGCGAAGGACGTAGGAAAAAGCGGCGCCAATGAGAAATCCGGCGACGGCCGCGATCACCGCCTGCTTCGCCAGAATTTTGTAAATGTCGGCGTTTGAGCCGCCGATGGCCTTGACGGTTCCGAATTCCTTGATGTGCTCCATCGTCGACGTGTAGAGCGTCTGGGCGACGACGACGATTCCGACGAGGCAGCCCAGAAAGACCGTCATGAACATGTTGAGCCCGATGCCGGTGGACTCGACCCAGTAATTGCGCGTCCGGGATGCCCACTCCCTTCGCGTGAACACGTCGTTGTAGGGAAGTCTCCGTCGAATCTCGGAGCGAACGGACTCGAGCTCGGCCCCCGGCTCCAGTTTCACGATCATGTAGGTCGTCTTGCCGCCGAGATTGTCCCTGGCCAGGGACTGGGCGAGGCCGTAATCCATGAACGACATCGGTGTCGTCGTGAAGGAGCGGGCGTCTTTCGTGCGGCCGAGGATTTTCAGCCGCCGTCCGAGGTATTCGCGGTATTCGCCGACGGCGAAGGGGCCGAACCGCTTCGCCGCCGACTCGTCGAGAAAAACGTAGGGGCCGCGGTGAAGGTCGCTTCGATCTCCTTCGAGGACGTTCCATGGAAAGTTCCACCGCTGGAAATCCTCGAGCGCATAGACGACCGACGCTTCCTGCGCTCCGTTCGGGAGATCGACCTGCATGAACCAGACGATGAGGTTGTCGGCCCGAAGCACGCCGGGTATCGAGCGGACACGCTGGAGGCGGCTCTCGGGAAAAGTATGGGCGAAGTCGATGTTCGGCGTGTTCCGGCTCGTGATCCAGAGGTCCGCAGGAATTTTTTCGATAGTGATCGTCGAGTTGTCCAGAAGGCCGATGAAAAGCCCCACTTGAACGAAAACGAGAGTGACGGCGAATGCGACTCCTGCGATCGTGATGGCGAAGCGGAGCTTGTCGTGGAGCAGATTCCTTCTGGCCAGGTCGACCACGGCTCACCTCTTCGCTTTGGGGCGCTTTGCCGCAGAAGGAGGCGCCGCCCGGGTGTTCTTGCAGGTGAATCCGCGAACGAGCCCTTCGAGCAGGAGCTTCGAGGTGGTCTGGACCGGTTTCCAGGGAACCCAGGGGTCGTTGGCTTTCGCGAGGTGAAGTGAGATGACCCCGTGCATTCCCGCCCAGAAAAGTTGGGCGAGCTGATCGGCGTCGCCGAATTCCGGACGGAACAACCTCGCGTTCCTCGCGTTCTCGATCGTCGCGCGAAGAAATGCATAGGCGTCCTGCTCGGGATTTCCTTTCTCGAGCAGGCCTTCTTCCGGCTCGACCGGCGGATGGGGCGTCATGAACATCAGCCGGTATTGGTTGGGGTGCTCGAGCGCAAATTCCAGATAGGCGAGCCCGATGCGGCGGAGGCGATCGATCGGGTCGGCGATCCGCGCGATTTTCTGAAACTGGAAGGCCAGAGCGAGGAAATCCGTCGTACACAGCTCGCGGATCAGGGCTTCCTTGTCCTTGAAGTGGAAATAAATCGCGGTGGGTGAATACTCGATTTTCTCCGCGATGCGGCGCATCGTCACGCTCTCATACCCCTCGGTTGCGAAAAGCTCGCGCGCGGCTTCGAGGATCTGTTTGCGAAGTTCCTGGCGTTGCCGCTCCCGGCGCTCGGTGGTTCCCAAAACGAGCCTCCTTTTTGTAACGGTGTTAAGTTACATTTCACTGTAACGGTTGTCAAGAAGGGGGCGCTGGAGTCCGCCCGGGCCGGGCGAAGGGGCTGGGCCGGCGAAAAAAAAGCCCGGGGCCTTTCGGCTCCCGGGCTTTTTGCCTGGAGGGAAGGAATCGAAGGTCTACTTCTCGAACATCTCCGCGACCGGTACGATGGCGATGTCGTCGGCTTTGAGCCCCAGCGGAAAAGCCTCGATGACTTTGTCTTCCGCGAGAATATTGGCGGGCGTGCCTTCGGTGTCGTAATGAATCGGCGTCGGTGCATCGCCGGCGAGGGTTTCCTTGAGCTTTGCGCCGCCCGAAGAGACGAGGGCAATTTCGATGTCGGCCATCGAAAGGTACTTTCGAATCGCCGTATCCACCTGGGCCTTCGTGATCGACGGAAGTCGTTTCTGAATCTCGTCGAGGAAATCCTTGCGGCCGTACCACTCGCTGTCGAGCTTGTAACCGAGCCGCCGCGAAGTCGATTGCGCCCAGAGCCGGCTGTAGCCGAGGAGGAAATCACGCGTCTCCTTGAATCCCTGTTCCGGAATCCCTTCGCGGATCATCTTGTCGAGGTGATAGAGCGAAGCGCGAAGGGCAAAGGGGGCGTTGTCCGGTTTGACGGGGCGAATCCAGACCGAGAAGTATTGTTTCGTTCTGGGAATGTTGGGGATGGGAAACGTCGAGCCGCCGCTCTGGATGAAATTCTCGATGTAGGAGTAGTCGCCGTAGTTGAGCCCTCGAACGCCCCGGAGTTGATTCATCAGGACGCCGTTGAAAGTCCTGTGCTCCCCCAGGTAACTGTTGGCGATCATGAGGGCGAAGAAATCATCGTCGCGGCGGGTGACCGGGATTGGAAATCCCCAGGATACGGCGGTCGCGCGGGCGTCTTTCTCGACGATGGTCGCGTGGTGGCCTTTCCGGACGGAAGGGCTGCCGATGGCCACCGCCGGCGCCGATTTCTCCGGCAACACCATGAGGTCCTTCTGAACCCGCTCCGGAAATCTCTTCGGATATCCGCCGGCGAGCCCGATCACGAGCCGGTCGCGCGAGTAATGGCTCTTGTAGAAACTTTTGACTTGTTCGAGCTTGATCGCGCGAATTCCCGCGACCGTCCCGGTGTCGACGTGCCCATAGGGGTGATTCCTGAAGAGGGCCAGCTGAAGCGTCCATTTCCCGAGCCCTTCGTCGTTGGACCCTCGAAGCCCGGTGGTCAGGGCGTTTTCAGCGTCGGACTGAACCCGCTCGAAGTCGGCCTGATCGAATCGGGGCGCCGTCAGGATTTCCTTGAAGATCGAGTAGAACTTCTCGAGATGATCACGGTGGACCTGGCCCGAGAAGACCGTGACTTCCTTGTCGGCGTGGCTGTCGATGCTGGCCGCCATGGGGTAGAGCTTGTCCAGAATCTCGGTGTAAGCGAGGCTTTTCGATCCCCCCTCGCCAATGGCGGCGGCCGTCAGCGCCGCGAGACCCTCCTGGCCGGCCGGGTCGTCGATTGATCCGGTCCGCAACTCGAGGCGGAAAGCGACAATGGGCGAGCGGGTCGGGAGGAGAACCAGTCTTGGTGCCGCTGGCTGGGTCCCGGTCGATTTGGCCGGAACCGTTCCGGCGGCCGAGAATCCCGAGATCAACAGAGCTCCGGCGAATCCGGCGGCGATGAGTTTTTCAATTGGGCGGATCTTCACTTTTTCACCTCCTCGGTCAACGAGAGGTCGGTTCTGCCGTTCGTGACGAGAACTTTCTTCGCCACTTCCGTCAGGTCGGCTGATGTCAGTCCGTCGTAGGTCCGGAACAGTTGATTGATCGAATCGGGATCACCGGTGAGCTCGACCGCCTGAGCGACGGCGATGGCGATCTCGTCGGTGGTGTCGAGCGACATGGCCATGCCGTACTTGATCGCGCTCTTGACGTCGGCGAGACGCTTGGCGTCGACCGGTTGAGTCCGCAGCTCTTCGAGAGTCGCGTTGATCTCCGTCCGAACCGCGTCCATGACCTTGGGGTCCTTCGACTTGAGCCTCGTGACGATCGAGAAGAGATTCGGGTCCCGGTGACTGCCGGCATCCCCCTGGATGAACTCGACGATCTGCTTTTCCAGAACGAGTTTCTTGTAGAGAGGCGACGTCTGGCCGAAACCGAGCTGCCCGATCAGGTCGAGCGCGGGAGCGTCTTTCTGCTTCGGGTCGTAGGCCGGCGATTTGAAACCGATCATGAGGTACGGCATGGTCGGGCTTTGCCATTTCACGTCGACCGATCGAGGCTCCGACTGCGCCGGCTCCGCGGGAATCTGCGACACGTACCCGCCGTGTTTCCAGCCGCCGTAATACTTCTCGGCGAGCCTGAAAACCGCCTCTTCTTTCACATCACCGACGACGACGAGGACGCAATTCTCGGGACGATAGAAGCGGTCGAAGAATTGGCGCGAGTACTCGTACTGATTGGGCATGTCCTCGATGTCCTTAAGGAATCCCATCGTCGTGTGCTTGTAAGTGTGGGTCGTGAACGCCGTGTCCATGATTTTTTCTTCCATCATCTGGAAGGGGCTCGAAGCGTTCTTGTTGTATTCCCCGAGAACCGCGCGGGATTCCTTTTGGAATTCCGGTTCGGCGTATTTGAGGTGCTGGAAGCGGTCGCTTTCGAGGTCCAT
>Ga0315281_10008529_pt1 | contig 14329 bp, 13 predicted proteins | sample YL17G07_0_MG_FD_204540 | JGI IMG/M metagenome (GOLD analysis project Ga0315281, IMG submission 204540) | Sediment microbial communities from Yellowstone Lake, YNP, Wyoming, USA - YL17G07_0 | ecosystem: Environmental > Aquatic > Freshwater > Lake > Sediment | place: USA: Wyoming | collected...
CTGCATCCTCTTCCAAGTGCGCCCGGGTGATGCGGATCGTCTTCTCGCCCTCGGGCAAGACGATCTTCAGCGAGCCGCCCTGCACCACCGGAATCTCGTACTGGCTGATCTGGTAGCCCTTGGGAAGGTCCGGGTAGAAATAGTTCTTGCGCGCGAATATCGACCTGCGGTTGATGGTAGCTCCCACCGCGATGCCGAAGCGCACTGCCAGTTCGACTGCCTGCGCGTTGAGAACCGGCAGCACGCCTGGAAGCGCGATGTCCACCGCCGAGGCCTGCGTGTTAGGCGCCGCGCCAAACGCGGTCGATGCGCCGGAAAAGATCTTGCTCCTGGTCAGCAGTTGCGCGTGGGTCTCGATGCCGACGACGATCTCCCAGGCCACGGCGCTACCTCGCCTGCGGCCGCAGCAGCTGGCAATTGCCCCTGCGGTCTACCAGCACCGGTTCGAGATAACCCTGCGAGCCGCACTGCTCGGCGCAGCCCTCCGCGGCGACGCGCACGAATTCGCCCAGTTCGCGCAGCGTGACGCTGCAGCGTCCGGCGGCAAAGCGCAGGCCGCCGTTGTAGGGGCGCTGCTCGAGCCCCGATACGTTGCACGGATGCTCGCCCGGCGACACCTTCGAGCGCCACTCGATGTTTTTCAGTTTCCCGCTTTCGATGGCGTACGCGAGGGTGGCTGAATAGCGCCCTTCCGAGGTCTCGCAGCGCACCCCCGCGCTGTAGCCGTCCATCGGCGCAAAGCTCTCGCCGAACTCGAAGCGTTCGCGCTCCTGTCCACCGGGACCAAAGCGCGCGCCCTTGAAGACGCCGCCCGACCAGATCCCCTGCAAGGTAGCGGTTGCGGGCCGACCGTAGAGTATCGGCGAATTGCCCTCCTTGAGGACGGTCACGCCGAGCTGTTTGCTGCGCTCGCCCTCCAGGAAGCGTTGCTGCAGCGTCGGCAGGAGGATGTACTCGCCGGTCACGCGCGCCGAGCCATCGGGCTGGTCGGTCGCGTAGAGATGGATCAGCGCCGCGCGTCCGCCGAGATTGCCGATCAGTTCGCGCGTCTCGGTGGTGACCTGGGAAAGGGCCTGCTGCGAAAACACCCCGAGGAAAAATACCAGCCATTTCATAGCGGTGTCTCTTTCGGTGCGCGCAGATGCCAGTCGGTCGCCTGCTGGTAGCAGTGCGCGGCGCCCAGCATCTTCGCCTCGGCGAAATAATTGCCCATGATTTGCAGGCCCACCGGCAGGCCCTTGCCGTCGAAGCCACAGGGAATCGACAGGCCCGGCAGCCCGGCGAGCGGCGCCGGGATGGTGAAGATGTCGTTCAGGTACATCTGCACCGGATCGTCGGACTTGGCGCCCAGAGGAAACGCCGTCGAGGGCGAGGTCGGCCCCATGATCAGGTCGCAGTGCGCGAACGCATCGGAGAAGTCTCTCGCGATCAGGCGCCGTACTTTCTGCGCCTGCAGGTAGTAGGCGTCGTAGTAGCCATGCGAGAGCACGTAGGTACCGATCAGGATGCGCCGCTTCACCTCGGCGCCGAAGCCTTCGGCGCGCGTGCGCCGGTACATTTCGTTGAGATCCGCGTATTCACTGGCGCGGTGGCCATAGCGCACGCCGTCGAAACGCGACAGGTTGGAAGAAGCCTCCGCGGGCGCAATCACGTAGTAGACCGCAACGGCAAGCCCCGTGTTGGGCAACGTAATCTCGACCGTCTTCGCGCCGCGTTCCTCGAACCAGCGCACGGCTTCGCGCACCCGGGCGAGCACGTCCGGATCAACGCCTTCGGCGAAATACTCCTTGGGCAGACCAATGCGCAGGCCCGACAGTTCCAGGTCGAGGTCGCGCCCGTAATCCTCCGCCGGGCGCTCCAGGCTCGTCGAGTCGCGCGCATCGTATCCGGCCATCGCGTTCATGAGCAGCGCGAGGTCTGCGGCGCTCTTTGCCAGCGGCCCGCCCTGGTCGAGCGAGGAGGCGAAAGCGATCATGCCGTAGCGGGACACCACGCCGTAGGTGGGTTTGAGCCCGGAAACCCCGGTGAGCGCGGCCGGCTGGCGGATCGAGCCCCCGGTATCGGTGCCTGTTGCCGCCGGAGCCATGCGGGCCGCGACCGCCGCCGCCGAGCCCCCCGAGGAGCCCCCCGGTACCCGCGCCACATCCCAGGGATTACGCACCGGGCCGAAGTGCGAGGTTTCGTTGGAGGAACCCATGGCGAACTCGTCCATGTTGGTCTTGCCCAGCTGTATCGCGCCAGCCGCGTCGAAGCGCTCGATCACGTGCGCGTCGTAGGGGCTGGTGTAGCCCGCCAGCATGCGTGAGCCGCAGGTGGTGCGCAGGCCACGGGTGCAAAAGATGTCCTTGTGCGCGACCGGGATGCCGGTAAGCGGCCCGGCCTCGCCGCGGGAGCGTCGCTCATCGGCGACACGCGCCTGGGCAAGGCTGTGGTCTTCGTCCACCGTGATGAACGCGTTCAGCTTGCCGTTCAGCCCGCGGATCCGGTCGAGATACAGGCGGGTCAGCTCCACCGCCGAAACCTGCTTCGCCGCGAGCGCCACGGACAGCTCCAAAAGGGTCGAATTCAGCACTTATTCAATGACCTTGGGCACCAGGTACAACCCGTTCTCCACCGCCGGTGCGCCCCGTTGGTAGTACTCCCGCTGGTCCGTTTCGGTCACCGCGTCGGCACGGAGGGGCTGCCGGACGGATAGCCGCGCGTCCAGCGCGTGAGCCATGGGTTCTATGCCCTGGGTATCGATGGCCTGCAGCTGGTCGATCAGCCCGAGTACCCGGTTGAGGCGATCGGTCACGCCGCTGAGTTCCTCGGCGCTGACGTCGATGCGGGCAAGCGTGGCGATACGCTGGAGCTGGTCGGGGGTCAGAGACATGCGAACTTGCCGGAGGTCGCGGTAAGAGTATCATAGCTGCCCCGGGAATAAACGGTTCCGGGACGCTGCCTTAGCGCGTGTAGTTAAGGCAAATTACTGCGAATTTCGGCATCAAGGAAAAGGGTTGGCCACGAACATGTTCGGTTTCTTGCGGAGCTACTTCTCAAACGATCTCGCGATCGATCTTGGCACCGCGAACACGCTGATCTACGTGCGCGGCAAAGGCATCGTGCTGGACGAACCGTCGGTGGTTGCGATCCGCGAAGACGCCGGGCCGAACGGCAAGAAATCGATCCAGGCGGTCGGCAAGGAGGCGAAGCTGATGCTTGGCAAGACGCCGGGCAACATCGTGGCGATCCGGCCGATGAAGGACGGCGTGATCGCCAACTTCACCGTCACCGAGCAGATGCTGAAGTACTTCATCAAGAAGGTCCACGACAACAAACTGTTCTCGCCTTCGCCGCGCATCATCATTTGCGTGCCCTGCGGCTCGACGCAGGTCGAGCGGCGCGCGATCCGCGAATCCGCGATCGGCGCGGGCGCCGGGCAGGTGTTCCTGATCGAGGAGCCGATGGCGGCGGCGATCGGCGCCGACCTTCCCGTTGCCGAGGCGACCGGCTCGATGGTGGTGGACGTCGGCGGCGGCACCACCGAAGTGGGCGTGATTTCGCTCGGCGGCGCGGTGCACAAGGGTTCGGTGCGCGTGGGCGGCGACAAATTCGACGAAGCGATCATCAACTACATCCGCCGCAACTACGGCATGCTGATCGGCGAGACCACCGCGGAGAATGTGAAGAAAACCATCGGCTCCGCGTTTCCGGGCAGCGAAGTGCGCGAGATGGAAGTGAAGGGCCGCAATCTCGCCGAAGGCATCCCGCGCAGCTTCACCATTTCCTCGAACGAAATACTGGAGGCGCTCACCGAGCCGCTCAACCAGATCGTCAGCGCGGTGAAGAGCGCGCTGGAACAAACCCCGCCCGAGCTCGGCGCCGACATCGCCGAGAAAGGCATGGTGCTCACCGGCGGCGGCGCGCTGCTGCGCGATCTCGACCGCCTCCTGATGGAAGAAACCGGGCTGCCGGTGATCATCGCCGACGACCCGCTGACCTGCGTGGTACGCGGCTCGGGCAAGGCGCTCGAACAGATGGAGCACTTCGGGTCGATCTTCACGAACGAGTGATCGATGGGGCTGACACCCCGTCACCGGAATGGAGCACTCCCCCCCTCCGTTCTTTAACCGCGGCCCGGCGCCGCTCGTACGCTTGGCGTTTTTCGCCTCACTTTCCCTCGCGCTGCTGGTCCTGGACGCGCGTTTCCGCTACACCGAAGGCCTCAGGAGCGTGCTCGCCCTCGCGGTCTATCCGCTGCAGACTCTCGCCACCATGCCGGCGGCGCTCGCCGAGCGCATCTCGGGCTACTTTGCCAGCCAGTCACAATTGCGCGATGAGAACGCCGAGTTGCGCGCGAAACTGCTGGCCGCCTCGCAGGCGGCGCAGCGCTTCGAGGCGGCGCAGGCCGAAACCGGGCAGTTACGGCGCCTGATTGGCGCCGCCGAGCGCCTGCCGCTCAAGGCGATGCCCGCCGAGATCCTCTACAACGGCCGCGATCCGTACTCGCGCAAAGTGGTGATCGACAAGGGCGGCCAGCACGGCGTCCACGCGGGCTCGCCGGTGGTGGATCAGAACGGCGTGGTCGGCCAGGTCACGCGGGCCTACGCGCTGTCATCTGAGGTCACCCTGCTCACCGACAAGGAGCAGGCGATCCCGGTGCAGGTGGTGCGCAACGGCCTGCGCGCGATCGCCTTCGGCGCCGGTTCCAGCGGCATGCTGGAACTGCGCTTCATGGCGGCGAACGCCGAGATCCAGAACGGCGACAAGCTGGTGACTTCGGGAATCGACGGCACCTATCCACCGGGGCTGCCGGTGGCGACCGTGGCGCGCATCGAACGCGATGCCGCCTACGCGTTCGCGCGTATCGTGTGCCAACCCGCCGCTGGCGTCGAGAACGGCGGCTACGTCCTGGTGCTCGGCGGCGAACCGAAACGGCTCGCGTATCCCGAACAGGCCGGCCCCGAGCCCGAGAAACGCGCCGGCAAAATCCGCAAGCCGCGCCGGAAGGAAGCCGATGCAACTCAGTAGCCCGTCCTCGGCGCAGTCGATACTTCTGCCGGTGCGCGCGGCCACCATCCTCGGCTCGCTCGCGGTGGCGCTGCTGCTCAACTTCCTGCCGTGGAAGAACGTCGCGCTGGTGCCGGATTTCGTGGCGCTGGTGCTCGCTTTCTGGTGCGTGCGGCAGCCCCGGCTGGTGGGATTGGGGGCCGCATGGCTGCTGGGGCTGCTCACCGACGTCGGCAACGGCGTATTGCTGGGGCAGCACGCGCTTGCCTACTCGTTGCTCGCGTTCACCGCCATTACGCTCTCGCGCCGCATCCTGTGGTTTGCGCTCTGGGGACAGGCGCTGCACGTCGCCGCGCTGCTGCTGTTCGCGCAGGGTGTCTCGGCGCTGGTGCGCCTGACGGTCGGCGCCGAGTTTCCGGGCTGGGCCATCTCGACGGGACCGCTGATCGGCGCCATGCTGTGGCCGGTCGTCAGCCTGCTGCTCCTGCTGCCGCAGCGCATGCCCACGGATGTCGACGAGACCAGGGCAATATGAAGCTGGGCGAATTCAAGAACCACAAGCGCGAGCTCCATTTCTTCCAGCTGCGCATCGGCTTCGCCGGGTTCGCCGTGCTGGCGGCGTTCGCCCTGCTTTTCGCGCGCTTTTTCCAGCTGCAGGTCGTGCAACACGACACCTATGCATCCAAGGCCGAGGACAACCGCATCTCGATCGTGCCGATCGCGCCCAATCGCGGGCTGATCCTGGACCGCAGCGGCGTGGTGCTGGCGCGCAACTATTCCGCCTACACGCTGGAAATCTTCCCCGCCAAAGTGCGCGACCTCGAGCGCACCATCCAGGAACTGGGGGATGTGGTCGACGTGCAGGCGAAGGACCGCAGCCGGTTCCGCAAGCTCTACGCCGAGATACGCAACGCCGAAAGCCTGCCGATCCGCACCCGGCTCACCGACGAGGAGGTGGCGCGCTTCGCCGCCAACCGCTACCGCTTTCCGGGCGTGGAGATCAAAGCGCGCCTGTTCCGCCAGTACCCGCATGGCGAACTCGCCGCGCACGTCATCGGCTACATCGGCCGCATCAATCAGAAGGACCAGGAAAAGCTCGCCGAGCTGGAGGTCGAGGCGAATTACCGCGGCACCGATTACATCGGCAAGGCGGGGCTGGAGGCGAGCTACCAGCAGGAACTGCACGGCACCACCGGCTTCGAGCAGGTGGAGATCGACGCCGCCGGGCGCGGCATCCGGACCCTCGCCCGCACGCCCGCCCAGGCCGGCAACAACGTGACCCTGACGCTCGACATCAAGCTGCAGGAAGTCGCCGAGACCGCGTTCGGCGAGCGCCGCGGCGCGCTGGTCGCGATCGAACCCTCGACCGGCGGCGTGCTCGCCTTTGTCTCCAAACCCGGCTTCGACCCGAATCTCTTCGTCGACGGCATCGACCCGCAGAGCTGGGCCGAACTCAACAATTCGCCAGACCGGCCGCTCAACAACCGCGCCATCGCCGGCATTTATCCGCCTGGCTCGACCTTCAAGCCGTACATGGCGATCGCGGCGCTCGAACTGGGCAAACGCACGCAAAAGAGCGCGATCAACGATCCGGGCTATTTTGAATTCGGCGGCCGGCGCTTCCGCGATTCCAAACCCGGCGGCCACGGTTACGTCGACCTGTACCAATCGATCGTGAAGTCCTCCGACACCTACTATTACATGCTGGCGAACGACATGGGCATCGACGCCATCGCGGGTTTCATGGGTAAATTCGGCTTCGGCGCGAGGAGCGGCATCGACCTTGAGGGCGAAGCAACCGGCATCCTGCCCTCGCCCGAGTGGAAGCAGAAGCGCTTCCGGCGCCCGGAGCAGCAGAAGTGGTACGCGGGCGAAACCATCTCGATCGGCATCGGCCAGGGCTACAACGCCTATACCCCGATCCAGCTCGCGGTAGCCCTGGCGACGCTGGCGGCGAACGGCGACATGTACCGGCCGCGCCTCGTTTCGACCATCGACAATCTGCGCAGCGGCGAGCGGCGCCACATCGAACCGGCGCTGGTCAAGCAGATCCCGCTCAAAGCGGAGAACGTCGAGTTCGTGAAGCACGCCATGGCCGGGGTAAACAAGGAGGGCACCGGCGCGCGCTCCTTCGCCAGCGCGCAGTACACGAGCGGGGGCAAGACGGGCACTGCGCAGGTGATCGGCATGAAGCAGGGCGAGAAATACGACGAGAAAAAAGTCGCCGAGCGCTACCGCGACCATTCCCTGTTCATCGTCTTCGCGCCGGTCGAGGACCCGAAGATCGCGCTCATCGCGATCGTTGAGAACGGCGGCTTCGGCGCGCGCGCGGCCGCGCCGATCGCGCGCACCGTACTCGACTATTACCTGCTGGGCAAGCTGCCGGAGGGAGAAACCGCCGGGCCGGCGAAAGGCGGCGGTGTGCCGGCCGGACAGGACCAGCACGAGGAAAGCGATTGATGGAATTTGCCCCGCTGTCTGCGCGCCGCGTTCTCCAGCGCCTCGCCGAGGGCATCGACGGCACGCTGCTCGCACTGAGCCTTGCCCTGGCCGCGCTCGGCCTGGCGACGCTGTTCTCGGCGAGCTACGAGCAGCCCGCGCGCGTGTCGGCGCAGATCGCGAATCTGGCGGTCGCACTCGCGGCGATGTGGGTGGTTGCGCGCATCCCGCCCCAGACCCTGATGCGTTTCGCGGTACCGGCCTACATCCTCGGAATTGCACTGCTGGTCGCGGTCGCGCTCGCGGGCGACGTGGTGAACGGTGCGCGCCGCTGGCTGCACGTCGGTGTGGCGCGCTTCCAGCCTTCCGAAATGATGAAGCTCGCGCTGCCGCTGATGCTGGCCTGGTACTTCCACAGGAACGAGGCGGATCTCCGGATGCGCGACTTCGCCGTCGCCGCGCTGCTGCTCGCGCTGCCAGTGCTGCTGATCGCGCGCCAGCCGGATCTGGGCACGGCGGTGCTGGTGGCGGCGGCGGGGTGCTACGTCATCTTCTTCGCGGGCATCGGCTGGAAGGTGCTCGCGGCGCTGGCTGTGCTCGGCCTGGCGAGCCTCTTTCCGCTCTGGGGAATGCTGCACGACTACCAGCGGCGCCGGATCCTCACGCTGATCGATCCGACGCAGGACCCGCTGGGCGCCGGCTATCACACCATCCAGTCGACCATCGCGGTGGGTTCGGGCGGCATCACCGGCAAGGGCTGGCTGCACGGCACGCAGACGCATCTGGAATTCATCCCCGAGCGGCACACCGATTTCATCTTCGCCGTGTTCTCCGAGGAGTTCGGCCTCATCGGCAACGTCGTCCTGTTGTCCCTGTACGCACTATTGATCGCGCGCGGGCTGATGATCGCGGCCAACGCCGCCACCTTCTTCGCGCGACTGCTCGCCGCGACAATCACGCTGATGTTCTTCACCTACGCCTTCGTCAACATGGGCATGGTCGCGGGAGTTCTTCCCGTGGTCGGCGTGCCGCTGCCGTTTATTTCCTACGGCGGCTCGGCGTTGCTTACCTTGTTCATCGGCATCGGCATCCTGATGAGCGTCCACAGCCATCGCAGGCTGGTCCAGACCTGACTGGCAGGGATCGATTTTGCGGGGCAGCATAAATTTGAAATATGCCACCGCATTGTGAAAAGACCTGGCGGTAAACCACTGTAAATCATTGTTTTTATACCATTTCGCATCGTGAATTGATATTGTTGCTGTGCGTCATCCCAGACCGTAATCTCGTGCCAGTTCAACACCTTGCTTACGGAGAATGGATGAATCGCAAAGAGCAGGAAATCGCGCAACTAAAAAAAGACTGGTCCGAGAACCCGCGCTGGCGTGGGATACGGCGGGGCTACACAGCCGAAGACGTGGTTCGCCTGCGCGGCAGCGTGAAGATCGAGCACACGCTGGCGAAACTGGGCGCCGAGAAACTCTGGAAACTCTGTAACGAGATGCCGTTCGTCAATTCCCTGGGCGCGCTCACCGGCAACCAGGCGATGCAGCAGGTAAGAGCCGGCGTGCCGGCGGTCTACCTGTCGGGCTGGCAGGTGGCGGCGGACGCCAACGACTCGTTGTCCATGTACCCGGACCAGTCGCTCTACGCGACCACCTCGGTGCCGAACGTGGTCAGGCGCATCAACAATGCGCTGGCGCGCCAGGACCAGATTCAAACAATGGAAGGCAATGGGGAGATCGACTGGTATGCGCCGATCGTGGCGGATGCCGAGTCGGGCTTTGGCGGCGTGCTGAACGCCTTCGAACTGATGAAGGCGATGATCGATGCCGGCGCCGCCGGCGTGCACTTCGAAGACCAGCTCGCCAGCGTGAAGAAATGCGGCCACATGGGCGGCAAGGTGCTGGTACCGACGCAGGAAGCGGTGCAGAAACTGATCGCCGCCCGCCTCGCGGCCGACGTCATGGGGGTGCCGACGGTGCTGCTTGCGAGGACGGACGCGGAAGCAGCGGACATCGTCACCACCGACGTGGACGAAAACGACAAGCCGTTCCTCACCGGCGAACGCACCTCGGAAGGCTTCTACAAGACCAGGAAAGGCTTCGATCAGGCCCTCTCGCGCGGCATCGCATACGCCGAATATGCGGACATGGTGTGGTGCGAGACCGGAACGCCGGATCTTGCCTTTGCGCGCAGGTTTGCCGAAGGCGTCCGCAAGAAACACCCGGGCAAGATGCTGGCTTACAACTGCTCGCCTTCGTTCAACTGGAAGCGCAACCTGGATGACGCCACCATCGGCAAGTTCCAGAGGGAACTCGGCGCCATGGGCTACAAGTTCCAGTTCATCACTCTGGCGGGATTCCATTCGCTCAACTACTCGATGTTCGAGCTGGCGCACGGCTATGCGCGCGATAACATGAGCGCCTTCGTCGCGCTGCAGGAGAAAGAGTTCGCCGCCGCGGAGAAGGGCTTCACCGCGTTCAAACACCAGCGCGAGGTCGGCACCGGCTACTTCGACCAGATCACGCAGGTGGTCACCGCGGGCAAGGCATCCACCACGGCACTGCACGGCTCGACCGAAGATGAGCAGTTCTTCGATGGAAAAATGAAGGCGAAGAAAGTCGCCTGACATTGACGTGAGCGCGCCGGCGAAGGTCCTGCCGCTGCACGAGGCCCGCGCGACGCGGGCCACGGCGGTGGCGCGCGCGATCCTCGCCGGTTTCGACAAGCATTACCGCCTGTTCCGCGACGCTTCGCGCCAGGCCAAGCGCCACTTCGAAGCCGGCGACTGGAAGGCGATGCGCGCGCTGTCTCGCGCGCGCATCGAGATGTATGACCGCCGGGTCGAGGAGGCGGTGCGGGGCATCCTCGACCGCTTTCCCGAGGCCGAGATCGACGAGACGCTCTGGCCGGCGATCAAGCTCGCCTACATCCCGCTGCTGCACGAGCACCGGCAGCCCGAGTGTGCCGAGACCTTCTACAACTCGGTTGCCTGCCAGGTGCTGCACCGGCGCTACTACCGCAACGAGTTCATCTTCTGGCGCCCGGCGCTCGCCACCGAGCATCTTGAAGGCGACGAGCCCGCGTACCGCTCCTACTATCCTCCCAAGGAGGGATTGAGAAAAACGCTTGAGAATATCCTGCGCAGCTTTGCTCTCGCAGCGCCATGGGAAAACCTGCGGCGCGATCTGCGCAGCCTGGTGCACGCCATGCGCAAGCGCTTCCCGAGGCCGACGCGCGCCCGGCCGAGCCTGCAGATCCAGGTTCTGGGCTCGCTCTTTTTCCGCAACAAGGCGGCATACGTCGTCGGCAAGATCGTGAACGGCAATCAGGAATTGCCATTCGCGGTGCCGATTCTGCGCAACGCCGCCGGCAGCCTGTATCTGGACGCGCTGCTGCTGGACGCCGACCAGTTGATCGTCCTGTTCTCGTTCGCGCGCGCCTACTTCTTCGTCGACATGGAGGTTCCCGCGGCCTACGTCTCGTTTCTGCGGCAACTCATGCCGAAAAAACCGCGCGCCGAGATGTACATGACGGTGGGACTCGCCAAGCAGGGCAAGACCCTCTTCTACCGTGACCTTTTCTACCACCTGAAGCACTCTTCGGACAATTTCGTGGTCGCCGCCGGCATCAAGGGCATGGTGATGCTCGTCTTCACCCTGCCCTCGTTTCCGTACGTGTTCAAGGTGATCCGCGACCGCTTCGCTCCGCCCAAGGAGATGGACCGCCAGACGGTGAAGGACAAGTACCAGCTGGTGAAATATCACGACCGGGTCGGGAGGCTCGCCGACACGCTCGAATATTCTCTGGTGGCGCTGCCGCTTGACCGGTTCGATGCGCGGGTACTCGAGGAATTGAAGGCCGAGGCGGCCTCGAATATCGAGTTCGAGGACGACAAAGTCATCATCAAGCACGTCTATATCGAGCGGCGCATGCAGCCGCTCAACCTCTATCTCGAGGAGGCCGGCCTGGATGGCGACGCGCAGCGCCTGCGCGGCGCCCTCCGGGAGTACGGCAACGCGATCAAGGAACTCGCCGGCGCCGGCATCTTCCCCGGCGACATGCTGCTGAAAAATTTCGGCGTCACGCGCCACAACCGGGTCGTGTTCTACGACTACGACGAAATCGCCTACATGACCGACTGCAATTTCCGGCGCATTCCGCCGCCGCGTTCCTACGAGGACGAAATGGCGGCCGAACCCTACTGGTCGGTCGGGCCGAATGACGTGTTCCCGGAGCAGTTCGAGAAATTCCTGGTCACCTGCGAACCGTCGCGCGCGGTGTTCCTCGAGCAGCACGCCGACCTGATGGATCCGGCGTTCTGGAGGGGCAAACAGGAGCGAATTCGCGCCGGGCTCGAGGAAGACGTGTTCCCCTATCCCGAGGAAAGCCGCTTCAAGCGGTAGCTAGAACAGCCCGCCCGCCAGCCCGCGCAGATGGGCGAGCGGAATCAACAGGACCTGCAGCACCACGATCAGTACCAGCGGCGACAGGTCCACATTGCCGAGTGGCGGCACGAAACGCCGGATTGGCCGCAGGAACGGCCGCGTCAGCGCGTCGAACAGCGGACCTAGCGGCGAGTACGGGCTGAACCAGGACAGCAGCGCCTGCACGACGAGAGCGAATATCAGGACGAAGAGCGTAAAGCGGATCAGGTCGAGCAGCGCGAGCACGGCCAGGGCCCCCGCGCCGATGCCCGGCGCCGAACTGAAATCGACGCCCGCGATCAGATAGATGACGAACAGCAGGAACATCTGCAGCAGCCAGGCGAGCAGCAGCGAGGCGAGGTCCAATCCGGCGAGCGAGGGAATCACGCGCCGCGCCGGCACCACCATCCAGTTGGTCCCCGCGATGATGAATTCCCCCAGCACATTGCGAAACGGCACGCGCAACCACTGGAACAGAAAGCGCGCGAGCAGAAGGTAGACGAAGAAGCCCACCACCACGTCCACCAGGAAACTGGCGATCTGCTGCAGCATCTATTCCTTGCCCAGTATCCTGCCAAGTTCGGCGCCGCGTTCGCAGGCCGCTTCGATCGCGCGCAGGAATCCCTCGGCGAGCGCTTCTTCGTCGAACACCTTGAGCGCCGCCTCGGTGGTACCGCCTTTCGAGGTTACGCGCTCGCGCAGCGCCGCGGGGGAATCGGCGCTTTGCGCCGCCAGCATGGCCGATCCGAGAACCGTTTCGAGCGCAAGTTTCCTGGCAACCTCCAGAGGCAAACCCAGGGACGCGCCCGCGTTCGTGAGTTGCTCGATAAACCAGAACACGTACGCCGGGCCGCTGCCGGAAACCGCGGTGACGGCGTCCATCAGCGATTCGTCAGGAATCCATACCGTGGTACTGACCGCACCGAGAATGGTTTCGGCCTGTTTCTTCTCCGTTTCGCTCACGCCCGCGAGCGCGTACAGGCCGCTGATGCCGGCGCCGATCAGCGCCGGCGTGTTGGGCATCGCGCGTACCAGTCTGGCGTGGCCGCCCAGCCAGCGGGAAAGGCTGGCCAGCGTGAGGCCGGCCGCGATGCTGATCACCAGATTGGCATTGGCCTTGAGGCCCGAAAAGCGCGCCGCTTCCTGCATCTGCTGCGGCTTCACCGCGAACACGACCACGTCGCCCGGCCGGTAGGCCTTTTGCGGCGCATCGAAGCAGGCGACCCCGTGCTTGTCGGCGAGCCGCCGCCTTGCGTCGCCGTTTACCTCGACGGCGCGCAGCTGGTTCGCGGCGAATCCGCTCTTCAACAAGCCGCCGATCAGCGCATCGGCCATGTTGCCGCCGCCGATGAACACCACGTTCATGGCGACGTTCATGCCGCCGGCCCTATTTTCTGTCGTGTACCGAAAATCGCGGTGCCGATGCGCACCAGCGTCGCACCCTCGGCGATCGCCGCTTCCATGTCGTCCGACATGCCGATGGACAATGTATCGAGCGCAAACTTCTCTTTCTTCAGTTTCTCGAAGATTTCCCGCACCTGACGGAAATTTGCCCTCTGCAGCGCGGTATCGGCGGTCGGCCGTGGAATGGCCATCAGGCCGCGCAATTTCAGATTCGGCAGTGACGAGATCTTCCTGGCCAGGTCGGCGACTTCCTGCGGCGCGACGCCGCTCTTGCTCGCTTCCCCCGACACGTTCACCTGGATCAGGACGTTAAGCGGCGCGATACCCGCGGGACGCTGATCGGAGAGGCGGCGCGCGATCTTCTCGCGCTCCACTGTTTGCACCCAGTCAAAACGCGCCGCGACCAGCCTGGTCTTGTTACTCTGGAGCGGTCCCACCAGATGCCATTCGACGGCTCTGCCCGCAAGCGCATCCATTTTCTCGACGGCTTCCTGTAGATAGTTTTCGCCGAAGGCGCGCTGACCCGCCGCCAAAGCCTGTTCCACAAGCGCCGCCGAATGGGTCTTCGACACCGCCAAAAGAGTCACGCTCCGGGGGTCACGGCCGGCCGCCGCCGCGGCGTGCGCGATGCGCCCCCGAACGGCTTGCAAGTTGTCATGGATTGCCCGCATACTTTGGCCCATTGCTATCAGAGGAATTGTAATGGATCTCACTGAATTGCTTGCGTTTGTCGTCAAGAACAAGGCCTCGGACCTGCACCTGTCCTCAGGTCTTCCGCCGATGATCCGCGTGCACGGCGACATCAAGCGCATCAATCTGCCCGCGATGGAGCACAAAGACGTGCACAGCATGCTCTACGACATCATGAACGACGGGCAGCGCAAGTTCTACGAGGAAAACCTCGAATGCGACTTCTCGTTCGCGATTCCGAACCTCGCGCGCTTTCGCGTCAACGCTTTCGTGCAGAACCGCGGTGCCGCCGCGGTTCTGCGGACGATTCCTTCCAAGATCCTGTCGCTGGAACAGCTGAAGTGCCCGAAGATCTTCGAGCAACTCGCCGACCAGCC
>Ga0315281_10008530_pt1 | contig 14326 bp, 17 predicted proteins | sample YL17G07_0_MG_FD_204540 | JGI IMG/M metagenome (GOLD analysis project Ga0315281, IMG submission 204540) | Sediment microbial communities from Yellowstone Lake, YNP, Wyoming, USA - YL17G07_0 | ecosystem: Environmental > Aquatic > Freshwater > Lake > Sediment | place: USA: Wyoming | collected...
TGGGCAAAGGCTTATTGGCAAAGTCGTCGTATTTTATCAGTGTAAGCTTTCCGGAGCGGATGTGGATTTTGATTAGATCCGCATTCGATACGTCCCCATAGAGAATCGTGCCGCACCCGATGTAGGTCCGCAATAGGGCGGGTAATTGCTCAACTAGGCTGGTGTGCAACTGGAGAGATTCGCTATCCACCAGCCAACCGATCCCATGCTCCGCCGCCTGGTGACAAGCTTCCCCGATGGCTTGTATGTTCGCGATCTGGAACAACAGCTCGCGACCGGCCTCCACGGTAGTCCTGTAGTCACCGAAGAAGACCTTAACGTCTTTTTGCAGCCGAGCTTCTAAATGACGGTAGGGTTTGCGCTTCTCGAATTGCAATTGGGCGAAATAGACTTGTAGATCAGCAACTCTGGATCGATGAGACCGATCAAGAATCTCTTTGGCGTTGTCTTTGAGCGATTTAATAAACCGCAAGGCTGCGGGGAGAGTACCAAAGGACTCCGTAACCACGACTATGTCGGCCACTTCGCTTCGATCCGGGTCGCGACCGAGCGCCAGGCAGCTTTCCCATAGATTCTCGAGTATTTCCTTGTGCCGTTCGTATTTCGCCTGGGCACGATCAACACGTGGCGCCTTCTCGGGTCTAGAGAGTCGAGAGAGCCTGAGGATGTTGCGTCGGTTCTCCAGACGCCCGTACATGAATCGCTGTTCCGCGTCTTTATCCTTGAAGACATAAAAGATCCCAGGACCGACCGGTAGGGGCTCTTCGTGCAATACCTCGGCGATAAATTGTCTGAGCTCACCTTGGGAGTAGTATTTTTGGAAGGTGTTGCGCGAGGTCAGCACACCATCGCCATATGCCGTGCCCCTCACCGCGTCCTGGTTGGTGAGCATGGCTGAGACAACCAACATTTCTTCGGATAGAGCGAAAGCGCCGCGGAGTGCCTCGATGCGTTCATCCAGATTCTCGATGACGTTAATGACGAATCCGAGGTTAACTAGATGCGCCGTTCGCTTGTTTTCTTCGGCAGCGAAGTGGGGGTCCCATCCTTGGGCTTCGATGTTGTTTTCACGTAGGCTCCGCAGATCGTCACCACGGCCACAACCGTAATCGAATACCGTCTTCGATCCATCGAGAAAGCCAAATCGGGCAAGCGTCTGGAGCGGCGCCGAGAACCCATATCGAGTAAGCGCCGTAAGGTGTCGCGCAACGCCTGTGAAGTCATTGGCCTGATCACATTCTCCCGAAACGGTCTCGTCGTTTCCGACTGGAACCAAATCATGGCCTACTACCTTGTAGCCCCGCTGAACGAGCAGCGCCTCCCAGGCTTGCTTAAAGCCAATCCGGTTTGGATCATCGAATAGGCCGATCTGCTCGGCGGCGGCCGTCAGTTCCGTATAAAGCTTACGCTCAGGATGGTCCGGTGGCAGCAGAAACTCCTTGCGGTGGAGGATGGGCGGGTTCAGTGACTCTTCGTAGGTGCGATGGCGAAACGTCAGTCTCTCGAGATCCACTGTCCAGTAACGTCGCAGGGTGGGGAACGCCTCGTCGAAGAATCCTGGGTAATCGAGGAGGGAAACACCGTTGCGATCATGGGCAATCTTGATGACGTTAAACGTCACGGCATGCTGTGATTGTGCTATCTGCGATGCCGTTTTGACGAGATCACGCAACTCGGATTCAAGCGAATCAGTCAAGCTGACGTGAAAATACGTGTGCTGCGCGACGGTCTTTCCGATAGACATGATGTAGTGACCGTATTCCAATCAGGTATCGCTAGCTTCGATACGGCCGCGTCGCGCTCATGCGCACACTGACGCCGATGTTCGCGGCGGCATCGATCAGCCGGTCGAGGGTGAAGACGTCTTCGCCTTGCCTCAGCCGGCTCATCTGGCCGGGCGAGAAGCCGAGTTGCTCGGCCACTTCGAAGTCCTTGAGCTTGAGCTCGGCGATGCGGTCGATGATCCGTTCGCGCAGTTGTGCGCGCAGCGGAGCGCTTGGGGGTTGTTTGGGCATGGTGGAAGTCTCCAAGGTGACTTACCAATTTTAGCACTTGGATCTGGCGGAGAGGCAGGCGAAATCTGAGGAACAGGGTTTTAAATGTCTGAGAATATGCACCGCTTGAAGATGCTGTGATCGGGCCAATGAGATAAACGAGAAGCAGATTCCTCGACCTTCCGTCTCGGAATGACATCGGACTCCGAGGGCCTGTTCCCGGAGCGCGAGCCAGGACTTATCAGTCCATCCGCCACGGCTTGCCCGATCTGCCGAGATGGTAAATGAACGGCCCGGCATCGGCTCGGGCTATCTTACTCATGCGTGGCAGCGCGCGCACCAGGATGGCGGCGGTGTCCTTTGCCGTGACGTTTCCGCCGGTGAATACAAACGCACGGACCTTGGCGGCGTGAAGAGCAAGCCGCTCGAGTTGGCGATAACGGATGCGCTTGTCTCGGGTGAGGACTATCCAGTCGCGTTGTCCGGCCCGGGTAAGCCAGACCTCGTCGGCGGTGCCTCTTGGGAAGTGATCGGTCAGGCGCTCGATCCGGGCGCCGGCGTCGCGCAGCGCTGCAACGACCGACGCGCCGTCGAGCGACTCATCGAGAAAAAAGGTGAGCGGCTCAGGCGGCTTTGAGGTCGAGCTCGCAGCGGATCGCGTCCCAGACCGCTTCCTCGCTTGCACCGTATTCCTTCGCCAGCTCAGGAACAGGATCCCCGGCCTTGAATTGTTCGGCGAGCACCGCCGTCGGGATGCCCGTACCGGCGACCACCGGCCGGCCGAACGACACGCGCGGATCGATCACCACAGTGCGCGGCTGTTCGCGCAAGGGTTGCGAGCGCATGAACGGATAGAGCTTGATCGGTACACCCTTGGCATCGCGCTCCACGCGTTCCAGATAGGCGCGGATCATGTCGGCCATTTCGACTTGGCCGTTTCGGGACAGATTGATGATCTCACGCAGACGTTCAACGAACAGCTCGGCGCCTCGCGTCGCAAACTGCTCCTCCAGTAGCGGGCGCTTCGAGCCGAGTTGATCGATCAGATACTTCAGGCCGCGACGAATCGTGGGTAGCCCGATATGGTGCTTTCGGCGTATGGCCGTGAGCACGTAAGCTTCGACCAGGTTCGAGAAGGACAGGCCCAGGGATTTCGGATCAGCGGGGCGGATGACGGCGCGGAACGAGCGTAGCTCACCCTTATGCGAGTAATTCTGTCCGGCGAACCAGGAGCGCAAGGTTGACGCCGGAACGCCAAGATAATGCGCTGCCTCGGGGACCGAGTACGCAGCGACGTCGCGAGGGTCGGAGATGTTGAAAGTGGTCAAGGCCGGTAGGTCGGAGGAGATTGGCCGGAATTATAAGACGATCTGGTCTCAAGCGCATATCTGACCGGTTGGGTGGAGAAGCCGGGGTCAGGGCCGGGGCTCGCACGCGGTCTCCTTGATCGGCTACGCTGCAAAACGCTATCCGCACAACAAGCATCTTCTGATGCCTGTACTTCACCCGGTTGGGATGATCCATAACGCTGATGAGACCGCCTTGCGAGATCGCGGAAATAACTTCTTCGAAAGAGACACCACGTTCCGCTTTGAGCGAAAGACTTTTCTCGGCGCTCAGGCCTTCCAGAGTTTCACAGCACGCGATTTCCGGATCGCAGCGTCGCGGGTCGCGAGCGGCAGCTTGCGCGCGCGCGCAGTCGCTACGATCAGGCGGTCGGCCGGGTCGCCGTGGAAGGATTTGGGCAGCGCGTCGAGCGCGAGGATCACGTCGATGTCGAGCGGGATTACCGAGATCATTCGATCGTCGGCCGCTTGGGCGAGCCAGTCGGGAAAGCGCAGCGGCAACTGCAGGCGGCGCTTGGCGGCCAGCATCTGGACTTCCCACAGGCTGACGGCCGCCAGAAACAGCTCGCCGCGCCCGGCCTTTGCGTCCAGTGCCGAACGCTCCGCGATCGATAGCGGTGAGTCAGGCGTCAGCCACCACACCCAGACATGGGTGTCGAGCAGCACGCTCAACGCAAGGCCTCGAAATCCTTGTCGCGGATAACTGATTCGCCGGGGTCGGCGAGCAAGCGTCCGCCCATCGCCCGCAACCGTTCCCAGGGCTTTTGGGCCCTGCCGGACTTGGAAACCGCCGGCGTGCGCAGCTGTGCCACTACTTTCCCGCGGCGCGTGATCGCGACCGGCGCTCCGGTTTGCTCCACGCGGCGGATGATCTCCAGGCAGTGATGCTTGAACTGCGTGACTGAAATGTCCATTCCGAAATTATAAATGACCATTTGCGTGTTTTCAAGCGCGCCGCGATGCCGGCAACAGCCTGTCAGTCTTCATCCCCCTTCAGCCATCCCGGCGATTGAAAGGCCGGCTGCGGATAGCGATAGAAGCCTTTGCCCGTTTTGACGCCGAGTTCTCCGCGCGCAATCTTGTCCAGCAGGAGTTGCGGCGGGGCATCTGACGCATCGCCCGACTCGCGGTAATAGACCAGTTCGATATCCCGCACCACATCCAGCCCGACCATGTCCATGAGCCCGAACGGGCCGGCCGGCGTGCCGACGGCGATCATCCAGGCGCGGTCCACGTCTTCGTAAGAGGCCACGCCGTCATCCACCAGGTGCAGGCATTCTTTCTTGATGGCGCGCCAAACCCGGTTGAACACGAAGCCCGTGCTTTCCTTGCGCACCAGCAGCGGGGTCAGGCCGAGCGCGCGCACGAAGCGGCCGGCCCGCTCCATGGTCTCGGCCGTTGTCGCCGTGCCCCGCATCAGCTCCACCATGGGCCGCTGCCAGACGGGAAGGTAGAAATGCATGTTGAGGACTTGCCCGGGGCGCTGCGTGGCGTCTTCGAGCGCCGAGATGCGCAACGAGGAGCTGTTGGTCGCCAGCACCGCATCGGGCGGGCAGAGCCGGTCGAACTGCGCGAACAGCCCGCGTTTGATCTCCAGCTGCTCCGGCGCGCTCTCGATCACCAGGTCCGCTGCCGCAACCGCTTCCTGCAGTTGCGTCGTGCGCTGGATGCGGCCGAGGATGCTCTCCTTCTCCTGCGCCGTGATGAGCTGCTTCCCGAGCCGCTGTTCCAGTTCCTGCGCATGGCCCTGCGCCGAGCGCTGCAGCGTTTCGGCCGAGCGGCTGTAGAGCCGGACGGGGTAATGGTGGACGGCGCATTGCAGGGCGATTTGCGCGCCCATGGTGCCCGCGCCGACGACGGCGATGCTCTCGAAGGGTCTGGTGCTCATGGTCTGCGGCTCCTTTCTGGTGTACAGGCGCGGAACTGGATTTGCCATGCGGCCTGTGCGCCGCTTTGACGTGGTGGCTGGCGGCTGACAGGCAGCCGGCCCCTGGAATCGCTTTCCCTGGTGGCCAGAACTAGCGGTATGCCTCGCGACGATGACGAACGGCGACGATGTCAACAAGTCTTTGTTTGTCGACAATTCGATACACGACACGCCAGTCGCCGACGCGGATGCGCCACAGATCGGCTGCTCCCTCGAGCTTTCTTGCTCCAGCGGGGCGGGGACTGCTCACGAGCGCTTCAATACTCTTGAGAATGCGAATAGCAACCGGAGGATCAAGCGACTGAAGCTCTTTGCGCGCCGAGCGCGCAAAGACGACAGCGAATTCAGCCACGCGCTTTGCGCTTGGATTTGGTTTCGATCAGTTTTTTCACCGCCGCCAACGATTCGCGAGGTTCATTGCGGCGGTGATGCGCGACGTAGGCGTCGTAAAGATCCTCCCAAAGCTCCTTATGTTTCTTCAGATCTATGAGAACCGCCTTCTTCCGGCCCATGCGGTCGATCAAAAACTCGATTCCAGGCATGCTCATGATTACCTCCAATACGTACAATGTTGCGGAGTATACATCTCCGCCCGCACTCCGGGCGTGGTTGCTCTCGCTGCGGCGATACAGCCGCGTCGCGGTCATGAGAATTGAGAACGCGCAAAGGAAACGGGATGACAACCTTACGATCATTTAATACGGGCACCGCCGGCGAATAGCTACTCCAGCGGCATGCCGCTGTCGCGCACGGCGGTCTTCCACACCTCCACCTGCTCTCTCGTGTACGCGGCGAGCTCCTCGGGCGTCGAGTCCTGGACTTCGAACGCTTGACGCTCGATCTGCTTGCGCACTTCCGGCCGCCTGAGGATCGCGGTCAGCTCGCGATTGAGGCGCGCCACGATGTCGGCGGGGAGTTTGGCCGGCCCGAAAAATCCGGCCCAGGGCACGATCGAGAGTTTCGGCGCGCCGGCCTCCGCCATGGTCGGCGCGTCGGGCGCCGCCGGGCTGCGCTGCGGCAAGAGCGTCGCGAGCACGCGCAGGCGGCCTTCCTTCGCCGGGCCGAGCGCGTTGGTCGGCGTGGCGAACATCAGGTGCACGCGCCCGCTCAGGAGGTCGATGGTGGCGGGACCCTCGCCCTTGTAGGGCACGCGCACCATGTCGAGCCTGGCGAAGCTCGCGAGCTGCACCGCCGCCATGATGCCGGTGGTGGTGGCGCCGGCGTAGTTGAGCTTGCCCGGGTTGGCGCGGATGTATTCGATCAGTTCGCCGACGGTGTTCGCCGGCACCGACGGGTGCGTGAACAGGAAATACGAGAACGTACCCACCTTGGTGATCGGCGTGAACGCGCTCACCGGATCGTAGGGCGGGGTTTTGCGCATCGCCGGCACCGCCGACATGGCGCTGCTGGTCGCCATGAACAGGGTGTAGCCGTCGGGCGGCGACTTCATCACCGCGTCCGCGGCGATCGCGCCGTCGGCGCCGGGCCGGTTCTCCACCACCACCGGCTGGCCGAGCGCCTGCGCCAGCGGCTGCGAGATGATGCGCATGATGGTGTCGGCCGCGCCGCCCGCGGGGAAGGGCACGACCACCTTCACCGCCTTCGTCGGGTACTGCGCGGCGGCCGGCGCCGCGGACATTGCGAGCGCGGCGCCGGCCGCGAACACTGCAAGTATTTTTCGCATCATGGTTCTCTCACGCGGTCATTCATATGGGCGACGATCGCCGTCACTGTTCCGGATCGAGGCCCGGCAGGCCGTCGATGCTGCGCGCGTTGTGCCGCTTGCGATAAAGCGGCAGGCCTTCGATTTTCCCGGCGTCGGCCCAGCGTGTAAGCGTGTCGCGCTCTTCGACGTATTCGAACTTCGGCACGCCGTAGCCGCAGGAGTCGCTCACGCGCGTGATTTCGGCGTGGATGATCGCCCTCGCGCCCGGATACCCGGGGAACAGGGCAAGAAGTTTCGGCCACTCGGGCGATACCGGCGTGGCCGCCCCGCCCTTGCCGTGGAAGCGCACGATCTTGGGCGGGCCGGCGAGCGCGCAGAACATGAACACGATGCGGCCGTTCTCGCGCAGGTGCGCGATGGTCTCGGCGCCACTGCCGGTGAGATCGAGATAGGCGACGTGCCGCGAATCGAGGATGCGCAGCGTGTCGAGGCCTTTGGGCGAGCAGTTCACGTGGCCGTCTGCGGAGAGCGGCGCCGTGCCGACGAAAAACAGGTGCTGCTGTCCGACCCAGGCGATGAGTTCGGGGGTGATGCCTTCGTATAGTTTGCCCACTGTTGCTCCCTTTCGCCAATTATGCGCCGCTTGCGCGCGCGGCGCGGCTGCCTAGGCCTGACGATACGGCCGCGTCGCGCTCACGCGCACCTTGATGCCGATGTTCGCGGCGGCGTCGATCAGCCGGTCGAGGGTGAAGACGTCTTCGCCTTGCCTCAGCCGGCTCATCTGGCCGGGCGAGAGGCCGAGTTGCTCCGCTGCTTCAAAATCCATGAGCTTCAGTTCGACAATGCGGTTGATCATCCGCTCGCGCAGTTGCGCGCGCAGGGGGGCGCTGGGGGGCTGTTTGGGCATGGTGGAAGTCTCCTCTAGGACTTGCCAATTCTAGCACTTGGATAGGGCGGAGAGGCAGGCAGCGTCTGAGGATACGGTGTTCTAATGTTGGAGAATGTTGGTGGGTAGCCCCTCACCCCGGATCCTGCCTATTTGTCCATGGCCGGCTCGCGAACGGCGAAGCCGACCAAGGCCGCCAGAGCGAGCATCAGGATGCTGATGGTGGCAAACCCGGCTTTGAGCGAGATCGTCGCAAACATCGCCGCCCCCATCGGGCCGACCATGAATGCTACCGCCTGCGCGGCGCTGGCGACGCCGAAGGCAGTCCCGCGCCGTTCGCGGCTGACGTTCAGGGCAATCATGGTATTCGTTGCCGGCATCATCGATGCGTTCAGGAACGAGGCAAGGGTGAAGGCAAGGACATAGAGCCAGACTGAATCGCTCAACGCAAGCAGCAGATGCCCCAGCGCGGTGAGCACGCAAGTGACGGCCAGCATGTTGCGCAGGCGGTGTTTGCGGAAAAATCGCGCCGACAGTATCCATACGCCCAGGGCGCTGGCGACGCCTCCGAGTGCGAACGCGAGGCCGGTGACCGCGGTTACGTGAGCGCCTGCGATGTCCTTCAATGCGATCGGCGTCGCGATGGACCTGAACGTAGCCAGGGCGAACAGCGAAAAGTAGAGCAACACCGCCAGCGCGAATTGACGCGTCGGCCTGAACGGCGCAAGTGCGATTGCGGCGCCTGTGTGGTCGCGCGCCGTCCTGCGAATGGTGTCCGCAGGCACCAGAAAAATGACCGCTGTCGCCACCGTGGCCACCAGCAGCCCGGATGAGAAGATCGCGCCGCGATAGCCGAATGCGATCGCCATGGCCGCACCGACCGCCGGTCCGATCGCGCCGCCCAGGTACTGGGCGCCGGAGACTGCGTTCAGGGCATCCCTGACCTTTGCGTCCGGAACGCTGACGCTTACCAAGGCAACCGCCGCGGGAATGAAACCGGAGAGCAAACCCTGCAGCGCGAGCGCGATCGCGACCTGCCAGGGGGCGTTGATGATGCTGAGGACGAATGCGGTGAGCGCAGCCGAATACACCGATCGGACAAACATTTTCTTGCGCCCGAGCCGGTCCGAGAGCAGCCCCCACAGCGGCCCGCCGATCAGCCTGCCCACGCCTTGCGCCGTCATCCCGACTGCCACCCAGAACAAGGCCGCGGGTTCGTCCCTGGCGCCGACCTGAAGCAGGTATAGCGGCAGGAACGGAAACCACACATTGACCAGAAGCGAAGTGCTTCCGGTGGCGGTGGCAATGGCCAGAACAGCCCTCTTGTGGATGGCGTTCGCCGGGTCAGCCGTTCTGTGCTTCATCCTGTTCCAGTAACCGAGCCGCGACCCTACGGCCGCGTCGTGCTCATGCGCAGCGCGATGCCGGTGTTGGCGGCGGCCTCGAGCAACCGGTCAAGGGTGAAGATGTCTTCGCCTGCCCTTAGCCGGCTCGTCTGCCCGGGCGAGACGCCGAATTGCTCAGGCCGCTTCGAGCTCAGACACGGCCTTCAATTGGTTTGCGATCGCGCGCTCGGCCAGCTTCAGGTCGCAGGTTGCCTGCAGATTGAGCCAGTACTGCGGCGACTGGCCGAAAGCACGACCAAACAGCAAAGCCAACTCCGCCGTGACGGGCCGCGTGCCCTTGATGACATGGGAAATGCGCATTGGCGATACACCGACGACGCGCGAGAAGTGCGCTTGGGACAGGCCCCGTTCTTCAAGGATTTCGCGAAGGAACTCACCTGGGTGAATGGGTGGCAAACCGCTCTTGATCATAAAAGTCTCCGTTCAATGGTAATCGACGATCTCAACATCGAAAGCGTCGCCCTTCGAGAAGCGAAAGCACACTCGCCACTGCTCGTTGATTCGGATACTCCACTGGCCCTTGCGATCACCTTTGAGAGCCTCCAAACGGTTCGACGGCGGGGACTTGAGATCTTCAATCCGAGTCGCCGCGTTGAGCTGCGTGAGCCGCATCACGGCTCGAGAGCGAATCTCCGTGGGCAGGCGTCTCGAACGGGCTGTTGTATAGAACCGCTCGGCCTCAGAATCAGCGAAGGACGGAATCATTCAACCAAGCATAAACATTTCGTTTATAGCTGTCAAGCGCGCTTGTTGAGCCAGCGAGCCTCTTCGCGAGCGAAGCCATTCGCCCGGTCATCGTCCGCCACCAGTCCGCCAGCGTACCGGCAGCGCGAGCGGCCCGCGGAAGTCGATCGTCGCCTGCCACGCCACGTCGCCGGCCGCGAGTTCGAGGCCGGGCAGCCGCTCGAGCAGGTGGGCGAGCGCGATGCGCAACTCCTCCCGCGCGAGGGCCGCGCCGAGGCAGTAGTGCGCGCCGTAGCCGAAGGCCAGGTGGCGATTGTCGCTGCGCGCGATGTCGAAGCGGTCGGGGTCGGGGAACCGCGCCGGGTCGCGGTTGGCGGCGCCGAGGAACAGCAGCAGCGCATCGCCGGCCTTCAACTTGCGTCCGGCGAACTCGCCATCTTCGACCGCGTGGCGCGGGGTCATCTGCACCGGTGACTCGAAGCGCAGGATCTCCTCGGCCGCCGAGGGGATCAGCGCAGGGTCGCGGCGCAGGCGCTCGAACTGGTCCGGATGGCGGATGAGGGCGAGCACGCCGTTCGAGAGCATGTTGGTCGCGGTCTCGTGGCCCGCGGTCATGAGAAAGGTTGCATTGGAATAGATCTCGTCCTCCGACAGGCGGCCTTCATCGTCCGCCGCGGCGATCATCGCCGACAGCAGGTCGTCGCCGGGCTCGGCGCGCCGCAGGGCCACCAGCGCGCGCAGGTACTCGCGCATCTCGGCGAAATGCCCCTCGGCCGCGAGCGCGAGCCGCTCGCTCGGCGAGCCCGAGCCCACGAGGAAGACGATGTCCTGCGCCCACCATTTGAACCGGTCGAGGTCGGCCTCGGGCACGCCGAGCATGGCGCCCACCACCATCGCGGGCAGCGGGTAGGTGTAGGCGCGGTGCAGGTCGGCCTCGCCGCGGGCGGCGACGGCATCGAGGAGGCGCGCGGAGATGCCCCCGATCATATCGACGACCCGCTTTACCATGCGCAGGCTGAAGGTCGATGCCAGCAGCCGGCGGATGCGGGTGTGATCGGGCGGATCGCGGAACGCGACGATGCCTGCCAGCGTGCGCGCGACGAGCGGGCAGCGCTCGCGCACGCCGGCATCGAGCGGTGAGAGCATGCCGCCGGCGCGATCCGAGCTCAGGCGCCGGTCGGCGAGCAGCGCGGCGACCTGGTCGTAGCGCACGACGACGCGACCGATGTCGCATCCGGCCGCCTCCGCCGCGCGAAAGCGCGCGTACACCGCGTACGGATCGCGCAACCCCTCGGCGGAGGCGAGGTCGCGGACACTGGGCACCGTGTTCGGCGTGGGCTCTTGCATCGTTCCTCGTGCAATGGTTGCGCTAGGCGCGGCGGTACGGCCGCCGCGGGTCAGCGTGTCCGGGTCAACCAATAGCCAGGACGGCGAGCCTCATGCACCACGGCCAGGATTGCGACGCCCTCCGTTTCGGGCCGGTACACCAGAAAGAACGGATAGCCTTTTACGAAAACCCGGCGAGTCTTGGAACGGTAGGGCTGACCGGCCATGGGGAAGGCGAGTGCGCGAGCCGCAGCTTCCTCGACTGCCATTCGAAACCGCTCGGCTCCTTTGGCCTGAACATCGGCGTAGTACTGGACTTCCTTGAGGAACTCGGCCTCTGCCTCCTCAAGAAAGCGGGCTCGGTTCACGAGCCGGTGATCAGTCGTGCCTTGGCAAAGACGTCTTCGGCGGGAACGAATTTGGCGTCATCCCGCTCGTAAGCTGCCACACGACGCTCAATCTCGACTGCCCAAGCCGCCTCGACTTCGGCAAGTCTTACTTCGCGAAGAGAGTCCAGCAAAGCGTCGACAAGCTGCGCCCTCTCGTCGGGAGAAAGCAGGCGCGCTTCGCGTTCCAATTCGGTGTATGTGTGTGCCATGCATGGGCTCCAAGCGACGACCGATAAAATTATACTCTTCGGGTACGGTACCCGCAGTATGCGCTGAACACCGCCGAAGATGTCTTCGCCCAGGCGCTTGCCGCGATGTTGACCGCCTGACCGATAGCGCCTATGGTCAACCCCTGCGCGCAACCGTTCCGCCCCGGCGCATGGACGCATCGATCAATTTCCATCCCTGCAGGAGAGACCCATGAAAAAGCTGCTCGCCGCGCTGTTGCTCGCGCCCTGTCTCGCGCTGGCGCAGTCCTATCCGGCCAAGCCCGTGCGCATCATCGTGCCCTTCCCGCCCGGCGGCACGACGGACCTGATCGCGCGCATCGTGCAAGCGAAATTCCAGGAGCACCTGGGCCAGGCAGTGCTGATCGAGAACAAGGGCGGCGCCGGCGGCTCGATCGGCGCGGCCGAGGCGGCGAAGTCGGCGCCCGACGGCTACACGCTGCTGATGGTGTTCGACACGCACGGCGTGAACCACCATCTGTACAAGCAGGCGCCCGATCCGTTCAAGACGCTGGAGCACCTGATGCTGATGGTGACCTCACCGAGCACGCTGGTCGCCTCGGCGGATTTTCCGGGGAGAAATCTGGGCGAGCTGGTGGCGCGCGCCAAGGCCGAGCCGGGCAAGCTCACCTACGGCAGCACCGGCACCGGCAGCTCGAACCATTTGGGCGCGCTGCTGCTGGAGCAGGCGGCCGGCATCAGGATGACGCACATCCCCTACAAGGGCGGCGGGCCGCTGGTCGCGGCGATGCTGGGCAAACAGGTCGACATGGCCTTCATCTCGACGCCGCTGATCCTGTCGCAGATCCAGGCGGGCAAGGTCAAGGCGATCGCGGTCGGGGGCAGGCAGCGAATAGCGGTGCTACCCGACGTGCCCAGCGCGGCGGAGACTTACCCGGGCTTCGAGCAGACCTCGTGGTTCGGCCTGCTGGTGCCGGTCGGCGTGCCCAAGGACGTGTCCGCAAAAATCCATCAGGCGATGCAGCGCACGCTGGAGACGCCCGAAGTGCGCAAGAATCTCGCCGAGCGCGGCTTCGACGTGCAGGCGAGTTCGCCCGAGGAGTTCCTGCGTTTCGTGCGCGCCGAGTCGGACAAGCTCGGCAAGCTGATCCGCGAGAACGGCATACAGGTGGACTGAGCGCAACCGCTGCTTCGGCTCGCGGGCCGCGGCTTTGCGTGCCGGGATGCCTGCGCGCGAGGGCGGATACTCCAGGCGTGACCGTACGGCCGCGTCGCGCTCATGCGCACCGTGATCCCGATGTTCGCGGCGGCATCGATCAGCCAATCGAGGGTGAAGACGTCTTCCCCTGCCGGTATAATTGCACCGGTGGAAAAGACTACCTCTCCTCCTCTCAAGACTTCCGCCCTGGCCAAGGCCTGGCGGCGCCTGAGGGGCCGCGCCGACCGGGGACCCGCGCTGGACGACCTGCCGTGCATTCCGCTGGCGGCGGATCGCGTCCTGACCCTGAACGGGCCGGCAATGTTTCGCGAAACTCTGCTGCGCCTCATCGCCCAGGCCAGGGAGCGGATCCTGATCGCAACGCTCTACCTGCAGGATGATGACGCGGGCAGGGAGGTGCTTTCGGCCCTGTATGCCGCGAAGGCAGCACGACCGGAACTCGAGATCGCGGTCTTCGTGGATTGGCATCGGGCGCAGCGCGGGCTCATCGGCACGACCAAGAGCGCGGGCAATGCGACCCTATACCGCGATATGGCCCGCCGTCTGGGCCCAGGCGTTCCTGTTTACGGCGTGCCGGTCCAGACGCGGGAGATGATGGGAGTGATGCACCTGAAGGGCTACATCCTCGACGATACGGTCCTCTACAGCGGCGCCAGCCTCAACGATGCCTACCTGTATCGGAACCAGCGCTACCGGCTGGATCGATACCACGTGCTTCAGGATCGTCACCTGGCCGATAGCCTGGCCGGCCTGCTGCTCCACGTGATGCGCCCCAGTCCCGCGGTACACGCTCTGGATACCGAAGCCGCACCAAGAACAGCCTCCTTGCGCGGGTCCATCATGAAGTTCCGCCGCCTGCTTGCCAAGACCCGCTACCACCTGGCCGAGGGCACCATCCGCAACGGGGAAGTGGGCATCACGCCCCTTCTTGGCCTTGGGGGCAGGGATAACGAAGTCAACGCCGTCTTGCTGAAACTGATCCGCCGCGCACAAGACCATCTGGTCTTGTTCACGCCCTATTTCAATCTTCCCGGCCCCCTTCGAAGGGCCATCGACGTGAAGATCAAGGAGGGACGCAAGATCACCATCGTCCTGGGCGACAAGATCGCCAACGACTTCTACATCCCGCCCGAAGAACCGTTCAAGACGATAGGCGCATTGCCCTACCTCTACGAAGGCAACCTGCGCCGTTTCTGCAAAACCCACCAGGCCGCCATCGATCAAGGGCTGCTCAACGTGCACCTGTGGCGCCACGAGCATCACAGCTTCCATCTAAAGGGCCTGCTGGTGGACGA
>Ga0315281_10008531_pt1 | contig 14326 bp, 12 predicted proteins | sample YL17G07_0_MG_FD_204540 | JGI IMG/M metagenome (GOLD analysis project Ga0315281, IMG submission 204540) | Sediment microbial communities from Yellowstone Lake, YNP, Wyoming, USA - YL17G07_0 | ecosystem: Environmental > Aquatic > Freshwater > Lake > Sediment | place: USA: Wyoming | collected...
TACGCTTCAAACCGTGATTCAAGACTCAGCCCCATGTAGCCCCCACCTCGCTAATTCCTATGCCTGAATTATCGCATTATTTATAACACAGTAGAACTACCTAATGGTGAAATTCGGGGCACTCGAATCATACGCTCATCAGGGCATTCAGTGCTGGACAATGCGGCCAAACGGGCTCTCGAATTGTTATCCCTCTGCCCTCCGTTTCCTCAAGAGTTGAGGAAACGTGCAGACATTGTTGGTGTCACAAGAACTTTTTCCTTTGAAAAAGGGAGCTCTCAAGATGAGACGCAGGATGCCCGCAAGCCATAACGATTTTTGAGCAACTAGGGTCCATGTCTAGAAGCGTAGTATTCAACGGCCACTTAGCAGCCCCATTGCCTCTTCCCAAAGCAGTTGACGAAGGGCCGCCCATGGCACCTTGCCGCCAAATACCCGGCGCGCTCAATAACCAACCGCAACACCTTTAAGGGCCTGTAATCATTGCCAGTGGCCGGTTTCGGAATGGCCATCTGTCCCAGTGCGACTTTCCGGAAATTACCACCCAGAAATTTCCCGTGTAATTAAATCTGATCAACCACATCTGAGCCGGGTTTCCATAATCTGCCTTCTTTCAGATGAATAAGCAGGGGGCATAGGTGGTTTCCTGTAATGCTCCCGAGGCAGGATTGATGTTTTTGAGCCTGCCGCATGCTAATATTTACCCCTGAATGCCTGCTTTAAAAGGCAGCTGTTCTTAACCTCATCGTCCGGCCTTCGCGCACCCCACCCCTGAATTCGCGCTGCAGTGCCGACTGCCATTGGCTAACGGGTGGAACCCTGGAGAGAGCATGAGCGACAAGCTGCGCCCCTTGCAACCCGACCATGACCGCCGCCGCTGGATGCTGGCGGTTTCTTCGCTCGGCTTGGCGGGATTATTGCCGCGTTATCTGCTCGCTGCCGAACCCGCTGCTGGCGCTGTCCCTGAGACGTATACCCACCCTTTCGCTAATGGTGAAAGGATGCTGGTGCGCTATCCGCAGAAGCGGCCGCTGATTGAGTTGACCAGCAGTCCGCCTCAGCTGGAAACGCCATTCGCGATTTTCAATGAGGGTTTGCTGACTCCTAACGATGCCTTTTTCGTGCGTTACCACAACGCCAAGATTCCCCTCACCATTAATCCCCAAAAATTTCGTCTGGTGGTACAGGGCCATGTGAGTACGCCCCTGAGTTTGTCCTTGCAGGAGATCAAGGCACTGCCGCAAGTGGAGGTGGTGGCGGTCAATCAATGTTCCGGCAACAGCCGTGGATTTTCCAATCCCCGCGTGCAGGGCGGGCAGGTGGGCCACGGCGCAATGGGTAATGCGCGCTGGACCGGAGTTCGGCTTGCGGATGTGCTGAATCTGGCCGGCGTTGCTCCCGGTGCGGTGCAGGTCGTCCTGAACGGCATGGATGTGTCGGCCAAGCCCTCCTATGAGCTGCCGCCGGATTTTATCAAGGCGCTGGAGATCGAGCATGCGATGGGCGGTGAGGTGATTCTGGCTTACGCCATGAACGGCGAGAGGCTGCCGCTGCTGAATGGTTTTCCGCTGCGCGCGGTGGTACCCGGCTACTACGGCACTTATTGGATGAAGCACCTGCACGAGATCACGGTGGTCGACAAGCCGTTCAATGGGTTTTACATGCAAACCGCTTACCGCATTCCCGATACTGCCTGCGCGTGTGTCCCGCCCGGCACTAAACCGGCGGGGACGTTGCCGATCGGCCGCTTGAACATTCGTTCCTTCATCACCAGTTTATCGGAGAACGCGCGGCTCCCGCTGGGTAAGCCTGTCATGGTGCGCGGCATTTGTTTCGATGGCGGTAGCGGCATCAAAAGTGTGGCTTTTTCTGCGGATGGCGGCACCACCTGGAGCGACGCGCAATTGGGCGAAGACCTGGGTAAATATTCGTTCCGTGAATGGCGCATTGCATTCACGCCGGCCAAGGCTGGTGATTACGCGCTGAAAGCACGCGCCACCAACAATGCGGGACAGACTCAACCGCTGGAAGCGGTGTGGAATCCCCCAGGTTATATGCGGAATGTGGTGGAGACTATCAACGTGACTGCGACGAAGGGGGGCTGACGTGGCGCTCAATAACAGCACAACCAAGCGGCGTTTGCTGCTGGCCGGTATTTGTTTTACCGCCATTGGGCAATCGCACGTGAGCGGGGCGGAAATCGCGGCGCCGGCAACGGATGATCTCGCTCCCATCACGATTGTTCTGCCCAAGGACTCGTCCCAATTAAAGATGGGCCCTAACGTGCTGCTGGTTCGCGAGACCTGTACCGAATGTCATTCGGCAAACTACTTCACCTCTCAACCGCCGCTGGATAGAGCGACCTGGCAGGCGATTATTCAAAAAATGGCCAAGAAGTTCGAAATGGACGAGCCATCGCCCAAAAATAACGAGGCCATCCTGGAATATCTGGTCACGAATTACGGCCAACCTTGATGCGGTCTGCATGTGCTTCTCCAGAGAGTGGCAAGTATGACTAAACGCCCCCCCATCAGCGCCGTGATTTTGGCGGGTGGGTTAGGCAGGCGCATGGCGCAAGCGGACAAGGGCTTGCTCGTGCTGCACGGAAAGCCTCTTGTTTCCTGGGTTCTGGAGCGCATTATTCCGCAGGTTGACGAAGCCATCATCAGTGCCAATCGCGGTATCGACCAGTATGCAAGCTTGGGTTGCCCAGTGATCAGCGATACCCTGACGGAATTTGCCGGCCCACTCGCTGGGGTGCAGCGCGGCATGCTTGAAGCGCGTCATCCGCTGGTGCTGTGCGTGCCTTGCGACATGCCGTTCTTGCCCGCCGATTTGGTCACGCGATTGCTTGCGGCATTGGACGGGAGCGGGGCTGATCTTGCGGTACCTGCCAGCGGCGACGATATTCACCGTGCCTTGATGCTGGTGCGGCGCGACCTTGCTGCGAATCTGGAAACATTTCTGGCTGGGGGGGGGCGCAAGGTAAGCCAATGGCAAGGCGGCCTGAAGCAAGTGGTGGTGCCGTTTGTGGAAGTGGACGCTTTTCTCAACGTCAACACCCCGGAGCAGATGCAGGAGGTCGAGCGTCGACTGGTAGTACCGGTTACCTGATGTGTGGCGCTGTCGCCATAAGCAGGTAAAATGGGCGCTCACAATAAGCATCTCAGCCCATTAGCCCGCGCCAGGAAATAATCGTAAATGATAAAATCACTCATAGCCATCGCTATCCTTTTCCTGTTGTCTGCATGCACCCTGCAAAAGCAGGTCTGGATATCGGACTGGAAACAGGCGGCCCCTCTCACCATCCAGCGCGCCGGTGCTGCGGCGGTGATCGACGACGACGTGATCTACCTGATCGGCGGGGTGGATGGAAAAGATTTTCTCGCTACCACGGAATACGCCCGCATCCGACCTGACGGTTCCCTCGGCCCCTGGAAGGAAGGCTCCCGTCTGAACGAGGCGCGCGGTTTCACCGATGCGGTGGTGCATAACGGTTATCTGTACGTGGTGGGCGGGGGCAACGGTCCCTTCGGCCATAATCTGTTGCGCTCCGTGGAGCGCGCCAAACTTCAGGCAGATGGCACGCTCGGCCCATGGCTGAAAGAAAAGAACGAGATGATGGTAACGCGCCGCTGCACCAAGCTGGTTGCCACCGACAAAGCGCTTTACTCATTTGGGGGTTTCGGCGGCGTGCTGCTGGACACGGTTGAAAGTGCCCAGTTTCAAAAAGACGGCAGTCTCGGGGAATGGAAGCTGGAACCCGAAGTCATGACCATGCAACGTTATGTGAATGGCGTGAAAAAACTGGGTAACAACGCGTACGTGATTGGCGGCCACGACCAAAGCAAAGGCGTAGGCGTAACCTCGGTTGAATGGTCGCGTTTTGGCGACAATGGCAACCTGCAAAAATGGCAAGCTGCCAGCCCGTTGCAAACTGGCCGCTACGGTCTATCCACTGCTGAATACGGTGATTACATTTACGCCATGGGCGGCCTCTCCGGTGCCGAGTATCTGGACAGCATCGAGAAAAGCAAAATCGGGCCAAACGGCGCGCTTGGTCCCTGGCAGCCCACTACGCGCATGGGTGAGGCCCGCGCCAACTTCAACACCATCGACTACAAGAACTGGATCTATATCATCGGCGGCGCCACCCCGAATGGTTACCTCAATAGCGTCGCTTACGCCACGTTGAATAATACCGGCGATATCGGTTACTGGGGTACCGCTGCTGAAGCCGAAGCTGCGAAGACCAAAGCTGCAGCACTCAAGGTTCAAGATGGTGAGTTCCCGAATGAAGGGGTAGCGAAAGAGGTGATCCAGACATCCGGCTACACCTATATACGGGTGCAAAAAGACAACCAGAGCATCGAGTGGATTGCCGGCCCGCGCATGACTGTTAACGTGAACGCCCGGGTCCGTTATACCAAGGGTGTTTACATGTCGAACTTTCACAGCAAGGAACTGAAGCGCACCTTCACGGGCGTGTTGTTCGTGGGGCAGGTGCAAAAAGTGGAGTAGTTTCCCAGCGCTCAGGTTGAACGGAGTATGCCCAGTCACCATGCCTACCCTGAACCATGACAGCATCGCCGTGTTGTTCGGAAAGATCGAGCAACTTAACGCTATCGGCATTTCGCTTTCCGCCGAAAAAGACGCGAACCGTTTGCTGGAACGGATTCTTGAGGGTGCCATGGATATCACCAACGCCGATGGTGGTACGGTTTATCTCATGCAGGACAACCGGCAATTGCAGTTTGAAATCATGCGCAACACTTCCCTCGGTATTCGCTGGGGCGGGACCAGTGGCCAGCGCGTAAGCCTGCAGCCCATTTCTCTTTTTGACTCGGACGGAAAACCCTGCAGCAGGACCATCGCGGCCCATTGCGCCATTACCGGTGAAATTGTGAACATCGCCGATGCCTATTGCGCCGCCGGTTTCGATTTTTCAGACACGCAACGGTATGACCAGGAAACCGGTTACCGCTCGTGCTCATTTCTCGCCATGCCGTTGCGTGACCATCAAGCCGAAATCATCGGTGTGCTGCAACTTATCAATGCTCAGGATGCGTCCACGGGCAAGACGGTGCCTTTTACCAATGCCGATCAGCGCCTGGCGCTGTCGCTTGCCTCGCAAGCTGCAGTGGCGCTCACCAATAATCGCCTTATCCTCGAACTGCGCAATCTGCTGGAAACATTTATCGATGTTCTGGCCGGCACCATTGACGAAAAATCTCCTTACACCGGGGGCCATTGTCGGCGCGTACCGGAGATCGCAATGCGGGTGGCGGATGCCATAAACCGCACCGATACAGGCCCCTATGCACAGCACCGTTTTAGCGAAGCTGAACTGTATGAACTCAAGATCGCCGCCCTGTTACACGACTGTGGCAAGATTTCGACCCCGGTGCATGTCGTGGATAAAGCCACCAAACTGGAATCCATTTTCGATCGCATGCAGCTGGTGGATGCGCGCCTGGAGATATTGCGCCAGAATGCTCAAATCAATTTACTCAAGGCGCAACTTGCGCACGCGCAGGGTGACAGCAGCAGCGATTTGAGCCTGCTGGAACAACAGCAGCAAGCACTATTCAGCACCCTCGACGAATATCAGTCCTTCCTGCACATGTGCAACAAGGGCAGCGAATTCATGCGCCCGGAAGACCAGGAGCGCGTGCGCCAGATTTCGCTCTTATCGCTCCTGCTCAGCAACGGCGAAACGCACCCGTTGCTGACTGAAAATGAGGTATACAACCTCAATATCAGCAAGGGCACGCTGACCCAGGAAGAGCGCACCATCATTAATAATCATATCGTCACCACGCTCAGAATGTTGCAAGCGTTGCCCTTCCCCAAACCACTCAGGAATGTCCCGGACATCGCCGGTTCCCATCACGAACGCATGGACGGAAAAGGTTACCCGCGTGGGTTGAAAGGCGAGGATATGTCGGTGCAAGCGCGGCTCATGTGCATCGCCGATATTTTCGAGGCGCTCACTGCTGCGGACCGCCCCTACAAAAAAGCCATGCCCATCTCGCAGGCGCTACGGATTCTCGACAAGATGAGCACGGAAGGACACGTTGATCCGGATTTGTTCGACGTGTTCGTGCATGAAAAAGTTTATCTGGAATATGGTCGCGATTTCCTGAACCCGGAGCAACTGGATGAAGTGGACGTGAACAGCCTGCCAGGATTCACCAAGCGGCTCTCCCTTACCCCAACCCCTCTTCCATAGGGCGAGGGGTTAACTACTTCAACCGGGCATCCAGCAACTCGATCCAATGTGTCACTGGCAACGGTGTGTTTTTTTGCAGATGCAGCAGGCAACCGATGTTGGCAGTGGCGATTTGCTGCGGTGCGCCTGACACCAGCGCGGCTGCTTTGTTTTGTCCTAACTGCTGCGCCAGTTGGGGTTGTAATATCGAGTAGGTACCTGCCGATCCGCAGCACAGATGGGCATCGGGTACCGGCGTCAATTCAAATCCCGCACTAGTCAGCAGCGCTTCCACCACGCCGGTAATCTGCTGGCCGTGCTGCAGGGTGCAGGGTGCGTGAAAAGCCAGTTTCGCAGGCGGCAACTTAACCTCTTGCAGAAGCGCGCCCAGTTGTTCTTGCTCTGCCAGCACCACTTCACTGATGTCTCTGGTCAAACTCGACACCCGTTCCGCTCGGGCGGCATAAGCTGGGTCCAGACGCAGCAGGTGGCCGTATTCCTTGACGAAAGCGCCGCAGCCGCTGGCGGTAATGACGATGGCTTCGGCGCCTTGCTCGATCTGCGGCCACCAGACATCGATATTGCGCCGCGCGAAATCCAGACCCTCTTTCTGTGCATTGAGATGAAAGCTCAACGCGCCGCAGCAGCTCGCCTGTTGCACCGGGACCAATGAGATACCGAGTCGATCCAATACCCGTGCGGCAGCCGCGTCAATGCTGGGTGTCAGCCCCGGTTGTACACACCCCTGTAATAGCAGCATGCGCCGCGCATGGCGCGGCTCAGGCCAGGGCGCGGCAGCCTGGGCCGCAGGGGCAGCGCCCACGGCCCGGCCGATCTTGAGCAAGCCTGCGAATAGTTTTTGGCGCGGCAATGTCTGGCGCAATACGAAACGCGTCAGGCGATCTGCCATACCGCGCGGGGCCAGTTGTTCTACCACATTGCGCCCGATGTCGAGCAGGTGGCCATACCGCACGCCGGAGGGGCAGGTTGTTTCGCAGGCGCGGCAGGTGAGGCAGCGGTCCAGGTGCAATTGGGTTTTCTCGGTTACCGGCGCGCCTTCGAGCATCTCCTTGATGAGGTAGATGCGACCACGCGGACTGTCCAGTTCGTCCCCCAGCAGTTGATAGGTCGGGCAGGTGGCCAGACAGAAACCGCAATGCACGCAGGAACGCAAAATGGCGTCGGCTTCCTTGCCCTGCGGGGTGTCCTTGATGAAATCAGCGAGGTGGGTTTGCATGCTTAGCTTTCGGTAAACAATTTTCCCGGATTAAAAATACCGTGCGGATCGAACGCGTTCTTCAACCGCTGGTGCAGTGCCAGCACTGCCGGGGCCAACGGTTGGAACACCTCCCGGCGCGCGCCGTTGTTCGCACGGAACAGGGTTGCATGGCCGCCGGCACGGCTTGCGGTGTCCCGCACTGCATCAGGTTTCTGGTCGGTGGACAGCCAGCGCAAAGCGCCTCCCCATTCGATCAACTGCCGCCCGCTCACCTCTAGCGGCGGCGTGGCCGAGGGCAGAGAGAGGCGCCACAACGGCGCATCCGGGCGGAAAAATGCGGTTGTCTGCTCGCGCAGGCCGTGCCAGAAAGCCGGACCGTTCGCGACCGTTTCTCCACCCAGTTTGACGTGCGCCGCAGCCACGGCGCTCTCGGCCCCGGACAGGCGCAGGGTGAGTACGCCATCGTGATATGCCGTTGCGGACAAGGGAAGGGGTAGTCCGGCCCAGCGGTTCATGGTATCGATGGCATGCCTGGCATCCATTTCCAGGCGCAGCGTGAGCTCCTCGGCCGGGCGCGGCAGCACCTTGAGCGATACTTCCAGCAGCACGCCCAGTGTGCCCAGCGAGCCCGCCATCAGGCGCGACACATCGTAGCCGGCAACGTTCTTCATCACCTGCCCGCCAAAGCGCAAATCGTCCCCGCGCCCGTCGATCATCCGCACCCCCAGCACAAAGTCACGCACCGCCCCGGAATAGGCACGGCGCGGGCCGGACAGTCCCGTGGCAACGCAACCGCCGAGGGTCGCGCCCGGTCCGAAATGCGGAGGTTCGAACGCCAGCATCTGGCCGTTTTGTGCAAGCAGGGCTTCGATTTCTTCCAGTGGGGTGCCGCCGCGTGCAGTAAGCACCAGCTCACTCGGTTCGTAAGTCAATATGCCCTTGTGGCCGCTTACGTCAAACGCTGCGCCCACTGCTTCCCCGCCATAAAAGTCCTTGCTGCCGGAGCCGCGGACACAAAGGGGTGTAGCCGTTTCGGCGGCGTGGCGGATGGTCTCTGAATATTGCGTAATCAGCGTTTCCATCAAAACCTCGGCAGTTCGGGGAACTTCAGTTCGCCGTGATGCACGTGCATCGCGCCGAGTTCTGCGCAACGGTGCAGGGTGGGCACCGCCTTGCCGGGGTTGAGCAATCCCTGTTCGTCAAAAGCGGCTTTAACGGCATGCAGCAGATCGAGTTCTTTTGAGCCGAACTGCACGCACATGCCGCCAAGTTTTTCCACGCCCACGCCATGTTCGCCGGTGATGGTGCCGCCTACCTCCACGCACAGCGCCAGAATTTTTGCGCCGAACGCCTCGGTTTTTTCCAGTTGGCCGGGCTGGTTGGCGTCATACAGAATGAGCGGGTGCAGGTTGCCGTCACCGGCGTGAAATACGTTGGCCACGGCCAGCCCGTATTCCAGCGACAACTCGCGAATACGAGTGAGCACATAAGGCAGCTGCCGGCGCGGGATGGTGCCGTCCATGCAGTAATAATCGGGCGAGATGCGGCCCACGGCGGGAAAAGCGGCCTTGCGCCCGGCCCAGAATTTCAGGCGCTGCGCTTCGTCCTGCGCGGTGCGCAGCTCGGTTGCTCCGCTGGACTGGAGGATGGCGCGCACTTTCATGATCTCCTCCGACACCTCTTCGTTGGTACCGTCCAGCTCGCACAGGAGAATCGCCTCGGCATCGAGCGGGTAACCCGCATGTACATACGCCTCGGCTGCTGCAATCGCGAGCCTATCCATCATCTCCAGCCCGGCGGGGATAATGCCTGCGGCAATGATATTGCCGACTGCCGCCCCGGCTTTCTCGATATCGTCGAAGGCTGCCAGCACCACTTGCGCCCGTTCCGGTTTGGGCAGGAGCTTCACGGTGATCTCGGTGATCACCGCGAGCATGCCTTCCGATCCTGTCAGTAGCGCCAGCAAATCGTAGCCGGGGCTGTCCAGCGCTTCGCTACCGATTTCCAGTATTTCACCCTCGATGGTGAGTGCTCGTATCCGCAGGATATTGTGCACAGTAAGCCCATACTTCAGGCAATGCACACCACCCGAATTCTCGGCGACGTTGCCGCCAATGGAGCAGGCGATCTGGCTGGACGGGTCGGGGGCGTAGTACAGGCCGTGGGGTGCGGCGGCTTGGGAAATGGCGAGGTTGCGTACGCCGGGTTGTACTCGTGCGGTGCGGGCCAGCGGGTCGATAGAAATAATCTGCTGGAACCGCGCCAGACTGAGCAAAATGCCATCGGCCAGCGGTAATGCACCGCCAGAGAGCCCTGTGCCGGAGCCGCGTGCCACCACTGGCACGCCCAACTCGTGGCAGAGTTTGAGAATGTTACGGACTTGATCTTCAGTTTGCGGAATCACCACCAGCATGGGTGTTTGGCGGTAAGCGGTCAGCCCATCGGATTCATAGGGCTTGACGTCTTCGCGCTGGTGCAAGATAGCCTCTTCCGGCAGGAAAGTGCGCAGCCGTGACAACAGTTCTGGATGGGGCATGTGAGAAACGTTGCTTGCAGGTCATGCTGACCCAGCAAGTCGATCAAGGAAACCAGAAGGCTAAGGTATTTTAGCTACTGCTGGCAAGCGGTACGCAGATCAGAATGAGGCAATAAACTCATCCAGGATACCGCGCATTTTTTCAATCGCTTCTTCCGGCATCAGCATGATGAGGTGGGAAACGAAATTGCGGCTTTCCAGGGTGAAGTTGACTTCCATCAACAAGGCATGGGTCCAGCTCAGCTTGTCTGGGTTGATCAGGGTGTCTACCGGGACAGACTCGGCCATGATCGAAGGGGCAGCGAAACTCAACTCCCCCGCTTTGTCACTCTCGGCAATGCCTTTGAGTTGTTCGGTGAGGCCACCCAGGCATGCACCTACCAGAACATTGCTGACGTCGAGCAGGAGTTCGCGCTCGGCCGCTTTGTCCAATTCTTCGTCGTAGCCCATCAGGTCGGCCAGTTCTTTGCAACCGTCCTGGCCGTAGATGACGATGGCTTCGCCCCGCAGGTAGCCCTGGAACGACTGGCGCACGGCTGTTATTTCAAAGTCGCGGCCAACCAGGTCGCTGATGGCAGCGGAAACTTTATCCACGCCCAAAATGTTGGTGCGCGGCACAGAGAGGTTGACGAAGGTATCCAGTATGCTGGCCAGCGATGCCCCGGCTTGGCCCATGGCGATATTGGTGAGTTCCTGTAGCGCGTCGCGCTGGTCGGAGGAAAGAGGGGCGATACTCATAGCACTTCGTAAACTCCGTATTTTTTTAATACCTCAGTGATGACTTCGGCGGTTACCGGCTTTTTGATAAACGCAATGGCCCCCATTTTTTTCACTCGTTCCTGGGCTATTGGCTGGATGTCGGCGGAAACGACGATCACGAAGCTGTTGAGGTCTTCTTTCTGCAAGGCTTCCAGAACCTGAAAACCGTCCATCTCCGGCATGGTGAGGTCGAGGAACATGACATCAGCCTTGCCGGCGCGATAGGCCACCATGGCTTCCTTGCCATTTGCGGCCTGGGTGATCTCAACGTCCCAGGTCGTGGGTAGCGCCTTGATCAGCATCTTCCGCGCCATGGCTGAATCGTCTACTACTAGAATCGGTGTGGGCATTTATTGGGCAAATCACAATTTACATTGGTTCTTTAACGAACGATTCTAACAAAACTTAATGCCTCGTGCCGCTAACGTTTCTGTTTAATTGCCAGTACCGCCTGATTGCGCATGGTTTTGAGCAAATTTAACTCCTTCGGATTGATCTCCATGGCCTGCTTGTCCTGATCCGCATAGATCATGGCGATCGGTGCCTTGTCCACCAGGATCGGAAAAATCAGGAAGGAATGTGCGCCAATTTTATCGCGATACCACGCCGGAATGCGGTCCTTGATGGTTTCGGCATTGATATCGGCAATCATGATATCGGCCCCTTTAGCCAAGGCTACATGAAATACATCCGGGGTGTAGTCGAGCGAGAACTTGAACGACTTCATGGCTGTGTCGATATCCTGGCCGAAACCGAAGCGGCCTTGCATGGCGTTTGCTTTCACATCCCGCACGCACACCAACACCCGCGTGAATCCCATGGCTCGGTACATGGTTTCCAAAATCATGCGCAGCAGATCGTTTAGCGAACAATCTCCCACCAGAGAATTGGTAATGTCCTGGATGCCTGCCGCCAGCACCGCCCCTGGGTCGGCGCTGGCGGCGCCGGCCTCAGTAATTTCGGTTTGATCAGGCAAGGGCGCCGTCTTAAGCAAAGTCTTCTCGACAGTGTTTTCCAGGATGGTGTCAGAGGCTGATTGGCCAGCGGCTACTTGTGGGGAGGCGGCGCTTTCGGAAGCTGTTCCATGGCCGGACCATGCAGACACCTTGCTGAGAAATGGACTCTTTTTCACTACTATATTCAGGACGCTGGCGTGCTTGCCGATTTCCACCAAGCTTTCTTCCATCACCGACATCAGATACTTTTCGTTGAGCGGTACGCTTTCGCCGTAACGTCCGATGAGTTTTGTCAGTTCTTTCGACCGTTGGTCGGCCGGGGTGTTGGATGCAATTCTGGACAGTTCATTAGACAGCCCCGCCATCACCCTGAGCTTCTCGGATTCAGTGGCCGCCTTCTTTACCTTGTCTTCATTCACCTGCCGCATGCTGTGGATAATCCGATCGGGGAAGTGCCAGGCGCTCGCGATACCTGTACCCAGTGCCTCATAGGATATTCCCAGCACCATTTGCGACGCATGCTCTTCGCTCATTTTTTTTTGTTCCATGAGCTTGTTGATTTCCAGCGTTTCCTCATAAAAATAGAACGTTGCCAGCAGTCGCCCCAGGTTATAGAACATGGAGCAGATAAAAGCTTCTTCGATATCCTTGATGCCGCCCTTGGGGGCAACAGCCTTGGCGATCAACCCATTGAAAAAGGTGGCAATGGTCTCGTCCACCAGTTGCCCGGCCTGTGCCTTGTTTTGCAGGTGGTCGAACAGCAGCAGGGTAATCGCTGCGTTGCGGATGTTCTCGAATCCCAGAATCACCACCGCCCGCGAAATGGTACTGATGGTGCTGCCGAACTGGCCATACACCGCTGTGTTGACCATTTTCAGCAGCTTATTGGTGAGGGCAAAGTCCTTGAGAATTGCCTTGGACAGGTTGGCCGAGCCGTCCTGCTCGGACGAAACGATTTTGTTGATATCGCTGATAGTCTTGGACAACGCCGGAAAATCGCTCTTGTGGCGCATACGGCGCAGTAGAAAATCGAGCGTGCTTTGGGCGGAGCTAGCCTGGAATTGTTCCGATCCCGCATCTTCCGGATGGAGGTAGCGGTTCAAGGCGGTTTTCATTGCTTCAGCTTGCTCGAAGCGATCCTCCGGCTTCTTCGCCAGAGCTTTCAACACAATGCTATCGAGTTGTTCCGAAACTTCGCTCTTGCGCGCCGAAGGTGCCATGAAATCTTGATTGATCATGCGGTCGATCACTTCCGAGACATTGCTGCCGCGCACCGCCGTGGTCCCGGTCAACAGTTCATACAGGATCATGCCGAGCGAGAAAATATCCGAGCGTTGATCGAAAATGCCCTGCTGAATGTATTCCGGCGCCATATATAACGGGGTGCCGATGACGTCCGAACGCGCCGCTTTTTCCCCGGCAAAGCGGCGGGCGATACCGAAATCCATGATGCGCGACACGCCGCTACTGTCGAGAATGATGTTGGCCGGTTTCAGGTCGCGATGCACAATATCTTTTTGGTGTGCGTAGCTCACTCCATCGAGTATCTGCAGCACGATTTCCACTGCGCGCGAAGGGGGCAGACTGCGCTGCTTCTTGAGCAGGTCGGCCAGCGTGGTGCCTTCTACATATTCGAAAACCAGGTAGGGGCTGCCCTCGTGTTCACCCGCGTCGTAAACAGTGACAATGTTGGGGTGTTGGAACTGGCTGACGATACGCGCTTCCGCCAGCAGGGTTTTGATGTCTTGCTTGGCACTTGGGTCTTGATCGAGAAGCAGGGTTTTGATCGCGACCTGCCGCTCCAGATGGGGATCGCGCGCAAGGTAAACTGCGCCCTGGGCGCCCTGGCCAAGTTCGCGAATAATCTCAAAGCGGCCGATCTGTTTGGGTATATCTGGGTGGTCGGGCATGGAATGGTAAGTTTGCAAATCTTGGTGGCTATTGCAGACCTATCGGCAGAAATGTGCAATAACTTAACGGGTGCCTAGTGGAATTAGACTGCGCGCCGATCCGCCACAGCTTGCGCCAAAGTGCCGCTGTCCACGTACTCCAGTTCGCCCCCCACCGGGAGTCCACGTGCGATGCGGGTCACTTTGATGCCTCGGGCGGCGAGCAATTCTCCGATGTAATGCGCGGTGGCTTCGCCTTCTACGGTGAAATTGGTGGCCAGGATGACTTCCCGCACCACCCCGTCGTCAGCGCGTTTGAGCAGGCGCTCCAGATGGATTTCCCGGGGGCCGATACCGTCCAGCGGCGAAAGGCGTCCCATCAGCACGAAGTAGAGGCCGCTGTAGGCCTGGGTCTGCTCCATCATCAGCAGATCGGCCGGCATCTCGACCACGCACAACAGGCTCGCGTCGCGCCGCGACGAGCGGCACAGCTCACACACCTCGGCTTCACTGAAATTATTACACTTCTCGCAGTGCACCAGGGTGTCGAGGGCGTGAGTCAGCGCTTGCCCCAAGCGCCGGGCGCCATTCTGGTCGCGTTGCAGCAAGTGGTAGGCCATGCGCTGTGCCGATTTCGGCCCCACTCCGGGCAGGCAGCGCAGGGCGTCGATCAGGGCTTCCAGACTGGAGGGGGCTTTCATGGCTAGGGGCTAGGGGCTAGGGGCTAGGGGCTAGGGGCTAGGGGCTAGGGGCTAG